>Ga0310904_10000463_pt1 | contig 11457 bp, 8 predicted proteins | sample C48D1metaG_FD_203746 | JGI IMG/M metagenome (GOLD analysis project Ga0310904, IMG submission 203746) | Lab incubated soil microbial communities from West Virginia University Organic Research Farm, Morgantown, WV, United States - C48D1 | ecosystem: Environmental > Terrestrial > Soil >... | reverse complement strand
CCACACATTAATAGTGTACTAATTAGAAAAGTCATGATTTAGAAATCAGAGAATGGTAATATAGATTTTATTCATCAAAGTTTATCTTGATGCTTCTGCCTTGACAACAATAGATAATCCATGGTATTTTCCTAGCGTGTTTGGTCTCCATGTATATATGGTTTGATCTTATCTGAATTTGTTTATTTGTCGCTGGATGACATCTTCCAGAGTTTATGCAATGCGTTTCATCTCTTTTAATTTTACACACCTATGCATGTATGAGGAATGAACCTATCAAAAGACACTTAATAATTGAGTGTGATGGATGTTATCATCTATGAATTTTGTTATTGAATATTCTTAATTCTTTGAGAATGTTGGCCAATGCGAATCATTGTCAATTATTTTTCAATCCTTGAGCAACTAATATCGAATAACATCCCAACCCACATTTTTCACATATTGGCTTCATTGCATTACTATCGGAGCTTCCAATACAACAAGGCTGTTTTGACTTTCCTTTATGATCTAACGATAATATTGCCCACGAAGGACAGTCCACCGGGGTAGTTTTAATTCCTCCCCAATTTCCTTTCATTAATTCTAGTTGCTTTTCTGTGTTCATGATAAAATCTGGATATTTAGTTCTTAATCTTTGAATATTATTAATTATTTCAGTTCTTGTATCACCGAATGGTAACCAAAGTGGATCATTGTCTGCAAAGGGAGTATGAAATTGAAATCCTATTTTATTTATCGTATCTTTCCATTCGTCAATTAGATCTTCTATGGTGGTATAATTTAGAGAATTTATGGTCATTGTGATCCAAATGTCCTTCCAAGCTGGTTTTCCGTTGCGAGCGGGCCCGGAGATATAGTCTAAAATATTCTTTTTGGTTTTCGCATAAGCGCCTTTTCCTCTAATGCTATCATGTACCTGTTCTGTACCATCAAGGGATACCCAGTAAAAGTAAAGCTTGTCAAATCTTACTAAAGGATAAGTACCGTTTGTTACTACACAAATTCTTCTAGGCATCTCATCACAAAAAACCTTTATAATATCTTTACGCATCATAGGCTCGCCTCCAACGAGTGTAACTACATAAACATGATGTTTTTTAAAGGTCTGTTTTATTATTTCTTTCCAGTCGCCGGGACTCAACTCGTCTAGTTCATTTCTCCTAGTTTTCCACCAATAACAATGGGAACAATGTAAATTACAGACGTTGATAATGTCTGCAGAACCATAGATAAATGGTTTAGATTTAAAAAACTTTATAGACATATATTTACTTAGGATACTAAAAATTGTAGGAGCGTCTTTTATTATATCGGTTATACCCATACCGTATACAAGATCTACCAATAGTAATCATAAATAGTATGGATTCCAAAGTATATTAATAATACCCGTAATTTGGAGATATTTTTCAGTGGACCTGCACTCATTGAAAAAGGCTAAACATTCTATATCTCTTTCATGAAATGATGTCTAATTCAATTAGAATGTCGTTGATGGATTATTTAGATAATTTGATCAATAATGACATCGAAATATTTCATGGTCAAGGTTTGTAATTTGTAATTTGTAATTTGTAATTTGTAATTTCTACTCGTAATAGTAGGTTTAGTTCAAATCCCGGATTTTATCCAATGTGCAGGTAATTGACAATATGTGATCCCTATATTATTTCCGTATTTTGTTTCTATACCACTTTATGGATGAATTTGGAATTCAAGAAATTGTTCTAAAATTGTAAGAAACCATGACCTTCAACTATACTGTTTGTTTCTTTCTATTTCTCTTTTCCTCTGGGGGTATATCAGTGTAATTTTTTAAAGCGTTTCCCAAAACAAATTCAAGTCCATTTTCCATCAATCGAGCAATGTCAATAAGAATGGATATCATTTCTGGTCTCTAAATAGTGTTATGCATGTTATCCGGTGCGGTAATCAGCGATATTGTCTTGAAATAATTAACTCAAATGGTCGATCATGTCTTAGTAATTATTTTTGTTATTCTAGTTCTAGATCATGCTGTTTACTATTAGATTAATAGTTCACATGAAGGAATCATTTTTAATAGATATCGAAATGATGATTAACACGAACTGAAAACGATATTCATCAGAATATACTTAAGAGACCTGGTATGTATATAGTAATATGGTAATAGAAAAAAGTTATAATAATAATCACCTTCCCATTATGTCATTAGATTCTCTTCGTAAAAGTACTATGATCAATCAAACTAAAAAAGAAAGTATGGTTGTCCTTGCTGAAGAACAATCGAATGAAGATATAGAAACATCTTTTCGCCAAAGATATTCTCAAGAATTAAGAACTAAGAAACAGCAAATATATGATATGGAAAGAGGTTTTAATGAGTTAGACGATGAAAGAAGGAGTGTTAGACAACAAATGATGCGAACTCCTGGACGACGAGGAGAGCTCATAAAAGAGGAAGAAATCTCTAAGGAATTTAGCAGGAGATTTTTTGAAACTCCAGAGATACGTGCAAATTAGATCTCCTTCACTATCTCATAATATCATATTTTTATGTTGTTTTATCTTTAAAAGATATATACAATTTTTACCATTTTGTAGAATTATATTTCATGTCAGGAGTGTTTATTCGTATTTTGTTTACGATATCAACATGATCTAGGCCTGCTTATAACATAAATGGGTGAGTAGGTGTTCCTAAACATGTCTTGAAATTCTCATCAAATCTGTTTGCATCGCTTTTTATTTGAACTTGTGATTCATACCTTGCTAATGTAATAACTTTATAAAGTTTTGAATTCCATAAAGCATGTCCAAATAATATCTATTCAAAATAAAGGCAAAAGTTCAACTAAATATGCTCAAAAGTCAAAACGAAAGGATTTCGAGATAATTAACCTCTAATTATATTGATTACTCTTAACGTCTATTACCAAATCTTGAGAATTTCTGCATGTGATGTTGGTTAGATAGTGAAAGAAATCTTTTGTCATGTTCTATTACAATTACTTTATGTCTGATTGTGCTTGATTATATATGCCATTTAGTATTGTCTTGATAATCCTTAATATTGTATCATGTATATCATAAGTTATGAGTAACATGAATAACATTCAATTGTTAATGTGTAAGAATTGTACCCATTCAAAGAATGAGCATAGACAACAACCCAGTGGTCCAAGATTTTATGATCATCGATGTTTATTTTGTAAGTGCCAGCAATTCACCTAAATTTGTTCTTTATTTCCTTACCGTCTTTCTCAATTAATGACACGATTACATGCTTCTAGTTGAACAAAAGTATACTTCTATTGTATTTCTGATTCATACTACTTATTATTATTGCCATTTTCTTCGAAATTTTCTATATGAAACGAGAATGGAGTTAGTTTGTTTATAAATTAAGAATCGAAAGATCATCTATATACCAAAATGTATATAGTCCATCTCAGGTCAAATAACGTTAAGCATTGCTCTAAGTGTTCTATTTAAATACCTTGCCAATAACCATATTCAATGTTTATGCCAATTCAAAACGAGGTCATCTCAAAAATCAAATTCTGTGTTGACGATTCATCCCATTGACGCCCGAGAAACCCCAAATCCTAAAGAGATATTCAGATAATCCTATACTTATTCCCAATAAGAATAACTGGTGGGAGTCCGAAGCTGTTTTTAATTGTGCAATCTTAAATGACGGAAAAAAAATTCACATGCTTTATCGTGCGATCGGTGAATATGAGCACTACCTTTCAAGAATAGGATATGCATCTAGTGAGGATGGTTATCTCTTTCGTAGGCGTGATGAAATAGCGTTTGACCCAACAGTGGACTACGAAAAATATGGTATCGAAGATCCACGATTGTCCGAAATCGACAGTCAAGTTTACATTACTTATGTAGTATTACCTGATCGTCCAAAAAAAGGTCCAATGGTATCAACCGCATTAGCAACTACTAAAGACTATTCCAAATTCGAAAGACTGGGTATCATTACAAATGAAGGGATGGATAACAAAGATGTGGTTCTTTTTCCAACCAAATTATCTTCCAAAAATACCGTCAGTAGTGAAAAGATGACGTATTTTTGCTTGCATAGACCAAGTTCATGGGTAGGTGCCGCATACGGAATTGATAAACCTAGCATATGGATTGGAGAGGGGACTACATTGACAAGTTTTGAAACGCATACTTTGCTCATGAAACCGGAACAAAAATGGGAAGAATTAAAGATCGGTGCTGGCTCCCCGCCTATTAGAACAAAATACGGGTGGTTGGTGATATATCATGGTGTGAGCGCAGACAGAACCTATAGTGCTGGGGCTGCACTTTTGGATTTAGAAGATCCATATAAAATAATTTGTAGAAGCAAAGAACCCATTCTAGTACCTACTACACAATATGAGAAATATGGCGATGTAAACAATGTGGTTTTTCCTACAGGTGCTTGCATTATCAATGGAGAACTTTTTGTTTATTATGGTGGTGCGGACAAGGTATGTTGTGTTGCCACTGCCAAGTTAAGCGATCTTGTAGATTATATTTTTCAAAACAGTTAGTATGTCATGAGTTGTTAACTCAATGAATTAGTGAAAGATCAAGAAAAACTGTTTTCATAGTAGGAAACAATAAAATTGGAAAAACAATTTTACCGGCTATCATTTTATGTTAATTTTTGTTCTATAGGATGTAATTTAGAAGCTATTCAAATTGTTACCTTTTACATTAACTGTTAAATATTACGACAATGCAGTAAAAACAAATTCAGAACAAGTCTTTTCAAATTCTTATCAGAGATTTAAACAATCAAATCTCTTCCTTAATCTATGAATCCTTTGATCATATAACATAGAAGTCGGTCATGATAAAATCACAACACTGAAATTCTGTTATGGACTAACATAAGGGAATAGGTTGTTTTTGATTCCCTCGTTCTCGCCTAAAACCGTGGTATAAAGTGCATAATGCTGTAATGCAACATTGTCCCACGTTAATTCCTTATTGAATTCGTCAATTCTCTTAGTATATTGAGAATAATTCGCTCCTAGTTTCTTTATTGCTTTAGCAAATTCGTTAGGTCTTCTTTTTACTACTATTCCAAGTCCTTTATTTGCAAATTCTCTGAAGAAGCCTAAATCAGTCGCTATAAATGGTAACCCATGAGCTAGTGCATCAAACATTACCCCTGAACCTGAAGTTACGGTATAGGGAAGGACGATTATGTCACATGCATAAAAAAGAATTGAAAGTTCTTTATCTGTTAAGAATCCACGATTCAAATTAATTATTTTACCATGATGTGTATTTTTACTTTCTGTGTTAAGAATTGCTCTATGGTTATCATGACCATCAATTGAAGACGGCTTTATCGTATTGAATAAATTTTCCGACTGGTTAATTACCATCGCCCAATCATCTGGAATATCCAAATTATTTAATATGTCCCACCCTTTGGTATGTGTCATGAATCCAAAGAATAAAGCTATTTTACGATTTATTGGTAAGGTGTATACTTCCCTTGCCTCTTTTTTCTTTATAGGCATATTAAAATTTGGTTCTGCACCATGATATATGACAGTAAAATTTTTCAATGATTTTTCATCATTTTCAGCTATTAATTTGGCTAAATAATTTGAAAAAACAATACTGGCCTGGCTCATTTGCATTTTTTGTTTATTTGCGGTATTAAAAGATCGGTAGTTTATGAAGCGTTTCCAGTAGGCTATTATTTGCTTGCTCAGATTAATCGGAAAAGTAATCATGTCTTTATCCATAATATTTGGGTGTTTTGACAGACCCATCCATTGTCGTAGTGGATATGCAGAATGAAATGTAGTGATTATGGGTATTTTACATTCTTTATAAAATTCGTCTATGTTCGTACTTAATTTGTTTGGATTGATGACGTCCATCTTAAGTCCATAAAGTCCATGTTCTAATTGGATGTGGACAAGATCAGGTACATACTCATCAATTACATCTAGGATTACTTTTGAATTATTGCCATTTTCAGGATCAATACCCCCATAATCTCCTTTTCCCTTCTCGTTGCATAAAACAGAAACTTTAATACCCGATCTTTTCAATCCCTCTGTGAGATTTTTTGCATACCTACCTACGCCTCCGGGAATGGGAGGATATTCGGTGGAAACCATTAGAATTTTTAACGAAAATTTATCATATTTATCTAACTTATAAGACATCATAATAATAAATTATATTATACAACAAGACATATAAGCAGCTGTAATAACACTACCAATTCATCGATATTTACACATTTTTTACCGGTATTTACTATATTTTGGTTATCTTACCAAAACTACTGGACACGTTGCAACTTCTGAAATCCATCTAGAAATACTTCCTATACCTTTTCTATCATGTCTTTTCTTTAATGATCCACTACTACCCATTACTATCATGCTTGTATTCTCTTCCTTAGATACGGTAAGGATCTCATCTGCAGGATGACCAACCCGAATTTTTGACTTAGCTGCAACACCGTCACGGATTAATCTATCTACCTCCTTTCCAACCATTATCTGGGCTCCATCTCTAATTGTCTTTTCAAAATAGTGCCTAGCTTTGTCAAGATCATCCATATTTGAAATAAATTTTGCAATTTCCTTGGGATAGAAACTTGTATCATCAATAACATACAAAACGATTATCGTAGAACTCTGGTTTGTTGCAAGTTCTTTTGCTTTCTCTAAGGCCTTTACTGACAGCTCAGTCGCATCAAATGGAACCAAAATATTGGATTTATTGTTATTCATTCATTATTACATAATTCTTTGAATATATAGACATCACCTTTTGCTATATGCTCTTATTTTCTCATGTCACCGACTAGATTAAAGACATTTTAAACTCAATAACACTAATTTTGTTTTCTGTATGGTGGCGTACATTCTATCATATACATTGCCTAGTTGATTACAAAGTCTATTTCATACATCCAGTTCGTCGTTTTGATTGTTGGTCTATCAATATTATGGTATATAGAATAGGAATAAGAAAATCCAACTTATTTCCGACACTAGAATGTTTAATGGAAAGAAATGGGATGGATTTAACTTTGTTAATAAACTTAAATTCCTGGTTAGTAAATTGGACTAATTTCAACAAAGGAAGGCATATGGATCGGGATATATTAGTGATCTAATATATGTAATAGCCCAAAAAATACTATATTTTTTCTATACGAGCGATCACAAGGGATTGAGTGCGGAATCCCCTCGATATACTTGATAGGAATAAAGTATATATCTAACATATGAAAGGTACAGGAAATTTTAGTGGAAGAATGATGTCTATGGTTTATCTACGTAAAGTAATAGCCGAAAAGAAGCTGGCAAATAAAGATGAACTGAGTTTGAAAACGTCTGTTTGAAGGAAAACACTACTGACAACTATCAATACAAAAAAAACAAGTCCTACCATCATATTGGGACATTTATTGTTCATTTCAATTCTTAAAACTTGATATAGATTTCGTTAGGTTAAATGTTTATCCACTCGTTAGAAGTCTTGAAAAATGATTTAGGGAATTGTCTTTGATTTTCCCCTCTAGTCGTGAATTTAATAATTTTGGAACAATTACAAGTATATTTGAAGACCATCTTTCCAATGGCTGTATTCATGTTAATGTAAATTAATAAAGGATTGAAGTTTTAAACCAGGTAAAAAACAAACTTATATTCAATAGATGTTTTAAGAAAATAATAGAATGAAGAAAATAACTTATGACATCGAGCGTCAATAATACAATGCCGAATAAACAAGTTAAACATGATAAACAAGAAAAGCCATCAGCTAAAATAGAAATATTAAAAAAAGCAAAGAAAAAAGTATCTGATGTATCACAATGTGATAATCTATCTATCGCTGAAATAGATGCGCTTCACTATCATTATAGCAAATTATCCCCTTTATTTAAGAATGCGCCTCATCCCACGTTCTTGGTTTTGAGGATCTTAGAACGTTATATCCAAATAGATAATATTGTTATTGGAGATGTAATAAACGAAATCAAACAAAGAGGGCTCGATGTCTCTCATACTGATGCACAAGTAGATGCATTAGTGAATGAGCTAGCATTAAATAATAAAAAATATAAAGCAAAATCCAGTGATTAAGGCTTAAAAAGTATATCTGTGTTTATTGACACTGGGAAACATCAATACCGTTATTGACAATATTTCTACTATTAGGTACTTATACTGAAATTAGATATTCTGTATTAATTAGTAGTATTTTGAGATATAAAATAAATAACTGTAATAGGATTAGGAAAGTCAATTTTACCTATGATAATTTGTAAAAAAGATCTTACAATTGCTAGAAGATCGAATGGCGTTTGTGAATGTCACGTACTGCTGGATGGATGTTGAATTCGTTGTTTAAATCCGAATTTTTCGACCTGAATGAGTATATGTATCCTATTTAAATGAAATAAAAAATGAGGTTCATAGTACAAATTCGAAATGGCGTACTAATCTATTGTTTGTTTAAGTTTGTTAATAAAATATTTTAGCACTTGTATTCTTCCTTGTTATTTCCTATTTTTTCCGAGATAAAAAAACATGATTAAGATAGATCAGTTGAATGTTCTGAATCTATGACAGGTCTACATAGTCCTCAAGCGCATAATTATTCAAATGCCCTTTAGAGCATTTGAATGTTGAATTTGGATTCTTATCAGATTCATTTCTAAATTCAGTCATGTTGTCTGTATATACTCCACTAAATATTATACCACAAGTTTTACATTTTAACATAAGCATAGGCATCTTTATTCCTTCATCCTCGACGTTCTCAATACGTTGAACTTGTTATTATCCTTACATTAATCTGGAAATCAATAGTCAAAATCAAAATGGTTATTTGACAAGATAAGTTACTATTCAAGTATAAACTTAAATGTTTATACTAATATTTACTTCAATTTGGATTTCTAATTTCTTTTTTCTTACTCCATGAAAATCATATTTTTGTACTTATTTAGGGGAAAAATATCTATTGGTTGATTTAAAAGATAAATCGTAATTTACATCCTTCATGACAGAATACCCAGTGTCTCAAACTTGTAGGAGTACAAGATCTTGATATATATATATGCATAGTATACTCAATGATTAAAAATATTTTTTCTTGTCATGACTTAAATGATTTATTAATGTTAGTAATTCTGCATTTCAACAGAAACAGACCTTCTATACAATCTTTGGATGATTCTACTTATTAGTTTCATACAGATGGACAAGAGTAGTCCAGTGCCATTATGTGCACTAATTATTAGACAGGGTAATGACCTGACATTGCATTTAACGCCTATTGAAAAAAACCATTAGTATGTCACTGATTGGGTTAACTTAAAATGTTTCCAGTGGGAATGGATTCACGACAAAAGTAAGCAAATCCATCTACAAGAGATCTTATTCTATGGTTTAAATCGAGTTATCTAATATGCACGCGAATATCTCCAACTGCCGTTATGAAATGTCTCAATGAATCTGATCCCTTCAGGATTATTTATTATCCTGGTGTTGCCATTCTTAGGGTTATTAAGCTGATTTCTCCTATTAATGACCTCAATAAGTTTTCTCATATTTATATATACATTTCCTCATATAAGAACGTATAAAACATTGATAACAAATCAAATCTTTGGAGTAGTAAAGGAGGTCTGACTAATCATGCATGCTTGTACCCACATAAAGTAAAACTTCACTTCTTAAATTGAATTATCATCTCACTCTGACTTGTTTACCACGCTAAATATTGCACTCGTAATTAGATTCGCCACTACATTTCCAAAAGGTGCATTAAATGATCCAGTTCACACTAATGTAAGTAATCTATCAGCATTTCTCTTTTATTGTCCTTGATAATTACAAATTATTCTACAATCTCATTGAAAATTCTTCATTATGGTACTAATTATCATTAATCCTTTGTTTTCGAGCATATTTTTATTCCATTTGATAAAGTATTGATTTGTGTTCCTTAATGGTTTGACAAAAGAGTCTTTAATCTTCTTTATAGATCTAAAACACTGTTGTTATATCCTCATGCTTTCTTTGATTCAGGGGTTAGAAAGGTCCAGCTTATCTTTGTTTAATTTCAATTAGTATTATTCTTCTTTTGAGTATTTTCATTTTGGAAATACATGTGGTTATTACCTTTAGTACGCTTTGGCACGTTTGCAATTGTTGCTTCATCATCATTCTTGCTATATGACATCAATTACTATTTGGATTCATCTTATATAAGATTATATTAGGTTCTAGTTTGTCTGAGGAAACCGTAATTTTGAAAGGTAATCTAAAGTAATATCCTACAATCGATTGGCAATAAAATTTTTCAATAAATTCAAATGTTGACCTAATCTCTCTTGGACCTTTAGTTATTTTCTAAAGACAACTTATTTTAGGGTTGATTGACCTATAATTTAACCGACTGATGATGTTTTTCTGGAATTAGATTTTTTTCCAGTGTAGGAAGCAAATGTGGTTTGCAAATAAAGTCTCCCTATGAAATTGTTCTCAATCCTCAGTCCAGAAAATCCTAAAATCACTCAATTATTGTGGGTTGGTCGATAAACAACTGAATTTCTTTTCATATTCTCGTAGACTAGATTCTACTGCATAGTCTACATAATTGTCCATACCTTCTTGACGTATGTTTGAATCATAACTTGTCACCTTTGTGGGAAAACTTTAAGGCATTCTGAAGGGACCTTTTCAAATTCTAGCGAATTTACTGTCTTATCCATAGCCAGAAATTACTATTTTCTAGTAATTTTCCAACCATTAATATATTTGTAGGGCAAATAATAAGTTATGAATGATGCTAGTATTCAATTATTAATCTGTAAAAATTGTACACATTCAAAGAAAGAGCACAGGAATGAACCTAATGGTCCAAAATTTTATGATCATAGGTGTCTTTTATGTAAATGCCAACAATTTACATGACCTTTCTATCCATATTTTTCACGATGAGTACAAAAAAATGTCGTCGTGTTATTAATATAAAGATGGGGTCAAGGCCAAATGGTATACCCCAAAATGAATTACATCAGATAAGTTCTTTCTGAAATTATTGATACCATATTACAGTATACATTTGAATTTGCATCTTGCAGATAAATTGAACTTATCCTGATCTTCTTTTCTATTATCCTTTCATTCTAATCAAAGTGTTGTTGAAGTTGAAGTTTGAAATTCAATCAAATAATACATGATAGTCCATCTGAAATCTTAAAGCCCTTCTTACTACAAAAATAACCTAAAATTAATTAGGAGAAATTCTTGCATGTAGGATAAACTAATTACGAAAACTCGATCATAATGTTAGAGGAAATTGTTAACATAAAAAGTGAGACCAATTGTCGGAGCTACTGTATTTTCTGCATAGAAAAATGTTATGAACAATCTTGCGTTATCATTTTTAAATTAATGT
>Ga0310904_10000458_pt1 | contig 11510 bp, 12 predicted proteins | sample C48D1metaG_FD_203746 | JGI IMG/M metagenome (GOLD analysis project Ga0310904, IMG submission 203746) | Lab incubated soil microbial communities from West Virginia University Organic Research Farm, Morgantown, WV, United States - C48D1 | ecosystem: Environmental > Terrestrial > Soil >... | reverse complement strand
GATCGGCGAGCGGAACGCGCTGCCTTCACCCGTGCCAACGGCGGACGGCAACATGCCGAGGATCATCGCGATCGTCGTCATCATGATCGGCCGCAGGCGCACCGGGCCGGCCTTGAGGATCGCGTCCTTTACGCTCAGGCCTTCACGCACGTACTGATTCGTGAGGTCGACGAGCAGGATCGCGTTCTTCGTGACGAGCCCCATCAACATCACCACGCCGATCATGGCCGGCATGCCGATGTGGCGGCCCGTCAGCAGCAGCGCCAGCAGCGCGCCGACCAGCGCGAGCGGCAGCGACGTCATGATCAGGAACGGCTCGAGGAACGACTCGAACTGCGACGCCAGCACGATGTAGATGAACGCCATCGCCAGGATCAGCGCGAGTCCCATGGCCGCGCCCGCCTCCTGCATCATTTCCACGTCGCCGGCAAAGCCCCATTCGAAGTTCGCCGGCATCGCGACGCCGGCCATCACCTTGCCGACATCGGCCGTGACATCGCCGAGCGGGCGATCCGACAGCTCGATGTTGATCTTGGCCTGGCGCCGGCGCTGCTCGCGCTCGATCGCCGCGGGACCCACTTCGGGATTCATCTTGACGATGTCGCGGGCACGCACGACGGCGCCGGTGGGGGAGTAGAGCGGCGTTCGCGAGATCGATTCGAAGTCGTTGCGGAATTCCGGCGCGAGCCGCACGCGGATGTCGTACTCCTTGTCGTCCTCGCGCAGGCGCGTCGGCACGATGCCTTCGACCATGCCGCGCAGCTGCATCGCCACCGAGCCCACGTCGAAGCCGAGATCGGCCGCCAGCTCGCGATTCACGCTGGCTGCCATTTCTGGCTGGCCGGTTTCGAGCGTGCTGTCGACGTCAACGGCGCCGGGCACCGCCTTCACCCTCGCCACCACCTCTTCGTTCAGCCGCTGCAGCTCCGCCATGTCGTCACCGCGCAGATACACGCTGAGCGGCGCCTGCGTCGGCGAGCCCTGCATGAACTCCGGGTCCGCGACCGTCATCTTCAGCAGCGGAATCTGTTTGAGCCGCGCCCGCATGTCTTCCTTGAGCTGCTCGAGGCCGCGCTCGCGTTCGTACTTCTTGCCGGCCTTGACGCGCAGCGACGCCTTCAACGGGCTGCCTTCGAAGCCGACCGTCGAGAAGATCTGCCGCACTTCCGGCATCGCCTTGACGATCTTCTCGACCTCGACGACATGCGCCACCGTCTGCTCGAACGCCGTGCCCGGCGGCACTTCGATGTTCACGACGAACTCGCCGCGATCTTCAGCGGGCACGAACTCGGTGCCGATCACCGACAGCGTCGACAGGCTCGCGAAGAACACCACCGCCGCCGTGGCGACGATCTTCCACGGATTCTCAACCGCCCAGCCAAGCAGCTTGTGATACTGGCCGTCGATGCGATCGTAGAAATGGCCGACGCGCTCCATGAACCGGCCGGTCCGGGTGCGGGTGCGCTCTTCGAGCGGAATGAACCGCACGAAGCGCGACGACAGCATCGGGTCCAGCGTGAAGGCCACGAGCAGCGAGATCGATACCGCGAACGCGATGGTCAGCGCGAACGACTTGAAGAACTGGCCGACGATGCCGGTCATGAAGCCGACCGGCAGGAACACCGCCAGGATCGTGAAGGTCGTCGCCATCACGGCCAGGCCGATCTCCGACGTGCCGTTGCGCGCTGCCGTCACCGGATCTTCACCGTGCTCCATGTGGCGGTAGATGCTCTCGCGTACCACCACCGCGTCGTCGATCAGGATGCCAATCACGAGCGACAGCGCCATCAGCGTCATCATGTTGATGGTGAAGCCGACCGCATACATGAAGAAGAACGTCGCGATCACCGACGTCGGCAGCGCCAGCGCGGTGATGAGCGTCGAGCGCCAGTCGCGCATGAACACGAACACCACGAGGACGGCCATGATGCCGCCGAAGATGATGTTCATCCGCACGTCTTCGACGTTTTCGATGATGCCTTCCGCGTCGGTGTGGACGGTCTTGATCTGCAGCGCGGGGAAGCTCGGCGCCGCCTTCGCGAGCGCCGCGTCGATCTTGCGCTGCACGTCGACGGAGTTGGCGCCCGACTGCTTGCGCACCGAGAACGACACCGCGTCCTCGCCATCCAGGCGCGTCGTCGAGACGCGGTCTTCGTAACCGTCGACGACTTCGCCGACGTCCTTCACGCGCACCGTGGACCCGCCGTCCGAGCGCAGGATCACGTTCTCGATTTCCGAAGCGGTCTTGTACTGGCCTTGAGTGCGCAGCGAAACCGCCTTGCCGTCCCGCCTGACCTGCCCACCGGGCAGGTCGAGGTTGTCGGCGGCGAGTTTCGCTGCGACCTCGGTAATCGGAAGATTCAAAGCTTCGAGGCGCCGCGGATCGAGATTGACCTGCAGCTCCCGCACCTGGCCGCCGTTCACTTCGACGGCGGCGACGCCGTCGATCTGGCCGAGCAGCGGCTTGAGATCGTCCTCCACCATGCGGCGGATGCGATCGGACGCCAGGCTCGTCGAGCCGACCGCGTAGGTCGCGATTGGCAGCGCCGACACGTCGAAGCGCTGAATCGTCGGGTCCTTGATCTGCTCGGGCAGGCGCTCGCGAATCGCCGCGACCTTCTCGCGCACTTCCGCGGTGGCCGCCTGCGGATCGATTTCGAGGCGCAGCTCGATGCCGACGCGGGAGAAGCCCTCGGTCGACGTCGAGATGACGCGCTTCACGCCGTTGATGCCGGCCACCGCGTCCTCGATCGGCCGCGTGACCAGCGTCTCAACTTCTTCGGGCCCGGCGCCCGGATAGACGACGGAAATGTTCACGAAAGGGAAGTTCACTTCCGGGAACAGATCGATGCCGAGGCGTCCAAGGGACACGATGCCCAGCACCATGAAGCTCACGATGACCATCGTCGCGAAGACGGGCCGTTTGATGGATGTGTCAGATATCCACATTGCTATAAATCCTGGCTACTGGCTTCTGGCTACTGATTAATGCCGCGGACTTTCGATCCGGTCGCCAGCTGACGACGCCCGTCAGCGAGCACGGTGTCGCCGGCGGCCAGACCTTTGACGATCTGCACGCGCGCGCCATCGGAAAGTCCCTCGACGACCTCGACGATCGACACCGAATCTCCCTGGACCTTCTGGACGATTCGCTTGCCGTCGCGGGTGGCCACGGCTTCTTTCGGAATGAGGATCGCGTTCGGCACCGTCGCTTCGACGATGCGTGCCGTCGCATACATGCCCGAGAGCAGCGTGCGGCCGTCGTTCGGGACCCGCAGATCGATCTTGAAGTGGCGATTGCGCTCGTCGACTTCCGGCGCGATCGCGGCGAGCTGACCCGTGAAGATCTGACCCGGCTTCGCCTGGACGGCGACCGTCGCCTTCATGCCGACCCGCAGCCGTCCGGCCTCCATCTCGCCGACGCCGGCCTCGAGCTTCATCTCGCGCAGGTCCGCGACGACGACGATCGGCTTGTCGCCGGGCGTCGAGCCCGCGTCGTAATTGCGCTCGACCACGAAGCCATTCACGGGCGAGGTGACCGTCGAGTTGCTCTGCACTTCACGAGCGCGGCGCAGGGCCGCGTTCGCCTGTGCCAGGTTCGCCGTAGCCAGATCGCGCTGGGCGACGCCGGAGCGATGCGCGGTCTCCGCGGCATCGAGACGCTGGCGGGGCAGGGCGCCCTTCTCGAACAGGTTCTTCGCGCGATCGTGCTCGAGCACGGCGCTCGCGAGTCCGGCCTCCGCCGTGTCGAGCGAGGCTTTCGCGACCGCGACCGCGGCGACCGACGCGTCGACCTGCGCGTCGATCTCGCGGCGATCGATCGTTGCAATCGTTTGACCCATCGCCACCGGGTCACCGATGTCGACCAGCATGCGCTCGATCGTGCCGGACAGCTTCGGCTTCACGGCGACGCGGCTGCGGGGCGCGAGCGTGCCGGAGATCTCGAGCGAGGATTCGATAACGCCGGCCGACGCCTTCACGACCGACACGTCGACGATCGTGGCTTCGGGAGCGGTGGTTTCCGGCGCGGCCTCTGCCGTCGTTGACGAGGAGCCGCACGCGGCCAGGAACAGGGAGGAGCTCAGGACGATCGCAAAACCAACAAGGGCAAACTGGGAATTATTCCGACTCATGACTACGCACTCCGGCAGGAACAGGGGCTCCCGCGATTCCTTCTTCAGGGCACTTGCACGATACGAACGTGGGGGTAACGCCGGCCTGCAAGCCGGCGATGGTGGCGTTGAGCACGTCGCGCGCGAGCGCGTCGTAGTCTTCGCCGGTGGCGAGGCGATGGCGGAGGCCAACGACCGCCGGGCCGATCAACGAGGCCCACAACATGTGCATCGCCGCGTTCGGGCTGAGCGATTTCGGAAACGCGCCCGCGTCGATCGCTTTCTGGATCGCGGTGACCGCGTTGGTGAGCATCTGTTGCAGGAACTCGAAGCCTTCCCACTGCTGCGTGATGCGCGGGACCGATCGGTCGACGAACATCAACTGGAAGTACGCCGGCTGCTCTTGCGAGAATTCATAGAACGCCCACCAGCAGCCGCGCACGTTCTCGAGCGGATCGGAGGTCGTCATCGCCGCGTGCACCTTGGCATCGAGGAGATGAAAGCCTTCCGCCGCGAGCGCAAGGAAGATGTCGTCCTTGCTGGCGTAGTAGCTGTAAATGGCGGCCGGGCTGTACTCGATGCGTTCGGCGATCTTGCGGATGGAGACGCTTTGATAGCCTTCGGCAATGAACAGGTCGCGCGCCGCGCTGAGGATGGAGGCCGTGACGGCCTGTCGTTCCCGGTCCTGACGTTCTTTTGTGCCCATGAATCTCGCAATGTGGCGGGTCTCAGTCCCGCCGAGTTAAACAGTGTTCAGACTTCAAATGGTGTTAGACGAATGGAGTATTTGGCAAGTTCCATTTTTCACAATCGAACCGTTCGTTAACTGTAACTAGCTGATTGGCATGGACTTATTTGGTGAGTTTATTTTTGCGGTCGGCAGCGTAATCTGCCACCAGAGGCCCGACAGGTCATTCTTTGTCGACGGTCACCAGCTTCCGGTCTGCGCGCGATGCACGGGCTTGTATCTCAGCAGTGCTGCCGGGCTGGCCCTCTGGATCGGCCTGAAGATCGCGCGTGGGTGGCGGCCGATTGCCTGGGATCCGCGTCTTGCCGCGCGGTTGATCGTGATCGCCGCGATTCCCACCGCGCTGTCGCTGGCCACCGCCGCAATGGGCGTGTGGGACGGCTCCAACATCACCCGCGCGCTGCTCGCTCTTCCACTTGGCGCGAGCGCCGGCGCCATCGTCGCGGCGGTCGCGACAAAAGACCTGAGGTAAACTCGCGTCGTGCCTCCCGCAGCGGTGTGTGTGGTGTCGTGGCTGGTGCCCGGCGCCGGTCATCTGATGCTGGGACGGCGGCAGAAGGGTCTCGTCTTCCTGATCGCGCTGCCGGTGATGTTCGCGATCGGGCTCGCTCTTGACGGCCGGCTGTTTCCCTTCGTCTTCTCCGAACCGCTCGTCGGCCTGGCCGCAATTGCGAATCTCGGCATGGGCATTCCCTACTTCATTGCGAAGGGCCTCGCCCTCGGCAAGGGCGTCGTCACCGCGGCATCGTACGAGTACGGCAACACGTTCCTGATCGTGTCGGGACTTCTCAATATGCTCGTGGCGATCGACGCGTACGACGTGCGGCTCGGACGGAAGTAATGACCAGCCACTTCGGCCTGATGCTGCTGTTCGCGTTTTTCGTCTCGTTGATCTTCGCGACGATCGCGAAGGACGCGCCCCGCGAGCAGGCGCGACTCGGCGCGCAGATGTTCGCGATGTTCATCGGCGCCGCGATCGTCCTCGGCTGGGTGATGCGGCTCTTTCCGCTGTGATTAGTCTGTGGCTGCCGGTCGCGGTCTATATGGCCGCGATCTACTGGGGCGCCGCGCTGACCCAGGTCCCGGGACCCGCCACCGGGATTTCCGACACCGTTCTGCATATCGGCGGATACGCGGGCCTCGCGCTGCTGACGCTGCGCGCGACCTCCCGGGGCCGGTGGTCCGGCGTCACGGCCCGCGCGATGACGCTCGCACTCGTGATCGCCGTGGTGCACGGCCTCACCGTCGAAGTGGAACAGATGTTCGTGCCCAGCCGATTTGCCGAATGGCGCGACGTCGGCAACGACGTGATCGGAGCGCTCGGCGGCCTGTCTGCCGCGTGGGCGTGGGGTAAACTATTCACGGAATGACCTTTGAAAACCTCCTGATCGAGCGTGACGAGGCGGTCGCCGTCGTCACCTTCAACCGCCCGAAAGTCCTCAACGCTCTGAATTCGCAGACGCTGATCGAGCTAACGGTGGCGATCTCGCAGTTGAAGAACGACGCCAGCGTGCGCGCGATTGTGCTGACGGGTGCGGGTGAAAAGGCGTTTGTTGCCGGCGCGGACATCAACGAGCTCGCCGTGCAGACGCCGATCGAAGGCAAGGAGCACGCGCGCCGAGGGCAGACACTCTTTAATTCGATCGAACAGCTGGGCATACCGGTCATCGCCGCGGTCAACGGCTTCGCGCTCGGTGGCGGATGTGAACTGGCGATGGCCTGCACGATGCGCGTCGCGGCGGACACGGCGCGATTCGGCCAGCCCGAGATCAATCTCGGCATCATTCCCGGTTATGGGGGCAGCCAGCGGCTGCCGCGTCTGGTCGGCCGCGGCGTGGCGCTCGAGATCCTCCTGACCGGCGACATGATCAGCGCCGAGCGCGCGTATGAGATCGGTCTCGTCAATCGCGTCGTGCCGGCCGCGGAGCTGATGAGCGAAGCGAAAAAGATCGCGCACGTGCTCGCGTCGAAGGCGCCGATCGCGATTCGCTACATCCTCGAAGCCGTGCATCATGGACTTGACGGCTCGCTCGACGCGGGCCAGTTCCTCGAGACGGCATTGTTCGGCGCGATCGCCTCGTCGGCCGACATGAAAGAGGGCACGAAGGCGTTCCTCGAAAAGCGCAAGGCCGTCTGGCAAGGGAAGTAAATGCGGGTAGCCATTATCGTCGCGCGCTTCAACGATTTCGTCACCGACCGCCTGCTGGTTGGTGCGCAGGCGGCGCTCCGCGATGCCGGCATTGCCGAGAGCGATGTCGAAGTGTTTCGCGTGCCGGGCGCGTTCGAGATCCCGATGGCGGCGCAGCGCGTCGCCGAGACCGGCCGGGTCGACGCGGTGGTCTGCCTCGGTTGCCTGATCAGGGGCGAGACGCCGCACTTTGAATACATCGCCTCGGCCTGCGCGCACGGCATCACCGAGGCGGCGGGGAATACGGGCGTGCCGATGTCGTTCGGCGTGCTGACGACGAATTCCGCGGAGGAAGCGCTGGAGCGCGCCGCGCCGGGACCGTCGAACAAGGGCCGTGAAGCCGCCGATGCCGCGGTCGAAATGGCGCGGCTGTTTGCCAACATCGGCGACGGCCCGCGATGAGCAGCACCCCCCGAGGACACGGAGCTGATCCTGATCCCGGAGAACACGGAGACCGGTGGGCCGGACGGCGACGCGCGCGGGCCGCGGCGTTGCAGGCCCTCTATGAATGCGAGGTCGGCGGGCTGACGCCGCAGCAGGCGCTCGGCGTGCTGCATCACGCGGGGCCGCCGGAAGTGGCCGATCCCGGCGAGGACGAACATGCGTTCGTGATCGCGCTGGTGCGTGGCGCGATGGAACAGCGGGACGCGCTCGACGAGCGCATCGGCGATGCGGCGAAGAACTGGCGCGTCGAGCGCATGGCGATCCTCGATCGCCTGGTGATGCGCCTGGCGCTGCAGGAATTGCTGGCGCACCGCGACAGCCCGCCGCGCGTCGTCATCAGCGAAGCGATCGAGCTGGCGCGCGCCTACAGCGGCGAGGACGCTGCCAAGTTCGTGAATGGCGTGCTCGACGGCGCGTATCGTCGCCTGAAGGACGAAGGGGTCGTTGCCGAGTAGCGACGCGGAGCGTCGCCACGACCCGGAGGGTCGTAAGAGTAATGAGTAGCGAGGTAGTCCAGACCGAGCAGCGCAAGGCCAACCTCGAGGCGATCACCCGCCTCGGCTTCGCCGCGTACCCCAACAAGTTCGACACCACGCACACCGTGTCGGAGCTCGTCGACGGTTACACCGCGAAGCCTGCCGCCGAGCTCGAAGCGTCGCGTGTCGACACCCTGACGGCCGGCCGCCTGGTCAGCGTGCGGAGCTTCGGCAAGGCCAGCTTCCTCGTGTTGTCCGACGGCCGAACGCGCATCCAGGTCTACGTCCGGCAGGATGCGCTCAGCGAGCGCGATTACCAGCTGTCGAAGTTGCTCGATCTCGGCGATCAGCTCGGCGTCACCGGCCACCTGTTTCGCACCAAGACCAACGAGCTCTCGATCTGGGCCTCGTCGCTGCAGTTTCTCTCGAAGTGTTTCCTGCCCCTGCCCGAGAAGTGGCACGGACTCCAGGACGTCGAGATTCGCTATCGGCAGCGCTACCTCGATCTGATCGTCAACCCCGACGTGCGGCGCGTGTTCGAAATCCGCACCGCCGCCGTGTCGGCGATTCGTGAGTTCCTGAAGGCGAATGGCTTCCTCGAGGTCGAAACCCCGATGATGCAGCCGATCGCGGGCGGCGCGCTGGCGCGGCCCTTCGCGACGCATCACAACGCGCTCGACATGAAGCTCTACCTTCGCATCGCGCCCGAGCTCTACCTTAAGCGCCTGACCGTTGGCGGCGTCGAACGTGTCTTCGAGATTAATCGTAACTTCAGGAATGAGGGGATCTCGACGCAGCACAATCCCGAGTTCACGATGCTCGAGTTCTACTGGGCTTACGTGGATTACCAGAGGCTGATGTCGTTCACCGAAGAGCTGCTGTCGACGATCGCCACGCAGGTGATCGGCACCACGCAGTTTCCGTTCGGCGAGCACACGATCAACATGTCCGCGCCGTTCAGGCGGCTGTCGCTCCGGCACGCGGCCGCGGAAGCGGCGTCGAAGCGGCTTGGCGTCACCGTCACGGTGGAGGAACTGCGATCGCTCGACAGCGCGCGGGAGCTGGCGAAGAAGCTTCACGTCGAGATTCCCAAGGGCGCCGGCGCCGGCAAGATCGCCAGCGCGATTTTCGAGTCGCTGTGGGAAGAGCATTTGATCCAGCCGACGTTCGTCCATGACTTCCCGACGGAAGTCTCGCCGCTGTCGAAGCAGCGGCCCGACGATCCGGACACGGTCGAACGCTTCGAGCTGTACATCGGCGGCTTCGAGGTCGCCAACGCCTTCAGCGAGCTCAACGATCCGGTTGAACAGCGCCGCCGCTTCGAGGAGCAGCTCACCCAGTTCGCCGCCGGCGATCAGGAAGCGCACGCGATGGACGAGGACTACATCCGCGCGCTCGAATACGGGATGCCGCCGGCCGGTGGCGAAGGCATCGGCATCGATCGCCTCGTCATGCTGCTTACCAACTCGCCATCGATTCGTGACGTGATTCTTTTCCCGCTGATGCGCCCCAGGGCCGAAGAGGCGTGATGCCATTTGAGCTACAGGTCGCGCTTCGCTATCTGTTGGCCAAACGCCGGCAAGTCTTCATCTCCGTTATCTCGCTCGTCTCGACGCTCGGCGTCACCGTCGGCGTGATGGCGCTCGTCATCGCGCTCGCGCTGATGACGGGGCTGCAAGGCGAGCTGCAGGCGCGCATTCTCGGGTCGTCCGCGCACGTCTTCGTCTACAAGCCTTCCGGCATCACCGACTACCACGCCGAAGTGCAGAAGTTAAGCGCGGTGCCCGGCGTGATCGGCGCCGCACCGGCGGTGATCGGCAAGGCGATGATCACGGGCCTCAGCCCGGGATTCGTCGGGCTCAAGGGCATCGACATCACGATGGAGCCGAGGGTCACCGACATCGGCAGCGCGATGGTTGAGGGTTCACTCGACGGCCTGACGCCGAAGACGGACGACGATCTCGCGGGCATCGTGCTGGGGAAGGATCTCGCGACGGAGATCGGCGCCAAGGTCGGTGACACGGTGAGCGTGTTGACGCCGAACGGGTCGCTGTCGCCGATGGGTGTGATGCCCCGCTCGCGGCGCTTGAAGGTGGCGGGGTTGTTCCGCCTCGGCCTCTACGAAGTCGACGCCGGCAGCGGCTTCGTCGATCTCGAGCGCGGCATGCTGCTCGCCGGCACCGATCGCGTCGATCACATCGAGGTCAAGGTCGCCAACGTCTACGACGCGCCGCGGATCGCGGATCAGATCGCCGACGACTTCGGCCAGGACTACGTCACGCAGGACTGGACCGACATCAACCAGCAGCTCTACTCGGCGCTGCTGCTCGAAAAGATCGGCATGGGCATCGGCATCGGCCTGATCGTCGCCGTCGCCGCGCTCAACATCGTCGCGTCGCTGATCCTGCTCGTGATGGAGAAGACGCGCGACATCGCCATCCTCAAGACCATGGGCGCGTCATCGCGGAGCATCACGCTGATCTTCCTGCTGCAGGGCACCATCATCGGCGTCATCGGCACGATCATCGGCGCGACCGCCGGCGCCGCCACCGCGAATGTCCTCGATCGCTACCGGGTGATCACGATTCCCAGCGACATCTACCAGGTGAGCTACCTGCCGTTCAAACTGCTGCCCGGCGATTTCGTCATGGTGGTGATCGGCGCCGTCGCGGTGTGTTTCCTGGCGACGCTCTATCCTTCGCGGCAGGCGGCGCGGCTCGATCCCGCGCAGGCGCTGCGCTACGAGTAGCGCGATGGCCTTCGTCTCGGTCACCGGCCTCAATAAGTTCTACGACGCGACGGGCAGGCGCCTGCACGTGCTGCGCGATCTCGATCTCTCGGTCGAAAAGGGCGAGATGGTCGCGATCATGGGCGCGTCGGGCGTGGGGAAGAGCACCTTGCTCCACGTGCTCGGCGGCCTCGACGTGATCGACGGCGGCGAGGTCCGCGTCGGCGATCACGAGATCGCGACCATGACCGACGAGGCGCGCGTGACGTTCCGCAATCGCCACATCGGCTTCGTGTTCCAGTTTCATCATCTGCTGCCGGAGTTCACCGCGATTGAGAACGCGATGATGCCGCTGCGTATCTCGCGCGTCTCGGCCGCTGAGGCGCGGCCGAAGGCCGAGGCCCTGCTGCAGCGTGTCGGACTCGGCGATCGTCTCGATCACCGGCCGGGCATGTTGTCGGGCGGCGAACAGCAGCGCGTTGCGGTGTCGCGCGCCCTGGTGATGCAGCCGTCGTTGCTGCTGGCCGACGAGCCAACCGGGGACCTCGACGAAGCGACCGCCGATGCCCTCCATGAGCTGCTGCGTACCATGCACGCCGAGTTCGGTTTGACCGCCATCATTGCGACCCACAACCCCCGGCTTGCGGCGCAATGCGATCGCACCCTCCGACTAGAGGGCGGCAAGCTACGTTAGAGTCATATAAAGACTGTCTAATCTCATGTTGGTGCCCTATTACTGATCATTCATATAAACATAAGTGTCTAAAGACTTTATTAAATTTTTACGTTCTTGTTGTCTTGATATGAAACAGTA
>Ga0310904_10000452_pt1 | contig 11542 bp, 13 predicted proteins | sample C48D1metaG_FD_203746 | JGI IMG/M metagenome (GOLD analysis project Ga0310904, IMG submission 203746) | Lab incubated soil microbial communities from West Virginia University Organic Research Farm, Morgantown, WV, United States - C48D1 | ecosystem: Environmental > Terrestrial > Soil >... | reverse complement strand
GAGGAAATCTCGATATACGTGGTACCCCGCAACCGGGGGCGACCGCAGTTAATGCATCTCAGTTCAACGTCGACGGTTCTTGGTTGCTGCCATGACGACACCAATGCCCTACCCGGCAGACACTGACGAGGCGTCCGGCTCGAAGGCTTTTCGCGATTCGACCGTGGCGGCCGACGCTAACTTCAGTAGTCTCGCCGTGAATTTCAACGCCGCGCTCGCAACCTGTACCAGATTGATGAAGGTTACAGTATCGCCTCTCTTTACGCCGGTCGCCGGTGTGACGGTCAACGCCGCGTATGGCTGGCAGTTCGGTGGAGAGGGGGGCAGCCGGGACTCGGGATACGTCTCATACCTGTATCTGATGCTGACAATACCGGGCTCGATGGCCTTCAACGCAAAGCTCGGATCCTATGCGACCACTCAAAACAATAGCTTGCCAGGTGTGCGCGAAGTTCTCACGACCTGGACCGGCTTTCGCGCCACGGGCGGTGCTTCCTACAGCATGTGTGCCATACTTCTGGGCTCGATCAACAACCCCGCCGACGTGTATTGGGGCGGCCTGACGACTCCCAGCGTGGCCAATCCGGCAGGATCGTTCGCTATTGGCATCACATTCCAGGCGGGCCGCACGATTGTTGCCCCAGCCTGAAACTGACCTCCGTAACCACGCCACCTGGAGATCGTTGACCTTTACGTCATCCACGGTCCGCCATGGTGAGCGGGGAGATCCCGTTACGGACGACACCGTGAGAAAATCGTCGATGATTCACGTCCCATGAAACAGCGGGCCGTGGATGACCCATCCGGCCGCGTCACCATCGTGACCGTGGTGGAATAGCCAGTACGCCAGGATTTGTCAGTCACTCTCTCTGATCGGGCAAACACCAGAGGCCCCGGACCATGCTCCCTTAACAAGGAGTACGGTCCGGGGCCTCTTTTGTCGTCGCCAAACGACGTGGGATTGGACCCCTCACGGATCCGATTCGTTACTGATCCTGCCGGCCAAAGCATAGGGCCGAGGACAAGATCAAGCGCGGTGGCCAACGGTCAGATCAAGGACTGTTCCGGTGACCCAGATCACAACCACGAAGATCATCGACGTGCCCGAGTTACGTGGTCCGCCCCGGTTCCGAAGATCAGAAACGTGTGGATCATGAGTCAGGAATTCTGACTGATCATGGACTTACGGGTCCCAGATTTACTCAATTTGGACTTTTCTGGCGTCCAATGACTCCTGGTATGTCCGGATAAAACCGGGCAAAGTGCGCCGCCAGGGACTCGAACCCCGTGTCCCACACGCGCTCTGGATCCGTTGAAACGTAAGGGTTCTGCTAGTCTCAGTCAGAGTCAGAGTCACGACATGTGGACTCTTGGATCAACTGAGTAAGGGGAACCTAAGTCTATGGCAAGCAAGCCCGGTCGGGTCAGCAACGGCTGGCGTACCCGGTGGACATACAAGAACGACTTTCAGTTTGTGGTCGAGGAATTCGAAGCGGATTGTCAGCGTGCCGCGGACTACGTGACGAAGTTGGGCAACAAGATCAGCATGGACGACCCGCTGATTCTGGGGAAGGCATATCTCCACGGTGACGATGCCGCTTACGCCACGGTCAAGGCGGGAAACACGTTCGGTGCGGCGGCACAGACGTACGCGGAACTGAAGAGCCCGATCTGGGCCGAGAACCGGCGACGGTCGTTTGACGGGTACCTCAAGAACCATTTCGCGGACTGGTTGGACTGGCCGATTATCCGGATTACCGATGCGCACCTGAACGCGAAATATCATCAGCTTCAGACGAAGGGCTGGATGACTCCCGCGGGACAACGTCGTGACTACGCCCGGAACACGTTGATCGCAATCATGGAGGTCGCCCTACAGGTGATCAATTACTCCTACGATCACGGAGTTTTCGGTGACGAGCCCAACCCGACAAAGTCGAGGTATCTCAATTTCAACCGGACCATGAAACCCGGCCGTTACCGGGAGTCGTTCACGTTGGAAGAGTTCTCCAACATCATGGCCTTGGCGGATCCCCTCGACAATCGCGTGCCCGGCACGCTGCTTCGTGACCAGGCGATGATCCTGACAATGGCGGTGTTCGGTCTACGGATCGGCGAGGTCTGCGCCCTCAATTGCGGGGAGTGCAATCTGGCCGCGAAGACGATGACCGTGGACGCGCGGATCCTGAGAGGCTCTGGAACGAATGGCCGCACCGCCGGGCGGAAGAGTAGGGATCCCGACGACAAGCCGGCCGTGCTCGGATTCAATGACGTGTACCGCGATTACATTGAGCCGTTCGTGGTGGGCTTCCCGGCCGGTGCCCCGATGTTCCCCGGGATCCGTGACGGTAAGCATCAGCACCCGGACGAATGGCGTTCCACCAAATGGCGGCCCATCCTGGACAAGGCGGTGGAGTTGGGGATGGTCCGCGAGAATATCGACCTCGTTCCCCACGCCCTGAAGCACTCCATGGTCACGTGGTTCCAGGACCATCTGACCTTGGCGCAACTGTTGGCCCGGTCCGACCATAAGAGCGAGCGCGTTAACCGCACGTACCGGCACCGCGGCGACCTTGAGCCCGAGCGAAAGGCGATGGACGAAATCTTCTCCGACGGCTTCGGCTCCCGGGGAAGACGGTGATCACAGGTTAGGGTGAGGATTCCTCTCTGCAAGTTCCGCTGAGGATGAGGCGGTCGGTTAGCTCAAAAGGCTGATCGGCCGCCTCGCTTTGTCGTAGGGTGGCGCACTCCAATCCGAGGCTCATTCGTGAGGAAGTTTTCCGATGAGTCTTTGTCGATCCGAGCCGGGAATCGAGATCAATAACCCGCGTCCTATGTGGGACAACTTGGATCGGTTGGAGACAAAGAGAGTCAGGGTGCGTCACATCTATTTACGGACTGGCCGTAACTGTCCCTGGATGACCTTCGTTGACTCAGATTGAGCCATCTTTGCAGGTCAGAGACCCTCTCACTTTGACGAATCGCTCCCCGACGGCCGGTTGACAGGCTGAGGATTTCCCCTGTCAAGGCACAGTGCCTACCACGGGGGTTGAGCAATGGCTCCGACAGAGGTAGTCGACCAGGACCGGTATTCGAAGATCGAGGCCGCCGGCCGACTCAACATTTCGATCAAGACCCTTACCAGACTGATGTACGCCGGCAAGATCGGTTACTTGCGGATCGGCGGTCGGGTCTGGTTCACCGACGAGCACCTGGCCGGAATGCTGGCAAAGGCCGAACGGGTCGAGTCACCAACGAAGCGAGCGCCACGTCAGCGCGTTTCCCGGCGGCGGGTGTGACATGGACACAGACGGAATTCCCGAGCGGACCAGTGCGGAACTGGATGCCGTCGGATACGAACTCCTCTTGCGTTATGAGACGGCCCGGCGGGCAATTGCGATGTGGGACGAGGAACGCACCATCGCCGGGGACGAGCTGAAGAAGATCCTTGAGTTGATCGATGACGGGATGTATCAGGGACGCAAGGTGGTCAGCGTGACCCGGACCCGTCCACGCCGATTCGACGTCACCGCCTTTAAGGAAGATCACCCGTCGATCTATGAGGAGTACCGCAAAGAGCCGGACGAGGACGAGGTCCGACTCAACCCGGCGAAGAATCTGCCGTGGCTGCCGGACGAATGGTCGGCCTCATGACGGAGATCAGAGTCACGATGGTCTTCCGGGGCGGACCATTGGAGTCCTGCATCTCCCGCGTGGTGCCCGCACCGGAGATGTTGCCGGAACGGTCCCGTCGATTCGACGACGGCTATTACGTGAAGTCCCGTCAGTACACCACCGAATGTTTCGACGAGATTATCGGCCTGGTGGAGTACGACTGGATCACCACGTGAGCGCGCCATGGAAGGCCGCCATTCCGGTTCCGTCGCCAACCGAGCCGGACCTGTTGTCCATGACGAGCGAGGCTCACGCGGTTCTGCGGTCCTATCTGTCGCTGATCGATCTGGCCGCGGCTACGTCACCCCGGTCAAAACAGATCCCGATCGGAGCTTCAGAGATCGGCTGGGACTGTGATCGTCGCCTGGCCTACCGATTGGCCGGTACCGCTCCGGTCAACTACGGGGACCCGATGAAACTGATCGTGGGGATCGGTGTACACCTGTGGCTCGCCGAACGGTTCCGAGCACTCGACGGCGGATCGGGACGGTTCCTCGTGGAATATGACTGCCTCTACGGCGACGTACCCGGCCACGGGGATCTGTATGACCGGCATAACCACGTCGCTCTCGACTGGAAGACAACCTCACGAAGCCGCATCAAAGAGATGGCCCGGCGGGGTGAACCGAGCCGTCAGTACGTGACACAGATTAACCACAACGCGCTCGGACTCAAGGCGATGGGCGAACAACCGAAGGCCGTGGCGCTGATCTTCCTGGCTCGGGACGGTGGCCTGGATGACAGTTGGGCCTGGATGAGTCGGCTCGATCCGTCCTTCGTGGACTCCGCAGTAGAACGCCTACGCCAGATCGAATCAGTCGGCCACATTGACCCGGCCGCAGTGAGCTGCACACCCGGAAAGGACTGTGGGTTCTGCCGGAACTACAACCCGACGTCAACGAATCTCTCATTGAGTTGCGATGCAAGGAAAGGACGATAAATATGAGTCAGCCGTGGAAGTCCGCAACACCTCCCTCTAGTTCGTTCAGCCTGTCCAACTACACCGGGTGCCTGGCGTTCTTCGTGGTCGGCGGGTACCACCAGGCCTTCCCGTTGGTTAACGCGGGACCCACCCCGGCGGTACGGGCTGGCGTGGTGATTCTCGACGGACCGCGAGCCGGTGAAGAGATCCCGGACGCCTTGCTCTTCGCGGTCAAAGTCGTCGGTCAGCTCAAGGACGAGCCGCCCGGCACGATCATCCTCGGACGGATCGCGGCGGAACCGGGACGTGGCAACAACCAGATGTACTCCATCGACACGATGCTCACCCCGGCCGATGACCAGCTTGCCGGATCGTGGTTCGCGGCCTTCCCGCACCGCCTGACCGAACTGGGCCAGATCGCGCTGACCAACTGGCAAGGCGAAGAGCACAAGCATGGTGGCCGTGCCGCCCCGACCACGCCGCCCGGTCCGGGCCGTCCACCGGCACCGCCGCAATGGGGCCAACCACCGGCCGCACCGCCGCCCCCGCCCATGCCGCCCGCACCACCGGCACAGTCCCCTTCCCTGCCGACCGGAACTCCACCATGGGCACCGCCCCCGCAGCCTCCACCGACGTCACCGTGGGGTCCGGCAGCACCGCTTGAGCAACCGCCGTACTGAACGTAAGTGCCGTATTGCGTTTCCTCTTCGGGGCATCGACCGTTAGTGGAATGCGGGGCCAGGCTTGGCTTGGCGGGGTAGGGCGAGGGGTCCGTCTTCAGTGGATGGACCATAACAACTCCAAGACGTTCAGCATGGCGAGGCGTGGTGTGGTCTGGCGTGGTTCGGTAGGGCTCGGCTTGGTTGGGCATGGCCCGGTTAGGCAAGGGGATCCGTTTTCCGGAGCGGACCACAACTCCAAAGACGTTCAGGCGTGGTAAGGCCTGGCTGGGCGCGGCAGAGCATGGCGCGGTTAGGTCCGGCACGGCGAGCCGAGGGGCTCCGTCTCCTGTGGACGGACCAGACAACTCAAGACTGTCAAGCTTGGCGGGGCACGGTACGGCAAGGTGTGGTGGGGCGGGGCGCGGCGGGGCTCGGTTGGGCTTGGTGCGGGGATCCGTTCTCCAGGGAGCGGACCAAAACTTCAGACTTTCAGCGGGGCAGGGCACGGCATGGTATGGCCGGGCTAGGCCTGGTGAGGTAGGGCGAGGTGGGGTGAGGCACGGGGTTCGTCTTCTGTGGACGGACCACACCATTCCAAAGACGTTCAGCATGGCGAGGTGGGGCATGGCCAGGCGCGGCATGGTATGGCACGGTGCGGTTAGGCGTGGTTCGGCTAGGTGCGGCGAGGACTCCGTTCTTCAGGGAGCGGACCACACAGCTCCAGACTTCCGACGTGGCAGGGCTCGGCTTGGTAAGGCTCGGCATGGTATGGCATGGCCAGGTCCGGCTGGGTAAGGGGTTCCGTTCTCCGGAGCGGACCACAATTCCAGACTTCAAGCGCGGCACGGCAGGGTAAGGCTTGGCAGGGTAAGGCGTGGTTCGGCCCGGCTGGGCTAGGCGAGGGGTTCCGTTCCCCGGAGCGGACCACAACGACAGACTTTTGAGCGGGGCATGGCCTGGCCAGGTGAGGCGAGGTACGGCTGGGTGAGGTACGGCTGGGCGGGGCCTGGCACGGTGAGGTTCGGGGCTTTGTCCTCAGTGGACGGAGCCATCAATAATAGAGCAAGGAGCAAGGTACGTGAGATTCACTTTACAACTGACATCAACTCGGCCATTGATCATGCACAACGCGGAGTTGGCCAATCCGCTGAACCCGGTCGTCAAAGAGATCCGCAAGTTCTCGAAGAAGCGGAACAAAACGGACGATGATCAAGAGGCGATCGCTCAGCTCGAATTCCTGGGCGGGCTGTACCACGACAAGGAGTTGGGTCCCTACGTCCCGGCCGACAACATCTGGCGATGCCTCTACAACGCGGCCAAGCGACACAAGTTGGGGGAGCGGGTCAAAGAGGCGTTGCTGATCGAATCCGACGTGAACCCGTTGGCCTACAAGGGTCCGAGGGGTGCCGAAGAGCTGTGGGCCAACGAGGCGTTCCGGTATTACAAGTCGGTCCGGGTGCAGATGTCACGGACCATGCGGTGCCGGCCGATCTTCTACAACTGGGCGACCGAGGCGGACGGAATCCTCGATTCCTCGTTGCTGGATCTGGAAGATCTCAAACGGATCGCGGAAGAGGCGGGCAGCCTGGTCGGCCTGTGTGAGTGGCGCCCCCGGTTCGGCAGGTTCACGGCGGTGGTGAAGAGGGCATGAGCGACAGGTTCAAGCCTCTCGGCCGTGCGGCTCGGTGGCGCATCCTCTACGAGGAGTTGCTGGTCAAGGCCGAGATCGGTGATCTGATCACCTACGAGCAAATGGCCGAGGTGCTTGACCTCGACTCGGTACGTGACCGGGGGAAGATCCTGAGCGGTCTTGGCCGGGCGGAGCGGGAATTCCTGGAAGAGCACGGCCACGCGCTCAAGTCGGTCCGGGACGTGGGCTACGAGGTGGCTGATGCCGCGGATCACATTCTGTTGGCTCACCGGCAGCAACGTCGGGCGGGTGTCGCCCTGGAACGCGGTCATTCCCTGGCCACGCAGATCGACCTGACCGACGCGGATCCCAGCGTCCGCAATGCGCTTCACATGATCGGTAACGCGTTTGCCTTTCAGATGCAGGTCAACAAGAAGTTGGACGTCCGCCAACGGCAATTGGAAGACGCGCTCAAGTCCACGCAGAGCAAGCAGGACCGGACGATGGACGAAGTCGAGGCCCTCAAGGATCGGCTCCGTCGGTTGGAAGATCAGATCGATCCGTAAAGCGTGGCTTGGTGAGGCCGGGTTGGGCCTGGTATGGCAAGGGGTTCCGTCTCCTGTGGACGGACCAGAAGACTCCAAGACGTCAAGCGTGGCATGGCGTGGCAGGGTACGGCTTGGTCTGGCGAGGTCGGGCCTGGCACGGTCGGGCTCGGTGTGGTAAGGCGAGGTTAGGCGAGGGGGTTCCGTCTCCTGTGGACGGACCATAACTCCAAGACTTTCAAGCGGGGCGCGGCGAGGTCTGGCTAGGCGAGGTGGGGTGAGGCACGGTGAGGCACGGTGAGGTGGGGCGTGGCGGGGCAAGGGTTCCGTTCTCCAGGGAGCGGACCAGAAAACTCCAGACGTTCAGCGTGGCGAGGCGTGGCGTGCTCCGGCTAGGTGGGGCGGGGTGAGGTGTGGCATGGTCCGGCAAGGTCAGGTATGGCAAGGGGTTCCGCTTCCCGGAGCGGACCAGGCGGTCCCAGACTTCACGCGTGGCGTGGCGAGGTTTGGCGTGGTAAGGCTTGGCTGGGTATGGCGCGGCAGGGGGTCTTGCTTTCCGGGGCGGACCACCAACTCCAAAGACGTCAACTGGGCGTGGCTGGGCGTGGCAGGGCACAGCAGGGTATGGCGAGCCGGGGGGCTCCGTCTCCTGTGGACGGACCATACAGCTCTAAGACGTTCAGTAGGTCACGGCAGGCCACGGCAGGGCTCGGCGGGGCTGGGCTTGGCTCGGTTGGGCTCGGGGCTCCGTCTTCCGGGGGCGGGCCGCATCAACTTACGCAAGGCATGGCGCGGTGTGGCGTGGTCCGGCGAGGTGGGGCCTGGTTCGGTTGGGCATGGCTGGGCTTGGTATGGCTCGGTTTGGCGCGGCGAGGCAAGGTCCGGCGAGGGGCTCCGCTCTTCCGGGGGCGGGCCATCAACCCCACAGGCGTCAAGCGTGGCGTGGCATGGTGAGGCTAGGTCTGGCACGGCACGGCACGGCACGGTGTGGCGGGGCGCGGTAAGGCGGGGTTCGGTTGGGCGTGGGGATCCGTCTCCTGTGGACGGACCAGACAGCTTCAGAGACTTCATGGCACGGCTGGGTGAGGTGCGGCAGGGCGGGGTAGGGCGAGGCGTGGTCCGGCAGGGTGAGGGGATCCGTCTTCAGGGGCGGACCACTAATTCCAAAGCTTCCAGCGCGGCGGGGTGAGGCGAGGCTGGGTTCGGCGCGGCCTGGCTAGGTCGGGCGGGGCACGGTGGGGCACGGTATGGCGCGGCTTGGTATGGCGAGGGGATCCGTTCTCCGGAGCGGACCACAACTCCAAAGCTTTCGGCTCGGCAGGGCTGGGTGAGGTAGGGCTCGGCGGGGCTCGGCTCGGTAGGGCGCGGTAAGGCGAGGGGCCTGGATTCCCGGATCCGGGTCAACAAACTAATACGACGACGCGGCACGGGGGTGGACGCGGTGAACATAGAGGATTTCGCGGCTCGGCTGGACAACGTCCGGGGAACGTCTGCCCGGTGTCCCGCCCACGATGACCGGGTCAACTCGCTGAGTTTCGCGACCGGGGAGCACGGCAACCTGATCGTCTTCTGTCATCGCGGTTGTTCGCTTGACGAAATCGTTCAGGCACTGGGTCTAACGACCGCGGACCTGTCGGGGATACCGCACTTGGTTGCTGAATATCCGTACTACGACCTCGACGATCAACTCCTGTACGTGGTGGAGCGCTGGCATCCCAAGACGTTTCGGTGCCGTCCCGGTCTGCCCGAGCCGAGCCGTCGGGTCCTGTACAACCTGAAGGCGGTCCAATGGGCGCGGGACAACGGCGCCATGCTGTTCGTGGTCGAAGGCGAGAAAGACTGTGATCTTCTGGCCGGGCACGGGATCCCGGCGACGTGTAATCCTGGCGGTGCCGGGCGGGGAAAGTGGCTGCCGCACTACGCGGAGCTGGTGGCCGGGTGCCATATCACCGTGGTGGCCGACAACGACTCCGTAGGGCGTGAGCACGCACGGGAGGTAGCCGCCGCGGTGAAGCCGGTGGCCGCGTCGCTGAACCTGGCGCACAGCCGGATCGGGAAGGATCTCGGCGACGCCCTGGACGCCGGCTACGACCTGTCCGCCCTGGAGCCGCTGTCGGACTACGAGGATGTCTCCTGTTACGTGGCGTCGAGTGTGCCGACCCGCAAAGTCCGGTGGGCCTGGCGCAGTTACATGCCGATGGGGAAGTTGATCCTGGTCGAAGGTGATCCGGGCGACGGCAAATCGATCTTGACCATTGATCTGGCGGCCCGGTTCAGCACCGGTCTGACGATGCCGGACGGTTCCAACGGGTCGGGACCGTGGCCCGTGGTGATGGTCAGCGCCGAGGACGATCTTGACGACACGATCGTTCCACGCCTTGAGGCGGCGGGCGCGGACCTGAACCGGATTCACCTCATCCCGCACGGCGTCACACCGGATGTGCCGTTCAGCTTCGGCGACGGGTTGCCGGCCGTCTACAACCTGGTCATGCGGACCGGCGCGAAGATCATCGTGTTCGACCCGTTGATGGCCCTGCTCGACTCCGACGTGGACTCCCATAACGATCACTCGGTCAGGCGTGCGCTCCAGCCGCTCAAACTCCTGGCGTCCCGCACGGGTGCGAGCGTGATCGTCGTCAGGCACCTGAACAAGGGCGGGGCGGGGACGAAGGCGATCTACAGAGGCGGCGGAAGCATCGGATTCACCGGCGCGGCGAGGGCCACGTTCCTGGTCACCACGAAGCACGACGAGCCGGACGTCAGAGTCTTCACGTGCGTCAAGAACAACCTGGCGGCCAAGCCTCCGAGCCTGACGTACACCGTGGAGGTCACCGGGCAGGGCGTGCCATACATCCGGTGGGGGGAGGCCGTGGAGCTGACCGCACAGCAGGCTCTGGACGGTCCACGCAACCGTGACGACACCCCGGCCGCGGACGAATATCGGTCCCGGAAAAAGCAGCGAATTATGGCCGGGGAATTTCTGCTCGACGTGGTCGGGGACGGGCCGAAAACGTGGGCCGAAATAGTCGAGATAGGTAAGGGCGACGGCTTTACGAAAATGACACTGGAGCGCGCCCGCGCCGAGGTGGGATTGAGGAAGATTACTGGATCGGGCGGTCAGAGATCAACAACTTGGGGTCTGCCCGCGGTCCCGCTTCTGTCCCATTCCGTCATTTCGTCACCTCTGGCTGGCATTAGTACTTTGCCTGCAAACAGTGACGAAATGACGAAGTGGGGGCCTGAGACGACCGATGACGAGCGCCGTCAAGATCTCCGTGTCCGGCCGCTGGTCTGCGACGTCTGCCACGGAACTGTCGACGTCACTCGATGGATGAAACCACACTGGGTCATCCGGTGTGAATTGCACAATCCGGAGGTATACGGGGGAGATAAATGAAAGGAAAATGCTATTCCGAATTGTCAGAGCTGGACGCCGAACTGGTCCTTATGCGTGATGAAGTCCGCCAATGTTCCGGGTGCGGGGCGGACACCTGGTGGCGGGGCAGACGTCAGCCCAAGCGCGGAACCTGTCTGGACTGTGCCGGGGTTCCGGTGACCACCGGCGAGGTTGACCGAGCCGCCCAGAGCCGAGCTGAGCGCCTGATCCGCACCGCGTTCCCCGGCTCCGAGGTTGACGACGATCCCAACGATTCGACCCGTCCGCGGTGGATGCTGCTTCGCCTGTGGTGGCCGGTCGACCAGGTCTGGGACCAGAAATGGATCTGGGTCAGGCCGTGCGACGTGGAAAGGATGCGTGGCCCGTGGACGCACTGACAACCGTGCTGTTGCTGATCGTGCCGGTGGCCCTGATCGCCTGGCTCGAATGGTCGGGCCGTCGGGAGATCCGTCGCCGCCAGGCCCTCGACAACGAGTATCTCGACCGGCTGGACGCCATCCTGCGGGCCAACCGTGCCGACGCCAACCAGATCCTGTCGTCGGTGTTCATCGAGGCGCTCCGGCGACGACAGTTCATCATGCGGGACCGAAAGGACAGTGAATCATGAGCCGGCCGACCAAGACGCCGTTCATCCCGCCCACGTGTATCTGCACCTGGCACGATCCGGGCGCCAGTGGCCACCTGATCCGACGGGTCGAACGGACCTGTCCC
>Ga0310904_10000451_pt1 | contig 11561 bp, 10 predicted proteins | sample C48D1metaG_FD_203746 | JGI IMG/M metagenome (GOLD analysis project Ga0310904, IMG submission 203746) | Lab incubated soil microbial communities from West Virginia University Organic Research Farm, Morgantown, WV, United States - C48D1 | ecosystem: Environmental > Terrestrial > Soil >... | reverse complement strand
TCGTCCGCGCCGAAGCGCGCGAGGTGCTCGTCCAGATACGCCGAGACCCGCGGCCCGTCGAGCTTGTCGACCTCGAGTCCGGTGGTCTCCGGCGACGCGGGGCCGTTGGTCTGACCCGTGAGCGACGCCCCGAGCCGCAGGATCGTCCAGAGCCCGGGCGGAGCATCCCACCGCAGGACGCCGTCGGTGACCGAAGACGTGACGTCGACGATCGCGTCCGGATCGACGGAGCCTGCGCGGATGCGCGCATCGGTGCCGACGGCGTAGTAGTCGGGCACGACGCCGAACCCCGCCTTGACCTCCGCGTGATGCACGCGGCCGGCTGCGCGCAACGCGAACTCGGACACGACGAACTCCGACATGCGGCGCAGAACGGGGGGAACCTGCACGCCGTCGTCCAGCGCCGGCAGCGCCTCGGCCGCGCTCGCGCCGGTCAACACCAGCCGGAAGCGCCGCGCGGTCGTCGCCGCGAAGCTCACCGTGCGTGCCGGGACGGTCGTGACCGGCAGCGCGGCGACCTCCCGATACGTCACGCCGTCGTCGCTCGCCTCGAGCACGGCGCTCGGGGGCGGGGCGGCGCCGAATCCGCGCGGCCCCGGCAGCCCGACGACTGCCGAGCGCACCGTCACCGGCTCGTCGAAGATCTGCTCGACCCACGCCGACGACGTCGCTTCGGGATCGCGGGGAAGAAGCACCGATCCGTCGAACGAGCCGTCGACGAGGCATCCCCAGTCCTCCACGCGCTCGGGGGCTGCTCCCGGAAGGATTGCGGATGCCACCACCTCCGCGGGTCGGTGCGCCACGTGGACCGGGTCCGCCGGCACGGCGAGGACGATGGAATCGGTCGCCCATCGCGGCGCATCGGCGGCGAGGCCCCAGCGCCGGCAATCCTGAAAGAGGCCCGGGGCGTCCGGCAGAGCCGCGAGTCCGACGATCCGACGACCGCCGCCCTCGAGGGGCGTCTCGGACCACACGAGCTTCTTCATCGCATCCGCGGGCGCGACCCACGGGCCGCCCGAGGCGCTCCATCCCGACGAGGTCGCGACGGCGAGTTCGATCCCCAGCTCATCCGCGGTCTCGACAGCCGACGCGATCGCGCGGCGCCAGGTCGTCGATCCGGGCCGGACCGCCGCCGGCACGATGAGAGGACCGCCCATGGCTCCGTCGAACAGCTGCACCCCTCTCACGCCGACCGCGTGCAGCCAGCGCAGGTCGCGACGCACGCCGGCGGGGTCGACGTTGCCGTCCATCCAGTGCCACCAGGCGCGGGGGCGTGCTTCGTCGGGTGGCTCGAGGAAGTCCTGCCAGAGCGGATCGGTCATGGATTCATCCTCTCCGCGACGCCTGGAGGGTGGCGTCCGCACCACTTATAGCCGATATCGCTGATACTAATGTGTGCTTTCGACACAAGTGTGGGAGGGTCTTTTCAAGCGCCGACGAGGGCGCGTGACGACGAGGTCAGAGAGCAGATGACAGTGACGATCGAGAAGGATGCCACTCGCACACTCACCGTGCCTCCCGGAGCGCGGCGCACTCCGCGTCCTCGCGGCCGCAAGCCGCTGATCAGCTTCGGCCATTGGTGGTGGGCGCTGCCGGCCATCATCATGGTCGTCTTCGTGCACTACGCGGCGACACTGACAGGCGGCTTCTTCGCCTTCACGAACTGGACCGGCCTCGGCGACTGGGAGTTCGTCGGACTCGACAACTTCGTGCGCATCTTCAACGACCCGCTCCTGGTGGGCGCCGTCTGGAACACGCTGTTCCTCGCGTTCGGCTCGGTGATCCTCACGAACATCCTGGGCCTCGGGTTCGCGCTCGCGATCAATCGCACGCTCAAGACCCGCTACATCCTCCGCACGCTCCTCTTCATGCCCGTCGTGCTGAGCCCGCTCGCGGTCGCGTATGTCTGGAAGTTCATCTTCCAGTTCAACGGGCCGCTCAACGGGTTCCTCGCGGCGATCGGACTGCCTGAACTGCAGAAGGTCTGGCTCGCAGACCCCACGTGGTCGATCTGGGCGATCCTGCTCACGGTCGTCTGGCAGCAGACGGGCTTCGTCATGGTCATCTACCTCGCCGGTCTCGCGTCGGTGCCGGTCGAGCTCGAAGAGGCGGCTGCATTGGACGGCGCCGGGATCTTCAAGCGCTTCTGGCACGTGACGGTTCCCGGCATCCGCCCCTCGATCGCGATCGCGTCGACACTCGGCATCATCCAGGGCCTGCGGATCTTCGACCAGATCCTCGCGCTCACCGGCGGAGGGCCGGCGGGGGCGACCGAGACTCTCGCCACGCAGGTCTACAAACAGGCGTTCTCGCTCGGCCAGTTCGGATTCGGCTCGGCGCTCGCCCTCGTGCTGACCGTCATCATCCTCGTCTTCGCCATCCTCCAGCAGTACGCGACCCGCGACCGCGACGCCGCGCGAAAGGCCTGACCCATGTTCCGGTACACCAAGCTCACGGCACTCCGCGAAGTCCTCATCTGGATCGTCGCGCTGATCGGCCTGCTGCCCTTCTACTTCCTGATCAACACGGCCCTGAAGTCCGACCAGGAGGCGTTCACGACCAGTGCGGTCGCTCCGACCACATCGCTCGACTTCGGCGCCTTCATCGAGGTGCTGACCACGGGTGGGCGCGACAGCATCCCGATGGCGATTCTGAACAGCGCCATCATCACCGCGGGCGCCATCGCCGGACTCGTGCTCTTCGGCTCGGTCGCCGCGTACGTGATCACCCGTCGCACCCGGGCGTGGACGAACCTCACGTTCTACCTCGTGCTCATCGCGATCATCCTGCCCGCGCAGCTCGGCACCGTTCCGCTGTACATCGGCGCGCGCACCGTCGGGCTCACCGGCAACGCCCTCGGAATGATCCTGCTGTGGATCGGCATCCTGCTTCCGCTCTCCGTCTTCCTCTATGCCAGCTTCTTCCGGGGGCTCACGACCGAGTACGAGGAGGCCGCCGTGATCGACGGGGCCTCACCGACGCAGGCGTTCTTCCGCGTGGTGCTGCCGCTGATGGCCCCGGCGACCGGCACGGTCGCGATCCTCGCGGGCCTGATCGTCTGGAACGACTTCTTCAACTCGCTGATCTTCCTCGGCGGCTCGACCACCCAGACGCTGCCGGTCGCGATGTACACGTACGTCGGCGGGCTCGTCTCGGCCTGGAACAAGATCTTCGCGGTGGTGATCATCTCGATGATCCCCATCCTGATCTTCTACATGGCCGCCCAGAAGAAGTTCATCCAGGGCTTCGCCGGCGGCCTGAAGGGCTAGCCGCCGGGATCCGACTCGATTCGAGAGCGGCCGGATCGTCGAGCGCAGGTGCCCGCGTCAGCGGGTTCCGGTGCATGCCGCCCACGACCACCTTGTTCCGACCTTCCGACGGAGACCACATGTATCAGCTCGCACCCAACATCGAACTCCTCTTCACCGAAGCGGGTGATTACCACGACCGCGTGCGCGCGGCGGCGGCCGCCGGCTTCGACGCCGTCGAGATGTGGGGGCCGACAGGGGTCGACGCGCCGTCGACGCCCAAGGACCTTCCCGCTCTCAAGGCGGCGCTCGAAGAGACCGGCACGCAGCTCACCGCGCAGCTTTCGGAGCCGCGCACGCAGTTCATGATCCCGCCGTGGGATCACTCGGAGTTCTTCCGCAAGCTCGACGAGGGCGTCGAGATCGCGCACTTCCTCGGGACGCCCCGCGTGGTGGTCGGCAGCGGAACCGGCTTCGGCGGCTGGAAGCGCCAGGTGCAGCTCGACAAGCTCATCGAGATCTACCAGAAGGCCATCGCGCAGATCGACGGCTCGGGCATCACGCTCGTGCTCGAGCCCGTCAACGTGCGGGTCGATCACCCCGGATCGCTCCTGGACCGCACGAGCGAGGGCGTCTATGTCGCGCGCGGCGTCGACTCGCCGTTCTTCGGCGTGCTGTACGACATCTACCACTCGGCCGTCGAGGGCGAGGACATGGAAGCGGAGCTCGCCAACGGCGGCGACCTGATCAGGTACGTGCAGCTCGCGGACGCGCCCGGACGAGGTGAGCCCGGTACCGGCGACCTCGACTGGCCCGAGCGCCTTCGCATCCTTCGTGCGAGCGGCTACGACGGCCCGATCGGGCTCGAGTACTACCCGCAGACGGCGTCGGCGGAGTCGGTGAAGCACATCGCCGCCTTGGCGGCCTCGGCATGAGCACCCGCGTATACCCCGCGCAGGTCGACGTCGCGATCGTCGGCAGCGGCCCGGCCGGCGCGACCTATGCCCGAATCCTGAGCGAGCGGGCGCCATCGGCGACCATCGCGATGTTCGAGGTCGGCCCCACCGTGTCGGACCCGCCCGGGGCGCACGTGAAGAACATCGCGGACGCCGACGAGCGTGCCCACGCTCAGCGCCGGTCGGAGGGGCCGCACGCTCGCGAGGACGACGACCGTGTCGGCGGCATCGTGAAGTCCGCCCAGCGGCGCGCGCGCCCGGGCACCTACCTGCTCGAGTCCGGCTATCAGGCGGACGGCGAGGACGGTCTGCCGGTCGCTGCGTTCTCGAGCAACGTCGGAGGCATGGCCGCACACTGGACGGGGGCCTGCCCCCGGCCGAACGACAGCGAGCGCATCGGCTTCCTCGACGAGTCGGGCGAGCTCGACGAGCTGCTCTCGGAGGGGGAGCGACTGCTCGGGGTCACCACCGACGCGTTCGATTCGTCGCCGTATGCGGGGATCGTGCGCGGGCGGCTCGCCGCGGTGGAGGACGCTCATCGGGATGCGGATGAGCGCGTGCAGCGGATGCCGCTCGCGGTGCATCGCCGCGACGACGGGCCGCTGGTGTGGTCGGGTTCGGATGTCGTTCTCGGAGACATCACCCGCGGCAACCCGAACTTCACGCTGTTCGACGAGTCCCTCGTGAGCCGCGTGCTGGTCGAGGACGGCCGGGCCGCCGGCGTGGTCGTCACGGACGTCCGCACGGGAGAACGGCGCGACGTGCGCGCGCGCTTCGTCGTGGTCGCCGCCGACGCGCTGCGGACGCCGCAGCTGCTCTGGGCCTCCGGCATCCGTCCCGATGCCCTCGGCCGGTATCTCAACGACCAGGCGCAGATCGTATTCGCCGTGCGCATGCGCGACTTCACCCCCGCGGTCGATGCGGACGGTGTCCCGCAGACCGGCCTGAGCGAATACACCGGGGTGACGTGGGTGCCGTTCACCGACGAGATGCCCTTCCACGGCCAGGTCATGCAGCTCGACGCCTCTCCGGTGAAGCTCGCCGACGACGACCCTGCGGCGCCGGGCTCGATCGTGGGGCTGGGGCTGTTCTGCGCGAAGGACCTCCAGGCCTCGGACCGCGTGGCGTTCTCGGACGGCGACGTCGACGGTTACGGGATGCCCGCGATGCAGCTGCACTACACGCTGAGCGACCGCGACCATGCGACGATCGACCGGGCCAAGGCCGAGATCGTGCGCCTGGGGAAGGCGATCGGCGACCCCCTCGATGACCGCCCGTTCGTGATGCCGCTCGGAGCGTCGCTGCACTATCAGGGCACCGTTCGCATGGGTCGGGCCGACGACGGCGCGAGCGTGTGCTCGCCCGACAGCGAAGTCTGGGGAGCGCCCGGGCTCTTCGTCGCAGGCAACGGCGTCATCCCGACGGCCACGGCCTGCAACCCGACGCTCACGGGCGTCGCGCTGGCGGTCCGCGGTGCACGGCATATCGCCGATGAGATCACCGCAGATCTTGCTTCTGTCTGATTCAGACATTACAGTGTAGAAACTAAGACAAAGTAGTCAGGAGACAACTGTGATCCCCGATCGCATCATCGAGCAGGGCACGCTCAGGACCGACGGACCGCGTGCCGCGGTCGAGGTCCGGCTGCCCTGGTACCGGGCCCTGCCGGGGTCCTGCATCGCCGGCGCGGAGCTGACGATCGACGGCAAGACCGCCCCCGCGGAGTCGCTGCGCTGGGAGATGAACGGCGCTGAGTTCACGTTCGACGAGCTGCGCACGAACATCGACGAGTGGTGGTTCCCGACGGATTCGGCCGTGCTCTCGGGAGACCTCGACATCGAGCCGGACGCTGAGCACGAGGTGACGGTCGGGCTCACCCTCTACATCCCGTACATCATCATCTCCGATACCGAGACCTTGCACATCGACGAGAAGAACACCAAGACCATGAAGGCGGTGGCGGCATGACCGCGCTCGGCACTCCGATCCAGGGCGTGACCCTGTACAGCTTCACCAGAGCGTTCCATGGCCGGGAGTACGACCTCGAGGGACTCATCCGCAAGACGGCGGCGGACGGGTTCGGACCGGGCCTCGAGATCATCGGCTTCTCCAGCTTCCGCGGCTTCCCCGCGATCGACGATGCGTACGCGGGCTGGTTCAGGGATCTGATCGACGAAGTCGGGCTCGTGACGACCTCGCTCGCCGTCAACGCCGACATCGGCATCCATCGTGATCGCCTGCTGAACCAGGACGAGCTGATCGAGTACATGACCCTGCAGATCAAGGCGGCCGCGAAGCTCGGCTTCCCGATCGCGCGCGTGCAGATCTCGATCGAACCGGACTCGATGGAGGCTCTGGCCCCCATCGCCGAGGCACACGGGGTCACCCTCGCCCTCGAGGTGCACGCCGATCAATACGCCTCGCACCCGCGGATCCTCGCGCTGCGCGACCGCTACGAGAAGGTCGGCTCGCCGTTCCTCGGCTTCACGATGGACTGGGGCGCCACCGTCAGCGGCTTCGCCCCGTCGCTGATCGAGGCCTACCGTCGCCGCGGTGCGTCCGAAGAGCTCCTCGGACAGGTCGTCGACCTCTGGAACACGTACTACGAGCAGGGCCCGCCGGCCGATCAGGCCGACCACGGCCAGCGCTTCGGCTCATTCATCGGACTCGCTGCGCGCCACGGTCGCCCCGACCTCGGGATCGACTTCGGCATCAACGGCACGGGCCTGTTCGGCCCGGCGCGCGTGGATGACTGGCGCACGATCGCGCCGTGGATCAAGCACGTGCACGGCAAGTTCTTCGGTATCGACGAGAACGGCGAAGAGCCATCGGTCCCGGTGCGCGACCTCGTGAAGCTGCTCGTGGAGAACGGGTACAACGGGGCGATCTCCAGCGAGTACGAAGGCTGGCACTGGAACTACTGGCAGTCCCCGTTCGACATCATCGCGGGCGAGCAGGCCGTGCAGCGCTCGGCCGCCGGGGCGGCCGGTTCACGGATGATCACGGACCTCGCCGAGGCCCGTACGCAGCTCGGAGCCTGGCTGCCCAACACCGAAGGAGCACACGCATGAGCGACGGAATCGCCGGCACCGGCATCAAGCTGGGCACCACGCTGTATTCGATGACGAGCGAGTTCGCGGCGGGCCTCTATACGCCCGAGACACTGATCGCCGCGGTCGCCGAAGAGGGCATCGGCCCGGGCGTCGAGTTCAACATCGCCCAGCTGCTGCGCACATACCCCGACGTCGACGACGCGTTCGTGAAGCTCTGGTTCGACTCGCTCGAGAAGTACGGGCTCGAAGCCAGCGCCGTGGGTACCAACCTCGACATGGGGCGCCGCAAAGACCGCGACATGACCCCCGACGAGGAGCACGACTTCCTGGCGCGCCAGCTGAAGACGGCGCACACCCTCGGCTTCAAGAGGGTCGTGATCCGCTCGCACGGCAAGGAGCTGCTGCGCAGCCTCCTCCCGCTCGCCGAGAAGTACGACCAGAAGCTCGGGTACGAGATCCACGCGCCCTCCGGGCCGAACGACCCCCATGTGCTGCAGATGCGCGAGATGTACGACGAGCTGCAGTCGGATCGCCTGGGCTTCACCGCGGACTTCTCGTCGACGATGCACTCGCTCTCGCCGACCCTGCTGCGCACGCTCAGCCAGATGGGCATGGACGAGAAGCACTTCTCGGTCATGGACGAGATCTGGCACGAGCCCACGCCGATGCACGTGCGCAACCAGAAGTTCGAGGACTACCTCACTGCCGAAGGAGTCGACTTCCTGCGGTTCGGTCCCTTCACCCGCCTCGCCTTCAACATGCACGGGCTCGTGCCGCCGGAGGAGTGGCTCGACATCATGCCGCAGATCTTCCACGTGCACGCGAAGTTCTACGACATCGGCGCCGACGGCGAAGAGCCCGCGATGGACATCCCGCGCATCGTGAAGCAGTTCGTGGAGGGCGGTTATCAGGGCTACCTCTCGAGCGAGTGGGAGGGGCACGCCTTCTCCGACCTCGGCGAGTCCGACCCGATCGATCTGGTCAAGAAGCAGCACACGCTGATGCGGCGCGCCATCGAAGAGACCGTCGCGCAGAGCCAGCCGGCCTGAGCGCACACGCCCGAGAACGAGCCGATCACAAGGAGTGACATGACCGACACCGTCGTCGACGCATCCATCGCCGGACTGGCCGCCGAGGTGGCCAGGCTCCGTGAGCAGGTCGAGGACGCCCAGCGCCTCGCCCAGCGCGCGGAGGACCGGGGCCAGGTCGAGAACCTGTTCAACCGCTACATGTACCTGCACAACGCGTTCCAGGACGAGCAGATCATCCCGCTCTGGGTGAAGGAGGGTACCGAGGGCATCCGCGCGCGGTACACCAACGCCGGGCAGTACACCACGTGGGAGAGCGTCACGCGCTACCACCGCGACCGGCCGTCCCCGGTCGGAAAGCTCATCCTCCACGCCACCACGACCCCGGTCATCGAGGTCGCCGGCGACGGGCAGACCGCCAAGGGCGTGTGGCTGATGGCCGGTACCGAGTCGGGACTGACCGACCCGACGGTCGCGGAGGCGTTCCCCGACATGTACTCCCCGGACGAGGTGCTCGGCAAGAAGGTCTGGGCGCACTGGGTGTGGTGCAAGTACGCGATCGACTTCCTGAAGCAGGACGGCGAGTGGAAGTTCTGGAAGTTCCGCTGCTACGAGCTCGCCCGGGCCCCGTTCGAGGAGAACTGGGTGAGCTTCGGCCAGAAGAACCAGGGCGCCTTCGACCTCGACCTGATGTACTTCGGCGACGACGGCAAGCCCGTCTTCATGCCGCCGGCAGACCAGCCGGTGCCGGAGACGAATCACCCCTACAGCCCCGAGACCGTGCAGAAGCTCGAGCCCGTTCCGCCGGTGCCGCACGACCACTTCACCGACACCTTCGCCTAGGAGACATCATGGCCACTCACAACTCCCTCTTCTCCGAGAAGGACGTCCGGCGCACCGACGACGGGCTGGCGGTCTCGGTGCAGCTGCCCTGGTACCGCAGCCTCTGGCTCTCGGCGGTCGACGAGGTGGCGGCATCCGTCGACGGCGCTCCGGTGCCGACGGAGAACATCCGCTTCGCTCTCGGCGGCCGCGAATACCGGGTGGAGGAGCTGCCCGAGCAGTCCGACACCCTCTGGTTCGTCGCGGACCGTCCGGACGTGCTCATCCACCTCGACCATGTGCCGGCAGCCGGCGAGAAGATCACGGTCGAGGTCGTGCTCACCATGCGCCTGCTCTACATGCAGATCATGCCGGGCGAAGACGGCGGACCTGGCCGCTATGTGACCAACCGCGTTCCGGTGGAGCGGGAACTGGTGCTGGCATGACGCTCCGGGTGGCCATGATCGGCTACGGGTTCATGGGCGCCGCGCACTCGGTCGGGTGGCGGCAGGCGCCGCACGTGTTCTCCCTGCCGGAAGACGTGGAGATGGCGGTGATCGTCGGACGCAACGCCGAGGCGGTGGCGGATGCTGCCGCCCAGTGGGGCTGGGCCGAATCGGCGACCGACTGGCGCGAGGTGATCGCCCGCGACGACATCGACATCGTCGACATCGTGACGCCCGGCGACTCGCACGCAGAGATCGCGATCGCGGCATTGGAGGCGGGCAAGCACGTGCTCTGCGAGAAGCCGCTGGCGAACACCGTCGAAGAGGCCGAGGCCATGGCGGAAGCGGCCGCCCGCGCCGCCGCGCGCGGCGTCCGGTCGATGGTCGGCTTCACCTACCGTCGCGTCCCGGCGGTGACGTTCCTGCGGGATCTGATCGCACAGGGCGCGGTCGGCAGGATCGCGCACGTGCGCGCGGCATACCGTCAGGACTGGCTCGTCGACCCGGAGATGCCGCTGGCCTGGCGCTTGCAGAAGGAGCACGCGGGTTCGGGCGCGCTCGGGGACATCGGTGCCCACATCATCGACATGACGCAGTTCGTGACGGGCCTGGACGTGACCGCGGTGTCGGGCGTGCTCGACACGATCGTGAAGCAGCGTCCGCTGCAGGGATCCGGGTCGGGTCTGTCCGGGACCGCGGCAGACGGGGTGGGAGAGGTGACCGTGGACGACGTCGCCCTCTTCACCGGGCGGCTGTCCACCGGCGCCCTCGTCTCGTTCGAGGCCACGCGATTCGCCACCGGACGCAAGAACGACCTCTCGATCGAGGTGTCGGGCGACAAGGGCGCCCTTCGCTTCGATCTCGAGGACCTGAACACGCTGTGGTTCTACGACCGCACCGCACCCGAGACCACGCAGGGCTTCACCCGGATCCTCGTCACCGAGGCGCAGCATCCGTACGTCGCCGCCTGGTGGCCGGCCGGTCACATGCTCGGCTACGAACACGGGTTCAGCCACCAGGTCGTGGACCTCGTGACCGCGATCAGTGAGGGCGCCGACCCGCACCCGTCTTTCGCCGAGGGGTTGTCCGTGCAGCGCGTGCTGGCCGCCGTCGAGGAGAGCTCGCGGAGCGACTCGGGCTGGGTGCGCGTCGGTGCGCCGGTCGCGGCCGAGACGACCGCGGGATGACCCGTTGCCTCCGGCACACCGCCGGATAGGTTCATAGCAACACCAAAGCGAAGGAGCTTCGATGCCTCGTCCGATCACCCTCTTCACCGGCCAGTGGGCCGATCTGCCGTTCGAGGAGGTCGCACGGCTCGCGGGCGAATGGGGCTTCGACGGCCTCGAGATCGCCTGCTGGGGCGACCACATCGACGTGTCCCGGTGGGACGACGCGGAATACGTGCAGTCCCGCAAGGACATCCTCGAGCGCAACGGCCTGAAGGTGTGGGCGATCTCGAACCACCTCACCGGTCAGGCCGTGTGCGACGACCCCATCGACGCGCGGCACAAGGACATCCTCCCGCCTCGCGTATGGGGCGATGGCGAGCCCGAGGGGGTGCGTCAGCGAGCAGCCGAGGACATGAAGAACACGGCCCGGTTCGCCGCGAAGCTGGGCGTGAAGACGGTGAACGGCTTCACGGGTTCGTCGATCTGGAAGGCGGTCGCGATGTTCCCGCCTGCGTCCGACGAGTGGATCGCCGCCGGGTACCAGGACTTCGCCGACCGGTGGAACCCCATCCTCGACGTCTTCGAAGAGGTCGGTGTGCGCTTCGGCCTCGAGGTGCACCCGAGCGAGATCGCCTACGACTACTGGACCGCCAAGGCGACGCTCGAGGCCATCGGGCACCGCCGGAGCTTCGGCCTCAACTTCGACCCGTCGCACTTCATGTGGCAGCAGCTCGACCCGGTCGCTTTCGTCCTCGATTTCGCAGACCACATCTTCCATGTGCACGTGAAGGAGTCGATCACCAACCTCGACGGCCGCAACGGCGTACTCGGCTCGCACC
>Ga0310904_10000448_pt1 | contig 11576 bp, 7 predicted proteins | sample C48D1metaG_FD_203746 | JGI IMG/M metagenome (GOLD analysis project Ga0310904, IMG submission 203746) | Lab incubated soil microbial communities from West Virginia University Organic Research Farm, Morgantown, WV, United States - C48D1 | ecosystem: Environmental > Terrestrial > Soil >... | reverse complement strand
GCACCCCGAAGGACCCCCGCCCCGAAGCCCGAGCGCCGCCTCCGTCCTGCGCCCGAACCCGGTCGCCGCGCGAAGCCCCGGCTGGCCTATGCCGTGATCGCGCTCGGCGGGGTCGGGCTCATCGTCGCCGTCCAGCTGCTGCTGTCGATCGCCGTCGCGCAGGGCGCGTACGAGATCGACGCCTTCCAGGTGCAGCAGGCGGAGCTCGCACGCGAGCACCAGAAGCTCTCCGAGGACCTCGATCGCGTCGAGTCCCCGCAGTACCTCGCGAGCAACGCCGAGGCGCTCGGCATGGTGCCGAACGCCGCCCCGGTGTACCTGCGCCTGTCCGACGGGGCGGTGCTCGGCCAGCCGACGCCTGCGACCGGCGGCGCCGCGGCATCCGCCCCGCTCGTGCCCAATGCGCTCATCGACGGCGTGCCGCTCGTGACCGAGCAGCAGCAGGGGCAGACTCCGAACGGGGGGACCTCGGGGGAGGCGCCGGCGACCGCAGCCGATGCACCGCCGGTCGCCCCGCCGCCGCCCGCCGAAGGCCTCCCGACGCCCGCCACGCACTGATCCTCCGAGGAAAGGCTCGAATGAACGGCACCAGCCGCCACCCGATGCGCCGGATCCTCCTCGCCGCGGTCGTGCTGGTCGCGCTCGTCGGCGTGTTCGTGGTGCGGCTCGTCGACCTCCAGGTCGTGCGGGCCGCGGAGCTCAGCGAGGAGGCCGAGGGTCGACGCTCGACGTCGGTCACCGTGTACGGCGCGCGCGGCGACATCGTCGACCGCAACGGCACGGTCCTCGCCGACACCGTCATGCGGTACGACATCGCGGTGTCGCCGAAGAACGCGAACGCGGGGCCCGTCACGCGCGGGGAGCCCGATCCGAACGATCCGTCGAAGACCGTGCAGGTCGACGTGCCGCTCGAGCAGTCCGCGGCCGAGCTCGGCGCCGTCATCGGCCTGACGGGCGAGCAGGTGCAGCAGATCATCGCCGACTCGCTCGCCGAGAACGCCGAGTCGGACTTCGCCTACGTCGCCAAGCTCGTCGACACCGACACCTACGAGCGCGTGAAGGACCTCGGCATCCCGTGGGTCGTGCCGTGGGAGCACCCGAGCCGCTACTACCCGAACGGCGCAGTGGGCGGCAACCTGATCGGCTTCGTCGACCCCGACGGCAACGCCGTCGCCGGCCTCGAGTACTCCGAGGACGAGTGCCTCGCCGGGCAGGACGGGGCGTACAGCTACCTGCACAGCCTCGAGGACTGGGTGCAGATCCCGGGCACCGAGGTCGTCCACGAGCAGGCTCACGACGGCGGCACGCTGAAGCTCACGATCGACTCCGACCTGCAGTGGATGGTGCAGCGGATCGCCGAGGCGCAGGTGCAGGCCGTCGGCGCCGACTGGGCGACGGTCACGGTCATGGAGGCGAAGACCGGGCGGCTGCTCGCCGTCGCCGACGTGCCGACGGTCGATCCGAACGCGCCGTCGGCGACGGACTCGGCGAACCGCGGGTCGCGCGCGTTCACGGCGCCGTTCGAGCCCGGCTCGACGTTCAAGGCGCTCACCGCTGCATCCGTCATCGACGCCGGCAAGGCCGACCCGGTCAGCCAGATCGTCGCGCCCTACCGGTACCTGCCGCCGAACGGCGCGAACATCAACGACAGCGGATTCCACGGCGACGAGCGGCTCACGCTCACGGGCGTGCTCATCGAGTCGTCGAACACCGGCATGTCGCAGTTCGGCGAGCGGCTGAGCGACCAGGAGCGCTACGACGACATGCTCGCGTTCGGCCTGGGGGAGCGCACCGAGGTGGGCTTCCCGGGCGAGGAGCCGGGCGACCTCCACGGCGGCCCCGAGGGCTGGGACAACCAGACCAAGTACGCCACCATGTTCGGGCAGGGCCTCACGACGACCGCGGTGCAGATCGCGAGTGTGTACCAGACGATCGCCAACGGCGGCGTGCGGATGCCGGTTCGGCTCGTCGACGGATGCGGCGAAGACACCCCGGCGCAGTCCGAGGGCGAGCGCGTCATCTCGGCCGCCGCGTCGCAGCAGACGAGCGCCATGCTCGAGCGCGTGTACCTCGAGGGCTGGCTCGCCGACAAGTGGGAGATCCCGGGCTACCGCGTCGCCGCGAAGACCGGAACGGCGCAGGTTCCCGATGGGAACGGGGGCTACCTGAGCGGCTACCTCGTGTCGGTGTCGGGGTTCGCGCCGGCCGACGATCCCCAGTTCGTCGTTTCGGTGAGCATCATGAATCCCGTTAAGATGAACTCGTCCGCCGCATCCGCTCCCGTCTTCCAACAGGTGATGAGCCAGGTGCTGAAGAAGTATCGGACCGTTCCATCCGGCGCCCCGGCGCCCGAGTTGCCAGCCACCTGGTGAGAAAGTTGGGTTCGTGACCGGATCGCCTCCAACGGCCCTCCGGCCGCAGCATCCGAGCCCTCGATCGCTTCACGGCCTGGCCGAGACGTTCGACCTCGACGTGCGCGGCGACATCGACGACCTCGAGGTCACCGGCGTCGTGCTCAACTCCGGGGCCGTCCGCCCCGGGGACCTCTACGTCGGCGTGCCCGGCCGCAACGCGCACGGCGCGTCGTTCGCCGCGGCCGCCCGCGACGGCGGCGCCGTGGCCGTGCTCACCGACCCGGCCGGGGTCGACCTCGCCGCCGAGTCGGGCCTGCCGCTCCTCGTCACCCCCGACGCCCGCGCCGCGCTCGGCGAGGTCGCCGCCTGGATCCACCGCACCGCCGACAACCCCGCCACGCTCTTCGCCGTGACCGGCACGAACGGCAAGACGAGCGTCGTGTACCTCCTCTACGGCATCCTGCGCCAGCTCGGCGTGGTCGCCGGCCTCACGTCGACGGCCGAGCGCCGCATCGGCGACGAGGCGGTCACGAGCTCGCTGACGACCCCCGAGGCGAGCGAGCTGCACGCCCTGCTCGCGCGCATGCAGGAGGTCGACGTGCGCGCCGTCGGCATCGAGGTCTCCGCGCAGGCGCTCTCGCGGCACCGCGTCGACGGACTCGTGTTCGACGTCGTCGGCTTCACGAACCTGTCGCACGACCACCTCGACGACTACGCGTCGATGGACCTGTACTTCGAGGCGAAGCGCGAGCTGTTCCAGCCCGAGCGCTCGCGCCGGGGCGTCGTCACGATCGACTCCGACTGGGGCCGTCGCCTCGTCGCCGAGTCGCGAATCCCCGTCACGACCCTCTCGACCGACCCCGAGGTCGACGCGGACTGGCGCCTCCAGGTGCTCGAGGAGACCGCGACGTACACCTCGTTCGTGCTCGAAGGTCCGGGCGGACGACGCCTCGAGACCCGCGTGCCGCTGCTCGGCTGGTACATGGCGGCGAACGCCGCCCTCGCGATCGTCATGCTCGTCGAATCGGGCTACGACCTCGAGCAGGTCGCGCACGTGCTCGAGCGCGACGGCGGCATCGACGCGTACATCCCGGGCCGCGCCGAGCGCATCTCGGGGGAGCGCGGGCCGCTCGTCTACATCGACTACGGGCACAGCCCCGACGCGTTCCTGCAGACGCTCGGCGCCATCCGCCGGTTCACGACGGGCCGCGTCGTCATGGTGTTCGGCGCCGACGGCGACCGCGACACCACGAAGCGCGCCGAGATGGGCGCGATCGCCGCCCGCGGCGCCGACGTCGTCGTGATCACCGACTTCCACCCGCGGTGGGAGGACCCGGCCGCCATCCGCGCCGCGCTCATCGCGGGCGCCCGCGAGGCCGTGCCAGATCGCGAGGTCCACGAGATCGCGGATCCGCGCGAGGCGTTCCGCGCCGCGGTCGCCCTGGTCGGCGAGGGGGACGCGATCCTCTACGCCGGACCGGGCCATGAGGACTACCACGAGGTGAAGGGCGTGAAGATCCCGTACTCAGCCAGAGACGACGCGAAGCAGGCACTGCGCGAGGCGGGCTGGGACGCATGATCTCCCTCACCCTCGCCGAGATCGCCTCGGCGGTCGACGGCATGCTGCACCTCCAGGGCACGGATGCCACGGCCGACACGGTCGTCGACGGCGTCGTGACCACCGACTCCCGCGAGGTCGGGTCGGGTGACGTGTTCTTCGCCAAGCGCGGCGAGTTCGACGACGGGCACCGGTTCGCGCCGGCCGCCGTCGAGCAGGGCGCAGCATTGCTCGTCGTCGAGCGGGTCCTCGAGCTTCCCGTCCCGCAGGTCGTCGTCGCCGACTCGGTCGACGCGCTCGGTGCCCTCGCCACCGAGGTCGTGCGTCGCGTGCGGGCGCGCGGGCGCCTGCGGATCGTCGGCGTCACCGGCTCGAACGGCAAGACCACGACGAAGAACCTGCTCCGCGAGATCCTCACCGCGCAGGGCGACACCGTCGCATCGCGCAAGTCGTTCAACAACGAGGTCGGCGGCCCGATCACGGCGCTCGAGCTCACCGACGACACCGAGTTCCTCGTCGCCGAGATGGGCGCGTCGGCCGTCGGCGAGATCGCCCGGCTCGTGCGCATGGCGCACCCCGACATCGGCGTCGTGCTGAAGGTCGGCCTCGCGCACGCCGGCGAGTTCGGCGGCATCGAGCAGACCGTGCGCGCCAAGTCCGAGATGGTGACCGAGCTCACGGCCGACGAGGTCGCCGTGCTCAACGCCGACGACCCGCGCGTCGCCTCGATGGCCGACGTCACCGCGGCCCGCGTCGTGTGGTTCGGACTCGGCGAGCGCGCCGACGTGCGGGCGACCGACCTGGTCGTGCACGCGCGCGGCACGGAGTTCACGGTCACGGCTCCCGGCGGGGCATCCGCCCGCGTGCGCTTCGGCGTGCTCGGCGAGCACCACATCATGAACGCCCTCGCGGCCACCGCCGCGGCGCTCGAGCTCGGCGTGCCGCTGCCGGCGATCGTCGCGGCGCTCGAGACCGTGACGCTCGCCGAGCGCTGGCGCATGGAGGTCATGGGCGGGCGCGACGACGTCACGATCATCAACGACGCCTACAACGCGAGCCCCGACTCGATGTCGGCCGCGCTCAAGACGCTGGCGCAGGTCCAGGAGCCGGGCACGCGCACCATCGCCGTGCTCGGCGAGATGAGCGAGCTCGGCGAGTTCTCGGGCGAGGAGCACGACCGCATCGGCCTGCTCGCCGTGCGGCTCGGCATCTCGCAGCTCGTCGTGGTGGGGCCCGGCGCGCGTCGCCTCCACATCACGGCCATCAACGAGGGGTCGTGGGACGGCGAGTCCGCCTACGTCGAGACCGCCGACGAGGCGTTCGACCTCGTGACCTCGATCGCCCGGCCGGGCGACACCGTGCTGGTGAAATCGTCGAACTCGGCGGGTCTCCGCCTGCTCGGCGACCGACTGGGAGAATGGTTCGCATGAGCGGCGGCGCAGCACTGACGATCCGCCTGCTCGGCGACCGATTTGGAGAATGGTTCGCGTGAGAGCTCTGCTGACCGCCGGAGCGTTGTCGCTCGCCTTCACGCTGTTCCTCACGCCGCTGTTCATCCGGCTGTTCACGCGCATCGGATGGGGCCAGTTCATCCGCGACGACGGGCCGAAGAGCCACCACGTCAAGCGCGGCACGCCCACGATGGGCGGCATCATCTTCATCCTCGGCAGCCTGTTCGGCTACTTCGGGGCGACGTTCCTCGTGAGCGGCGAGCCGCCGACCGCGTCGGCCATGCTCATCCTGTTCATGATGGTCGGGCTCGGCATCGTCGGGTTCATCGACGACTTCCTGAAGACCCGCAAGAAGCAGAGCCTCGGCCTCGGCGGATGGGCGAAGATCCTCGGCCAGGTCGTGGTGGCGACGGCGTTCGCGCTGCTCGCGCTGCAGTTCCCGAACGACCACGCGGTCACGCCGGCGAACACGAGCATCTCGTTCATCCGCGACCTGCCGCTCGACTTCATGGTGTTCGGCACGATCGTCGGCGTGATCCTCTACGTCATCTGGATCTGCCTCCTCACGGTCGCGGCGTCGAACGGCGTGAACGTCACCGACGGCCTCGACGGCCTGGCTGGCGGCGCGTCGATCCTGGCCATCGGCTCGTTCGTCATCATCGGCTTCTGGCAGTTCAACCAGTCGTGCTTCAGCGAGAACCTCAACCCGAGCGACGCGTACCGCTGCTACGAGGTGCGCGACCCGCTCGACATCGCGATCGTGGCGACGGCCATCGTCGGCGGCCTCATCGGCTTCCTCTGGTGGAACACGAACCCGGCGCACATCTACATGGGCGACACCGGTTCGCTCGCGCTCGGCGGCGCCCTCGCGGCGCTCGCGATCGTGAGCCACACCGAGCTGCTCCTGCTCCTCATCGGCGGCCTCTTCGTCATCGAGACCGGCTCGGTCATCGTGCAGCGGGCGTACTTCAAGCTCTCGGGCGGCAAGCGCGTGTTCCTCATGAGTCCCATCCACCACCACTTCGAGCTCAAGGGCTGGGCCGAGGTCACGATCGTCGTGCGGTTCTGGATCATCGCCGGCCTGTTCGTGGCGGCCGGCGTCGGGAGCTTCTACTTCGAATGGCTGCAGAGTTGACCGATCCGGATGCCGCGCGCGTCGCCGCCCGGCTCGAGAGCCTCACGAGCTGGAACGCCGACTGGCGCGGGCTCCGCGTCGCGGTGCTCGGACTCGGCGTCACCGGGTTCGCCGTCGCGGACACGCTGACCGAGCTCGGCGCGGAGGTGCTGGTGCTCGCACCGGCCGTCGACGATGACCGCGCCCGCATCCTCGAGGTCATCGGGGCTCGGCTGGTGCGGCATCCGCTCGACGCGGTGCCCGACGAGCTCGTCGCGTTCGAGCCCGAGCTCGTCGTCGCGTCGCCCGGCTTCCACCCCGATCACCCCGTGCTCGAGTGGGCGTCCGCGAACGACGTCGCCGTCTGGGGCGACATCGAGCTCGCCTGGCGCGTGCGCGACAAGGTGAACGCGGCCGAGTGGATCCTCGTGACCGGCACGAACGGCAAGACCACGACCGTGCAGCTCGCCGCCACGTTCCTCGCGGCCAACGGCCTGCGCGCGGCGCCGTGCGGCAACATCGGCGTGCCCGTGCTCGACGCCGTCCGCGACCCGGGCGGGTTCGACGTGCTCGTGGTCGAGCTGTCGAGCTACCAGCTGCACCACCTCCCGAAGACGGGGCCGGGGGCGCTGCATCCGTGGGCCAGCGTGTGCCTCAACATCGCCGACGACCACCTCGACTGGCACGGCTCGGCCGAGGCGTACCGCGCGGCGAAGGCCACCGTCTACGAGAACACGAAGGTCGCCTGCGTCTACAACCGCGCCGACGAGGCGACCATGCACATGGTCGAGGAGGCCGACGTCGAGGAGGGCGCCCGCGCCATCGGGTTCGGGCTCGACGTGCCGGGGCCGAGCGACTTCGGCGTCGTCGAGGGGATCCTCTGCGACCGGGCGTTCCTCGAGGAGCGGCGCACCGCCGCGCTCGAGATCGTCACGGTGTCCGAGCTCGAGCCGCACGGGCTGTCCGCGCCGCACGTCGTGCAGAACATCCTCGCGGCGTCCGCCCTCGCGCGCTCGTACGGCGTGCCCGTGGGCGTCATCCACGACGCGCTGGGGGAGTTCCGGCTCGACGCCCACCGCATCGAGACGGTCGCGGTGGCCGGCGGCATCCGCTGGATCGACGACTCCAAGGCCACCAACCCGCACGCGGCCGAGGCGTCGCTGCGCGCGTTCGGCCGCGTCGTCTGGATCGTGGGCGGCCTGCTCAAGGGCGTCGATGCGGACGCGCTCGTCGCCGCGCACGCCAGCCGGCTGCGCGCCGCGATCGTGATCGGCGTCGACCGGGCCGCGCTCGTCACGGCGTTCCGGCGACACGCGCCCGAGCTGCCCCTCTTCGAGGTGGCCACCGACGACACTGAGACGGTGATGCCCGAGGCGGTCGCGCTGGCCGCCGCCGTGGCGGAAGAGGGGGACACGGTCCTGCTCGCTCCCGCCGCGGCGTCCATGGATCAGTTCGCCGACTACGCCGACCGAGGCCGGCGGTTCCACGAGGCGGTCAGGGCGAGGCTGGGAGGTGAGGCGGATGGCGACTCCGCCCCGCACGGCCCGACCCCCGAAGGCTGAGGCCGCGGGCGTCTCCGCCGCCCGCATCCGGCTCGGGCGCGTCTTCCGCGTCGAGTCGAAGGACTACTTCCTGCTGCTCGGCACGACGATCTTCCTCGTGGTGTTCGGCCTCGTGATGGTGCTGTCGTCGTCGTCGGTCGAGTCGAACCTCGAGGACGGCGGGTTCTTCGTGCAGGCCCAGCGGCAGGGCCTGTACGCGCTGTTCGGCGTGCCGATCATGCTCATCGCGAGTCGGATGCCCGAACGCGCGTGGATGGTGGCCGCCTGGCCGCTGCTGCTCGTGTCGTGCGTGCTGCAGCTGCTCGTCGTCGCGACGCCGCTCGGCATCACGGTGGGCGGCAACACGAACTGGCTCGCCATCGGCGGCGTGCAGTTCCAGCCGTCGGAGCTCATCAAGGTCGCGCTCGTGATCTGGCTCGGCCTCATCGTCACGAAGAAGCAGGGGCTCCTCGACGACTTCGGGCGGGGCATCCTGCCGATCCTCCTCGTCGGCGGCGGCGCGATCGGACTCGTGCTCCTCGGCGGCGACCTCGGCACCGTCATGATCATGGGCGCGATGCTCATCGGCGCGCTCTTCCTCATCGGGGTGCGCCTGCGGCTCCTGCTGCCGGTCGTGCTCCTCGGCGGCGTCGTCTTCGTGATCGTCGCGGTGTCGAGCGACAGCCGGATGCGTCGCATCACCGCGTTCCTGCAGGAGAACTGCACGCAGTTCGACAACGACGACTGCTGGCAGATCCAGCACGGCCGGTTCGCGCTCGCCAACGGCGGGATCTTCGGCGTCGGGCTCGGCAACTCGACCGCGAAGTGGTCGTGGCTGCCCGCGGCCGACAACGACTTCATCTTCGCGATCATCGGCGAGGAGCTCGGCCTCATCGGCGCGGTCGTCGTGATCGGCCTGTTCGTGCTGCTCGCGATCGCGTTCGCGCGCGTGCTGCGCGCGGCGCGCACGCCGTTCGCGAAGGCGGTGACCGCAGCCGTCCTGGTGTGGGTCGTCGGTCAGGCCTGTGTCAATATCGGTGTCGTGCTCGGAGTCTTCCCCGTCCTCGGCGTCCCCCTCCCACTCGTCTCTGCGGGCGGCACCGCCCTGCTCACGACGCTCTTCGCGATCGGCGTGGTGCTGTCGGTGGCGCGCGACCCCGAGGCATCCGTGCGTGCGGCCGCTCGCGCGCAGGCCCGCGCCACGGCTCGATCGACCGGACGGCCGGCGCGATGACCACGTACCTGCTGGCCGGCGGAGGGACCGCCGGCCACGTGAATCCGCTGCTCGCCGTCGCCGACCGGCTCCGCGAGCGGAACCCCGACGACGAGGTGCTCGTGCTCGGCACCGCGGAGGGGCTCGAGTCCCGGCTCGTGCCCCAGCGCGGCTACGAGCTGCTCACGATCGCGAAGGTCCCGTTCCCGCGCCGTCCGAACCGCGCGGCCGTGGCGTTCCCCTCGCGCTTCCGCCGGTCGATCGACGACGTGCGGTCGATCATCGAGGAGCGCGGCGTCGACGTCGTCGTCGGCTTCGGCGGCTACGTCGCCACGCCCGCCTACCTCGCGGCGCGCCGCGCCGACGTGCCGGTCGCCATCCACGAGGCCAACGCGAAGCCCGGGCTCGCGAACCGGCTCGGCTCGCGGTGGGCCGCGGGCGTCGGCGTCGCGTTCGGCGGCACGCCCCTGAAGCACGCGGAGGTCGTCGGCATGCCGCTGCGCCGCGAGATCGAGGTGCTCGACCGGGCGGGCCTCCGCGAGGAGGCCGCCGCGCTGTACGGGCTCGACCCGGCGCGCCCGGTCCTGCTCGCGACGGGCGGCTCCCTCGGGGCACGGCGCATCAACCGCACCATGGTGGCGAGCGCCGCGGCCCTCGCGGCCACCGGCTGGCAGGTGCTGCACATCACGGGCGCGTCCTCCGACGTGGAGGACCCCGGCCTGCCCGACTACCGCATGGTCGAGTACGCCGACCGCATGGACCTCGCGCTCGCCCTGGCCGACTTCGCCGTGTCCCGCGCGGGCGCCGCGACCGTGAGCGAGCTCGCCGCGCTCGGCATCCCGGCGGTGTACGTGCCGTACCCGGTCGGCAACGGCGAACAGCGGTTCAACGCGGCCGACGTGGTCGGCGCGGGCGGCGGCGTCCTCGTCGACGACGCCGACTTCACGCCCGACTGGGTGGCGACCGAGCTCGTGCCGCTGCTCGGCGATCGCGGCCGGGTCGACGCCATGGCCGCGGCCGCGGCATCCGTCGGCCATCGCGACGGCACCGACCGGATGGTGGCGCTCGTCGACGCGGCACTCGGCGGGGGTGCCGGCGACTCGGCCGGCAGCGCGTAACGTTGAGTGAGCGGATGCCGCGGCATCCGCCACCCGCCGACCGGACCGCATCGAACGCAACGCACGCATCGCTTCGCACCCATCGCCCCGAGGAAGAACCGCCGCAGTGACCATCAAGCCCGACCCCACCGCCCAGATCCCCGCCGACCTCGGCGCCGTGCACTTCGTCGGCATCGGCGGCTCGGGCATGAGCGGCATCGCCCGACTCGTGCTGGGCGACGGGCACCGGGTCACCGGATCCGACGTGCGCGACTCCGCGAACATCGGGGCGCTGCGCGAGCTCGGTGCCGTGGTCGCCATCGGGCACGACGCCGCGAACCTGCCCGACGACGTCGACACGGTCGTCGTGACGGGCGCGCTCTGGCAGGACAACCCCGAGTACCAGCTCGCGCTGCAGCGCGGCCTGCCCGTGCTGCACCGGTCGCAGGCGCTCGCGGCGCTCATCGGCGGCCGGCGCCTCGTCTCGGTCGCGGGCGCGCACGGCAAGACCACCTCGACCGGCATGATCGTGACGGGCCTGCTCGAGCTCGGCGAGGACCCGAGCTTCGTGAACGGCGGCGTGATCGCGGACCTCGGCGTGAGCTCGGCCGCGGGCGACGCCGAGCTGTTCGTCGTCGAGGCCGACGAGTCCGACGGCTCGTTCCTGCTCTACGACACCTCGATCGCGCTCATCACGAACGTCGACCCCGACCACCTCGACCACTACGGCTCGCGCGACGCGTTCGAGCAGGCGTTCGTCGACTTCGCCGACCGCGCGCGCGAGCTCGTCGTCATCTCGTCCGACGACCCTGGGGCGACGCGCGTGCGCGAGCGGCTCTCGCACGGCACTGTCGTCACGTTCGGCGAGGCGGCGGATGCCACGGTGCGCGTGCACTCCGTCGAGACCGACGGTCCCGTGGCCTTCGCGATCGACTACGACGGCGCGACCTACACCGCGCGCCTGCGCATCCCCGGACGCCACAACGCGATCAACGCGGCGGGCGCGTTCGCCGTGCTCGTCGGCCTCGGCCACGACCCGGCCGCGGCGCTCGCGGGCATCGAGAAGTTCGGCGGCACCGGCCGGCGCTTCGAGCTGCACGGCACCGTCGGCGGCGTGAGCGTCTACGACGACTACGCGCACCACCCGACCGAGGTCGCCGCCGCCCTGGCCGCGGCGCGCACCGTCGTGGGCGACGGTCGCATCATCGCGGTCCACCAGCCGCACACCTACAGCCGCACCCAGGCCTT
>Ga0310904_10000442_pt1 | contig 11639 bp, 9 predicted proteins | sample C48D1metaG_FD_203746 | JGI IMG/M metagenome (GOLD analysis project Ga0310904, IMG submission 203746) | Lab incubated soil microbial communities from West Virginia University Organic Research Farm, Morgantown, WV, United States - C48D1 | ecosystem: Environmental > Terrestrial > Soil >... | reverse complement strand
GCCGCCGCCCGGCGAGAACCAGGGCGACGTTCCGTCGGCCGACATCGCCGAAGGGCGCACCTGGACCGGCACGCTCACGCTCAACGACATCCCGCTGGGCGTCGAGCTCGACGGCGCCGCGGCGCCGCAGGCGGTCTCGAGCACGATCAGCCTCGCCCAGTCGGGCTTCTACGACGGCGTGAGCTGCCACCGCCTCACGCGCGACAACATCTGGGTGCTGCAGTGCGGCGACCCGGCCGGCGACGGCACCGGTGGCCCGGGCTACAGCTACGGCCCCGTCGAGAACGCGCCGGCCGACGGCCAGTACCCGGCCGGCACCATCGCGATGGCGCGCCAGCCCACCAACGCCTACAGCCAGGGCAGCCAGTTCTTCATCGTCTACGAGGACACGCAGCTGACGCCCGACGAGGCCGGCGGCTACACCGTGATCGGCCAGGTGACGAGCGGTCTCGACCAGCTGAAGTCGGGCATCACGGACGCCGGGACGGCCGACGGCGGCACCGATGGAGCGCCCGCCGTTCCGGTCACGATCACGGGGTTCACGATCCAGTGACGACCCCGCGCCGCCCGGTGGCGGTGCAATAGGCTTGATGCCGTCAACGCCGCCCATGGGCGGCATCCGACCACGACAGGGTGAGGCCCGTGACCGATTCAGAGCAGCAACCGTGGGGCCGCGTCGACGAGACGGGCACCGTCTTCGTGCGGACGAGCGACGGCGAGCGGGAGGTCGGCCAGTACCCCGACGCGACGGCTGAGGAGGCGCTCGCGTACTTCGAGCGCAAGTACGCCGACCTTGCGGGCCAGGTCGGCCTGCTCGAGCAGCGCGTGCGTCGTGGTGCACCCGCGGCGGATGTCGCGAAGGCCCTCGCGAACCTGCAGGAGTCGGTCGCCGGAGCGCACGCCGTCGGCGACCTGGAGTCGCTCTCCAAGCGCCTCGAGGCCCTGTCGGGCACCACCAGGGAGCTCACCGAGCAGCAGCAGGCCGAGGCGAAGGCCGCCCTCGCCGACGCGGTCGCCGAGCGCACCCGCATCGTCGAGCAGGCCGAGGCGCTCGCCGCCCAGGACCCCGCGAAGACGCAGTGGAAGCAGGCGACCGCCGAGCTCGACGCACTGTTCGCGAGCTGGCAGCAGCACCAGCAAGACGGACCGCGCCTGCCGAAGAACGAGGCCAACGAGCTGTGGAAGCGATTCCGCACCGCCCGGTCGACGATCGAGCAGCACCGCAAGGCCTTCTTCGCCGAGCTCGACGCAGCCCATCGCGACGTCCGCGCCCGCAAGCAGGCGCTCATCGAGCGCGCCGAGGCCCTCGCACCCCGCGGCGCCGACGCCGTCGGCGACTACCGCGCCCTGCTCGACGAGTGGAAGCAGGCCGGCCGCGCCGGCAAGAAGGTCGACGACGCCCTCTGGGCGAAGTTCAAGGCGGCCGGCGACGTGCTGTTCCAGGCGAAGGCCGAGATCGACGCGCAGGAGGACGAGGCCTACCGCGCCAACCTCACCGAGAAGCTCGCGCTCCTCGACGAGGCCGAGAAGCTCCTCACGGAGACCGACCCGAAGCAGGCGCGCGCCGCGCTCAACCGCATCCAGCGCAGCTGGGACGACATCGGCCGGGTCCCCCGCGACCAGGTGCGCCCCGTCGAAGATCGCCTCCGCAAGGTCGAGACGCACGTGCGCTCGCTCGAGGACGAGCGCTGGCAGCGCGAGGACCCCGAGAAGAAGGCGCGCTCGGAGGGCATGGTCGGGCAGCTCCAGGACGCGATCGCGAAGCTCGAGGCCGAGCTCGCCGCGGCCGAGGCATCCGGCGACCAGCGCGCCGCCGCAGAAGCGCGCGAGGCGCTCGAGGCACGTCGCTCGTGGTTGAAGGCGGTCGGCGGCTAGAGCCGACTCGTCCGTCACCCCGCACTCGCGCGGGTCGTTCTCCACAGCGTGCCCGCGGTAGCGCGGGTTCGGTGATCGGATGCCGCAGCATGGCCTCATGGCCAGGCTCCCATCGGTGCTCGACACCCGAGACCTCCCGCTCGCCGAGCTGTGCGCGGCCCGCCTCGACGGTGAGCTCTTCGCCGTCGACGACGGATGGGCGCCGCTCGACGAGCCCGACCTGCCCGCGTTCCGGGCCGCGGTCACCGCGCTGCGTGCGCCGCGATCGCTCGTGATCGAGCGGATGTCGGCGGCATGGGTGCACGGCGCGATCGCCGCGCCCCCGGCCGTCGCCCAGTTCTGCGTCCCGCTCAGCGCGCGCATCGCGGTGATCGGCGACCACCGAGCCCTCGTGCGCGAGGTGCGCATCGACGACGACGAGATCGTGCGGTTCGGCGAGGTGCCGTGCACGACGCCCGCACGCACGGCGTTCGACCTGCTGCGCGACCCGGTGCTCGACGAGCACGCGATCCTCGATGCGGTCGCGGCGCTCGTCACGTCGCATCCGGGGCTCGCCGGCGCCGTGCGCGACCGACTCGCGGCCGTCCCCCGCATGCCGCACAAGGCGGCGGCGCTTGCACGCCTCGATCGGGCCGAGCAGACCGCTCGCCGCGGCGCCGGTGACGCGGCCTAGCCGTCGCTCACGCGGTAGACGTCGTAGACGGCATCGATGCGCCGCACCGCGTTGAGCACGCGATCGAGGTGGGTGGTGTCCCCCATCTCGAACACGAAGCGGCTGAGCGCGAGCCGGTCGGTCGACGTCGAGACGTTCGCCGAGAGGATGTTCACGTGGTGCTCCGAGAGCACGCGCGTCACGTCGGAGAGCAGGCCCGCCCGGTCGAGCGCCTCGATCTGGATCTGCACGAGGAACACGCTCTTCGAGCTCGGCGCCCACTCGACGTCGATCATGCGCTCGGGCTCGCGCATGAGCGCCTGGACGTTGTGGCAGGCCGCCTGGTGCACCGAGACGCCCGAGCCGCGCGTGATGAAGCCGACGATCTCATCGCCGGGCACCGGCGTGCAGCACCGGGCGAGCTTCACGAGGATGTCGGGGGCGCCGCGCACGAGCACGCCCGAGTCGCTGTTCCGCGGCAGCGGACGCGAGCGCGTCGAGATGGGGATGTCGGGCTCGTCGTCGCCCTCGTCGACGTCGCGCACGAGCGCGACGACCTTCTCGATCACCGACTGCGTCGAGACGTGCCCTTCGCCGACCGCCGCGTAGAGCGACGACACGTCGTCGTACTTCAGCAGCGCGGCGACCTCGGCGAACGACTCCTGGCTCATCAGCTTCTGGAGCGGCAGGTTCTGCTTGCGCATCGCGCGGGCGATGGCATCGCGGCCCTGCTCGATCGCCTCGTCGCGGCGCTCCTTGGTGAACCACTGGCGGATCTTGTTGCGGGCGCGGGGGCTCTTGACGAACGTGAGCCAGTCCTTGCTCGGACCCGAGTCGGGGTTCTTCGACGTGAACACCTCGACGACGTCGCCGCTGTTGAGCTCGCTCTCGAGGGGCACCAGGCGCCCGTTGACCTTCGCGCCCATGGTGCGGTGGCCGACCTCGGTGTGCACCGCGTACGCGAAGTCCACCGGGGTCGCACCGGCGGGCAGGCCGATGACCCGGCCCTTCGGCGTGAAGACGTAGACCTCCTTCGCGCCGATCTCGAACCGCAGCGAGTCGAGGAACTCCCCCGGGTCGGCCGTCTCGGCCTGCCAGTCCGAGATGTGCGCCAGCCACGCCATGTCGGTCTCATGCGCGGCGCTGTCGCCGGCGCGACCCGAGTTCATCCGCTCCTTGTACTTCCAGTGCGCGGCGACGCCGTACTCGGCGCGCTGATGCATGTCGTGGGTGCGGATCTGGATCTCGACCGCGCGACCCTTCGGCCCGATCACGGTCGTGTGCAGCGACTGGTAGAGGTTGAACTTCGGGGTCGCGATGTAGTCCTTGAAGCGGCCGGGCAGCGGGGTCCAGCGCGCGTGGATCGAGCCGAGCACGGCGTAGCAGTCGCGCACCGAGTTGACGAGCACCCGGATGCCGACGAGGTCGTAGATCTCGTCGAAGTCGCGGCCGCGCACGATCATCTTCTGGTAGATCGAGTAGTACTGCTTGGGCCGGCCCATGACCTTGCCCCGGATGCGCGCCGCCTTCAGGTCCTCGTTCACGAGGTCGATGACCGTCTGGACGAACTCCTCGCGCTGCGGCGTGCGCTGCTTCACGAGGCTCTCGATCTCGGCGTAGAGCTTCGGGTACAGCACGGCGAACGAGAGGTCCTCGAGCTCCCACTTGATGGCCTGGATGCCCAGGCGGTGCGCGAGCGGCGCGTAGATCTCGAGCGTCTCGGTGGCCTTGCGGGTCGCGGACTCCGCGGGGACGAAGCCCCACGTGCGCGCGTTGTGCAATCGGTCGGCGAGCTTGATGATCAGCACGCGGATGTCCCTCGACATCGCGACGATCATCTTGCGGACGGTCTCGGCCTGCGTGGAGTCGCCGTACTTGACCTTGTCGAGCTTCGTGACGCCGTCGACGAGCATCGCGATCTCGTCGCCGAAGTCATGCCGCACCTCGTCGAGCGTGTAGGCGGTGTCCTCCACGGTGTCGTGCAGGAGCGCCGCGGCGACGGTCTTCGGGCCGATGCCGAGGTCGGCGAGGATCTGCGCGACCGCGATCGGGTGCGTGATGTACGGCTCGCCGCTCTTGCGCTTCTGCCCCTCGTGCGCTCGTTCGGCGACCGTGTACGCGCGCTCGATGAGCCCGAGGTCGGCCTTCGGGTGGTGCATCCGCACCGTGCGCATGAGCGTGTCGACGGCTCCCGACGGCTGGGCCTTCGAGAAGATCCGAGGCACGAGGCGGCGCAGCGAAGCGGTCGAGTTGACTCCCGCCTCGGTCATGCGCGCACCTCCAAGACTCAATTATCGCCGCTCGGAGGAGTGCTCCGCGCCGCTCTCGCCCGAGGCGAACATCAGACCGGCGTCGGCAGGGCCCCCGCGGTCTCGGCGGAGGCACCGCCGGCCCGCTCGCGCTCCTTCAGCACCTTCTGGTCGTGGCGCTTGATCGCCGGCTCGCCCTCACGCAGCTGCGAGTAGAGCGGAGCCGCGATGAACACGGTCGACCAGGTGCCGACGAGGATGCCGATCAGCAGCGCGAGCGAGATGTCGCGCAGCGTGTCGGCGCCCAGCACGCCCGCACCGATGAAGAGGATGGCCGCGACCGGAAGCGCTGCGACGACGCTCGTGTTGATCGAACGCACGAGGGTCTGGTTCACCGCGAGGTTCACCGACTCCGCGAACGTCCGACGCGACTCGGGCCCGGCGTCCTCCGTCGTGTTCTCGCGGATCTTGTCGAAGACCACGACGGTGTCGTACAGCGAGTAGCTGAGGATCGTCAGGACGCCGATCGTCGCCGCAGGGCTGATCTCGAAGCCCACGGCGGCGTAGATGCCGACGGTGGCGATGAGGTCGCCCATGAGCGCGAGGATCGCCGCGAGCGACATCTTCCACGTTCGGAAGTACAGCGCCATGATGATCGCCGCGAGCAGCACGAACGCGATGAGACCGACGAGCGCCTGCCTGGTGACATCCGCGCCCCAGCTCGGGCCGATGAACGACGATGTCACCTCGGACACGGGCACGTCGTACGCCTCCGCCAGCGCCGCGGCGACCTCCTGGGACTCTGCCTGCTCGAGCTGGTCGGTCTGCACCCGGACGCCGTTGCCGCCCACGATCGTGACGTGCGAGACGGCACCGGGCACCACGGACGCCACGGCGTCGCTGGCCGGCTGGGTGGTGGCGTTCTCGACGTTCGCGATCTGGAACTGCGACCCGCCGCGGAACTCGATGCTGAAGTTCACACCGCGCAGCAGCGGGATCGCGATCGTCAGGATGATGATCACGCCCGCGATCAGGTACCACTTCTTGCGGCCGCCGACGAAGTTGAACGAGCGCTTGCCCGTGTAGAGGTCGTTGCCGAACTGGGTGAGCCGGTTGGCCATCAGGACTCCTTGCCTTCGCTCGACCCGCTGCCGACGCCTGCGGTGGCCTTGCGTTCTGCGATGGTCTGGCGCTTCTGCGCCTCCTTCGAGCTCGACGCCACCTTGCTCGCGGGGACCGCGACCGGCTTGCGGAACTCGGCACGGCCGCGGTAGACCGCGCCCAGCGCGTTCGGGTCGAGGCCCGACCACGGGTTGCCGCTCGAGAAGAACTTCGTCTGCGCGAGCAGCTGGAGCATCGGGTGCGTGAAGAGGATCACGACGACCACGTCGATGATGGTGGTGAGACCGAGCGTGTAGGCGAAGCCCTTCACGCTGCCGACCGCGAGGATGAACAGCACCACGGCGGCGAGCAGGTTCACGCCCTTCGACGCGAGGATCGTGCGGAACGCGCGCTTCCAGCCGGCCTCGACCGCGCCGACCAGTGGCCTGCCGTCGCGCAGCTCGTCTCGGACGCGTTCGAAGTACACGATGAACGAATCCGCTGTGAAGCCGATCGCGACGATGAGGCCCGCGATGCCTGCCAGCGAGAGGCGGTACCCCTCGCGCCAGGACAGGATCGTGATCGCCAGGTACGTGATGAGTCCCACGATCACGAGCGACGCGATCGTGACGCTGCCGAGCGCCCGGTATTGGAACAGGGTGTAGATCACGACGAGGATGAGGCCGATGAGGCCCGCGATGAGGCCCGACTCCAACTGCGACGTGCCCAGCGTGGCCGAGATCGTGTCGGACGACTGCACCGTGAAGCTGATCGGCAGGGCGCCGAACTTCAGCTGGTCGGCGAGCGACTTCGACGACTCCTGCGTGAAGCTGCCCGTGATCTGCGGGCGGCCGTCGGTGATGACGCCGTTCATCGACGGTGCGGTGAGCACGGCGCCGTCGAGGACGAACGCGAACTGGTCGCGCGGCGTCTGGCCCTGCAGGCCGAAGAGCCGCGTCGAGACCGCCGCGAAGTCCTTGGTGCCCTGGTCGTCGAACTGGATGTTCACGGCCCACTGCCCGGTGTTCGCACCGGTCTGGGTCTGGATCATGCCGTTCGTCGCATCGACGATGTTCTCACCGCTCGCCTCGACCGGGCCGAGCAGGTACTTCGCGGTGCGCGACACGTCGCACGTGACGAGCGGCTCGTCGGCGGGAGCGACGTTCGTGGCCGCCTCGTCGAGCGTCGAGCAGTCGAAGTTGTCGAATTCGTCCTGCAGTGCCGGCGTGATCCACGCGGGGTCGCTGCCGTCCGTCGGCTCGGCCGTCGGCGTGTCGGACAGCTCCTCGGCCGGCTCGGTGGGAGCCGGGCTCTCGGTGGAGTCGATCGCCTGGTTCGTCGCGGCATCCGCGAGCAGCACGGCCCGCAGCTCGAGCTTGGCCGACGACTCGATGCGCGCACGCGTCTGGTCGTCGAGCTCGCCCGGGATGCGGACGACGACGTTCGAGCCCTCGGTGTTGATCTCGGCCTCGGCCACGCCGGAGGCGTCGACGCGCTGGCGGATGATCGACACCGCCTGGTCGAGCTGCTCCTGCGAGACGGATGCGCCGGTCTCGACCTTGGGTTCCAGGATGATCTGGGTGCCGCCCTCGAGGTCGAGGGCGAGCTTCGGGGTCCACGAGCCGTTGCCCCAGATCACACCGGCGGCATTGATCGCGAAGAGTCCGACGATGATGACGCCGAGCCAGGTGAGCGATCGCCAGGCCTTGCGAACAGGGGTCGGCCGCGATGACCGCTTCGATGGTGCAGCCACGTGTTCTGCTTTCTCTGCTGGAGCCCGTGCGACGCCGCGCGGGCCGAGCCTCGGTTGGGAGCCTTAGTCGTCCGACTTCTTGGTATCGGGCGTCTCGTCGCTGGGCGCGTCCTCGACGCGCTCGCCGTACTCGGGCGCGCCGTCGGCGTCGGCCGAGCCGACCTCGGTCACGGCAGCGACCGCAGCGGGCTCCACCACGCGGGCGATCGTCTGGCGGTGCACCGTGAGCACCGTGCCGGGCGAGGTCTCGACGAGGACCTGGTTCTCGTCCTCGTCGATGGAGAGGATCGTTCCGAAGACGCCGAAGTTGGTCATCACCTTCGCACCCGGCTGGACCTTCGACTGCAGGTCGCGGGCGTCCGCCTGGCGCTTGCGCGAGTTGCGGAACATGAAGAAGATCAGCACCGCCAGGACGGCGAGCATGATGATAGTGAACGGATCGAACGTCATGAGGGGAGGGAACCTTCCGGTGTGCGGCGTACCGCACGAAGTCGACGGCGGTGAGGACGAAGCCTCAATGGATTATAGGTCATCGATCGGAAGGGTCGCTGCGCCCTGGGGAGCGCTTCCCGACAGTCCGAAGTGCTGCCACGCCGTCGGCGTCGCGACCCGCCCGCGCGGGGTGCGCGTGATGAGCCCGATGCGCACGAGGAAGGGCTCGACGACCGCCTCGATCGTCTCGGCCTCCTCGCCTACGGAGACCGCGAGCGTGTTGAGCCCGACGGGACCCCCGCCGAACCGCGTGAGGATCGTCTGCATGACCGCACGGTCGAGCCGGTCGAGCCCGAGCGCGTCGACGTCGTAGAGATCGAGGGCGGCGCGCACCGCCTCGACATCGGCCCGGCCGGAGCGGTGCCCTGAGCCCGTCGAAGGGTGCACGAGCGCGTAGTCGCGGACCCGCCGGAGCAGCCGGTTGGCGATGCGGGGGGTGCCGCGGCAGCGCCCGGCGATCTCGGCGAGGGCCTCGTGGTCGATGGAGAGGCCGAGCATCCTCGCGGCGCGCTCGAGCACCTGCTCGAGCTCGGCCTCGTCGTAGAACTCGAGGTGCGCCGTGAAACCGAAGCGGTCGCGGAGGGGGTTCGGCAGCAGTCCGGCGCGCGTCGTGGCGCCGACGAGCGTGAACGGCGCGAGGTCGAGCGGCACCGAGGTGGCTCCCGCGCCCTTGCCGACCATGATGTCGATGCGGAAGTCCTCCATGGCGAGGTAGAGCATCTCCTCGGCCGAGCGGGCCATGCGGTGGATCTCGTCGATGAAGAGCACCTCGCCCGGCACGAGCGAGCTGAGGATCGCCGCGAGGTCGCCCGCGTGCTGGATCGCCGGGCCGCTCGACATGCGCAGCGGGCGGCCGCCCTCGTGCGCCACGATCATGGCGAGCGTGGTCTTGCCGAGCCCCGGCGGGCCCGCGAGCAGGATGTGGTCGGGCGTGCGCTGCTGCAGCGTCGCGGCCGTGAGCAGCAGCTGCAGCTGTCCCCTGACGCGGGTCTGCCCGACGAACTCGGCGAGGCTGCGAGGCCGAAGCGCGCCCTCGAACGCGAGCTCGGCCTCGGACGCGAGGACCGGGTCGGTGAGGTCGACGTCGCCGTCGCGATCGTCGATGCCGCTGCGATCGCCGCTCATCGCGCCCGGCCCGCCTGCTGCGCCGGGCCGAGCCGGGCGAGCGTGAGCCGCAGCAGGGCGGGCACGGATGCCGCGTCGGCATCGGATGCCTCGGCCACCGTCTCCTCGACCGCCTCGGCGGCCACCCGCTCGGACCAGCCGAGGCCCGTGAGCGCCGCGAGCACGTTCTCGGCCGCGCCGCCGCGCGCGACCGGCACCGGTGCGGACGGCGTGGAGCGCGGGGCGACGAGCTTGCCGGCGAGCGACACCGTGATGAGCTTCGCGGTCTTGGGCCCGATGCCGCTGACCTTGCGGAACGCCGTGTCGTCGTCGGCCTGCACGGCCGCGGCGACCTGCTCGGGCGAGAGCGCCGACAGCACGCCGAGTGCGGACTTGGGGCCGACCCCCGTGACGCCGATGAGCAGCTCGAAGACGTCGAGCTCGTCGCGCGTGGCGAAGCCGAACAGCGTCAGCGCGTCCTCGCGCACGATGAGGCTGGTGTGCACGGTGATCTCGTCGCCCTCACGGCTCGCGAGCGCCAGCGCGGGCGTGGCGTTCACGTGGAACCCGACACCGCCGACCTCGATCACGACCGAACTGCCGGCCGACGTGAGCACGCGGCCGCGGAGAGAGGAGATCACTCCTTCACCCTACGGGCCGCCCCCGACACGGCGGCGGAGCGTTCCGCGGCGAGCCATGCGCGCTGCGCGGGCGTGAGCGCCGCGTCCTCGGCGGGACCGCGCCGCGCGTCGGTCACGGCCTCCCCCGCCGCGCCGCCGGTGCGCCAGGCGTGGCAGATCGCCAGTGCGAGCGCGTCCGCGGCATCCGCCGGCTTCGGCACCTGATCGAGCCCGAGGATGCGGGCGACCATCGCGCCCACCTGCGCCTTGTCGGCGCGGCCGTACCCGGTGATCGCGGCCTTCACCTCGCTCGGCGTGTGCAATGCCACGGGCAGGGCGCGACGTGCGGCGATGAGCATCGCGACGCCCGAGATCTGGGCGGTGCCCATGATCGTCGAGACATCCGATCGGGCGAAGACGCGCTCGAGCGCGACTGCCTGCGGACGGTGCTCGTCGAGGATGGCCTCGAGCCCGTCGGCGATGCGCGCGAGCCGGCGCGGCGTGTCGAGGTCGGCGGGCGACCGCAGCACGACGACGTCGACGAGCCGAGCCGTGCGGTTCGGCTCGACATCCACCACGCCCACGCCGCAGCGCGTGAGTCCCGGGTCGATGCCGAGCACGCGCACGGCGATCGGCCTAGTCCTCGTCCTCGAGCTGCGCCTGCACCTCGGGGCTCAGGTCGAAGTTGCTGTAGACGTTCTGGACGTCGTCGCTGTCCTCGAGCGCGTCGATGAGGCGGAACACCTTGCGCGCCGTGTCGGCGTCGATCTCGACCTTGAGGTTCGGCACGAACTCGACGTCGGCCGACTCGTAGTCGAGGCCGGCCTCCTGCAGCGCCTTGCGCACCGCGACCATGTCGGACGGGTCGGTGATGACCTCGAAGCCCTGGGCGTGCGGCTCGATCTCCTCGGCGCCGGCCTCGAGGGCCGCCATCATGACGTCGTCTTCGGTCGTGCCCTCACCGGACACCACGATGACGCCCTTGCGGGTGAAGTTGTAGGCGACCGAGCCCGGGTCGGCGAGCGTGCCGCCGTTGCGGCTCAGCCCCGTGCGCACCTCGGCGGCGGCGCGGTTCTTGTTGTCGGTCAGCACCTCGACCATCATGGCCACGCCCGACGGGCCGTAGGCCTCGTACGTGATGCTCAGGTACTCGACCGCCTCGCCGCCGATGCCGGCGCCGCGCTTGATGGCGCGGTCGATGTTGTCGTTCGGCACCGAGGTCTTCTTGGCCTTCTGCACGGCGTCGTACAGGGTCGGGTTGCCGTTGAGGTCGGCGCCGCCCATCTTGGCGGCGACCTCGATGTTCTTGATGAGCTTGGCGAAGGACTTCGCGCGACGCGCGTCGATGACGGCCTTCTTGTGCTTCGTCGTGGCCCACTTGGAATGCCCGGACATGCTGCTCCTGGTTCGGCTTCTCGGCGGGTCCGCCCGCCGACATCCCATTCTAGGCCAGCCCTGCCCCCGGCCCCGGGCGGCAGGCGGACGCCTCGGCGGCTCCGTTCGACCGTCGGGCGGGCCGCTCGTGTCAGGCCAGCAGCTTCGCCAGCGTGCGCAGGTTGCGGTTCGTCGTCGTCGGCTTGAACCGGGCCTTCGCCAGCACCTTGGCGAAGGGGGTGTCGACGGTCGTGCCCTTCACCGGGTTCCAGTACACGACGCCGTCGCCGCGGCTGATCGGGTCGACCTCGGGGTCGGTCTCCCCCGCCGTCTCGAGCAGGTCGTCGAGCGCGGATGTCTCGGACGCGAACACGACCCACGGCTGGCGCGAGTCGTCGTCGGCGTCGAACGGGAAGGCC
>Ga0310904_10000440_pt1 | contig 11659 bp, 7 predicted proteins | sample C48D1metaG_FD_203746 | JGI IMG/M metagenome (GOLD analysis project Ga0310904, IMG submission 203746) | Lab incubated soil microbial communities from West Virginia University Organic Research Farm, Morgantown, WV, United States - C48D1 | ecosystem: Environmental > Terrestrial > Soil >... | reverse complement strand
AATTTGCGGCAATAACCCGGACGACCGTGCGCCGTATAATCGCGCAGGTATGCGATTCAAGTTCGATCGGTTCGTGATCGACGGGGGCCGGCGGATCATGTGGCGCGGCGACGAAGAGATTCATGTCGCGCCGAAGACACTCGACTTCCTGCTGTCGCTGCTGGCCCAGGCGCCCAACGCCGTGTCGAAGAGTGAGCTGATGGCCGCGCTTTGGCCCGATACCCACATCGCCGAGGCGACGTTGACCGGGGTCGTTGCGGACGCGCGCGAAGCGCTCGGCGACGATGGCCGGGCGCCACGGCTGATCCGCACGGTGCACCGGTTTGGCTATTCGTTTACGGGGCAGGTCGAGCGCGAAGTAAGCCTCAACACCGGGGAACCGGTGCTCGGCTGGCTGATTGCGGAAACGTGGCGGTTGCCGCTGCGATCGGGAGAGACGATTCTCGGCCGCGAGGGGGACGGCGTAGTGCCGCTCCCCTCCCCGAGCGTATCGCGACAACACGCGGCGCTGACCCTGGAGGGCACCGCCGCCCGGTTGCGAGATCTTGGGAGTAAGAACGGGACGTTCGTGGACGAGATGCGCGTCGAGGGTCCCACTGCGCTACGCGACGGGGCGCGACTGCGCTTCGGGACCCTTCATGTCATCTACCGCCTGGCCGAGCGCAGCTCGTCGACGGAAACGCTCTAACGCTTCAGCGCCAGCCCCTTCTGACAGGCGCACCGCGCGATGCGGTTGCCGGCGCTCAGGTTGACGATTCCGCGCTCCAGCATCGACTTTTGCACGCGGATACTTGCGCCGAAGAGCAGACCGCGATTCAACACATGCGTGTTCCGCGCCTGCACCATCGTGGTGTAGGAACCGAACACGTCGAGCACGTCGTTGACCGTCCAGCCCACGCCACCGCCGACGGTCGTGAAGTTCTCGCGCAGGATGCGATCGTGATTTTGCCACTTGTCGGCGGGCCACACCAGCCGCGCCGTCGGACTGAGGTCAACCCCGCCGTGCGTCACCTGGCCAGACACCATCCCGAAGACGCGGATGTCCGGAGTCGCGAAATACCCCATTTCACCGCTGAACTGGCTGCGGTTGTGCGAGATGTCCAGGAAGGTCTCCTGGATGCCGAAGCCGTAGCGGCCTTGCACGAACATGCCGGGCAGCAACCCGTCCAGCGTGGTGCCGACGTAGGTGCCGACCTGCAACTCGTTGACACGCCGGCCGGGCGCCGCGTGCGCGAAGTACTCGTATTTGTGCGAGGGCGTGACCGAGCCGATAAACGGCGTGATCACCAGGTTGTGGCGGTTGAACACGTTGTAGCGCAAGTCGAAGCGCAAGTCCGTCGCCGTGGTGTGATAACTGCCGTCGTCCTGGATCGTGGGATGCCTCGGCGTGCCCGCTGTTACGAACTTCGAACTCACAATCGGAATTGCCACGGTCACCGCCAAGTTGTCGCGCACGCTGAACGTCACGTCGGCGAGCATCGAGTTGGTGAAGATGTCGCTGTTCTTGTCGCGCAGGCCATTCAGATCGTGTTCGTCGACGAACTGCCTCGAGAACACGAACGACGTCGTGACCTCACCCTGCGACCCCAACCACGCCTGCGCCCATGCGGGAACTGCGCCGAGTAGCAGGACTGCAGCGGCGAAGATGGCGCGGATCACTCGCGTCCCCCGCCTCCGCCCGAGAAGGGCTTCAGCGACAGCCGCGTTTTCATGGTGTCGTCGAGGGTCTTGAGGAAGTTCACCGCGGACTTGGACACCGGGAGCACCGAGGGCTTGGCGGCGATCTCCTTGGCGATGCCGCCCGCCTCGATGAGGTGCGCATTGTCGACGAGCACGATGTCGACGGCGCGATCCTGGAGCGCCTTGGTGAAGGTTGGCAGATCCTTGGCAATCATCACCTGATGGCCGGCGCGGCGAAGCGCCTTGTCTAGTCCGTTCAATTCGGACAACTCGCCTTTCGGCGGCGCATACAACAGCAACCGCCCGGGGTAGATGGCCGCGTAGACCTTCGAAAATCGTGGTCCGCGACCCGCGCCGAGGAATTTGTCGCCGCAGGCCGCGAGCGGACCCATGTCCGACAGCAACAGAGCGACAAGGAACATCAACCAGACACCGCGTTTCATCACTACCTCCTCGGGAACCTTGGTGAAGCCTGACGAATAGTAGCGCTGAATGGGTGAACCAAATGTGGGGATTCCGTGGGGTTTCAGCGGAAAAGGGCCTGCAACCATGGGAAATAGCGGCGCGGCAACGGGAACCCTTCGAGCAGCCAGATGTCCGAGCGCGCGCTCGCGAGCGACGTCAGGAATCCCCGCCCCTTCATGAACGAGAACCCGCGGATCGGTTGATTGGCCACTGGAATCGTCCCAAGGTCGGAGTTTAGTGCCTTCACCTGTTTCGTCACCGTGTCGATCTCGACCATGGCGAGGTGGCCGTTCGACTCGCTCGACACGAGCGCGACCAGCCGCCGCGCGTCGGCCCAGTCGTAGACAATCGGTGGTTCTGGCAACAGCATTTCGGGGCTGCCGCCATTGGCCGGCACCCTGACGAGGGCGCCGCCGGCTTCGGTCGCGATCCACGCCCCGTCGGGCGACCAGACGGAACGTGAAAACGCGGCCACGTGATCGACGAGCGCCACGGTCTCCTTGGTGCCGACCCGCACTTTGGCGAGTGAAAATTCTGGACCGATGCTGCGCGTGAAAGCGATCCAATCGCCGTCGGGCGACCATGCCGGCGCATCGTGCATGCTGATCCCGGGGTCGTCGGCGAGCATTTTGACTGGCGTGCCCCCAGTTGTAGGGATCAGCCAGACCGTCGCCTCCTTCGTGCCGCGGCGAAAAAACGCCAGGGTCCGGCCGTCGGGCGAGAATGCCAGCGACCCGAGCGTTTCGGTGCGCGGGTCGTCAAAGTCCGTTGATCGCACCAATGGCCGCTCCCATTGCCCGTCACGGCTGCGCACCCAGATGCCCATGCTGCCGGTCCGGTCGGTGACGAACGCGAACTGGTCGCCGTCCGGTGACCAGGCTGGATCCACTTCGTTCCGCGCCGTCGCCAGCACGCGGGACTGCGTGCGTCCGTCCTCGGAGATGGCGACGAGATCGAAGTCGACTTCTTCGGACGCATAGGCGATGCGCTGTCCGTCGGGCGACGCGGATGGCCAGGTCTCGTTGGTATGTGTTGACGTGAGCTGAGAGATAGCCGATGACTCCGTATCGGCGATCCACAGGTGCCGCGTGCCGCCACTCGCGTCAGCGACTCCGACGACGACATGCCGGTTGTCGGGCAACCAGCTGACAGGCGGCAGGCTTGCCGTACTTGGAACGCTCGACAGCACTTCGCGAACCTCGGCGTCGCGCCGCGTCGGCACCAGGAAATACGCGCTGCTCGTTTCCATTCCATCCTGCCGGTCGTTGAACATCCACACCAGCAGCGCGCTGCCGTCAGGACGGAACTGCAGCTGGCCGCCAAGGCCGAAGCCGCGGCCGAAGCGGCCCCTCGACTCGTAAACGAGATCGCCACCATTCGCGGCGGCCCACCACAGCCGCTGCCGCAGGGTGGTTTCGCTGCGCAGGAGAGCCAATTGCCTTCCGGATGGATCGATCGCGGCACAATTGACGTTCTCGAGTAGCAACTCGGCCCGTCCTCCCGCGGTGCCCACATGCCACAAACCATTGCCATCGCCCGCTGCCGAGATGAAATACAACCCGCGTGAATCCGGCTCCCAGAAGGGCTGCTCGGCGTCGAAGCGGCCGCGCGTGATCTGCGTGCTCACCGCATCGGACAACCGCCGCGTAAAAATCTGCAGCACTCCGTCAACGTCTCCCACCCACGCCAGGCTCTGCCCATCAGGTGACCACACCGGCGTCCCTTCGTACCCCGCAGCCGATGCGATCGGCGTGAAGCGCAGCGTGGCCGCAGGTCGCGGAAGGGCGAGCATGCCGGCGGCTGTAACGGCGGCCGCAACGAGGACGGCCGCTGGCGTCGTCCATCGTCGCGATTGGCCGCGTTCCACCGGTCCCGGTTCGCCGTGCGCCTCGCGGAGCCGCTCGCGAACGCGCCGTAACTCGCGCGCGAGATCTTCCGTAGCTCCGTATCGCTCGGCGGCATCTTTTGACAGGCACTGTTCGATGATCCAGGCCACCACCGTAGGAACGCGCGGGTTGATCGCGGTGATTGCCTTCGGTTCGTCGTGGAGCACGGCCGCGAGGGTATCGGCCACCGTGTCGCGCCGGAAGGCACACTTTCCCGTCGCCATCTCATACAGCAGCACGCCGAAGGAAAACTGATCGGTGCGAAAGTCGCTCCCAGTGCCTCGAGCCTGTTCGGGACTCATGTAGGCGGGCGTGCCGCTGATCGCTCCATCGAGAGAGGCGGTCACCGTCGAACCTTGACCGAACGCCGATGCTCTCCCTTGCGCATGCGGATCCGATCGCGCGAGCCCAAAGTCGACGATGCGCGCGGTGCCGTCCCGGGCGAGCATGATGTTCTCGGGCTTGATGTCGCGATGCACGATGCCCATGGCATGGGCGGCGGCGAGGCCGTCGGCGATCTGAACCGCCAGATCGAGCAGCCGCTTCAGTGGCAGCGGACCGCGCGACAGCTCATCGCGCAGTGACTTCCCTTCCAGCCATTCGGAGACCAGGTAGTACGACGTGCCGTCGACGTCGGCGTCATACACGCGCAGGATGTTGGGATGATTGAGCGCGCTGGCAGCGCGGCCTTCCGCAAGCAGTCTCTTCTGGCGATCCGGGTCGGCCGCCATCTCCGGATGCAGCAACTTGATCGCGACATCGCGCTCGAGTCGCGGATCCCACGCCTTGAACACCTCGCCCATGCCGCCGGCACCCACCCGCGCGACGATTCGATACGGTCCGATCCGTTCGCGCGTTGGGACAGTGGTCATCTTCGTGGCCAGAAGAGACTGCGCCTTGACGGCTGGAAACCTTCGATTAGCCAGATGTCGGATCGCGCGCTGGCGAGCGAGGTGAGAAAGCCGTGTTCAGGGCTGAACGAAAGTCCGCGAATCGGCTGATTGGCGATCGGAACGGGTCCGAGATCGGGGTTGAGGATCTGCACGTTCCCGGTGCTCGCCTCGATCTCGATCATCGAAAAGTGCCCCGGCGTCTCGCTCTCCGACAGCGCCACGAGGCGACGGCTATCGGGCCGCCAGGTGACGGCGAGGATTGGCGCCGTGGTCACCGATTCCGGCGTGCCACCCTCGGGCGAGACGCGCACCAGTCCGTGGTCGGTTTGGGCAACGATCCACTTTCCATCGGGTGACCAGACCGGCCGTGTATTCATCACCGCAGCCTGCAGGACCTCGACACGCTCGGTCGTGCCCACGCGCGTCTTGACCAGAACCGGCCTGCCGGCGTCGTTGAAGACGTACGCGATCCACTCGCCGTCGGGAGACCAGGTCGGCGCATCGCGCCACGGCCGGTTCGTGCCGGTGGTGGTGGTCAAGCGTACTGGTGCGCCGCCGCTAATCGGCGACAGCCACATATCCCACGTGCCCTCTGCGCCTCGCTGATACGCGAGCGTGCGCCCGTCAGGAGAAAACGCCAGCGAAGCGAGCGTGTCGGTCCGAGATGCGCCGAAGTCTTTGGCCGTCACAATCGGCCGTTCCCACACGCCATCGCGGCTGCGTGTCCAGATCTCGAGGCTGCCCGAACGATCGGTCACGAACGCGAATTGATCGCCCGCAGGCGACCATGCGGGGTCGAACTCGTTGCGCGCCGTCGCCAGCATCGTCCGACGCGAGCGGCCGTCGGGAGTGATCAGGGTGAGGTCGAAGTCCACTTCCTCCGTGGCATAGGCTATCCGCGAACCACCCGGCGCCACGGCGGGCGCGGTTTCGTTGGTATGACCCGCGGTAATCTGGCGGGCCGCTCCAGACCCGGTATCGGCGATCCACAAATGCCGATTGCCCCCGACGGCATCCGGTAAAGAGATCACTGCCTGCCGGTTGTCGGTCCACCAATCGAACAGCGTAACGTTGCTGGCCCCTGGCAGGTCGGCAAGGGCCTGCCTGACTGCGCCGGAGCCCGGCGGCACGAGATAGAAGCCCGATGACCGTGACGGATCCGCGCTATTGATCGTGTCGATGTCGTACATCCAGACCATCAGCTGGCCATCGGCGCTGAACCGCACCAGCCCGTCACCGCCGGTCCGCAGCGTATCGAAGGGCGGCCGTTGCTCCCGTTGAGGCGGCGCGCCTGGTGGCGATGACCACCACAAGACCTGTCGCATCCACGCATCCGGATCGGTCCGCAGGAGTGCGAGCCGGTTACCGTCCGGGTCGATGGCCGCTCGAGAAACGTTTTCGAGCTCGATCTCCGGCCGCCCGCCGGCCACACCCACCGACCACAACGCCTCGTATTCTCCCGCCTGACTGATGTAGTAAACGCGCTCGCCATTTCTGGTCCAGAACGGATGACTCGCGTCGAATTGGCCGGATGTCAATGGGCGGCTGAGCGCGTCACCCATGCGTTTCACGAACACCTGCAGCACGCCGTCCACGTCCGCGGTGTAGGCGAGCGATTGCCCATCCGGAGACCAGGAAGGCTCACCTTCGTACGATGACGCCGATGCGAACGGCACGAAACGGATCGGCTCCGGTTCCGGCTCGAGATTCATCAGGCCGATCACGGCGAGCGCACCCGCAACGGCGGCAACGGTCGCAGAGGCGATTAGTTTCCAGGGGCGCAACCCGGGCACCGCCACCGGCGCCGGCTTGGGCTCGATGAGCGCCTCGGAAAGATGATCGCGGGTCCATCGCAGCTCACGCGCGAGATCGTCAGTGGCCGAGTAGCGTTCGCCGGCATCCTTCGCGAGGCAACGCTCGATGATCCAGCGGACTGACGGAGGGATGCGCGGGTTTTGCTCGGCGACTGGTCTCGGCTCGTCGTGCAGGACGGCAGCGAGCGTATCGGCCAGGGTGTCGCGACGGAAGGCATGCTTCCCCGTTGCCATCTCGTAGAGCAGCGCGCCGAACGAAAACTGATCGGTGCGGAAATCGCCGGCGGTGCCGCGCGCCTGCTCGGGACTCATGTAGGCGGGCGTGCCGCTCAAGCCACCGTCGAGCGATGCGGTCACGGTCGCCGCCTGCCCTGCCACGGTCGCCGCCCCGGGTGCGCGCGGGTCCGAACGGGCGAGACCGAAATCGACGATGCGCGCCGTGCCGTCGCGGGCGAGCATGATGTTCTCGGGCTTGATGTCGCGGTGCACGATGCCGTTGGCGTGGGCGGCGCCGAGGCCATCAGCGATCTGTACCGCGAGATCGAGCAGCCGCTTGAGCGGGAATGGTCCTCGCGATAACTCATCCCGCAGCGAGTTGCCGTCGAGCCATTCCGACACCAGGTAGTACGACGTGCCATCGACGTCGACGTCGGCGTCGTAGACCCGGAGGATGTTGGGATGATTGAGCGCGCTGGCGGCGCGCCCTTCCGCGACGAGGCGGCGCTGGCGCTCGGGATCGGCCGCGGTCTCAGCGTGCAGCAGCTTGATGGCGACGTCGCGCTCGAGGCGCGGGTCCCACGCCTTGAACACCTCGCCCATGCCGCCGGCGCCGACCCGTGCGACGATGCGATAGGGTCCGATCCGATCGCGCGACGGGGAGGCGGCCGAGGGCATTGGCCGCCAATTGTAGGTCATTCATTCGGGAATTCCAGAATCCCGCAGATTGGCGGCTCCTAAGAGCGTCGCGGCGGCGATCGAGAGGACCGCGCCGGTCACAAAGGCGACTGGCGCGCCGAGGTTCTGCCACAACAGCCCGAACACAATGCCGGCCGCCAGCGCGCCGACGCCCTGGACGGCAGCGTGCCATCCAAATGCCGTCGCATGGAGCGCCTCCGGCGTCAGATCGGCGACGAGCGCCTTCTCGGTGCCTTCAACCGCGGCAGTGTACGTGCTGTAGATCATGAACCAGCCGATCAACGCGTACATCGAGGCGCTGAACGCAAAGCCGACATAGACGAGCGCGTAGATCACCCATCCGGAAATGATCAGGGTGCGGCGGCCGACGCGATCCGACAGGATCCCCGCACGCATCGTGATGAGCGCCTTGATCGCATGCTGCGCGCTCCACAGCATCGTCAAACCGATCAGCGGAACGCCGGATTGCGAGAGCTGCAACAGTAAAAAGGCGTCGGATGAATTGCCCAACGCGAAGATGGAACTGATGACGAAGTATTTCTTCAGCGCGACCGGCAACCTGGCCCCTGGAACTGATGGAACTTCCGGAACCGATGGAACCGCCGCGAGCGTTTCCGGTACGCGAAGCAGGGTGAAGACAGCGAGTACGCCTGGAATGATCGTGAGACCGAACAGGAGTCGGTAATTGTCTGGCGAGAAATAGAGAAACACCGTCGCCAGCAGCGGACCTATCGCGGCCCCTGCATGATCCATCGCCCAGTGATACCCGAAGACTCGCCCGCGCTCGCCCGGCGGTGCCAGTGTCGCCAGCATCGCGTCGCGCGGAGCGGAGCGAAGCCCCTTCCCGACACGATCGGCGACGCGAATGGCGAAGACGTGAGCCCAGCTGGTCGCGATCGCGACAAACGGCCTCACCAGCGACGACAGTGAATACCCGAGAACGACGATCGGCTTGCGGACGCCGGCGCGATCCGACCAGCGGCCCGCGACGACCTTGAGGATGCTGCTCGTCGCATCCGCGGCGCCTTCGACAATGCCGAGGGCGACTGGGGGACCGCCGAGCACTTGCGTAATGAAAACTGGAAGCAGCGGATAGACGGCTTCCGTTGCCGCATCCGTCAGCAGGCTGACCCATCCGAGCAGGCGGATGGGTTGAGGGAGGAGCGACATTCAGGAAATGTCAAATAACAAATAACGAATAACAAAAGTCGCCGGTAATTCGTTTCGTTGTTCGTAATTGGTTATTCGTTATTTCATCGCCGCACTCTTCGTGGCCGGAACGCCGGTGAGTTCTTCCGCAACCCAGCCGGCCTTGTAGACGGTGCGCAGCGCTTCGAGCATGCCGCGGGCATCGACCGAGACTGCGCGATTGACCGCTCCGTCGTAGACGAAATAGCCCGGCAGCGACTGGATGTTGCCGTCGAAGATCAATCCGACGAGCTCGCCCTTCGCGTTGATCACCGGCGATCCGCTGTTGCCACCGACGATGTCGTTGGTGCTGACGAAGTCAAAAGGGGTGGTCGCATTGATCGTGGCGCGTGCCTTCATCCACGAATCGGCGATCTTGTAGGGCGGCTTCTGCTTGTGCTCATCGCCCCGAACGTAGAGGCCGCGAATCTCGGTGAACGGCTTGACCGGCTTGGCGTTCTCCATGTAACCCTTCACCTGGCCGTACGACAACCGCAGCGTGAACGTGCCGTCGGGATAAGCGGCATCACCTTGCGACGCGAACACCGCCTGCGCGATCTTCGAGTAGGCGTCGCGCTCGACGCCGAGCACTTCGTTGTCGTACTTGGTGCGCAGCTCGCGCGCGCGCCCGTCTATGAGGCGAGCGAGCTCGATGAACGGATCCTTCGAGACGGCAACGGCGGCCTTGCCACCGGCGAGCAGTGCTTTTCGCGTGGCCGCATCGCCCATCTTCGTGCCGGCGACAAGCGCCGCCGCCCGGTCCTTCTGCGATTTCCCGGCGAGGATCTTCACCACCAACGGGTTGTCCTCGCCAAGCTGTTGCTCCATGACCGTCAGGCCTGCTTCCAGCGTGGCCTGCTCCACACCGGGATAGATCGGCGCCTCCGATCCCATCTGACGCTCGATGGCGGCCTTGCGGGCATCGGAATACTCCGGCAGCCGTTGTCCGTTCGGCTTGGCGCTTTCCTCGGTCCAGCGCACAAGCGTTCGGGCCAGCGTGAAGTACTGCGTGTACGGCCCGAGGCCGCTCTCAAAGAACACCCGCTCGAGGTTGTACGGCGGCAAGGCGGCGCGCGCCTTCGCCACCTGGTCCCAGGCATCGCCGTACTTCGTCGTCAGCTCCGGTATCGCGTTGATTCGATCGCGCAAGGCCTTTTCATCCGCGCGCTTCTTGGTCATCGTCGCGGCGTCCTTAAGGCCGCCGATTTGGCCGTGCCACGACTTCAACGAGTTCTCGATGCCGAAGAATTCGTCGTTGGCCTGGCGCGCCTGCTCGGGGCCGCGCTTCATGTATGCGTCCAGCGACTCGCGAATCTTCGTGAAGGCGTTGATCGAGAGCGGCAATGCCTGATCGCGAAGGAACTCGAGATGAGCAACGGTGTTCAGCCGCTGCGTGGCGCCGGGATGCCCCGACGTGAACACCGCATCGCCTTCTTTGACCCCGGCCGTCGACCACGGCAGATAGTTCTTGGTCTGGAAGGGCTTGCCGTTCTCGTAGACGCGCCAAATCGCCATGTCGAGGCAATAGCGCGGAAAGTTGAAATTGTCGGGATCACCGCCGTAGAACGCCGCGTTGAATTCCGGCGCGAACACGAGGCGCACATCGGTGAATTTCTTGTAGAGATAGAGGTGATACTGCCCGCCCTGATAGAGCGTCACGACCTCGCCTTCGAGACCGGTTCTATTCTGTGAGTCCTTCTCGATCGCGGCAATGGCGGCACGCCGGGCCGCAAGCGTTTCCGTCGATGACATGTCCGGCTTGACCGCTTCATTGACCTTCGCGGTCACATCCTCGATCTCCTGAAGCGACATCAGCTCGAGATCCGCCGCCTTCATTTCCTGATTGCGATCGCCCGCGAGAAAACCTTTCGTGGCGTAATCGCGCTCGGGTGTGCTCATCTTGTGGAGCAGATCGAGCGACACATGATGGTTGGTCAGCACCAGTCCATCGGGCGAGACGAACGAGCCCGACCCGCTCGGGAATCGCACTGAAGCCTGCTGCACGCGCTGGATCCATTGATCGGACAGATCGACGCCAAGCGCTTGCTTGATCGCGGCCTTCGGGATCCGATTGAACGTCCAGAAACCCTCGTTCGCGTGCCCGACAAAGGGCAGGGCCGCGACCAAGGCCACGACGATCAGACCGCGCCGAATGAAGTGGGGCATGAGAAATTGTAGCTAGTATCTAGGAGCTAGACGCTAGAAAAACGCGTGCATTTCTAGCTACTAGCCTCTAGCTACTAGCTACTTCAAGGAACATACGCAATGCAGTCGATTTCGACCCGCAGTCCGTCCCCGGGCAGGCCGGCCGCCTGAATGGTCGTGCGCGCCGGGCGATGCTCGCCGAACATGCGCGAGTAGACCGCGTTCATCTTCTGGAATTCCCGCATGTCGATCAGGAAGACGCCGCAGCGCAGCACGTGCTGCAGATTCGAGCCGCCCGCCTCGAGGATCGCCTGCAGGTTCTTCAGGCACTGCTCCGTCTGCGTTTCGACATCGGCGCCGGCCAGCTGACCGGTGGCTGGATCCGTTGCGCCCTGCCCGGAGACGAAGATGAGTCGTTCGAACCCCATCCCGGGTGAGTACGGACCAACGGGCTTGGGAAGATTTGCAGCGTGAACCGGCTTATGCATGGCGACTATCATAGCGAGACGTGCCGAGATTCAAGCTGACGATCGAATACGCGGGAACGAAATACAGCGGCTGGCAGAAGCAGAAGAACGCGCGCACGGTGCAGGGCGAAATCGAGCGCGCCATCGGCACGGTGACCCGCGACAACACCTTCGAGTTCATGGGATCGGGCCGGACTGATGCCGGC
>Ga0310904_10000439_pt1 | contig 11667 bp, 7 predicted proteins | sample C48D1metaG_FD_203746 | JGI IMG/M metagenome (GOLD analysis project Ga0310904, IMG submission 203746) | Lab incubated soil microbial communities from West Virginia University Organic Research Farm, Morgantown, WV, United States - C48D1 | ecosystem: Environmental > Terrestrial > Soil >... | reverse complement strand
CCTGCAAAAACTTACAGCGAGCCTGTCGGCGCAGACGGTGATCAAGCTTCCGAAGAAAAAGTACACGCCGAAGCAGGACGTGCAGCTCGGAAAGGAAGCCGCGTCGGAAGTCCGCAAGCAGTACCCATCATCGAGGACCAGCACATCGCGAAGTACCTCACGCAGATTGGCAACCGCCTCGTCGCCGCGGCGCCGACGGAACTGAAGCAATCGGTCTACGAGTACTCGTCACGCCGGCGAACCTGAAAGACGTCAACGCGTTCGCGCTGCCGGGCGGACCGATGTTCGTGCAACGGGGCATGTTCGACGCGGCGGCCTAAGAGCGGAAGTCGCGGGCGTGATGGCGCACGAGGTGTCACGCGTGCTGCTGCGGCAGGGAACGGCGAACGCGTCGAAGGCCCAGAACCCGTGGCTGCAGCTCGGCCAGATCGCCTCCGTGAGAGAACTGGTGGACTAGTATGAGCGGGAGAATCGCGCGGACGCCGTAAGCCGCAGACCGGAGCGCGTCATGTCCAACTCGAATAACAACGGCATGTGGCCACGATCACTGGACGGCGTGTCGAACGACGTCAGGCTTGCCCTGAGAATGGTGCGCCGCTCTCCAGGGCTCACCGCGACGATAGCGCTCACGCTGGCTTTGGGCATTGGCGCGAACGCGGCGATCTTCGGGGTGATCAACAGCCTGCTCCTGCGGCCGCTGCCCGTGGCCGATCCGTCCCGGCTCGTGACGATCTCCTCTGACTCCGCTATCGCCCGGGGACAGGCCGGCGTCCCCTGGAACTTTGCGATGTGGGAAGAACTCCAAGCGCACGCGTCGCTTTTCGACGGCGCTTTCGCGTGGACGCCGGCACGATTCGACCTGGCGGAGCGCGGCGAGCGGCAGCCCGTCGCAGGGATCTTCGCCAGCGGCGGGTACTTCGCGGCGCTCGGCGTTGGGGCGATTCGAGGGCGTACGTTCACGCCAAACGACGATCGGGCCGGAGGCGGGGCGGACGGCGCAGTCGCCGTCATCAGCTACCGACTCTGGCAACGGCGCTTCGGGGCGGCTGACAGCGTCATCGGTGCACCGCTCGTCGTCGACGGCGCGAGGGTCACGATCGTCGGCGTGACGGCACCGGAGTTCCGGGGCCTCGATGTCGGGAGCGCGTTCGATGTGGCGTTGCCCCTGGAAACGGAGCCGCTCATTCGTAGCAGCCGCTCAGCGCTGCGAACGTCCCGGCTGCTGGTCATGCTGCGACTAAAGCCCGGCCAGTCGGTCGAGGCGGGCACAGCAACGCTCCGCGGCCTGCAGCTCGGCTCCACGCCGACGTCGAAGGAACAGTTCACCCTGGCCCCGGCCGCGACCGGCGCGTCACTCCCCGTTCGGGGACCATACGGGCTGCGACAGTCCTACGCACGTCCTCTTCTCACGATTCTGATAGTTGCACTGCTCGTGCTGCTGATCGCGTGCGTCAACATTGCCAACCTGCTGCTGGCACGAGCCACGGCGCGCCGGTACGAGCTCGGCGTTCGGTTGGCGCTTGGCGCGTCCCGTGGCCGTCTCGCGCGGCAACTGCTGATCGAGAGCCTTGTTTTCGCGGTGCTCGGTGCGATCGGCGGGCTCATCATCGGTCAGTGGACCAGCCAGACGCTCGTGGCTCAGTTGTCGACGCCGGTTCAGCAGATCACGCTGGATCTCTCGTTCGACTGGCGCGTCATGGCGTTCACCGCGGCGGTCGCACTCGTGACGGCGAGCATTTTTGGAACGGTACCGGCCTTCCGCTCCACGCGGATCGCCCCGCTGGATGTCCTCAAGGTGCGGGGACAGGCAGACTCGTCGTCTGCAGCTGGGACGCGTGGTCTCGCCAGCGTGTCCAGCGGCCTCGTCATCCTCCAGATTGCGCTATCGCTCGCCCTCGTCATTTGTGCGGCTTTGCTCGTCCGATCCTTCGCTCGACTCTCGAGCGTACCACTCGGGTTCGATCCCGACCGCGTGCTCGTCGTGAATGTCGACACCGAGCGCGTGCGTACGGACGCCGCCGGCCGCATGCGCCTGTTTGACCGGATTCTGGATGCCGTGCGCGGCGTGCCGGGCGTGGCGCATGCCGGGGGCTCGATCTGGACGCCGGTCGACGGCGGGACCCGGATGGGGGATTCTCAGGATCGCATCGCCTTCAACTTCATCACCCCAGGATGGTTCGCCGCGTACGGCACCGCCCTCCGGGCCGGGAGGGACTTCACGGAGAGCGATACCGCCGGTTCTCCGCCAGTCGTGATCGTGAACAACGCGTTCGTGCGCACGTTCATGCCGCGCACGTCGCCGGTCGGCGAAACGATCCCGCACCCTCGTTCCCGACCCGAGGTGCAGCGCACAATCGTGGGCGTTGTCGACGATGCCGTGTTTGAGTCACAGCGGGAAGGGATCCAGTCAATCGTGTACTTGCCAGTCGCGCAGTCTGGCGGAGGGCCGAGCGGGGGAACAGCGATCAGCCTCGGCGTACGTCCCACAGTGGGAGCGCCGATGCGACTCGGGCCCAGTGTTGGCGCGGCCGTACGCGGCGTCGATCCTGACGTGTCCTTCAGTTTCGTCCTCCTCGAGGATCACGTACAGGCATCAGTACGACAGGAGCGGCTCGTGGCGATGCTCTCGGGATTCTTCGGCGCGCTGGCGGTGGTTATTGCGGCGCTGGGATTATACGGCGTGACCTCTTACACGGTGAACCGTCGCGTCACGGAGATTGGAATCCGTCGAGCCCTTGGCGCGCAGCGGGGCCACGTGCTGCGCCTCGTGCTCGGCCACAGCGTGACACTCACCGCTGTGGGCATCGCACTTGGCCTGGCAGGCGCTGCGGCGGTGACGCGCGCGCTCAGCGCTCTGCTGTTCGGTCTGACACCGCTCGACGCGACGACCTTCACTGGCGTCGCCGTGTTGTTCGCTATCGTGTCGACGCTGGCGTCACTGCTCCCTGCGCACCGCGCGACCAGAGTCGACCCGCTCGTTGCGCTTCGTAACGAATAGAGGATGATCAGCCCTAATGACCCGCGCGGCCCCAGAGGCGTCGACTATGACTCCCTCAAGGACCGCGCGATGGCGGAGGCGGCGGAGTACGGCCTCATGGTCTGGGACGGCAAGAGCCCGCGGCGATCCGCATCGACGCGGTGCGGCGTTACTCCATAGGAGCCCGCGCAACGCGAATCACGCCCTGAAAACATGGGCCTGCGGGTGCGCCAGCGCAGTCGGCCGTCGTCTGAAATGTCACATGGACCCGCGCGCCGGTCCGCCACCCGGCAAGGATGACACCGTCCAGCAAGGCCACGCCGCCGGGGACGCGGTTTCTCCCGCCCTGGATGAGCGCCGTGAAAGATTTCTCACCGACTTTGACCTCATAGATTGCCTGCAGGGCACCGATCGATCCGGTGATGGTGGGCGGGGTGATGCCCGGGGTGCACTGAGGGACGAAAACGGTGCAGGCGGTGCTTACCTTGGAATCGAGAACCTCTCCGACGAAATCCCCGTCGCCCAGATCACCTCCGACGATGCCCTGGAAGAGGGTCCGGCCTGGGACAGCCGGGAGGGGCGGAAGCCCAGTGGTCGGCCACTTCGTGAAAGTGACTTCGACGGGCTCTTGGCTGGTTGTCCCCTGCGCATCCGGCTGGCCGGTGGCGAGGGCGGGTGAGAGCTGGAGCAGGCCTACGACCGCGATCAGGAACGGGCTGACGCGGCTGTGAACGCCGATGATGTTCATAACAGTCTCCTTGGCGCGATGGTTGTTCTCGTCCGCTAAGATATGAAGCGCAAGATCGGGCGCTTTCCCATCACGAGCCGATGCCGGACGCCTCGCGCGCGCAGAACGTGACTGAACTCCTCTTATCCTGGGGACAGGGAGACACTGCAGCGCTCGACCGCCTGGTTCCGCTGCTGTATGACGATCTGCGGCGCGTGGCGCGCGGCCATCTCCGGCGGGAACGTCCCGGGCACAGTCTCCAGGCGACGGCGCTCGTCCACGAGGTCTTCTTGCGTCTGGTCGATGTCGATCGGATGACGCTGAAGAGCCGGGCGCACTTCTTTGCGCTGTCGGCCAGGTTGATGCGCCAGATCCTCGTCGACCACGCCCGTCGACAGCGGGCCAGCAAGCGTGGTGGCAGCGCCACGGTGATCAGTCTGAACGAGGCGAGCGGAGCGGCCGCTCCAACGTCGACATCCAGCGTGGACGTGCTCGCGCTCGACGAGGCTCTCGATGCGTTGTCTTCGTTGGACGCTCGGCAGTGCCGCGTCGTGGAACTACGATTCTTTGCCGGGCTCAACATCCCTGAAGCGGCCGACGCGCTCGGTGTCTCGACGGCCACGGTCGAGCGCGAATGGGCGATGGCGAAGGCCTGGCTTCACCAGCGGTTATCGACGCCGCAAGAGCCCTCCGCCGGTTAGAATCCCCCGGTACAGTGACCCTTCCCCGCGAAGCCTGGGCACGCCTCAAAGAAGCGTTCGAGGGCGCGCGGGCGCTGGCGTTGGATGCCCGCCCGGCGTACCTCGCGGAGGTGTGCAAGGGAGACGAGGCCCTGCGCCGCGAAGTCGAGCTGTTGCTGGCGCACAACGATCAGGCGGCGAGCTTTCTGGAGACGCCGGCGATGCAGTTGGATGACAGCCTCGTGGCGAAGAGCCTCGAGGGGCAGTGCATTGGCCCGTACCAGATTGCGACGCTCATCGGCACGGGCGGGATGGGAGAGGTCTATAGCGCGCGCGACACGAAACTGAATCGCATCGTCGCCCTGAAGGTGTTGCCCGACCAGTTCGCCCTCAATCCGGCGCGCTCCGCTCGATTCACGCGCGAAGCACAACTGCTCGCCACCCTCAATCACCCCAACATCGGCGCCATCTACGGCCTGGAAGAATCGCACGGCGCGCAGGCGCTGGTGTTGGAGTTGGTCGAGGGCGAGACGCTGGCCGAGCAGGTCGCGCGGGGTCCGTTGCCGCTCGCTCGAGCGCTCGCGATCGCCCGACAGATCGCCGACGCCCTCGACGCGGCACATAAGAAAGGGATCATCCACCGCGATCTGAAGCCAGCGAACGTCAAGGTCACACCTGACGGCGTAGTCAAAGTGCTCGACTTCGGCCTCGCGAAAGCGGTTGGTGACGACGATTCGACGTGGGATCTCGGGCACTCGCCAATGGCAATACTTGGCAAGACGGGTGACGGGATGATACTCGGCACGGCCGCATACATGAGCCCCGAGCAGGCGCGGGGGAACCCGGTCGACAAACGCACGGACATCTGGGCCTTTGGCTGTGTGCTCTATGAATTGCTCACCGGGCGCGCGGCGTTCGCGCGCGAGACCGTTGCCGACACACTAGCGGCGATTGTGGAACGGGATCCCGAGTGGACAGCCCTTCCGCCGGCCACACCGCCAACCATCATCCGTCTGCTGCGCCACTGTCTTGAAAAGGAAATCGCACGCCGAGTGAATGACGCCCCCAACGTGCGATTGGCGATCGACGAGGAGCCAAGCAGCAATCGGCTGCCAGCGGAACACGCGGCCTCAATCGCCGTGCTCGCCTTCACGGACATGAGCGCCGCGAGGGACCAAGCGTGGTTCTGCGACGGCGTCGCGGAAGAAATCATCAATGCTCTTGCGCCGCTGAAGGGACTGAGAGTGGCCGCGCGTACGTCGGCGTTCTCCTTCAAGGGCAAGGGCGACGACCTCCGGACGATCGGCCGGAAGCTGAATGTGACGACGGTGCTCGACGGTAGCGTGCGTCGATCGGGCGATCGAGTGCGCATCACCGTGCAACTGAACGACGTGGCCGACGGTTTTCAACTATGGTCAGAGCGGTACGACCGTGAGCTGAAAGACATTTTCGACGTGCAAGATGAGATCGCCAAGGCGATCGCCGATCGATTGCGCGTGACCCTCGCCGGTGGCCGGGACGATCGGCTGGTCGGACAGGCCACGACGAACATGGAAGCGTATCAACTCTATCTGAAGGGCCGCGGCTTGGTAGATCGCCGGGGCGCGAACGTCCCGATCGGGCTCGATCTGCTACGGAAGGCGGTGGAACTCGACCCCGGGTATTCATTGGCCTGGGCCGGCGTCTCCGACGCGCTCACCGTGATGGCGTACTCCGGGGCCGCGGCAGGTGCTCAATCGAAAGCAGAGGCGATCGCAGCGGCGAAACGGTCGATCGAACTCGATCCCACATCCGCGACGGGCCACACCGCGTTGGCATGCGCAACCCTGCTGTACGAGAACAACCGAGCGATGGCGAGGCAGGAGTTTGAGCGGGCCTTGGAGTTCAGTCCGAATTACGGGATGGGCCGCATGTGGTACGCGCTCTTCTATTTCCAGTGGGCGCGCGGAGAGTTCGAGCTGGGCATTACCGAGGCGCGCCGCGCACTGGACAATGATCCGCTGTCCGCGTACGTGATGACGAACCTTGGATTGTGTCTATTCACAGCCGGCCAGCTGGATGAGGCCATTCAAACGTGCCGCCGGGCGGTCCAACAGGACCCGGAATCGTTCGTGGCGCGCTGGGCGCTCGGCCACTCGCTCGCACTGGCTGGACGGTTCGATGACGCGATCTCGACGCTCGAGGCGGCCGCCGAGATGTCTGGGCGGCACTCGCTCGCCATCACCGCCCTGGCGGGAGCCTTCGGCCAGGTGGGAAAGCTGGCAGAGGCGCATGCCCTGCATCGCGAACTGATGGACCGCGCGACTCGAGATTATGTCTCACCTACGCACCTTGCCCTCACGGCTGAAGCCGCGGGAGATCGTGACGAAGCCATGGCGTTCGCGCGTCGTGCATGGGATGAGCGGGAGCCGTCCTTCATCCTGTGGGCGCGCCACTTTCCGCAATACCGCACGCTGCAGACGGATCCACGGTTCGTCGCGATCCTGCGCGAGATGAACGAACCCTAGCCGGCTTGACCGCGGGATTCGTTATCGACGCCGCCCGAGCCCTCGGCCGGTTAGAATCCCCGGTACAGTGACCCTTCCGCGCGAAGCCTGGCCACGCCTCAAAGAGGCGTTCGAGGGCGCGCGGGCGCTGGCGTTGGATGCCCGCCCGGCGTACCTCGCGGAGGTGTGCAAGGGAGACGAGGCCCTGCGCCGCGAAGTCGAGCTGTTGCTGGCGCACAACGATCAGGCGGCGAGCTTTCTGGAGACGCCGGCGATGCAGTTGGACGACAGCCTGGCGAAGAGCCTCGAGGGGCAGTGCATTGGCCCGTACCAGATTGCGACGCTCATCGGCACGGGCGGGATGGGAGAGGTCTATAGCGCCCGCGACACGAAGCTGAATCGCCTCGTCGCGATCAAGGTGCTTCTGCCCGCCCTGGCCAACGATCCCGACCGCCTCGCATGGTTCAGTCGGGAAGCGCAGCTCCTGGCTTGCGATCGCGAAGCAGATCGCCGACGCGGTCGAGGCGGCGCACCAGCAAGGCGTCATCCATCGGGACCTGAAGCCCGCGAACATCAAGGTTCGCCCGGACGGTACGGTGAAGGTGTTGGACTTCGGCCTGGCGAAAGCGTTGGCGCGTGACGTCACAGCCACACAGGGTATTTCACAGTCGCCGACGACCACGATCGACGCCACGCGCGTGGGCGTGATTCTCGGCACAGCGGCCTACATGAGCCCCGAGCAGGCGCGCGGCCTGCCAGTCGACACGCGCGCCGACATCTGGTCCTTCGGCTGCGTCTTGTACGAAATGCTCACGGGGCGGCGCCCGTTCACGGGTGAGACGATTCCCGAAACTCTGGCAGCGATTCTCGAGCGCGAGCCCGACTGGAATGCGTTCCCCTCCTCAACACCTTCCGGCATCCGCGCGCTCTTGCGCCGTTGCTTGCAGCGGGACCTTGCTCTCCGCGTGCAAAACATCGTCGAGGCGCGCGAGACGATCGAAAAAGCACAACGCGGATGGAACAGGTGGCGAGTTGCCGCGCTCTCCGCAGCCGTTGTCGGAACGCTAGCGGTTAGCGCTGCCGTGTGGTGGCGACAGCCGGCTCGCCCGGCGGACCGGTCAGAGTGGGTGCAAGTCACGCAGTTCCCTGACTCTGTGATTCAGCCTGCCCTGTCGCCGGATGGCCGCATGCTCGCGTTCATCCGCAGCCCCTCCGGTTCCACGCCCTTCAGTCTTGGTCAAGTCTTCGTCAAGCTGCTTCCCAACGGCGAGCCCGTACAGCTGACGAACGACAACTTGGCGAAACTGAGCCCGGTGTTCTCCCCGGACGGGTCGCGAATCGCTTATGGCACCGTGAACCCGGGTCGGTTCGAATGGGACATGTGGACCGTTCCCGCGCTCGGAGGCGAACCACAACCGTGGTTACGAAATGCCTCTGGGCTGGTTTGGAGTGGTCCAGGACGGATCCTGTTTTCAGAGATGAAGAAAAACCCCCACATGGGGATCGTGACAGCCCGAGAGAGTCGGGTTGACCAGCGTGATGTCTACCTTCCCGCGCACGCAGGCGGCATGGCACATCGATCCTACCTGTCACCGGACGGACGATCGGTGCTGGTGGTGGAAATGGATCACAATTTCTTCTGGATGCCGTGCCGGCTGGTTGGCGCGGACGGCTCTCCTGGCCGCCAAATCGGTCCACCGGGCGGTGGCTGCACGTTCGCGGCGTGGTCCCCCGACGGCAGATGGATGTATTTCACCTCAAATGCCGGTGGAACGAATCACATCTGGCGCCAGCGGTTTCCCGACGGACAGCCCGAGCAGATCACCTCTGGTCCGACTGAGGAAGAAGGCATCGCGATGGCGCCGGACGGCCGCTCCTTCGTCACAGCGGTCGCAGTCCAGAACGTGACGGCATGGCTTCACGATCCGAATGGAGAGCGGCAGATTCTGCTGGAAGGGAATACGGTTAATGTCCGATTCACTGCCGATGGCAAGAAGCTGTTCTACAAGGTCGTTAAACAAGCTTCCAGCTCATGGGACTATAGCGAAATACCCGGCGAGCTGCGACTGATGGACGTGGAAACAGGGCGCTCGGAAGTCATGATGCCAGGATTTCAGGCGCTCAACTACGACCTCTCCGTCGACGGCCAGCAGGTCGTGATGGAGGTTGCGGATCGGGATGGGACGTCACGGTTTTGGATCGCGGCGTTCGACCGGGCATCGGCGCCACGACCGATCCCGGGTGTCGAAGGCAAGGAACCGAGATTCGGACCTAACGGCGACATCTGGTTCCGCCACACGGAAGGATCCTCTGGGTTTGTGTATCGTGTTCGTCCCGATGGGACGGGCATGCAGAAGGTGTTCGAAAAACCGATCTTCATTTTCGGCGGCATGTCGCGCGATGGCCGATGGATCAGAGCATTCATCGTGCCTGCCGGGAATGATGGGCCGTCATGGCAGGCCTTGCCGCTCGATGGAAGACCTTCTGTTCCAGTTGGCGCCTACACGTGGCATTGGTCCGCCGGCGAGGACTCGGTGGCCATTTCGGGCGCTCCGCTGCCTGCAGGCCGGAGTTATATCGTTCCGCTCCGGTCCGGACAGTTCTTACCGCTGGAACGGCGGGAAGGAGTTCGTTCCGAGCGGGAAGTGGCGGAACTGCCGGGCGCGCGTCGCATCGACGCCGACATGGTCGTGCCCGGGCCGTCGCCGGATATCTACGCGTTCTATCGCACGACGACGCAGCGCAATCTCTATCGCATCCCTATTCGATAGTTGCTAGGCGATCGCCGCTCCAGGCGTGACGCAGCAGGAACGCCAGCGTTCGCTGATTGAATTCCTCGACGCGTTCGTAAAGCGGCGCGTGCGCACACCCGTCGAACACGAGCAGTTCGGAATTTCGGATGCCGCGCTTCAGTCGATCCGCGAAACGGGTAGATGTGAGTTGATCACGAGCCCCAAAAGTGATGTGGGTCGGAGCGAGAATTCGTTCCAGATGTGCCTCGACATCATGTGCGAGGACGGCATCCGCCTGCTGGAGAAAATCCGGCACCGATTGCGGCGGCCGGCTGCGAACGAATGTCGCGAGCGATTCGATGTAATCCGACCTCTCGGCATAGAGCTCGGGCGTGAAGCACCACGGAAAAATCGCTCGGATGACCATTTCCGAAACGTCCACCGCCCTTGCCACGATCCGCCAGTTTTCGACAACGGCTTGCAGGAAATGGTCGCTCCGGGTCCAGCCGCTGTGCACCGACAAGGACGCCACCTTGCCCGGATGTTTCACCGCGAGCCACATGCCGACGGCGCCACCGAGCGACAGACCGGCGACGTGCGCTTTGGCGATGCCCATTGCCTGCATGAACGCCGCAACATCGTCTGCTAGCAGCTCCGTCGTGTAGGCGCCCTGAGGTTTGTCCGATTCGCCCGTTCCCCGCAAATCCACCGAAATCGTGGTGAAGTGCCTGGCGTACTCCGGAACCTGAAATGCGTAACAGGCGTGATCCGCGGCGAGGTAAGGAATGAGAATGAGCGGCTCACCCGTTCCTTGCTGGGCATAGTTCATCGTGATCTTGTTGGCGGTTACCTTGGGCATCGGAGTTCCTCCGGCAACGGCTCGTGTTCTGCGGCGGCGATGAGCGCCATTCTGTCCGCGTCGGTGATGTAGCCGCTCGCGGCCAGATGATCAGCGGCGCGCCTGACCCGCCTCGCATACTCGTCGCGCGACTGATACCGCTCCAGCAGTTCATCGTCGCTGAATCGCGTGAAGGTCCCACTGATGAACACGAAGGGGTTGAACGGATCGAGGCCGAGCGGGTTGAGTGGGGTGTGCCGTCCGAGCGGCGCACCGGCGACCCGGCCGTGCACCGTCGACTCGACGTGTGGTAGTCGCACGCCCCCCGCAAAGTGGCCATCGCCATCGGTCATCGGCACGAAGGCATCGATCGCGTCGACGCTTCCGCTGAAATATCGAGACGGCGGCGGACTCTCGCGGTCATTGTCCCTCGCCCATTTGGTCAGGTTCTCGAGAGCGGCGCGGAAGATCGGCCGCGCGTCTGCGGTGTTCTGATTGGGGAGACCGAGCGACAAGATCGGCTCGGGCAGATGTGAGATGCCGGCCATCTCGTACTGGCGCCAGTTGGGATCGGCCGGATTGCGGGTGAAGAACGCATTCTTCCCGAAGCCGAGAACTGTCGGATGGAAGATCACCATGTCGCTCTCCGACGCGAGCACGATCACCGGAGCGTGTTGTCCATTCGTCGGAAGGGGGCTGCAGTCTCCGAAAAAGCCGAAGTGCGGAGCGATGTCTACGCGCTTGAAGCACGCGAGCCCGATCATCTGGATCAGGTGTCCGTCATAGACCCGGTGAGGATCGAGGCCCTCGGCGAGGAGTTCGAGCTGAGCGCCCGCACCCTGCGAATAACCGGAACTCAGAACCGTCGCCACCGGCCGCGGCCCATCGTTGCCCGGATAGACGCTCGGGTCCTTCAGCAGTCGCGCCGCGTCCAGCAGGATCTCCCACGCATCGCCACTGCGATCGATGGAGCCATAGACCAGGTGGTTGTGTAACTGACCATCTATCGGCGCGGCCGGTCCGAAGATCTCGGTGACCGCCTTGTCCCATTGAATCGAGACGTACGTGTAGCCCTGGTCGAAGAGGTAGTTTTCGGTCGCGAGCAAAGTGAACTGAAATGTCGCGAACTCGGTTGTCGCAGGAAAGAAATGATAGTACGCAGAGTTGACCCAATCGACGACGCCGACTCGATTGGCGCGACGATCTCGTGGATGGATCAGGACGGCG
>Ga0310904_10000432_pt1 | contig 11756 bp, 10 predicted proteins | sample C48D1metaG_FD_203746 | JGI IMG/M metagenome (GOLD analysis project Ga0310904, IMG submission 203746) | Lab incubated soil microbial communities from West Virginia University Organic Research Farm, Morgantown, WV, United States - C48D1 | ecosystem: Environmental > Terrestrial > Soil >... | reverse complement strand
AGGAAATCGTCGACGAAGGGCAAGGCCGCCTGGAGCCCGCGCGTCAACGGGGCGTAGTCGACGGTGCCGATCAGTGGATTGAGCCAGACGAGCCGGTGGCAGCTGCGGTGCAGCCGCGCGATCTCGTCGCGGAGGAGCTGGGGGTCGCCGCGATCCCAGCCGTCGGAAATGAGGATCACGACCGAGCTGCTGTGTAGTGTTCGGCGCCGCCAGCGCTGATGGAAGGTGCGCAGCGCCTCGCCGATGCGCGTGCCCCCCGACCAGTCCTTGACCGCGCGCGACACCGCGGCCATCGCCGCATCGGGTTTGGGCGCGCGCAAGGCCATCGTGATGCGGGTCAGCCGCGTCGCGAAGAGAAACGCTTCGACATCGCGGGTGCCGCGCGACAGCGTGTGTGCGAACAGCAGCAGTGTCCGCGTGTAGGGCTCCATCGAGCCGCTGACGTCGCAGAGCAGCACGATCGGCCGGGGACGGGTCCGCCGGCGCCGCCTCGGCAGCTCGGTGATTTCTCCCCCAGTGCGAAGGCTGCGCGACAGCGCGCGACGGAGATCGATGCGGCTGCCACGGCCCGGGCCCCAGCGTCGTGTGCGACGCTCGTCGAGGTTCCACGTCAGCCGCTCCAATCCGGATCTGACCATGGCGAGCTCTTCGGCGGTCAGCTCGGCAAAATCCTTTGTGGCAATTCTGTCGAGGTCGCTCCACGTGCGGAGGACCAGGGCCTCATCCACGAGCTCGACCTCTTGCCCCTGGTCATCTTCTCGAGCGGGCGGAATCCGGAAGTCCTCGAAGACCTCCTCGAAGGCGGGAATGTCCTCGTGCCGTTGAATGAGCGTGGCGCGGCACGCCGCTCGCACGTCTTCCTTCGACGAAAGGTCGACATGCTGCAATGCCTCGGTGAGCGTGATGATGCGATCGGTGCCGATCGGCAGACCCAATCGCCGAAGCGAGCGGGCCAGCACGATCAGGTTGTCGACGAAGTGCGACACGTTACACGCGCGCGATCAGCTCGGCGAGGACCCCGCCGCGAATCGCTTCGATGTCGTCCTTCGCCTTGAGCAGCACGCCGAGCGTTTCCTCTGCGGAGGCGGCGTCGAGCGACACGCGATCGAGCGCCGTCAGCGCCGCGGCCCAGTCGATCGTCTCCGACACGCCCGGCACTTTGTAGAGCTCGCGCTGGCGCAACTGCTGGACGACCGTCGTGACCTGCGCGGCGAGCTGCTGCGATGCGTTCGGGACGCGCTCCCTGACGATCGCCAGCTCCTTCTCGAAGGACGGGTAGTCGATCCATTGATACAGGCAGCGGCGCTTCAGCGCGTCGTGCACCTCGCGCGTGCGGTTCGAGGTGAGGATGACGAGCGGCGCGCGGGTCGCGCGGATGGTGCCGAGCTCGGGAATGGTGATCTGGAATTCGGAGAGCAGCTCGAGCAGGTAGCCTTCGAATTCTTCATCGGCGCGATCGATCTCGTCGATCAACAACACCGCCGGCTTGCCGCGCTTCGGATCGATGGCCTGCAGCAACGGCCGCTTGATCAGGAAGGTGTCGCTATACAGCTCCTGCCGCGCCGTCGCGCGATCGACGCCGCCGGCGGCATCGAGGATGCGCAGCTCGAGGATCTGGCGCGCGTAGTCCCACTCGTAGACCGCGTGCGTGACGTCGAGGCCCTCGTAGCACTGCAGGCGGATCAGGTCGGTGTCGAGGGCGGCGGCGATCGCGGCGGCCAGCGACGTCTTGCCGACGCCGGCCTCGCCCTCGAGGAACAGGGGGCGCTGCAGCTTCAAGGCGAGGAACAGCGACACCGCGAGCGCGCGATCGGCGACGTAGTGGTGCTGCGCGAGCCGCTGTTGCAGGTCCGAGGCGGAAGTCATGGTGTCGCCGAGTGTACAGGGGGTCGGGACCATTTTCCATTAGCTGGAATGCCGCTTGCGTTCTTCTCTGAAGACCACCAGGAGGAGACTATGCCCAGACGGCGTCGCCGCAGCCTTCATGGCGCGGCATTCCATGTGATGAATCGCGCGGTCCGAAAGACCGTCTTGTTTCAGAATGACGGCGATTACGACGCATTCATCGTTGTCGTTCTCGAGTCGCTCGAGCTCTTCAAGATACAGATCATCGCGTTCCATTTGATGCCAAACCATTGGCACTTTGTCGTTTGTTGCGATTCGATCGAAGAAATTTCCAAATGGCAGCACTGGTTGGCTGGAACTCATGCCAATCGCTGGAACGGCGCGCATGGATGCCGAGGCTCAGGGGCGGTGTATCAAGGACGATTCAAGGCGGTGCCGATTCAACACGGATCATCGTTGATTCGCGTTTGCCGCTACGTGGAACGTAACGCGCTGAGGAAGGGACTCGTCGATCGTGCTGAGAATTGGGAGTGGTCGAGTCTCTTTTCCGTTCGCAATAATCGCGATCTGATTCCGCTCACGGAGTGGCCAATTCCGCGACCTGAAAACTGGCTCGAAATTGTCAATAGCGACGAGATTCCCAGCGAGGTCGATGAGCTCCGCAAGTGCATTCGACGCAATCACCCGATCGGCGATCCCGAATGGCAGGCGGCGGTCGCTCCTTTCGCTGGGCTCTCGATGCGTTCCAGGGGCCAGCGACGCGGTCGAATCCGGCAAATGGTCCCGACCCCTTGAACCGGTTATCCTGTGGGCCGATGCCGGCCGACCTCTTGCTCTGCGCCGCGACGGGTTTCGAGTGCGCACTTCTGCGCGAGAAGCTTGGCGGTGATCCGCGGATTCAGATCCTGCGCACCGGCATCGGACCCGTCAACGCGGCCCACGCGGTGACGCTCGCGATCATTCGCGACAAGCCTTCGGCGATCGTGGTGTGCGGCGTCGCCGGCGCCTATCCCGGCTCGGCCCTGCAGATCGGCGACGTCACCTGCGCCCAGAGCGAGTGCTATGGCGACCTCGGCGCCGCGAGCCCGGGCGGCTTTCTCGACATGAAGGCGATCGGGTTCCCGATCATCGACGGGCCTCAACCGATCTACAACGAGCTGCCGATGCAGGTGTTTCCGCTCGCGAAGTGCGTCCGTTTCGTCACGGTGAGCACGTGCACGGGCACCGACGCGATGGCGCGAGCGATCGAGGCCCGGACCGGCGGCGCGGTGGAGAACATGGAAGGTGCGGCGGTCGCGCACGTCGCGCACCTTCATGGCGTGCCCGTCGGCGAGGTCCGCGGCATCAGCAACATCGTCACGAATCGCGATACCAGCCAGTGGAAGTTGAAGAACGCCGCCGACCTGGCCCAGGAGGCGCTGCTCGCGTGGATCGCCCGCCGCTGAACTTCGCGTTTTCGCCGTGCCCGAACGACACGTTCGCGTTTCATGCGATCGTGCACGGCCTCGTTCCGGGCGTTAGCGTCACGCCGCACCTCGACGACATCGAAGCGCTCAACATCCGCGCTGCGGGTGCGGACGCCGAAGTGACCAAGGTGTCGATCAACGCCTACGGCCACGGCCTGCGCGAGCGCTACGTGCTGTTGCGATCGGGTGGCGCGGCCGGGTTCGGTGTCGGTCCGATCATCGTCTCGAAATCACAGCGCGAGGTTGGTGGACGCATCGCGATTCCCGGTGAGCGGACGACGGCGGCGTTATTGCTGCGACAACTGGGACGCTTCGACACGGTCGTGATGCGGTTCGATCAAATCGAGGATGCCGTGCTTCGCGGCGACGTGGAGTGCGGCGTGCTGATTCACGAAGGGCGATTCACGTATCAGGCCAAGGGCCTGACTCTGCTTGCGGATCTCGGTGACGTCTGGGAACAACGGATGCACTGTCCGCTGCCGCTCGCCGCGATTGCCATTCGACGCGATCTTGCGCCGATGCGTGCGCCCGCGATCGATCGCGCGCTCCGCGCCAGCGTCGAGTATGCCTTCGCGCATCCCGAGGCCAGTCGCGACTACGTCGCCCGGCACGCGCAGGAAATGGATCCCGACGTCACGCGGCGCCACATTCAGTTGTATGTGAACGATTACACGGTCGCGCTCGACGAGGCGGCCGTGCTCAGGATGCTCGAGTGGGGCGAGCGGGAAGGTGTGTTCCCGCCCGCCGACAAGCGCTTGCCGACTTTTGTCTAACCCTTCGACTCGCTTCAATCGCTCAGGGCAGGCTACGGCTTCGCGGTTGTTGCTGCCGGCGCGGCCGGAGCAGCCGAAGCAGCCGGGACCTTGCCGCCGGCCTGGACGATCTGCTTCGCGAGCACGTTGGTGACGGTGGCGTCGTTGCGCAGCGCGGAGAGATAAGCCGCGCGCAACAGCTGCTCCTTACGATTTTTCAGCGTCGAGCTGATCGTGTCCTTCACTTCCGGCATGCTCAGATCTTTCTGGCCCTTCTTGTCCTTGGCGACGATCAGCACGATGGTGTGCGCGCCGCCCTGGCTGACCAGCTGCACGGTGCCGGGATTGGACTTGAGCACCGCATCGCGCAGTGGCGGCGGCGCCTGAGCGAGCGCCGACATCGGCACGAAGCCGAGATCGCCGCCACGCTGCGCCGACTCTGGATCCTCGGAGAAGTCCGCGGCGAGGTCGCCGAACGCAATGCCTGCTTTCAGGCGCTGCATCAGCATCTGCGCCTTGGCAGTCGCCTCCTGCGGCGAAGCCGCATCGTCACCGGTGCGATTGGCGCGCTGCTGCTCGCGGACCGGCGTGATCACGATCTGCGCGATGCGCACCGAATCCTCGTTGCGGTTGAACTGCGCTTTGTTGGCGTCGAAGAACGCCTTGACGTCGGCGTCGCTGGGCGTGGCTTTCTCGCCGACTTCCTTCTCAACGACCTTCTGTGCCAGGAGATTGCGGCGCAGATCCTCGCGCATGTCGGCGGCGGTGAGGTTGCGCTTCTTCAGCTCTTCCTCGAAGGCGGCCGGCGGAATGTTTTTCTTCGCCTCGTTGTAGGCGTTCTCGAGCTCCGACTCGGGCAGCTCGATTTTCAGCTCCTTCGCCTTGGCGAGGAGGATGTCCTGCACGATCAGCTCGTTGAGAAGATTGAGCTTCGCCGTGTAGGCCTCTTCCTCCGACGGCTGGACCTGCTGATTATCGGGCACCGCGCGTCGATACGCCTTCTCGACGTCATCGCGCGAAATCTCGTGGCCATTGACGACCGCCCACGCGGTGGCGGACGGCGCGGGCGCGGCGCCCGGGCCCGTGGCGGGACGGCACGCGGCAACGAGGACGATCAAGGCAAGGGCAAACGCGAGTCTGGTCATCTCTCCATTCTATGTTTTCTTGCCCGCCTCCGGCGGGCGAGACGGCCCTGGCAATGCTGGCTTTGTGTCCTCCACGCCGTCTTGGAATCTTCGGATGATGTCGTGCAACTGGGTCACGCCCTCGGTCAAGGCCGCCGGTCCCGGCTGCAGGATGTAGGTGGATTTCACTTCGTAGATGTGGCCGTTCCTGACGGCCGGCACCTCCTGCCATCCCGGCCTCGACGCGATCCGTTCCTTCCGCACCGGCTTTCCGCACCACGATCCGATGATGAGATCCGGCGCCCGCTCGATCACCTGCTCGCTCGACACGATGCGGTCCTTGGCGAGTCCGGCGTTGGCAAGCTCGGGAAAGATCGGATCGCCGCCCGCGATCTCGACGAGCTCCTCGGTCCAGCGGATGCCGCTGATCAACGGGTCGTACCATTCTTCGAAGAACACCTTCGGCCGACGGGGCAGCCGTGCCGCACTGGCGCGAATCTCGTCGAGCCCGCGCTCGAATCGGGCGGCGAGCGCCGCGCCCTTCTCCGGCACGCCGACGATGCCCGCCAGCACGCGGATCATCTGCAGGATCTCCGAGACGCTGCGCTGGTTGAAGGTGAAGACGGGATAGCCGCGCTTGACGAGATCGTTGGTGATGTCCGCCTGCAGATCGGAGAACGCCAGAATCAGGTCCGGCTTCAGCGCCTCGATCTTTTCGTAGCGCGCATGCAGGAACGACGACACCTTCGGCTTCTGGCGCGCCTCCGGCGGACGGACCGTGTAGCCGGAGATGCCGACGACGCGATCGCCCTCTCCGAGGAGATACAGCGTCTCAGTGGTCTCTTCGGTGAGACAGACAATGCGGCTTGGATACTTCACAATGCAAACACGAAGGACACGAACGTCACGAAGACAACTTCAAATCCGCAAAAACGAAACCGTCCCGGTCAACGATTTCTCCAACGGTCAACTGAATCGCATCGGTGAACATCGGTCCCGAAAACGCAAACGAGTGGAATTCACCATTTTCTCCACACGGATCGACTTCGCTCGGCAGATCCTCGAGAAGCGACAGGTCGAATTCTCTTCCCGCGAAGCTGCGATCCAATTTTCGAGGATCGACACAGGTCAGCCGCGCCTGCAAGCCCGCTTCGATCATGTCGCGGGCAAGATCGGCGGTCGGCTTCGTCTTCCAGATCGGGAACAGCGGCTCGAGTCCGGAGCCGGCGAGACGATCCTCGCGATACTTGCGCACGTCCTCGAGAAACAGATCGCCGAAGGCCACGTGGGTGAAGCCATCCGCGACGAAGCCTTCGATCGCCGTCTTCATGATCGACTCGTACTGCGCGTTCGAGCACGGCCACGGCAGCGGCAGCACGTGCAGCGGCAACCGGGCGGCCTTGGCCTGCGCCTCGAGCAGCTCACGCCGCACCGCGTGCATCGCGACGCGATCGAACACCTGATTCGTCGTCGTGAGGAGTCCCGCCGCGGCGTTCGGGTATTCCTGGTTGATCACGCGCAGCATCCACGCGGAATCCTTGCCGGTAGACCAACTGACGAGAATCTTCATTCGCTTTCGCCCGGGCGAACTAAAGTTCGCCCCTACGTTCTCCGCCTGTCATGGGTGCAGTGCATCCGCCATCTTCTGGATCCCGTCGAGGACGCGCGGTCCGGGGACGGTGAGGCCGGGACCGTTGAGGATGATGACGCGCTTGTTCCTGACCGCCGGGACGGATGACAGCGTCATCCACGGATCGACCACGGCCTTGAGGTCCGCTTCATTCAGGCGCGACGCGGAGTTCAACTCGAGGATCACGTCGGGCTTGCGCGCGAGAATCATCTCGGTGCTGACCTGCGCGGATTCCTTGTCGATGTCGTTCAACACATCCTCGCCGCCGGCGACGACGAGCATGTCGTGGAGGAAGCCGCGCCCGGCGCTGGCATACACGTTACGGAGGGAGCCGGGCTCGCGGCCGAACACGAGCAGCGTCCGCGGCCGCGGCTTGCCCGCGACGCGATTCTTCACCGCATCGATCCCGGCCTGAAGCCCGCGCGCGACTGTCTCCGCTTGATCGACGTGTCCGGTCCGCGCCCCCAACGCGCGCATCGTCACCATGATGTGATCGAGGCCGCCGTGGCGATAGTCGAAGAAGGGAATCGAGGCGCGGGTGAGCTGCGCCTGTAGATCGGCCTGGCTGCCGTAGGTGACGACGAGATCGGGCCGCAGCGAGATGATGCGCTCGGTGTCGGGATCGATGAGCGCGCCGACGGTCGGCAGCGACCGCACCTCGGGTGGCTCGACGTCGTAGGTGCTGACGGCGACCACCTGCGGGCCCGCACCGATGGCGAACAGGATCTCGGTGACGTTCGGGACGAGCGAGATAATCCGTTTGGGCGGCGCCTGTGCCTGGAAGGACACGAAACTAACCACGAAGGTCACGAAATAGACGAAGGACACGAAAAAGACTTTTTTGTACTTCGTGTATTTCGTTGACTTCGTGATCTTTCTGCCTGATTTCGTGCTCATGAGCGTTTCACCAGTAACCAAAGGAAGAAGGGGCCGCCGATTAATGCCGTAACAACGCCGACGGGGATTTCGATCGGCGACATCAGCGTCCTCGCAGCGAGATCACAAAGCACCAGGAACGCCGCTCCGAATAATGCCGACGCCGGCAACACGATACGGTGATCGGAGCCGACGATCAGCCTCACCAGGTGCGGCACGATGATGCCGATGAATCCGATTGGCCCGCCGAGCGACACCGCCGCGCCGGTCGCCAGCGACGCGCTCATGAACGCCAGCCGCTGGGCCCTGACGATCTCCACTCCCCGGGCGGCGGCGGCTTCGGTGCCGACGCTCAACAGATTGAGCGTGCGCGTCATCATCGCGAACGCGACAAAGGATATGAGGACAAAGGGCAGCGCCGCGACGATGGGAAAGTAGCTCGCCACGTCGAGGCCGCCCATCATCCATCGGATGGCGCGAAGCGCTTCAGCGAAATCGGCAAGGTACTGCACGAACAGAATCAGCGCCGAGAAGAACGCGTTCAGCGTCACGCCGGCGAGCAGCAGCACGTTGGTCGACAAACCACGGCGCTGCGACGACGCCAGCGCGTAGACGATGGCGGTCGCGACGAGCGAGCCGGCGAAGCTGGCGAGCGGGATCGACGTGATCCCCAGCACGGTCATCTCCAGCCTCATCGTGACGGCGAGCATCGCGCCGAGTGACGCGCCGGCCGACACGCCGAGCGTGAACGGCGTCGCCAGCGGATTGCGCAGCAGCGCCTGGAGGACGACGCCGGCCGCGGCCAGCGTCGCGCCGACGAGACCGCCGGCGAGGACGCGCGGCAATCGCGCGACGAAGAAAATCTGCGCGTCGACGTTGTCGTCCCACGGAATCGAGCGATCGAACGCGCGCGCGAGCGAAATTGGCGTGCTGCCCACCGTCGGCGCCCAGATCATGACCGCGATCGCAAGGGCGGCGAATGCCGCGACGACGGTGACGATCCGGCGACGGATGCTCATTTATCGTCCGGAGCCTGAGGAGGACCGTGATATCCGCCCGCCTTCGCGAATGCGCTTCGGCGCGGCAAGCCGGACGGGAACCACGGTCACATGGCCGGTTTCGCTGTTGATCCGAACATCCGCTTCGACGTCGTAAAGGAGCATGACGTTCTCCGGCGTCAGCACATCAGCCGTTGGACCGGCCGCAAGGACGCGGCCGTCGCGCACCAGGATCAGCTCGCGGCAAATTGACGCCGCGAGGTTCAGGTCGTGCGTCGAGATGGCCATCGTGACGCCCTGCTCCTGGTTGAGCCGAAGCAGCAGCGATGAGATCTCGAGCTGGTAGCCGAGATCGAGCGATGCCGTGGGCTCGTCCAGAAGCAGCAGGTCCGCAGATTGCGCGAGCGCCGCGGCGATGACGATGCGCTGCTTCTCGCCGCCGCTCAACTCGTGAAACATCCGCTCGGCGAGATGGCTCGTGCCGGTGGAGGCGAGCGCCTCCTGCGCGATGCGGATGTCGTCCGGACCCTCGACCGTGAAGACGCCGAGATGCGGGTGGCGTCCCATCAGCACGATTTCGATCGCCCGGTACTCGAACGCGAGCTCGGTCTCCTGCGGCACGACCGCGATCTGCCGCGCCGCTTCCCGCCGCGACAACTGATCGAGCGGCCGCTCGCCGAGCAGCACGCGGCCCGACGTGGGCCGGCGCGTGCCGCTGAGCAAACGCAGCAGCGTCGTCTTGCCGGAGCCGTTCGGTCCAAGGATGCCGGCGAGCGCACCATCAGTGAGGCGGACAGTGACACCGTCCACGACCAGCGGCGCGCCCGCCGCATACCGGAACGAAACGTTATCTGCCCACAGCAACGCGCACACCCACGTAGGCCGTCCGGCCCGGCGCCGGGTAGCCCAGCACTTCCTCGTACTGGCGATCGAAGAGGTTCAACGCGCGCACGAATACCTCGACCGCCTTCACCGGCCGCCACGATCCGCCAAGGTTGAAGACGGTGTAGCCGGGATTCTCGTAGAGGCCGCCGGTCGGCCCGAAGGCAGGCTCGGCGTCGAGGGTTTCGCCGCGCATCTGGATCTGCGCAAAGGCTGCGGCCCGCGCGTGGGTCCACGCCGCATCGATCGATCCCGAGTGCCTCGGGCGGCGCAGCAGCGGATCGCCGACGGCATAGGGCGCCTGCGCCTGCGCCGATCCGTTCACCGCGAGAATCTCGGTGTCGAGGAACGTGTAATTGCCGCGGAGATCGAAGGCGGTGGAGAATCGCCACGCCGCGGAGAGCTCGGCGCCGCGCGCCCTCGCATTGGAAATGTTGTCGGTGCGCCAGCGGCTCGAACCGGAGAAGGTGCGGCCGACCGAGATGATCAAGTCGGTGTAGTTGTTGATGAAGGCCGTGCCGTCGATCTGCACAGCGCCCTTCGCGAGCGCTTGCGACACGCCGAGCTCGCCGCTCTTGCTGCGTTCGGGCTTCAGCCCGGAATTGTCGGTGAACGCGATCTCGAACGCGTCGGGCGGACGAATGCCGGTGCCGAACGAGCCGTGCAGTCGGGTGCCTTCGCCGGCGAGGAACGCAGCGGCGATCTTCGGGTTGACCGAGTTGATCGTTTCCTCCGGAAAGTCAGGGCGCGGCTGGAAGGCGAGCGGGTCGCCGGGCAGCGCGTCGCGACCGATGCGCTCGCCGCGGACGCCGGCGGTAACCGTCGCGCGATCGCTCGCGTTCCAGCGGGCCTCGCCGAAGAGACCCAGCACGCTGCGCTCGACGGGAATCTCGCCGGCCGTGCCCGCGGTAATGAACGTGCTGGCGCCGCTCTCGCCGAGCCACTCGAGGCCTCCGGAAAATCCGAACGCGGCGTTGGCGGCGACGTCGGTCTGGATGCGCGCGTGCGATCGCTGCGTGTTGCCCTCAGACTCGCCGAATGCGCTCTTGAAGTTCAGGTCGTAGTCGGCCCTGTCGAATTCGACGCGCTGGCGGACGCGGCTGCCGGCGCCGAACCAGGGTTGCATCCAGCGCGCGCCGCCGCCGCGGCGATCGGTCTTGCCCCGCGACACCGTGTCGGGGCCGGTGAAACGGTTCGCCGGATCCGATCCAAACGCGCCGGGCGAGCCGCGCTCGGTATCGACGGTCTGCACGTTGGCCTGGAGATCGGCGCCGCTCGACACGTGCCGGTATCCGATCGATCCCGCCGCCTGCGACGCCTGTGAATCGTCGTTCGACACGGTCTTGCCGTTCGCGCCGGTGCCGGTGAATCCGGCATCCTCGAAGTAATTCACGCCTGCCTGCCAGCGGAAGCCGTTGACCTCGCCGGTCGTCGCGCCCGCGAGACGCCACATGTCGCGGCTGCCGGCCTCGACCTGCGCCTGCGCCGACGGCTTGCCGCCGCTGCGCGTGATCACTGAGACCACGCCGCCGATCGCGTCCGAGCCGTAGAGCGCGCTCTGCGATCCGCGCAGCACCTCGACGCGCTCGACATCCTGCAGCGGCACCTGCGACAGATCGAGGCCGCCGCCGAACGAGTTGGCGCGAATCCCGTCGACCAGCACCAGCGTAAAGTCCGACTCGCCGCCGCGTGAGAAGAGCGACGTCACCGTGCCGGGGCCGCCATTCTGCTGAAGCGTGAGGCCGGGGACGGAGCGCAGTACCGCCGACAGCGTGAACTGCTGCTTCGCCTCGATCTCGCGGCCGGCAATCACCGTCACGCTGTCGGGGATGCGCGACAGCGGCTGATCGATTTGCGCCGCGGAGACCACCAGCGTTTCATTGACCGCACTGAGGTGTAGCGCGATGTCGAGGGTCGCGGGGGCGCTCGTGACATCGATCGCCTGCGCGTCGCTGATCAGTCCGGGCGCGCTCGCGATGACGGTGTAGCGGCCCGCGTCGATGACTGGGACCGCGAATTTGCCGTCGGCGTCGGTGCGCGCGCGGAACGGAGTAGCCGCGGGCCCGCTGACGATCACTTCAGCATTGACGACGGCGCGACCATCGGGATCGGTCACCCGGCCGCTGAGGCTTGCGGCCTCGGCGACGGCGCTGGCAGAAATAAAGAATAAAGAATAAAGAATA
>Ga0310904_10000431_pt1 | contig 11759 bp, 8 predicted proteins | sample C48D1metaG_FD_203746 | JGI IMG/M metagenome (GOLD analysis project Ga0310904, IMG submission 203746) | Lab incubated soil microbial communities from West Virginia University Organic Research Farm, Morgantown, WV, United States - C48D1 | ecosystem: Environmental > Terrestrial > Soil >... | reverse complement strand
ACGATCCGCCTGGAATACGACTTCCGTCTGGTGCCGGACCCGAAACCCTGAGGGTAGCCCAGGACGATTCAGACCAAGGACATCGGCCCCTCTCTTAACACCCTGTTCTCCGAGCTCGTCCTCGGCGCGAACCGCGGTGGCGGCGCCTATGTTCTCAACTCCGGAGACGCCGGGCTGCAGAGGTCACTCGACAACCTGTCGGCCGAAGACGCCTCGCAATCCGTGCAGGGCGGCGCGACGATCGCCGCGCATACGCAGCACCTGCGGTACGGCCTCTCTCTGATGAACCGCTGGGCGACCGAGGGCGGTGACCCGTTCACCGATGCGAAGTGGGATGAGGCGTGGAAGACGTCTCGCGTGGACGCCAGCGAATGGAGCGAGATCCGGGGCGGCCTGCGCGTCGAAGCGCAGCGCTGGCTCACCGTGCTCGGCTCGCCGCGCGAGGTCAGTGGCGTCGAGCTCAGCGGGATGATCGCGAGCATCGCGCACCTCGCCTATCACCTCGGCGCGATGCGGCAGATCGCGACGAGCGCGCGTGGTCCGAAGGAGGGCACCTTCGCGTGACGTGTGGCGCTCAGGCGGCGCCGGGCTCGGCGAGTGCCTTGAGCAGCCGATACGTGAACTCGAGCTGATCGTAGAACGCCCGCACGCCAATCCGCTCGTCGAGGCCGTGCGCGCGCACGTCGGCGGCGTTGTTCGGGTCGATGAACAGCCCGCTGACGCCGTACACGGGAAGCCCCGCGTTGCGGAGGTAGAGCCCGTCCGTCGCACCCGTCTCCATGCTCGGCACGATGGGGAGCGGCCCCCAGATCGACGCCGTAACGGAGCTGAGCACGGCCTCCAGCGGCTTCGGCAGGGGTGATGGCGGGCTCGGGGTCGCCGAGTCAGCGGGAGTGACGACGACCGCCGTGTCGGCCACGACGCGCTTGATCGTCCGTTCCACCTCGGCCGGATCCTCCCCGGGCAGGATGCGACAGTTGACCGTCGCCTCGGCTCTCTGCGGCAGGGCGTTGACCGCGTGTCCGCCTTCGATGAGGGTGGCGATGCACGTCGTGCGAAGCATCGCGTTGTAGAACGGCGAGCGGGCGGCGAGCCGGGTCGCCGCCGCGCGATCGGGGCTCGGCGTCGCGCTGACCGCGCGCATCTCCGCGGCGAGCGCGCCCGTGCTCAGAGCCGCGGTGCGCGCGAAGTACGACCGCGTCACCGCGTTCGTCTTCATCGGAAACTGGAACGCCGCGACACGTCCCAAGGCGGCGGCGAGGCGGTTGATCGCGTTGTCCCGGGTGGGAAGGGAGCTATGGCCGCCGGGATTGCGGACGGTGAGGTGCACCGAGTGGAAGACCTTCTCGGCCGCCTGCACGTTCATCGCGAGCGGCTTGCCGTCGCGGAGCTCGCCGCCGCCCGCATCGGGATTGAGCACGTACTCCACGTCGAGCAGATCGCGCCGATTCGCGAGCAGCCACTGGATACCATTATATCCGCCGCCGCCTTCCTCCCCCGCCGTGAGCGCGAGGATGTAGTCGCTCGCCGGTACGATGCCTTCCTGCTTCATTCGCAGGAGTGCCGCGACCCAGGACGCCGCGCCGTTCTTCATGTCGAGCGTGCCGCGGCCGTAGAAGTGCCCGTCGCGCTCTGTGAGCGTGAACGGATCGAGCACCCAGTCCGCGCGCCGCGCCTCGACGACGTCCAGATGGCCAATGAGCAGCACGGGCTTGCGTCTCCCACTGCCACGGTAGCGCACGACGAGATTCCGGTCCTTCGCGTCCCGGCCGGTGTCCGGCCCGACGATCTGGATGTCCGCCGCTGCAAAGCCGGCGGCGCGAAAGCGCGCCGCGAGCGCTTCCGCGGCCTTCGTCGTGCTGCCGTTCGCGTAGGTCGTGTTCGTCTCGATCAGCTCCCGCAGGACGTCGCGACCCAGAGTCTGGTAGGCGGTGAGCGGGGATTGCGCCCGGGCGGTAACGGAGAGCGTGATCGCCATGGCCGCGGCGAAGGCGGCGTGTCTGTTGGTCATCGTAACGGCTCGAGGGTCGTCCTGATGCTGCTCCAGTCCGGCGACGCAACGGTACGCTTGACGGCGGCGCGATGCGAGAGATCATCGGTCCTCGAGACGCTTGTCGAGAGCTCCGTCAAACACATGCGAAAGGCTGTCTGACCTCGGCCCGCCCATTGGCGCAGCGCTCCAACAGCGCGAGGGTGTCATCGAACAGCTCGGACGCGACGGCACGCGTGGGCGCGATGCACACGGCACCCAGCTTCCCGAACTCGGTCAGCGCGCCCAGCATGTGAAACACGACGCCGCGCTCCGTGACGTGGTCGAACAGCAGGCCGGCGCGACCGGCCTTCGAGATCAGAAGCTCCGGCGTGAGTGACGTGTACGCGGGATCGCACAGGTTGTCGGACGCGACGTAGAAGCAGGGCCGCCCGGTAGCGCTCCGATAGATCCCGGTCGTCGCGTCATAGGTCCCATGGGTGAGCAGCTGAAGCGCGAGGTACGGGTGGGTCGTCCCGCCCTTCCGCAGGTTGATCTCGATCGCGTGGTGACGCCACTCGCCGTGCGAGCGCGTCGACACGAAGTCGATGCCGAACCGCGCGACGACGCCATCGCGCGCGAGCACGGCTGCGACGCGCCGGGCCGCGTCGTGAAGACCCGGGCAGCACGCCGCCTCCGCCGGGAACGTGCACCCGAGATAGATCTGTCCCGTACTGCCGCCGAGCACCTGGTCGTGGGTGGAGATGATCTGAACGGTGCCAAGCGGATCGATCCGGCATTGCACCGATGGCGAGCGGACCTCCTCCGCATCCACGAACGCCTCCACGATCCCACCCATGCGGGCGAACTCGTGGCTGTACGTCTCCCAGCTTTCGCTGGCGGCGACGAATCGCAGCCGGTGCGGCAGCGTCGCGCGCACCCATTCCGCAAGCGCCGACCCGCCAGGCGCACCGTCGTACGAGAAGATCGCGTTGCCCTCGCCCGAGAACCCTTCCTCGAGCTTGATGACGGCGCGACGGACCGATGGGTGCTCGCGTTTGAGCGCCACGAGCGCGCGGATCATGTCCTCGACGCCTCGGAGATGCTCATGCCCCGGCGGCATGAGCACGCCGGCTTCGCGGAAGACCTCACGACTCCCGGTCTTCGTGCCGAGATGCCCGAGTGCCGGGTCGCATCCATAAAGGGGAAGGCCAAGGCGAACGGCGAGCGTGCGCTCGAGCGGGGTCGCGGTGAAGCACGTCAGGTGCGCGGTCGCAGGATCGTCGACGAGCGCCCGGATCCGGGCCATGAGGTCTGGACGGGCTAGGATCTTCGCGGTGAGCGGCGCGATCGAGCGATCGTCGCACGTCAGCATCGTCAGGCGGGACCGGGCGTCGTCAGGATCCAGGTCGGGGAGCAGTCCGAGCACGTAGTCGACGATCGCAGGCGCGACCGGCTCGCTCGTGACGTAGATGACCCGCGTTGCGGGCAACCGGAGCAGCAGCAGGAGGCAGAGAAAGCGCTCCTCGTACCGCGACGCCCCCGTGAGCTTGAGTAGCTCTTCCGGATCGAGCGACATGCTCGGGATCACGATCACGGTCCGCGGCGCACGAGGGTCGGGGAAGACGCGGCGGTACATGACGGCGAGCCCTCGCTCCAGCTCGGCGAATGCACGGAGTTCCTCGTGCGATCCCGGGACTGGATAAGTGGTCTGGAAGCAAGGGCGGGCAGCGGGCATGGGAGCATGAGTGCGTCCGGTGAGGACCGTCGACAGTCGGGCAAACGCCGCCATCGCGTCGTGAGTCACCGCACACGACCTCTGCTGCGGCGTCGACGCGGAACTTCCCTGACGCCGCATGGGCGTGCGGACTACACCGCGACCCCGGCGGCCGTGGTACGCTCCGTCCTAGGCCGCGCTGAGCCACACTGGCCACGCGCCCGGACGGGCGACGATGGCGGCGAGCGATACAGCAGCACCGGAGGGGCAGTGAGATCCGCACACGAGAGGCACACGGTCCTCGTACCGATCCTCGGCGAAGACATCAGCGACAACGCGTTTACGGTTGCGACGTCCATGCTGAAGGATTCCGATTCCCGTCTGGTCCTCCTGCACATCACACCGGCGTACGATTGCGAGCCCTGCCCCCCGCGTCGACGAGAGCCACCGGCCGGCGAGCTGAAGTGGCAGCGTCTCGCGTCGACGCTGCCCGTGGACCGCACCTTCATCGACGCCGCGGTGGGCGACCCGAAGGTAGAGATCCTCGCCGAGGCGGAGCGGTTTCATAGCGACGTCATCCTGTTATGAGCTGATGCTCGATGATCCTCAGTGAAGGAGGCCACATGCTGCCCGACCCTCCGCGCCAGTCCCCACTGCCACGGCAAGGCGTGAGCACCTCTACGCGCACCCCCGCCGAGGTGCCGCCGCAGTTCGGGATCGAACCCCCGCTCGTGGCTGGCGGCGTTGCGCCGTTCTCCAGGGTTGCCGCAGCCCACCGGGTCACTGCGGAGTCGGTCGACAACCTGCTCGAGCATCTGCCGGTCGGGCTTCTGGTCGTGGACCGCGACGGCCGAGTGGTGTTCGCGAACCAAGCCGCACGGGCCCTGCGGATCGAGCGGCTGGAACCGCTGCAGTGGGCCGTCACCCGGGCGCTCCTCACCGAGGACGCTGTCCGGGAGGATGAGATCGAGATCGTAACGCCGGGCCAGCCGCGGCGGTGGCTCAGCGCCTGCGTTTCCCCCCTTCGGGTGCCCGGGGTCGGCGTGACTGCGGCGTTCGTGACGATCGCCGACGCCACCGCGCGCAAGCGCCTGCGCGAGTGGGATCCGGTGATTCAAACCCTGGTCAATCTCTGATCGGCCCACCCTCGGGGCGCCCGTCCGGGCGCCTCCGTTCGTACAGGCTGGCCTGACCCCGCGACGTCCGGCCGAGCCTAACGGCGCTACGGTTCGTCCCTGACGCTTGCATGGCTCGCGCTCGCGCCGACCCCGGTGGCGTCCCACCACGGTATACCCGCCGGTATACCCGCCTGGGCTGTTCGTTCCGTCCCAACTCGACTCGGCACTCTGGACAACCTGTCAACAGTGCCTAAGATGTGGTTCGTCACCACACGTTGTCCCCTCGTCATGGAGAGTGTGCATGCCTACGCATTCGTCGGTTTGGACAAGAGTGCGTCTCATCGCGGTCATTGCGATGAGCCTAACAATCGCTGCGCCAGCATTGCTCATGGCGCAAGGCACTGGTCGCATCCGCGGAAGGGCCAGCGACGGCGAGGACAAGTCGCCGCTCCCCGCAGTTCAGATCTCCGTCGTCGGCACGACGCTCGGCGGCGTGAGCAACGCGGCGGGCCAGTACACCATCAACGGAGTCGCCGCCGGACAGGTGACGCTCCGCGTTCGACGCATTGGATTCACCAGCATCACGCAGGACGTGACCGTCCCCGCGGGCGGTGAGGTCGTCGCCGACATCGTGATGACGCGGGCCGCAACGCAGTTGTCCGAGGTGATCACCACGGCCACCGGCGACGTGGAGAAGAAGACGTTCGGCAACGTCGTCGCCACGATCAAGGCCGACTCCCTCGTGGGGAAGGTGCCGATCACGAACGTGAACGAGCTGCTTCAGGCGCGGACGGCCGGCGTGCAGGTGATCCAGGGCACCGGTCAGACGGGCGCTTCGAGCTCGATCCGCATTCGTGGCGCGAGCTCGCTGTCGCTCACGAACGAGCCGCTGATCATCCTGGACGGGGTCCGCTTCGACAACTCGCCGGCGGCGAGCAACTTCAGCTCGATCCGCGTCAACCGACTCGGGACGCTGAATCCCGACGAGATCGAGTCGATGGACGTCATCAAGGGCCCATCCGCGGCGGCGCTGTACGGAACGGCGGCCGCGAATGGCGTCATCGTCATCACCACGAAGAAAGGCAAGTCGGGCGCGGCGAAATGGACGGTCTTCGGTGAGGGCGGTGCCGTTTCGCAGCCCGCCGAGTTCACGTCGAACTACCAGGGCTGGGGCACCAACCTGAACTCGTCCGGACAGCGTGTTGGCGGGCCGGTGCAGTGCAAGGTGTTCGCGGCCGCGCGCAACGCGTGCGTGCTCGACTCGCTGACGTCCTACAATCCGTGGAACGCGCCCGAGACGGACCCGTTCGAGAACCAGAAGCGCTGGGCGGGCGGGCTCCAGGTATCGGGTGGCAGCGACGTGCTTCGCTACTTCCTGTCCGGCGAGCATCAGAACGAAACCGGACCGTACACCATGCCCGACTACGAGATCGACCGCATCACGACGCTCCGTGGTTCGGCCCCGCGCGATCGGGAGGTCAACCCGAACGAGCTCACGATGAACTCGGCGCGCGGCAACTTCTCGCTCAGCATCAAGCCGAACCTCACGCTGGACGTCAACTCCGGGTACATCCGCCGGGACCTCTATAACACGTTCGAGGGGACGTTTTTCGCCGGCATGACCTTCCAGTACATGACGGGTCCCGGGTTCAAGAACGCGACGAACGGAACCCAGCGCGAGTTCGTTGGTGACATCTTCGGCGTGGAAGGCAAGCTTCGCGACGATCGCTTTACCGGTGGGGGCACGCTCAACTGGCAGCCGCTCAGCTGGCTCTCCGCGCGCGGCGTCCTGGGCATCGATCAGACGAACTCCTTTGGCTATCGCCAGCAGTACAAGGGCGAAGGCCCGCTGGTCGGCGTCTCGTGGGGGCCGATCTCCAACGAAGGTGGGAAGGATTACGACCGCTCGAACAACGCGCGCTACACGATGGACATCGGTGCAACGGCGAATCGCGACATCACGCCGACGCTCAACTCTCGCACGTCGGTCGGCGCTCAGCGTTTCTTCGACGCCCAGTACCAGTCGCAGGGACGCGGCTACGGTCTGCCCCCTGGCGCCACCACCCCGAACTCGGCGCGCCAGCGCGAGTCGTGGGAGTTCACGACCGAGGAAGCGACGTACGGCGCGTTCATCGAGGAGGCCCTTGGCTGGCGTGACCGGCTGTTCGTCACCCTCGGCGTCCGCACCGACCAGACGAGCGCCTTCGGCCGCGACGCCAAGCGCACGGTCTATCCGCGCGCCGCGATATCGTACGTGATCTCGGACGAGGACTGGTTCCCGAAACTCGATGGCATCGACCGGCTGCGTCTACGCACCGCGTACGGCAAGGCGGGCGTTCAGCCGAGCACCATTGCGGCGCTTCAGTTCCTCGGCGCGGCGGCGTTTCCCACCGGCGCAGCGGCTGATGAACCGGGCCTGCGCCTCGCGTCGATCGGTAACCAGGAGCTGAAGCCGGAGGTCACGACGGAGTACGAGGGTGGCCTCGACCTCGGGCTCATGAACGGCCGTATCAACATCGAAGCGACGATGTTCCGGAAGCTGTCGGAGGACGCGCTTTTCCAGCGTCCCCTGCCGCCGTCGTACGGGACGGCGATTGGGTCGGCGAATCCGACGCAGTGGGAGAACCTGGCGGCGGTGGAGAACAAGGGGTTCGAGCTCACCGTCGACGCGCAGATCCTGCGCATGCAGTCGTTCTCGTGGGATGTCCGCGTCAACGGCTCGCTGCTCAAGAACAAGCTCGTCGACGCGGGGGGCGTGCCGCTCCCGACCGCACCGGGCGCACGCAACGAAGTCGGGTATCCGCTGTTCGGACTCTGGGACCGTGCAATCACCGGCTACAGCGACAAGAACGGCGATGGCCTGATCGGCGATGACGAAATCGATGTGACGCCCGGCCTCGCGTTCCGTGGCTCGTCCCTCCCGCAGAAAGAGGCGGGTCTCGGATCCACGATCGGCTTCTTCAACCGGTCGCTCCAGTTCTCGGTGCTGATGGACTACCGCGGCGACTTCTACAAGCGCTGGCAGTACGAGGAGTGGCGCTGTCAGTCGAGCGGCAACTGTCAGGCGGTGAACGACCCCGACGCTCCGCTGGGCGACCAGGCGGCGGCAACGGCGGCGAACAGCTCGTCCAAGCGCACGATCTGGGGCTACCTCGTGCCGAACGACTTCCTCAAGCTGCGCGAGATCTCGGCGACGTACACGTTCCGGGAGGCCTTCGTCCAGAAGTGGCTGAAAGGGCGCAGTGCGACGATCAACGTCGCTGCGCGCAATCTCGGGTACCCCTGGAGCAAGTATCCGGGCATCGACCCCGAGTCCAACAATTCGGTGGCAAACACCGGCGGTGGAAACAGCGAGCTGACGGCAGTGCCGCCGCTGCGCTACTTCATCACCCGAGTGAACCTCCAGTTCTGACCTCCGTCGCGATCGTCTGTTGGACACCGAATCCAGAGCCAATCTCATGACGAATAGAAAAGCGCAAATATCCACCGCGGTCGCCGCGCTCCTGCTCGCAGGCGCGGCGGCCTGCAGTACCTCGGACCTGCTGGACGTCGAGACGCCGGACCAGATCACGCCGGAACAGGCCGAGAGCGCCGTCGGAGCGGCGTCGCTCCGCGCGTCGGCGCTCGGCAACTTCGCTGCCTTCTACGGTGGCGACTACGGCGGCTCGTTCCACGGCCTGACCATTACGAGCGGCATGCTCACCGACGAGATCGAATCGGCCCGCGGCGGCACGGAGCATCTCGACAGCCGCGCGCAGAACGAGGGCGTGCAGCCGCTCAGCACGACCTGGGCGTTCGTCGGGCAGAGCACGACGCAGACCGTGCGCGCCATCAGGGCGCTGAAGGAGTTCGCGCCCGAAGGCACGGCAGCCGAGAAGGCGACGAAGGCGACGCAGGTCGGCCACCTGATGCTCCTGCAGGGCTTTGCCTACACGCTGCTCGCCGAGAACTACTGCAGCGGCATCCCGATCGCGAACGCGGACGACCTGGATCCGAAGACGGATATCCTCACGACGGCGCAGATGTTCTCGCGCGCCCAGGCGTACTTCGACTCTGCCGCGACGACGTTAGGCACGACGTCGGCCGATCTGCCGTTCCGGACCGCCGTGGCGGTCGGGCGCGGACGCGTCCTCCTCGATCTCGCGCAGTACGACGCCGCGGCGGCGGCGGTGACCGCCGTGCCGAACATCTTCTCCTTTGCCATCGGCTACTCCCAGACGTCCGTCGTGAACGCCGTCTACGACTGGATGAACGCGACGTTGAACTACGCACCGGCGAACCGCGAAGGCGGCAACGGGATGGACTACATCACGGCGAACGATCCGCGCGTGACCGTCCGCCGCAACTCGGACGGGAGCCCCACGCCGCGTGCTGGTCAGGACGGGGCCATCCACTACACGCAGACCGTCTGGGCCACGGGCAATGCAGCGATCCCAATCGCCACGGGCGTCGAGGCGCGGATGATCGAGGCCGAAGCGGCGCTCAAGAAAGGCGACGCGACGACCTGGCTCGCCAAGCTGAATGAGGCGCGCGCGACGATTCCCGCGTTGACGCAGCTCGCTGATCCGGGCTCGACGACGGCAAGGGAGAATCTGCTGTTCCGTGAGCGCGCGTTCTGGTTCTGGGGAACGGCGCACCGGCTTGGCGACCTTCGCCGTCTCGTGAAGCAATACAGCCGGACCGCGGAGAGCGTCTATCCGACGGGGCCCTACTTCAAGGGTGGCGCGTACGGCACAGACGTCGTCGTCATTCCGGCACAGGCCGAGAAGAACAACCCCGAATTCACCGGGTGCTCGGCCACGGCGCCGTAAACCTGCGGCAGTACGCGGCTCGAGCGCATGGCGACGCGCTCTCCGGGGCCCTTCCCGGAGAGCGCGTTTGCTTTGGTCGCCGCGGCTTTCGTCGTTATAGGCGGGCCGAGTGAAGCACCGAGCCGATCGACCGGTCAGCGATCCCTGGGTCTGGTCGGGGACGGCGCAACGGGCTGCCGCGACGGCACTGGTCGGCCCGCCTGTGAGGCGTGAGTGATCTGCTCGCGGAGCTTACTCACCGACTCGGTCAGCTCTTCCTCCGACTGGGCGATCGCCAGCATCTCTTCCGCCCTGGCGTAGTTCCCGAGACGCGCGCTCATGCTCGCGACGTTGAAGGCGGCGGTTCGGGCACGCCGGCGACGGTCGGCCAGGTCCGTCTCGAGAGTCGCGAGGCGCTTCGCTCGGAACGCGGCGCTCCCGCGCGTGCTGCCGCGGACCTGTTCGATCTTGAGCGCCGTCTCGTCCGCTCGCTCGTTGTAGCACACCATCGCCGAATCGAACGAGGCCTCGGCGTCAGGCCACGCCTCGCGCTTCGTGAGCGTGTTTCCGAGGTAGAACGCCGCACCGCAGAGCTTGAAGCCCTGCCACGTCGCGCGCGCAGCGCGCAGATCGGTTTCCGCGATCGGATACTGGGACTGCTCGAATTCGATCATTCCGGCGAGCGAGAGGATGTCGCCGCCTCTGGACCGTGCCTTCGCCGCCTCGATGTCGGTGCGCGCGAGGTCCAGCTCGCGGCGGCGCAGCCGGTTCACCGCGCGCCAGTAGTACCCCTCCGCGATGTTCGGCGTGTCGAGCGCGATGAACTGCGTGGCCGCCGCCATCGCGGCTGTGTCCTGCTTGAGACTCGTCAGGCAGATGGCTTTCTGCAGCAGCGCTCGATCGTGCGCCGGCTGGATCGCGAGCGTCTCGTCGAAGGAGCGAACCGCCGCGTCGCAGTCGCCGAGGTTCGAGTTGAGCCAACCGGTGATGAAGCTGATGCCCGGAGCGCGCGGGAAGCGCGCATGCGCTCGGTCGAGTAGTGTGAGGGCGTCATCGCCGCCAGTCTCGCCGGCGTTCCACACGATGACCTGGGCCAGGGCGTACGCCGTCTCGTCGAGCGTCGGCGCGGCGACCAGAATGCGCTTCAGCGCGAGCGTGTCGCTGCGCTCGCAGTAGGCGGCGCGATAGGCCACGAGCGGGGGCGCGTTGATCGGCACTTCGCGCCGTCTCGCGAGCCGGTTCACGGTGTCGCCCGGCACTTTCTTCCGGTCGTGGTAGGAGCAGTCGAGCGACAGCGCTACGTAGTTGCGCACCGGCGGCGTGAGCGGCGCCTGTTCGATCCAGGCGAGCTCGGCATCGATCGTCTCGAGAAACGCTGCGTTGGCGCGTCGCAACGCGCCTAATGACTTCATCGGCAGGCCGTTGTGATCGGGCAGGACGGCGTCGACAATCGCGAGCACACGCACCGGATCGAGAGCCGTCGGCACGCGCGGCACCAGTGCTCTCGCTCGCTCGATGGCTGCCCGTGAGTCGAGCGCGAGCTCCTTCTCGCGAAGCGCGATGAGGACGTTCGTCTCGAACAACCGGGGAACGATCGCTGCCCCCTGTTTGCCGGCCGCGAGCCGCTCGTATGTCGCGCGGGCATCCTGCAGGCACCCATAACACCCCTCGAGCACGCGCGCGTCGGCAATGGCGAGCGCGCGCTCGTTGGCTTTGCGGACGCGCGTCGACGCGCAGCCGAGCGAGAGCGCAGCGGTCGCGAGTGCGAACGCCGCGGTGGTCGAAGTACGGCGCATGTGGGTCCTCAATGAGTACGTCAGCGCAACATTGCGCACACGTACTATGTGGATAGTAGTAGTGCCGGTCAACCCTCCGTGCTAGACGATGGGTCCCACGCCAGCGAGCGCACGTCGCAGCTTTTCGGGGTTCCGCATGATGTACACGGCTCGGACGCGGCCTTCCTCTGCATCGATCGTCGTCGTCGCCACCACGGCGTCGTCCTCGAGTGTGAGCAGCGCGGGCTGGCCGTTGAGCCACGTTAGGCGGTGGCTCGTGCTGGAACCGAGCTTCCGTGAGACGCCGAGCAGGAATCTGGAGACATGGCCGGCGCCCATGATCCAGTTACGTGCGGCGAGTGCCCGTCCACCCCCATCGCTCGCGAGGGC
>Ga0310904_10000426_pt1 | contig 11849 bp, 13 predicted proteins | sample C48D1metaG_FD_203746 | JGI IMG/M metagenome (GOLD analysis project Ga0310904, IMG submission 203746) | Lab incubated soil microbial communities from West Virginia University Organic Research Farm, Morgantown, WV, United States - C48D1 | ecosystem: Environmental > Terrestrial > Soil >... | reverse complement strand
ATCGATCCCGTGGGCGAGCCCGACGCCGACGCCGAACGCGATCCCGCGGCGGGGGTCGTGCTCGCCCGCCTGACCACGCGCAAGCGCGTCGACCACGCGATCGAGGTGGTGCGGCGCTGCCGTGACCGCGGCGTGCCGGCGACCCTCGTGGTCTACGGCGACGGCCCGGATGCCGCGGCCCTCCGCCGCCGCGTCGACGACGCGGGCCTCGGCGACGCCGTGACCTTCGCGGGGCACCGCGCCGGGGCAGCCGACGCGTTCGCCCACGCCTCGTGGACCCTCGTGACGAGCACGTTCGAGGGCTCGCCGCTCGCCCTCGCCGAGGCGATGGCCCGCGGATGCCTCCCCGTCGCCTACGACATCCCCTACGGCCCGGCCGACCTCATCGCCGACGGCGTCGACGGCCTGCTCGTGCCCGACGGCGACCTCGACGGTGCGGTCGACGCGCTGGCGCGGATCGTCACGATGCCGTCCGACGAGCGCGCGCGGATGCGGGAGGCGGCGCGCGCGACCGCCGCGCGACACGACGACGCGCACGTGGTCGCGGCGTGGGGTGGAGTGCAACGCGACGCCGCCGCCCGGCACGACCGTCCCGCCCCGCCGCTCGAGGTCGAGCTGGAACGGCTCCGGATGCGGTTCCGGCGCGGCCGCCTGCGCGTGTCGATGACGCTGCGGGGCGCGCCGCGCGGCGCTTCCGTGGTGATCACGCTGCGCCGGCAGGGACGCGGCGCGATGGTGCGGGCCCGACGCCCGGCCCGCGACGGCCGCGCGGTGTGGCGGCTCGGTGAGCAGGCGACGAGCTTCGTGGGCGGGCGGCATCCGCTGACCTGCATCGTCGAGGTCGAGCACGACGGCACGCTCGTGGAAGCGGGGCGCGTCACCGCGTACCCCGACACGCGGTCGGTCGCGCGACGTGCGGCCCGGCGACTGCGCGGGCGACTCGGCCGACTCGGCCGGCTCGGCCGGGGTCAGCCCCGCAGCACCGCGTAGCGCAGGTACACCACGCCGGAGTCGAACCGATGCTCGTCGAGCAGCTCGAGCTCGAGCCGGACGCCGTCGGGGAGCAGGGCCGTGCCCCCGCCGACGATGACGGGGTGGACGAACATGCCCACCTCGTCGACGATGCCCGCGTGGAACGCGTGGGCAGCGAGGTGCGGTCCGGCGATCGACACGTCGTCGGCCGACTCGGCCACGAGCCGTCGGACGTCGTCGGCGTCGAAACGGCGCTCCAGCCGAGTGCGCTCCGTCGTGACCTCCGCGAGCGAGCCCGAGTAGACGACCTTGTCCGTGTCCTTCCAGATGGCGGCGTACTCGCGCTCGGGCTCGGGCAGGTCGGGGAGCTCGTCGGCCGTCTCCCAGAAGCGCATGACCTCGTACATGCGCCGCCCCATGAGCTGGGTGCCGATGCGCCGCTCGAGCCCGTTCACGAACGTGTGCACCGCGGCATCCGGCGTGGCCCAGCTGAAGTCGCCCTCGTCGTCGGTGATGTACCCGTCGAGCGAGGTGAGGCCGGTGACGATGAGCGAGCCCATGGGAGCCTCCGTGTCGGGGTCGTTCCGCCTGCGGCGGCTACGCCTTCGGGCAGACGCCGAGCTCCTGCATCTTCGCCGTGGCCTGGTCGGCCGACCAGGGCAGCTCGATGAGGGGCTGCTCGCCGCCGGCGGCGGGCACCGCCTTCGACGCGAGCGACGCGAGGGCGAACGCCACCTCGCGCACGAACGCGGGGCCGGGCGTCGAGTTGTTGAGCGCGACCACGACCGTGAGGCCGCTCGCGGGGTCGGTGAACGCGGCCGTCAGCGCTCCGGCCGTCTCGCCGGCGGTGCCGCGCATCGGCCCGTACTGCAGGCCGCCGACGCCCGCCGACTGCCAGGCCGGTGCGTCGCCGCCGAGCGGTACGGTGTTCCACTGCGCCCGCTCGGTGCGCTCGCTGAGGAGCGCGCCCGTCGCGAACGCCTCGCTCAGGGCGCGGGCGTCCTCGAGTGTCGAGATCGCGCCGGCAGCGGCGCCGCCCATCGAGCTGGAGGCCTCGGTGTCGTCGAGCAGCACGGCGCAGTCGACCGCGCCGGTGGGGGTGATCGACGAGTAGCCGCCCATCACCCCGGCATGCTCGGTCACCGTCGCGGCCGGCACCGAGGTGTCCTCGAGGCCCAGCGGCCCGAAGACGTACTGCTGGGCGAGCTCGTCCCACGTCTTGCCCGTGCGCCGCTCGAGCGCGAAGGCGAGCAGCAGGATGCCGGTGCGCGACTCGCGCACCTGCTCGCCGGGCGGTCCGATGCGGTTCAGCGCCATGCCGTTCGCGAGCAGCTCGTTCGCGGGCCACACGCGTCCGGGATTGGCGCCGAAGCTCGCGCGCAGCACGGGGTAGTAGTCGGCCAGGCCCGAGGTGTGCCGGCACAGCTGCTCGAGCGTGATGCCGTCGAGCTTCGGGATCCAGTCGACGTACGTGGACACCGGGTCGTCGAGCTGGAGCTCGCCCTGGTCGACGAGCCGCAGCAGCACCGTGCACGTGATCTCGGTGGTCACGGTAGCGAGGCGGAAGCCGGTGCCCTTGGTCATGCGCGGCGGGTTCTCGCCGAAGTCCTGGGTTCCGGATGCCGCGGTCCACTCGCCCGCCCACGGCGCCCACACCCCGGCGACGCCGCCGCTCGAGCCGCTGAGCGCGACCGCCTGGTCGAGCACGCCCTGGAGGCCCTCGGCGAGGTCCTTCGACAGCGGGGCGTCGACGGGCGAGAACTGCGCCGAGGGATCGACCGACGTGCCGAAGCATCCGGTCAGTGCCATCGCCAGGGCCGCCGCCATCGCGGCGACAGGTCCAACCCGCCGCCGGGACCTCCCCGGACGGTCTGCCACCGAGCCCCCCTCGCCGTGCGTTCCGGTGCGATTGTAACCCGCCAAGGCGGGTTGGCCGATGTCCCATGACGCAGGAGCTTCGACGGTGTCGCGGCGGGCCACCGCGGATGCCCCGGCCGGATGCCGCCCGAGGCGTGTCCCCCGACGACCAATCCGTTCCCCGCGGTGCGCCGAACCACCGGCATACCCGGCGATCGCCGGGCCCCATCGAAGGAGGCACCTCATGCGCAACTCCCCGAACCGCATCGTCGCAACCGTGTTCGGCGCGGTCTACGTGCTCGTCGGGTTGCTCGGCTTCGCCGTGACGGGCGGCGTCGGGTTCATCGCCACCGAGGGCGGACTGCTGCTCGGCATCTTCCAGGTGAACCCATTGCACAACGTCGCCCATCTCCTGATCGGCGCCGCACTGCTCATCGCCGGACTCGTGTCGGCGACGGCCGCCAAGACCGTGAACATCGTCGTCGGCGGGGCCTACCTGCTGCTCGGCATCGTCGGCTTCTTCCTCGCCGGCACCGCGGCGAACATCCTCGCCCTCAACACCGCCGACCACTTCCTGCACCTCGCGAGCGCCATCGTGCTGCTCGGCGTGGGGCTGGCGGCCGAGCGGACCGCACGCGTGGCCACGGCGTAGGGAGCCGGGCCATGACCGCACTGTCGGCGCTCGCGCGCACGTGGCCGATGCTCTGCGCCCTCGGCGCCGGGTTGGTGCTGCTCGCCCTCGCCGCCGGTGCCGGGGGGATGGCGGGCGGCGTCATGGCCGCGGCCGGTGCAGCCGGCCTCGGCTGGGGCGTCCTCTCGCTGCGGGCGGGCCGCGCCCTCGTGCCGGGCCTCGCGCTCGGCACGGGCGCGGCCCTCCTCGTGGGGACGGGCGCGCTCGTCGGCAGCGGCCTCGCCGCGGCGGACGACGTGCCGGTCGGGCCGCTGCTCGCGGCATCCGTGTTCATCGTCGTGGTCGCCGGCCACTGCGCGGTCGTGCTGCGCAGGCGGGCCCGCCGCGTTCGCGAAGGCCGCGCGGATGCCGCCGCGCCACGGACCGCGGCCGTCGACGGGCGGCTCCCGCTCGTCGGCCTCGTCGCCGGGGCGCTGCTCGTCGCGGGACTCGCGACCCCCGCCCTCGCGGCCACCGAGGCGGGTCGGCTGGCGGTCCCGCACGGCGAGCACGGCTCAGTGGTGACCGACGAGGGTCACCACCACTGACCGCGTCCGGGGGTGCGTGGCGACGACATCCCCGGACGCATCCCGGGGGCGGCGCGCGACGGGGGCGCGTCGCCCCATCTCACGCGGATCGACGCACATCTCTCCGCCGTAACCCGACGCGCAGGTTACGGCTCCGAGGTCGGCCCGACCGCGTCCGCGTCGATCTCGCGCATGGCCCCGGCCATGAACCGCTCGACGTCGCGGTCGACCATGATGTCGCTCGGCCGCAGCGGCCGGGCGAGGTAGAGCCCGTCGAGTGCGGTGAGGCGGCTCAGCGCGACGTAGGTCTGCCCGGGGCTGAAGGCCCGCGACCCGAGGTCGACGACGGCCGTGTCGTAGCTCGCCCCCTGGGACTTGTGGATCGTGACCGCCCACGCGAGCCGCAGCGGGAACTGCGTGAACTCGGCGACGATCTCGCGCTCGAGCTTCTTCCGCACCGGATCCCACGAGTAGCGGTACTTCTCCCACGTCGCGGGCTCGACCTCGTGCTCCTCGCCGTCGACCTCGACGCGCAGCTCGCGCGTGAGCGACGTGACGGTGCCGATCGTGCCGTTGACCCAGCGCGGGCCCTCGCCGCGCAGGGCCACGTCGTTGCGCAGGAACATGACCTGCGCGCCGACCTTGAGCTCGAGCCGCTCGTCGGCCGGGAACGCGCGCCCGCCGAAGTCGCCGTTCACCTCGGCCTCGTTGGCCTGCGAGTGGCCGGGCAGCCGGTGCAGCTGCTGCGCGTTGATGCGGTTCACCGTGTCGTTGCGGGTCGCGAGCGTGATCGCGCCGTGCTCGGGCAGCGGGCGGCGCGCGCCCACGTCGTTGAGCACACCGGCGATCTCGGCCGTGACGCGGCCGTGCCGCACGGCGTTGAGCATGAACTTGAACTCGTCGTCGTGCTGGCGGTGCACCTCGCCGAGCTCGAAGATGCGCAGGTCGGCGTCACGCCACACCTTCGCGTCGAAGAACCACATCGACTCGTAGGTGTCGGCGAAGTAGCGCCGCTCCTCGCCGTCGCCCGGCACCGGAGCGAGCTGGTACGGGTCGCCGAACAGCACGACCTGCGCGCCGCCGAAGGGCTCGTGCGGCCGCTGCCGCGCCTGGCGCAGCGAGCGGTCCATCGCGTCCATGAGGTCGGCGTTGACCATCGACACCTCGTCGATCACGAGCGTGTCCATGGCGTTCAGGAGCTTGCGCACGGCGTCGTTCTGGTCGATGTCGCGGTCGGCGATGACGCCGATGGGCAGCCGGAACAGGGAGTGGATCGTCTGCCCGCCGACGTTCAGCGCCGCGACACCGGTGGGCGCGCAGATGACGATCTGCTTCTGCGTGTGCCAGTTGAGGTGGTTGAGCAGCGTCGACTTGCCGGTGCCCGCGCGCCCGGTCACGAAGACGTGCTCGCGGGTGCCCTCGATGGCCTGGTACACCGCGGCCTGTTCGCGGGTGAGCGTGAGGTTCTGCACTGGTGGCCTTCGGCGAGCGGATGCCGCGGGCCCCTCCCGCGGCGGCGCCCCTCCGGGCGCGCTCCCACTGTAACCGCGGCGCGCCCCTCGTCGGCCCAGGCGGCGGACACCTGTGGGTGCTCGCGCACGCCTGTGGATGTCCGGGCGTGCGACCGGCGCCCGCTTAGACTGTGCGGGTGGGGAGCTCGGGCGCGCGACGGGGACCGGTGTCGCCCGCCGCGATCGCCGGCTGGGCGATGCTCGCGGTGCTCGTCGTCGGGGCGTTCCTCGCCGCCCTGGGTTCGCTGAACCAGACCATCTACGGCGCCCCGAGCTTCGTCGAGCGCTACCTCGAGGCGATCGCCGACGACGACATCGCCGCGGCATCCACGACCCCGGGCGTCGCGCTCGACGCCGGGGAGCTGGCCGCCCTCGGCCTGCCCGAGACCGTCTCGACGGCGATGTTCCGCTCGGACGTCGTCGAGAGCGGACCGGAGGACATCCGCATCATCAGCGATGTCGCCCTGGCGGACGGATCGCATTCGGTGACGGCGAGCTACCGGCTCGACGTGTCGATCGTCGAGACCACGTTCGACGTGCGACCCATCGCTCCGCTCTACGGCGTGCTGAACCGGTGGGAGTTCTCGGTCAGCCCGCTCGCCGTCATCGACGTCACGGCCGCGCACAACCCGCTGTTCACCGTGGGCTCGCTGACGCTCGACACCCGTGCGACGAAGTCGGGCGCCGACCTCACCGCGTTCACGCAGACCGCCCCGTACCTCGCCATCGCGCCGGCGGTCTACGAGTTCGGCTACACGTCGACGCTGCTCGAGGCCGTCCCGACCGACGTGCCGGTCGAGCCGTCGTCCCGACCCGCGGTCACGGTCGACTCCGTGCCCACCGCCACGTTCGTCGAGCGCGTGCAGGTGCAGGTGAACGGCTACCTCGACCAGTGCGTGGCCCAGGCGGTGCTGCAGCCGGCCGGATGCCCCTTCGGGATCGAGATCGACGACAAGGTCGTGAGCGACCCGGTGTGGACCATGATCACCTATCCGACGGTGACGCTCACCCCCGGAGAGACCGCCTTCGAGATGCCGCCCACCGAGGGCGTGGCGCACATCTCGGTCGAGGTGCAGTCGCTGTTCGACGGCGAGTTCTCCCAGCTCGAGGAGGACCGGCCGTTCATGCTGGCGCTCACGGCGACGATCCGGCCCGACGGGAGCATCGCGATCCAGCTCATGTAGCGTCCGGTGATCGACCCGCCCCGCGGCATCCGCTCGCCCGCTACCGGCCGGCCGGGCCCTGCGCGTCGTGCTCGGCGATGGCCGCGAGCTGCGCGTTGTACGCCTCGAGCTCGGCGTCGCCCGTGCGGTCGGCGTGCCGGTCGCGACGGCGCGACTCCTTCTCGTCGCTGCGCGCCCACTGCACGGCGACGGTGATCGCGAGGGCGACCGTCGGGATCTCGCCGACCGACCAGGCGATACCTCCGCCGAGCTGCTGGTCGGCGAGCGCGTCGGTGCCCCAGCCCATGGCGCCGTACCAGTCGCTCAGGAGCAGGCCGGTGCCCGACATGATCGCGAGGCCGAAGAACGCGTGGAACGCCATGGTGCCGAGCAGCAGCACGAGGCGGAACGGGTAGGGGAGCCGGTACGGCACCGGGTCGATGCCGATGAGCGACTGCACGAACAGGTAGCCGGTGATGGGGAAGTGGGCGATCATCCACTCGTGGCCGATGTGGTCGGTCATCGTCCAGCGGAAGAGCGGCGAGTAGTAGAAGACCCAGAGCGAGCCGACGAAGAGCGCCGCGGCGACGATCGGGTTCGCGATGATCGACGCGAAGCGGGAGTGCACCCCGAGCAGGATCCACTCGCGGCCGCCCCGCGAACCGTCCTTGCGGGGGTGGATCGAGCGGGCGGCGAGCGTGACCGGCGCGCCAGGCACGAGCAGCACCGGCACCGCCATGGTGAGCGCCATGTGCGCGCCCATGTGCGCCGAGAAGAGGTACTCCTCGTAGACGTTCACGCCGCCGTTCGTGATGTACGCGAGCACCAGCAGGCCCGCGACCCACAGCACGGTGCGATACACCGGCCAGTGGTCGCCGCGACGGCGCAGCCGCCACACGCCGGCGAGGTAGAAGAAGATGCCGAAGCCGCAGAGCAGCAGCCAGATGAGGTCGACGTTCCACTCGGTGAAGAAGCGATACCACTCTGGCCACGGCGGCAGCGGCACGCCCGTGAGGATCTGAGCGGGCGTGCGCGCGATCGAGCCGACCTCCTCGGTCACGGGCGTCGCCGTGCGCGCGAGGGCCGCGGCGACACCCGACGCGAGCCCCATGAAGGCGAGCTCGATGACCACGAGGAACCAGAAGTCGCGGGTCGCGGATGCCTCGGCGCGCGCGATCCGGTTGATGAGGAAGCGGCGCTGGAGCGCGCCGAAGAGCCCGAGCGCGATGAGCGCGGCGACCTTGGCGAGCACGAGCACGCCGTATTGGGTCGCGAGCTGGTCCCAGGTGCCGATGCGGAGCGCGGCGCTCGCATAGCCCGAGATCGCGACGACGATGAAGCTGATGAGCGCCACGGTCGAGTAGCGGGCCAGCACGACCGGCAGGCGGTCGGCCTCGAGCTGGTTGCGCAGCAGCACGATCGTGAGCAGCCCGCCGAGCCAGGCCCCGGCGAAGACGAGGTGCAGGCCGAGGTCGGCGACGGCCGCGTTGTGCCCGGCGGCGCCCGCCGCGTGGCCCTGCTGCGCCATCGGGACCAGGGAGAACACCGCGAGCGCGGCGACGAACACGAGGGCGGTGTGGTTGCGCACCGCGAAGCACAGCACGGTCACGGCGGCCGCCACGAGCGTCGTGGTCAGCCACGCCTGGCCGAGCTCGATCGACGTGACGAACAGCCCGAGCTTCTGCCCGAACGCCTCGCCGAGGTCGAGCGTCTCTCCCGTCACGACGAGGAAGGTGAGCACGCCCGTCGCGGCGCTCGCCACGGTCATCACGGCAGCGGATGCCGCGGCGATGTCGAGCGCGACGTCGAACTCCTTCTTCGACGGCGCGAGCGCCCACACCGCGAGCACGAGCGAGCCGATCATGCCGGCCGCGCCGAGGTTCACCAGGAGCTTGGCGACCGGGAGGCCCCAGCGGGCGATCGGGCCGGGGTCCTGGATGGGGAAGGGGGCCGCGCCGCCACCGTACGCGAGGGCGCCGAACGTCGCGAGGAGCGCGACGGCGAGGAGCACGGCAGGGCCGAGCACGCGGACGGAGCGGGGCACCGAACCAGCCTAGACGGCGCGACCCGTGCGCTCGCTCGGAGCGGGCCACCGCGGCATCCGCCCCACTCCCCCACTCCCCCGCCTCCGACCGCTTCGTCGCCCCAGTGGAATCCCGGTCGCGATTCCGCTGCGCGGCAGGAGCCCGGGCACGGCGAAGGGGCGCACGGCCACGCCGTACGCCCCTTCGGAGGTCGGATGCTACTTGGCGGCAGCCTTGAGCTTCGAACCCGCCGACACCTTGACCGAGTAGCCGGCCGGGATGTCGATGGTCGCACCCGTCTGCGGGTTGCGGCCGGTGCGCGCGGCACGGTGCGTGCGCTCGACGGCGAGCCAACCCGGGATGGAGACCTTGGTGCCCGAACCGACGGACTCGGCGAGCGTGTCGAAGAGACCGCCGAGCACGGCGTCGACGGTGGCCTGGCTCTGGCCGGTCGACGCAGCGATCTTCGCGACGAGCTCGGTCTTGTTCAGCGACTTGTCAGCCATTGAATGTCCTCCTCGGACTTTCCGCTGTTTCGGTACAGCTATCGATGAGTACTCGGGAACGATCGTTCGACCGCCCCGTGGCCGATCAGGCCGCCTTCAAAGTAGCAGAGAACCGCGGAAACACGCGGATTTCCGGGGCGTTCGGCGTCATCGGGGCACGGCGTGTCGCGCCGTCGAGTCCGCTGGGCGGCCGAGTGGATGCATCGACATGCTTCCGAGGCCGTCCGGGGGACGACGAAAGGGGCGCCCCGTTCGGGACGCCCCTTTCGCTCGAGCGATGCTTACCAGCTCGACTTCGTGATGCCGGGCATCTCGCCGCGGTGGGCCATGTCACGGAAGCGGACGCGCGAGACGCCGAACTTCGTGAGCACGCCACGGGGGCGGCCGTCGATCGCGTCGCGCGAGCGGACGCGGACCGGCGAGGCGTTGCGGGGGAGCTTCTGCAGGCCGACGCGGGCGGCCTCGCGGGTCTCGTCGGTCCCGTTCGGGTCGACGAGCGCCTTCTTCAGTTCGAGGCGCTTGGCCGCGTAGCGGTCCACGACGGCCTTGCGCTGCTCGTTGCGCGCGATCTTGCTCTTCTTCGCCATGTCTTAGCGCTCCTCTCGGAAGTCGACGTGCTTGCGCACCACGGGGTCGTACTTCTTGAGCACGAGACGGTCGGGGTTGTTGCGACGGTTCTTGCGGGTCACGTAGGTGTACCCGGTGCCGGCCGTCGAACGGAGCTTGATGATCGGACGGATGTCCTGCTGCTTCGCCATTAGAGCTTCACCCCACGAGCCTGGATGTCCTTGATGACGGCCTCGATGCCGCGGGCGTCGATCACCTTGATGCCCTTGGCGGACACGTTCAGGGTGACGCTACGACGAAGCGAGGGCACGTAGTACGTCTTCTTCTGCACGTTCGGGTCGAAGCGGCGCTTCGTCCGGCGGTGCGAGTGCGAGATGTTGTGTCCGAAGCCGGGAACGGCTCCGGTCACCTGGCACACTGCTGCCATTGGTCTTTCCTCCAATACCGAGGGGCGGATGCCCCTCCCAAGGTCTCTTGTCTGCTGACGCTCCCCACGGCGAAGCCCGCGATTTCTCGCGGATCTCGTTGAGGGATTGTCGCGGTCTGGGCAGTGGAAGTACCCAGCCAAACGTCGAGTCTATCAGACCGCCTGATCGCGGCCGAAATCGAGCGGATGCCTCTCCGGCCTCGCCTCGGGCGCCGGTTACGCGCTCCCCACGGCCACGTCGACGAGGTCGACGAGGTAGCCCTCGGTCGCCCGGTGGCGTCGTGGACGGTGGCCCGCGGCCGACACGAACCAGCCGAACGAGACCGTTTCGGGGGTTCCGGGGCTCACGGGCGCCTGCGGCACCACCCGCACGAAGTCCTCTGGTTCGGGCGGGGGCACGGGCGTGCCGTCGAGCAGGGTCACCGGCGACGACCACCCGCTGTCGCGGTCGAGCGCCCCGAGGTCGCGAAGCTCGACCGTGCCCGGCACCGGTTGGAAGAAGACCGGATCCGCCGCCGACGACGCGCGCTCCCGGATGACCGCACGGATGCGCGCGACCCTTCCCGTGAGCGGCGACGCGTCGTCCTCGTACGGCTCGTGGTGCGTCTCGGAATAGCCGATCGACGAGCCACCCGCGGCCTCGGCGATCTCGGTTTGCCAGGCGCCGCCGGTCTCGGCTTCCGCCACGACATGCCAGCTCACCCGATCCCCGATGGAGAACGGCTCGCCGCAGCAGGCCATCTCCCACTCCGACACCCACACGACCGCCTCCATGAAGACAGTCTGTCGTGTGGGCTGCGGCGCGGCATCCGGCGGCGTAGCCTGACCGCCATGGCGACGTGGGACGACGTGCGCGAGGTGGCGCTCGCCCTGCCCGAGTCGAGCGAGCACGTCTCGCGCGGCGCGGCGCAGTGGAAGGTGCGGGCGAAGGGGTTCGTGTGGGAACGGCCGCTGCGCCGCGCCGATCTCGATTCGCTCGGCATCCTGGAGCAGCAGGGGCCGGTGCTCGGGGCGAAGACGGAGGACGAGGCCGTGAAGCTCGCACTCATCGCCGAGGACCCGACGGTGTTCTTCACGACTCCGCATTTCGACGGCTACGCCGCCGTGCTCGTGCACCTCAATCGCATCTCGAAGCGGCGCCTCGCCGAGCTGGTCGCCGAGGCGTGGGCGGCCGCGGCGCCGGCTCGGCTCGTGAGCGAGCACTTCGAGCACGACTCCGACTAGGTCGGGCTGGCGAAGACAGGCCGGCGAAGAGACGGCAGGCGAAGACAGGGCAGGCGACCGCGGGCGAACGGATGCCCCGCCCGGACGCGTTCGGGCGGGGCATCCGTCGTCTCAACCCTTCGGAATGGTGCGTCGCGACAGCAGGGCGGCGGTGAAGAAGCAGAGCGCGCCGAGCGCCGTGCCGAGGTTCGCCCAGAGCTCGTTGAGGAGATCGCCCGAGTCGGGGATGACGTAGGCGCCGACCGCCGAGACGCCGAACGCGACCGACCCCGCGAGGTTGAGCCACGTGCCGTGCCAGGTTCGGGCGTCGGTGTCCCACAGTTGTCCGCGATCCTTCGTCGCGACCACGGCGAGCGTCGAGGCGATGAGGAACGCGATCGACCCCCACGCGTCGGGTCGCC
>Ga0310904_10000425_pt1 | contig 11880 bp, 13 predicted proteins | sample C48D1metaG_FD_203746 | JGI IMG/M metagenome (GOLD analysis project Ga0310904, IMG submission 203746) | Lab incubated soil microbial communities from West Virginia University Organic Research Farm, Morgantown, WV, United States - C48D1 | ecosystem: Environmental > Terrestrial > Soil >... | reverse complement strand
GGCCACATAAGAAGGAGTTCACCCGGCTATGACTACGCCGAACACACCGCCGTCGACCGAGCCCGATCAGTCCACGGCGCCGGACACCAGCACCACCACGGATGGCACGGCATCCGATTCTCGGGAATCTTCGGAGACCTCACTCAAGAACGAGATGGCCAAATACCGGCGGCAAGCCAAGGAAGCTCAGACCGAACTGGACAAGCTTCGTGCTGCCACCGCGACCGACGCGGAAAAAGCGGTAGCCGCCGCCCGCGCCGAGGGAGCCGCTGAATACGCCACGAAATGGCGGTCCGCGGTACTCCAGAACGCCGCCCTGTCCGCCCTGACCGACCGTGGCGTGGAAGCGCCCGGCCTGGCTGTGCGGGCACTCGACCTTGAGGGTGTGGACATCGACGACCACGGCAAAGTCGACGACGCGGCCCTGACCGCCGCGATCGAGAACCTGCTTCGCCGTTGGCCTCAGCTCGCACCACGGGGAGCGCCTCCGTTGCCAACCGTTTCCGGCGACACTCAGACGCGGGTCACCAAGGATCAGGTCGTCAAGAAAGACATGACCGATCAGGACGTCGACCAACTGTTGCGATACGCCCTGCGTTCCAACTCCTGACTCTGAGGCCGCCTCTAGCACATTCAGAGGCAAGCCATGGCAACTCCTTATATCTCCAGGGCTGATGCCCTCGCGTTCATCGTGGAACAGCGTGGACCGGGCATCATCCAACAGGCCGCACAGCAGAGCGTCGTCATGCAGACGTTCATCCAGCGCCAGATCTCCACCAAGCAGGCCAAGGTCGCGCTGACGGACACGTTCCCGACGGCGCAGTGGCTGACCGCACCACCGGCAACGGATGTTGACATCGCGGTCAAGCCGACAACCGACATGTCGTGGACGACCCAGACCGTCGACGTCGAAGAGGCGGCCACCGTTGTGGTCATCCCGGAGAACGTTCTGGACGACGCCGAGATCGATCTGTGGGCTCAGGTCCGCACGTGGGCCACCACCGCGATCGCCCGGCTCATTGACCAGACGGTCTTCTTCGGTACCGCTCCGACCGGTCTCGTCCCGTCGTCGTTCCCGACCGGGGGCATCGTCGGGCAGGCCATCGCCAAAGGCAACAGCTACGTCTGGGGAACCAACGACGCCGCCGAAGACATGGCCGAGGCGTGGAACCAGACGATGAGCCTTGTCGAGGAAGACGGGTTCGACGTCAACCAGGCCTACTCCGACCGGGGTATCCGGCCGTATTTCCGGGGCCTTCGGGACAGTACCGGTGCACCGCTGTACGCCACGAGCCTGCGGGACGGGGCCACCGTGGATTCGGTCTACGGCGTGCCGATCACCTACACCAACCCAGGGCTCTGGGACAAGACCGCGGCTGTCGCGCTGATGGGTGACGGTCAGTATGCGGTGCTGTTCCTGCGGCAGGGTATCGAGGCGAAGATGCTGTCCGAGGCCGTCGTGGGTGACGTTAACCTGCCGATGCAGGACTCGCTCGCTCTTCGGCTCAAGATTCGTCTCGCGTACGCGGTGATGGCACCGAAGGGACCCGGTCAGCCGGCCAACCCGTACCCGTTCGCCGTTCTAGCCCCAAAAGTTCCGTAGCCCTCGCATGGTCCGGCAGCGGTACGGCCACCTCCAAGGCGGTCGCACTCCAGATCGGACCGACCGCGGTTGGCACTGGAACGATCAACTGGGGTGACGGAAGTACCGGAACGTTCACGGGTGGCGTGGCCCAGATCGTCAACCACACCTACCCGGCGGCCGGGAATTACGCGATCAAAGTGATCGACAGTGCTTTGCAATCAACCAGTATCGGGGTCACGGTGGTCGGCACCGCTCCGGTCCTGGCCAGTATTGCTCCCACTACCGCCGTTGCGGGCGCGGCGGATCTGACGATGACCTGTACCGGCACATTCGATGGTGATCAGGTCATCTACGTCGACGGGAAGCCGCAATCCACCGCCTATGGCGGGAATCCGCTCACCACGTGCACCACGGTCGTCAAGCCGTCGCAGTTCTCCGCGTCGGACACGGCCTCGGTGTGGGTCCAGAACGCCGACGGTGGCCGTTCGGTTACTCGGGCCTTCACCTTCACGTAGGTCACAGCAGTCCAGGTCGGACACTCCGGGGGAGGGTCACCATGGCCAACAAAGTCGTAGGGACCCTCCCCTCGGGGATCGACCTGGCAGCTCATGCCGAGGGGGTGTCGTGATGGCGAGCTATGCCACCGTGGAGGACTTCGAACTGCGCACCGGAACCGATGTGCCCGTCGAACGGGAGCCGACTGTTCAGGCCTGGCTGGACGACACCTCCGCGTTGATCGAGCTGTATCTGGGGGAGTGCGCGGAGAAAGTCGAACAGAACTACCCGGACGTCCTGACCGCGGTGACCGTCTCGCACGTCTATCGGGCCAGCTCTGTTCCGGTGGGAGTCCGGACCGAAAGTGTGGGCGCCACCTCGGTTTCCTACGACACCGAATCCCATTCCCTCGTGCTGTCTCGCGATGAACAGGATCTGCTTGACAGCCTGATCGAGGCCTCGTGTGAGTTGGATGCTGCCGCTGCCGCCGGTGTGGGTCAGATCGGCCTGCGGTACGACACCGACAGCGAAGGCGAACTGTCCGGCGTGGATCTGTGGATCGTGAGCGGAGGCCACCGGCGATGACACCGTTGTGGCTGGACCGGATCATGACCATGCCCTGCGATGTCTACCTGCGTGAATCGGCCGGGGAAGACGAGTACGGGAACGTCGTCTACGTCGAAGACACGGTCGTGACGCGGTGTTGGTTGCAGCCGGCTACCCAGCAGGAGATCCAGGACGGCCGGGCCGAGTTCGGCGAGTACCTCGTGCATCTGCCGGCCGACATCATCGGCGTGATTGACGGCTTCGCGCGCATCGTCGTCGACGGCGTCAGTTACGAGGTGTCCGGTCCTCCGGCGGTGTATCCGAGTCTGCACGCCACCGGCGTTCACCACGTGGAAGTAGCGGTCAGTCGGAGCACCGCATGAGAGTCATGATCGATCACGTCGGGATCACCCGTCTGGAACGGGATTACGCGCTCGGCGAACAGATGCTGCATTGGGCCGAAGAGGCTGCCATCAAGGCCGTGGCCCTGGCTCCGTACCGCACGGGTCATTACATGCAGGACATCTTTGCCGAGCGGGGCGGCGGGATCTGGGTGCACGCCATTTACGGCAGCCGTGACTTCAAAGCCCATTGGATCGAAGAGGGCACCTCCCGTCCCACCCGAGCGGTTCACCCGTTGGTCCGGGCTGGTCGCCTGGCGGGACTGAAGATCCGGAACATCAACGTGCGGAGGCCGTAATGAGCGTTGATGTCGAAGCGCTGACGGTCAAGTTTCTCCGTGCCCAGACCGCCATTACCGACGTGGTCGGGGACCGGGTCTACACCGACCTTCCGCATGAGCGGGAATATCCGCTGGTTCTGGTCAACCGCACCGGGGGCGGCTCGCTGTACCGGGATTGGTTGGAGGCCGCGGAAATCTCGATCGGCTGCTACGGCGGCACCCATAAACTCGCCTACACCCTGGCCCAGACCTGCGTTGCGGTGATGAGTCCCGCGATGGTCGGCGCCCACGTCGATGGGGTCGTCACGAAGGTCAAAGCACAAGTCGTCGCCTACGAACCGGATGCCGAAAGCGCGGACAAACAAGGCCACGCCAGGCCCCGGTTCACGGTCGCAGTCGTCGTCACGGCTCACCCGTAGGCGCGTCCAGAAAATCCCAGCACAACGGGGGGGCCGCCGTCATGGCCATTATGACCAACACTCAACCCATCGTCGGTGCCAACGGCGATGCCTATACCGCACCAGCCGGTACGCCTATTCCGGTGGACATTGAGGATCCGGGTCCAGCCTGGACGCTACTCGGGATGATCTCCGAGGATGGCGCTACGTGGACTCCCCCGGAAGAGGAGACCGAAGACATCAAGATCTGGCAGTCGCCTTACCCGGCGCGGACTGTCACCACGGGTCTGAGTTCTTCGCTCAGCTTCGCCCTCGACGGATGGGACCGGGTCACCATCCCGTTCGCACTGGGCGGCGGATCCTTCAGCGATGTAGCCGGGCCACCGCCTACCGTGGTCTATCACCCGCCGAAGCCAGGCGAAGGTGAGGCTAAGGCGCTGTTCCTCAAGGTTCTTGATGGCAACGTCAAGCTCGGCGTCTACTTCCGTAAAGGCAAGGTCATCGGCCGGGATGACGCGGTTTTTAAGCCCGATGAGGCAAGCCTTTTGCAGGTCGAATTCGGTCTGCTCGCGGAAGCGAACCAGGATCCCTACAACCTGGTCTTCGACAAAGGCACGTTTCCCGACAACGGTGGTACCGCAGCAACAGGAGCCACCGCCACCGCTGGAGCCGCCGGTTCGTGGACTCCGTCCGGAGCGACGCCGCCGGCGGACCTAGCTGAGGCGAACGCCAACGTGACAGCCAACGTGGTTCCCGCCGGCACATGGGCCGCGTCCGGCACTCTGGGCGTTCCGGGAAGCTACGTGGTTCTCGGAGATAGCGCGCACTGCTACTGGGACGGCGCCGCATGGGTGACCGGAGACGCGGGGGCGACGGAATGATCCTTGACCTCAACGCCAAGCGGGCCGCCCGCGCCGCCGAACGCGGTGAACCGATCCAGATGCAGCTCGGCTCCGAGACGTTCACTCTCGTCGACGAGCTGCCCATCGAGATCGGGGATCTGGCGGCCAACAACCAGATCGGTGAAGCACTCAAGCTCATGCTCGCCGACATCTCCGATTGGGACCGACTCCTCGCGTGCCGTCCGTCATTCAACGACGTTCTTGACGTTGTCGAGTTCTACGGGACGGCCCTGGGGGAATCTGTGAAGTCTGCCGGCTCCTCGGTGAGCACTGGTCCGCCATCGAAGCAGACTTCCTCCGGTTCTACCGCTGTGACCTCGCTTCGGTCTGTTTCGGACGACACCGCCTTGATGCCCGTCGACTCACCGGCCTGATCCAGCATTTGCCGGTCGACTCGGCGTTGCGTCGGGAACTGACAGGTGACTGGACCCAGTCCGATGAGATGGCCGCGCTCGGCCTGGAGCTGACCCATCAGCACTACCGGGCCACCCTCGCAGCGGCAGGCGTCAAACGCGGACGGTTGCCCAATCCGCTCCGGATCCCCCGGCCACAACCGTGGCAGCCACCGGCGCCAGGGGGATCCACCAGGCCGCCACGTCAAGGCCGTCGTCACGCCACGACACCGGAAGACGTGATCGCGGTGCTGTCCACCGCATTCGGACCAGCGCGGAGGTAATCCATGGCCCGCGTCGCTGTTGCCTACGTTGAGGTCCGTCCGGATCTGGGCGGGTTCGGTGAACAGGTGCGGGCCGCCCTCAAAGGGCACCGGATCACCGAAAAGGTCAAGATCGACGTTGATTCGCGGGACCTCAACCGGCAGATCAGTAAGGCGGTCTCGTCGGCCTCGCCCTCCATCCAGGACTTCGCCAAGCAACTGAAGGCGGCCTATAAGGGGGGCGAGGCCGAGCGGACCGAGTCACTGGTTCGGCCACTCAAAGACATGGAAAAGGTGGCGTTCAACGTCCACCAGAATCTCGCCAAGTGGCGCCGTCAGGATGCTCAGTCCACGTACGCGGTTGTCGGAAGCGTAGCCAAGTTCCGTCAGGCCATGGATAAGGAGACCGCCGACCACGCCGACCGGGTCAACCGTGAGGCCGCGGAAAACTACGTCCGGTACTACCAGCGCGCGCTGGAACGTCGGATGATGCTGGGCGATCTGGAGCTGTCCAACCTTCAGCGCATGACGGATCAGATGCGCACCGATTTCGAAACCCGGTTCGGTGACAAGCTCGGCAACGTCTTCGCGCCATTGGACAGGCAACTCGACCGGGCGATGATGCGGGCCGAGCGGAAGCTGATCCTGCGCCCAAAACTCGACACCACTACTGCCGCTCGGTCGGCGAGCCGCTTCGTGCGTCGGATGACGGGCATCTTCGGATCCCGGTCGATTCTTGGCCGGACGGTCAGCGCCTTCGGCTCCCTGATGGCCTCCGCTATGGAAACGGCTGGCGTTGCTGCCGCCAAGGCCGTCGAATTCCTCGCAGGCGCCGCGGCGGATCTCGGAAAGGGGATGAGTAAGAGCGCGTCCACGGCGGCGGCCGGAGCCATCCAGATGGGCGTCACCTCCGCTACGGCAGCCGCCGACATCGCCGCTATGGCCACCTCCGTCGGGGGACTCGTGGCGATTCTGGCCGCCCTGGCCGCGGCGTGTGCCCTGGCCGTTGTCGCCGTGTCCGCCCTGGAATTGGTCATCGGTGCGGTACTGGCCGTTGTCATCCCGCTCGTGGGAGGAATCACCGCGCTCGTTGCCGAACTGAGCGCTCTCGCGGCCGTCGGGATCGGATCGATCGCTCTGCTCCCTGGCGTTCTGCTCGCCGCTACGGCCGCGTTCGGTCCGCTGGTTCTCGTCGCCGACAAGTTCCAGAAGCTCTTCGAGAACACGGCCAAGCACACGGGCGAACTGTACGGGGCGTTGGAGCACCTGAAGAACGCCATCTTCGCGGTGATGACGACCGGGTTCGTCGAAGGCATCGAGCGTTTCTCCACCACGGTCCTTCCCAAGCTGTTCAACGGGATCACTCTGGTCGCCGAGGCCTGGAACAAGCTCTTCATGAGCCTCATCGACTTGGCGTCCATGCCGGAAACGATCGAGGCGGCCAATGCCGCGTTGCAGGTCGGTGCTCGCATCGTCGATCTGTTCGCTCAGGCCATCAAGGACGTCGGTCCGGGTTTGCTCGCCATGGCGGTCACCGCGTTGCCGCACGTGGAATCCCTGCTCCAAGTCGTCTCCCAGATGGTGCGGGAATTCGGCGCGTGGTTGACCGAGATGAACAAGTCCGGTCAGCTCACCGCGTTGTTCGACCAGTTGACGCCCATCCTCCGCGAAACCCTCGGCCTGGTCCGACCGCTCGCCGAACTGATGGGCTCGTGGATTGTCGCAATACTCCCGGCGGCGCGGCAGTTCGTGGGCCTCCTCTCCGGAATGGTCAACCGGTGGCGGGATCTGGCCGGATCCGCGGAAGGCCAGGAGAAGATCCAGACGTTCTTCGAGGCCATGAACCGGATCGTGGTGGCCTTCGAGCCGATCCTGGAAAAGATCGTCGACACGTTCCTCGACTTCGGACCCACCCTCGCCGATCTGGTCGAGTCGTCGGTTCCTGCGCTGGAGGCCGTGATCGACACGGTCAAGACGTTCCTGGAGACCGTCGCGCCGTGGCTGGAACAGTTCATGCGGGTCTTCGCCGACCAGCTCGCCGATCCAGCGGTACAGAAAGCGATCGGAGAACTGGGCGCGGCCGTCGGCCTGTTGCTGATCCAGTTCACGTCATTCGGAACCGAGGGTCTGGAAGTTGTCATCTACGGTCTGGTCGGTCTCGCCGTCGGACTGTCCATCGTCATCGGGTTCTTCTCGTCCTTGAACGACGCCGTCTACAAGGTCGTCGACGCCTTCATCAAGCTGTCCAAGTTCCTCCCCGCCGTCGCCATCGCCAGTATCGGAGCAAAACTGCTCGGCGCATCTAACCAGGCCAAAAATACCGGCGCAGCCATGAACACAATGGCGACCACGACCCAGTCGGCGGCCACGAAGTCGTCCGCTGCGATCAACGCGTTTTCGATACACAAGAGTTGGAATGCGCTCAAGGCGAACATCCTCGCCATCGACGACTACATGCGGAACATGGCGAACAACGGCATCGAAGGCAACGAGAAACTCATCAACTCGATGGCCGCGATGGCTGCCGCCGCCTATGAATCGAAGAACGACGCGGATCAGGCGCGCTTCGAAAAGATGGTCGGCCGGGCCTACAAGATGCCGACCGGAACCCTCGGCCGGGTCACGAAGTCGGCTCGCGATGCGGGAACGGCCGCCGGCAACGCGTTCAACGCGGGCCTGAATTCCACCATCGCCACCTCGGCCGGCGCGACGACCAAGAAGAAAGGCAAGGTCGTCAAGAAGAACGCGGCCGGGGTGATCGCCGACCTCAAGCCCGCTCTGGCCTCTCTCGACATCGGCGCTCTCATCAACTCCCGCCTGGCCGGCAGCAAGGCCTACGACACCGGCTGGGAAATCGCCGGCTACATGGCGAAAGGCCTGACGTCCGGGGCGAAGAACATCGCCAAGGTGCAGAGGTTCATCTACAACAAGATGAGCAAGGACTTTAAAGGCATCTCGACGGCGATCGAGAAGTTCGTCAAAGACGTCAACAACAACATCGGCGGCCTGACGGCTGCGGAGATCAAGGCTCTTAAAGGCGCCAAGACCGCGTCGCAGATGCAGGACGTCCTGAACAACGTCAAGCAGCGCCAGAACGAGCTGTTGAACCAGATCGTGCAATGGAAAGACCAGGTCGTCGAGGCCCTGGCACCGCGCCGCAACCTGGTCAACATCTTCGGATACATCGCGACGCCGGAAGAGATCAAGGCCGAGCTGGACGCCCAACTCGCGACCGTCACGCGGTTCACCACCGGACTGGACGCCCTGGCCGCTGCGGGTCTGTCCCCCGAGCTTCGTCGGGCCTGGCTCGAAGCTGGCGTCGACACCGCCGGGAACATGGTCGAGGCGTTGCGTAACGCGACCCCGGAACAGATCAAGGCCATTAACGACTCGTATGCCGCGTTGGACACCAAGGCGAAGACGACCGCGGAACAGCAGTCCACGGTGTGGTTCGGCGTCGGGGAAGAGACTGTCCGGGGCTACATCAAGGGCATCGAGTCGATGCAGTCCACGCTGAACGCCGCGATGATCAAGGCAATGAAAGACGCCAACGCGGAGGCCAAGAAGTACCTCAAGGCCAAGTCGCCGTCGCAGCGGTACGCCGATCTCGGTGTCGACACCCTGTCCGGCTACATCAAAGGCGTGGACGCCAAGGCCGGGGACACCGTCGACGCGATCGGCAAGGTCTTCGAACGGGTCGCCGGGGTCAAGACGGCTCCGCTCGCCGTCCCGTCCATGGCCATTCCGCGGCCCGGATACGCCTCCCCGTCGACGATCCCGCCGGCTGCCGCACCGCAGGTCAACGTGCGGGTGTTCATCGGCGATCAGGAGTTGACCGACATCGTCGACACCGAGATCGAGATCTACGACTCCGACCGGGCACGCACGTTGTTGTCCGGCAGGCGAGGGGGCTGATCGTGGCGCTCACCGTCACCACCACACTTCACGCCAACGAGGCCTACGTCGACGTCACCATTGCCGGGGCGACCAACAACGCCACCGTCAGCGTGGAGCGGCTCGACAGCGAGGACACCGCGTCAACGATCCGGGCCGGCGCCGCGCTGACACTGACCGGCACCTCCGGCGTCATTCCGGACCACGAGGTGCCGTTCGACGTCCCGATCCGGTACCGGGTGACCAACACCGTGATCAGCTCCGAGACCGCCACGAGTGCGGCCCTGACGGTGCCGTCCTACGACAAGACCTGGCTCAAAGATCCGGCCACCTCCTCCCGCAACATGGTGCTCCACGAGGTGCAGGACATCGAGACCATGACGCGCGAGGCGCAAGCCGGGGTCTTTCCGATCCTGGATCGGCGCCATCCCGTCGTGGTCGCCGCCCGTCGGCACGGAGTAAAAGGCGACCTGCGCTGCACCACGGCCACCCTCGCCGAACGCACCGATCTGGTCGACCTGCTCAGTCGGGGCCAGGTGTTGCTGTTGGCCACGCCCGGCGCTTATGGCCTCGGCAATATCTACGTCCACGTCGGCGACGTCAGCGAGACCATGATCGGTCCGGTCACGACCCAGAGTCGCCGCTGGACGCTGCCGATGATCCAGGTGGACCGCCCGGCACAGCTCGCCATCGCACCGGCCCGGATGACGTGGGGCGTGGTCAAGTTCAGTTGGTCGTCATGGGACGCGCTCTACGCGGAGAACGTCACGTGGGACGAACTGCTCTTCATGGCCGCGCCGTGAGGGAGTAGCCATGTCGACGCGCTATCCCGACATCTTCCGTAACTCGCTTATGGACTCCCACGAAATCAGCGTGCGGGGCGAACTGTGGTTCAACCTCAACGAGTCGGGGGACAATCCGGCGGAAAAGATCGGCGACCTTGAGGTGCTCTCCGGTTCGGTCACTTGCGACCGGCAGGCCAGTGTCCGGCGCACCGCCACGGTCCAGATCAACCCGAACGCACTCACCAACGCCACCCTCGGACCGAAACTCACGCCGTACGGATCCGGGATCACGCTCTTCCGGGGAGTCCACTATCCCAGCGGCGGCGGCGACGAAAAGCAGATCTTCACGGGTCGTATCGACGGCATCGATGAGTCGTTCCAGTCGGTCACGTTGCAGTGCTCCGACCAGGCCGCCATGGTGGTCGACTCTCGCTTCACCGGACCGAAAGGTGCCGCCGACTACCCGAGCGCCACCCTGGTCCGTGACCTCGCCAAGGCGTTGATTCTCGACGTACTGCCCCATGCGGACGTCACTTTCGACTCCGTCGTGGCGGCGAACAACACGCCGGTCAGCCCCGGAACCTCGTTCGGACAGGAACGCGCTGACGCGCTGGACTCGTTGGCAACCCAGATCCAGGCCGAGTGGTACGCCGACACCACCGGCAAGTTCAAAATCGTCAGCCTGCCGCCGGCCATTACCGCGGCGACGGAGCCGGTCTGGATCGTCGACAGTGGAGATGCCGGGGTCATGATCTCCCGCGCGAGCACCACGGACCGAGCCGGCATTGCCAACGGAATCTTCGTCACCGGTGAACCCATTGGCGGGCCGAGAGGGGCTCCGGGCCAGTACCTCATCACGGAGGCCGACGACCCGAATCTCTACTGGGACGGCCCGTACGGGCAGGTACCGAAGTTCTACACGGGCCAACAGGTCAACACCCCCGCACTCGCGAACGCACTCGCCAAGACCCTGGCCGGCAACGAGATGGCCGCCGTCTCGTCAGTCAATGTCGAATGCATCGTCAATCCCGCACTCGCCCTCGGTGATGTGGTCCGCGTCTACGACGGCCGGGCGCGGCTGGACAAGATGATGTTCATCCAGTCGATGACCATCCCGCTCGGCCCACACGAAAAGATGACCATGTTGCTTCATCGCAGCATCATCAAGACGACGACCGGGCTCCGCGAAGCGCCCCTGTCGGTCGGTCCGGGAGTGACCTGGAGCCCACGATGAGGCGCCGACGGGTCAACCTCATCGATTCGGTAGCCACCGCGGCTACCCGCACCGCCCGGTCCCGTTCGGCCGTGGTCCGGATCGGCACGGTCAACGCCGCGCCGTCGGGCGGCCTGGTCGAGTGCCTCGTGGGTAGCGGTAAGTGCAAGGCCGGGTACAACGCGGATTACCGACCTGCCATCGGCAACCAGGTCGCGTTGCTCAATGATGGCGATAAGTGGCTTGTGCTGTACCAGGTAGCGGACAGCACTTCCACCGGCGGGGTGTACGTCAACACCTTTTCGTTGAGTGTTAACGGTCAGTCCGCTCTCGCGGGTGGCAGTTATTACCGTGATTTTGTGCAGTCTCAGCACCGAATGGGCGACCCGTGGATTGTCCGAGCCGGTGCGCCGAGTTACATCGATTGCGTTGTGTCCGGCATCTACCAGTACAGCTTTTACCAGCGGGTCAATCTACCGACTGCACGATCTACCGGCTACATGCAGGGCGTTGTAGAGGGCCAACTCGCGTTGGATGTAGTTGTGGTTCAGGGCGGCTCGACTTATACGGACCTGGTTTTCACGTCGTATCCGTTCGGCGCGGTCGCAGGCAATAACCTTCGCATCAGAATTCTCAATCAGACAGGCGGCAACGGCACATTGCAGACCGGCTGGTTCAGCGTGACCCGACTTGGCCCGCTCTAGGGAGTTTCACCATGGCCGCAA
>Ga0310904_10000423_pt1 | contig 11899 bp, 12 predicted proteins | sample C48D1metaG_FD_203746 | JGI IMG/M metagenome (GOLD analysis project Ga0310904, IMG submission 203746) | Lab incubated soil microbial communities from West Virginia University Organic Research Farm, Morgantown, WV, United States - C48D1 | ecosystem: Environmental > Terrestrial > Soil >... | reverse complement strand
CACATAACAGATGAAATTAAAAAACAGTTGAGAAAGATATCCTTAGAAGAGAATTTAGAAATTATGGTAGTGGAATGTGGCGGAACAGTTGGAGATATAGAAAGCTTACCTTTTTTAGAAGCGTTAAGACAGATGGAACTAGAAGATGGATATACAAATACCTTCTTTGTTCATGTAACCTTGGCTCCAGTACTAGATGCAGTAGGAGAACAAAAAACAAAGCCTACCCAACATAGCGTACAGGAATTGCGTAGGATAGGCATCCAGCCTGACCTATTGGCGGTCAGATGTAGAACTCCGTTAACGAGAGAAACGATTAGAAAAATTTCACTGTTTGCTAGTATTCCAACGGAGTGCGTCATGTCTAGCCATGATGCACCCTCAATCTATTCTGTCCCTAAAATTCTATTCGATCAGGGGATTACGAAAGTAATTTCAAAGAGTTTGAATTTGGACTTGACCCCACGAATTCTGAAATGGAATAAGATTGCCAGTTCTTTCCTAAAATTCGATGGGAGTGTGAAAATAGCTATAATAGGCAAATACGTAGATTTGAAAGATAGCTACGTGAGTGTATCTCAAGCAGTACTACATTCTGGTGCTAAATTCTCAAAGGAAATAATTATAGATTGGATAGATTCTGAAAGATTAGAATTCTCAGGTTCCAACAAATCTGGTATTTACGATAATCCTAAGCTTCTTGAATGTTTGAGGAAATTTGATGGTATTTTGGTTCCGGGAGGATTCGGAAGTAGGGGTAGCGAAGGCATAATCAATTCGTGCAATTTTGCAAGGGTAAATGATATTCCTTTTTTGGGGATTTGTTTTGGATTTCAACTTGCAATTGTTGAGTATGCGAGAAATGTATGTAAACTAGCCGATGCAAATTCAACAGAAATTAATTCAAAGACTAACAACCCAGTGGTCTTATATATGCCCGAACAAAAACAAATCAAAACGATGGGAGGAACGATGAGATTGGGCCTTCACAATATTCAGATTAAACCTGGTTCTATCGCTTCAAAAATATATCGAAAACATGTGGTTCAAAAACGTCATAGGCACAGGTATGAATTTAACCAAGAATATAGAGATCTGATTGAGAGTAACGGAATGAGATTTACTGGATCATCAGATGCAGGAAAAAGGATCGAAATTCTAGAAATACCGGGTCACAAATTCTTTCTGGGTATCCAGTATCATGGTGAATTTCATAGCCGACCGGGGTTCCCAGAACCTGCATTTGAAAATTTCATAAAAGCAGCGGTTGAAAATAAGAAGGTAACCAGAAAGCTTACCTAGATGTTAGATTTTTAACTCATAGATTTTTTGTCTGGCATCTCTGAGAGAAATTTTCTTTTTTACATAGCCCCTATTTAACAAGTGAGATAAAGATAACCTAATCGTTCTCTCAGGCAGCATAGTCTTATTAATCAAATCTTTTTGGGTCATGGCGCCCTCATATTCTAGTGTTTTGAGAATTAATTTTGCACTTGGTGGCATACGTAAAAGATCTTCAGCGTACTTTACTTTTTTCTCTATTATTCTGGTGGCAGAATAATTGTTGTTAAGCGTTACTAACCTGGCAGGAAATTCATGTTTGTTACATTGCAATTTATCTGTAATCTTTACACGAGATGTTCCGTCCAAGATTACTTCACAATGGTGACTTGACGTTATATCTACTATCTCTACAAAACATTCATCAGAAACGATGAGAGGGCGTCTAGTATTGTCCAATGAGTTGACTGAAACTACTACAACAACGTGTGAATTTTGGAGTATAATTGGCCCACCCGCTGACATTGCGTACGCAGTGGAACCAATTGGAGTAGCAATAATTACCCCATCACTGTTATCATGCCAAATATCTTTATTGTTTATTCTGAGAAAATGTTCCATCAGGATAGCACTCTTGTTAGAAAATATTGCAACGTCATTAAGGACCGGCTCTATTTCTTTTCCATCTACCTTAACAGCCAACCTTTCTTCTTCCCTTATTTCGTAGTTACCGGACTTTAGTGATTCCTTTATCAGATCAATGCCTTTAACATCAATCTGAGCCAGAAACCCGGTAGAATTCGATTCATACAAGCCCAAAACAGGAGCTGACTGGACCGATGTTTTGTGAAAGTAATTGAGAATACCCCTGTCGCCGCCAGGTACTAATACCATGTCAACATCTTTAGCCACATCTTGGTTCGAAGTATTCATGATCTGTGTCTGAATGTGTGATTCTTCTAGTGTTTTTACCACTTGGTTCAATATGGTTGAATCTTTACCGGTAAATCCTGACAAAGCAATTCGCATTATAATGAATCTTTGTTTGATTAAGGTAATTTAATAAAGTTTGTTTTTATTTCCATTTTTCTGCTCTAATCAACTACCTTAAATTTTATAGTATTATAGAAGTAAGAAGCAAATCTTTCGATTGAATTCATTCTTTCTGGAACTTTTTGAACTCCCTTTTTTTTTGATTCCAGCGAAGAAATTACGGATCCAGCTCCAAAACATATTGCCCAAAGCGGGTCTCGTTCTTTTAGATAAGCGCATGTGAATCCGGTCGCGAGAATGTCGCCCAGGCCTGTATGATCGGGACTATCGATTTTTTTGAACTTTATTGTATAGACAATATTTTTATGTAAAAAAATAATGCTATTACTACCTGTTGATATTACAAATTGAAGATTAAACTTGTCTCGTAGCATTAACATTCCTTCTATGGATGTAGTTCCTCCGGTAAGAGCCGATAATTCCTCCGGGTCAGCTTTAATGGCCGTCACTCCATTAAGATCTAAATCCATGCTCTTCCTGTTTGAGATTAACCCCTCATTGTTTTTATATCGGAGAAACCCTTGAGGATCAATCATTATGAAACTATCTCTGTAATTATCCACCACTTTCCGGAGCGTGTTTTGAGAAATTTCTTCAAATATTGGACTCAACAAGTAGGCATCACTATCCTCAAAATCACTAGCGTTAATCTCTGAACAACTCGATAAGAGAAAAAGCTGGCGCTCGGTATCTTTATTAAGAACTAGTCTAAATTTGGTTGTAGGATTCAACTTGTCAATTTGATCTTCTCTCAAAAATATGTTGCAATCTCTTAACAATTGTGATTTATCAACTATATCGTTACCAACCTTAGTAGCAGCAAAAGTATCAAAGCTGAATGTTTTTGCTAATCGGGATCCATAGCAAACTGGCCCTCCAAGACTTTGAGTCTTTTCGCCATCTAGGGCTATTATCTCATCTAGGGCCACATGCGACGCAATACAGACTTTCATGAACTTTATCTTTCTTACTTCAAAATTTTAAAGCAACATAATAAGGTTATCATAAGATTTAAAGGATAGGAATAGTTTCAAAATTAATGGATGCCTAAGAAAAGAACCAGCAGGGGAAGAACTAAAGGTGGAAAAGGGAGTTCAGGAACTGTTCATTGCAGTCAATGCGGTGCAATGGTCCCCAGAGATAAAGCAAAGAAAATTACAGGAAGGATCACCCTGGTAGAGCCTCAGTTAGCAAAAGAATTGAAGGCACAAGGTGCTTATATTGCCCCTTCAACAGATGTCAAATTTTATTGTGTTTCTTGTGCAGTACACCGAGGTATAGTAAAAGTAAGATCGGAAAACGATAGACGAAACTCAGGAAAATTAGGCTAGTAATTTTCAAGACGCTAAAGTCTTGAACTTTTAAACTTTCATGAAGTATATTTACCATCAAGCAAAGAATATTGCTTGGGAAATATTACTTGATTTTTAATTTAAAAAAATTTTTTGTTGTTAAGAGTTATTCTCTGGTTTCTTATCTTCATTAGTTGCAGGCTTTGTGTCGTTGTGATTGTCACCTTCTGTATTACTTGATGTATTTGATGCTGTATTACTAGTGTCACCTTCTGTATTACTTGATGTATTTGATGCTGTATTACTAGTGTCACCTTCTGTATTACTTGATGTATTTGATGCTGTATTACTAGTGTCACCTTCTGTATTACTTGATGTATTTGATGCTGTATTACTCTTTGTAAACTTCTTATAAACCTCATCCTCGCCCTCTTGGTCAAAAATAATATGAGCAACATTTCTTCCAGTTTCGTTTGGATCAGTACCGTCCAAAAATTCCGCCTTCTTTGTTGTAGTTGAAGATGGTTGTGGTGGTGGTGTTTTTGTTGTAGTTGAAGATGGTTGTGGTGGTGGTGGTGTTTTTGTTGTAGTTGTTGTGGTTGTTGTTGAAGATGGTTTAGAATATGTATTCGAAGTTGTCATTTTCTTATCATTTGGTTTGTCTAAATAATCATTGACATTCTTTGTAATTTTTGATAAAGATGTTGGCGGTTCGTTAAGTCTGGATGTAACGGTACCTGATGATGACTCATATTCGTGGTTTCTGCTAGACATGTCTCTAAACGTTTGGAGTGAAAAGAGTGGAGTCCCAAATTTAGCAGAAACTACTTTTAGTCTCTCAAGAACTGTAATAGCTGCAAGGATTGAGATTATCCAAAGGGCTACAGATATGTTATCTTGGAATGGTATGAATCCAAGAATGACAATGATGAGTATCCTTTCGGCTCTTTCTGCAATGCCCTTTCCTTTTAAGTCTACGCCTAAACCTTCACCGCGAGCTCTTGTGTAGCTAACTAGCATTGATAGTGACAGGGCAACTAAAACGAGTACTGGGTTTGTAAAACTGCCAATAAGGATACCAATAAATATAATTATTTCAGACACTTTGTCCAATACTGAATCAAGGTATCCACCCAATGCAGAGGTTCTCTTTGTAACGCGGGCCACCGCTCCATCTACGATATCAAAGAAGCCTGCAAAGAGAAGGAATAAACTACCTAAGAATGTAGCAGTGTAATAGTCCACTCCAATCGCAGGTGAATGTAAAGAAAACATAATAGCTGATATTATTGAAAGACCTAATCCTACCCATGTCCAGAAGCTCGGTCCAAAGCCTAAACTTGCAAATCCTCTTCCTACCTTTTCAATTATAGGATCAAATCTATTTCTTAAGTTGTTAAGCACGTAATAATTTGACCCGTTTCGTAGTATATAACCTTTTACTATTTTATATTTCAACACATATTTTAGTCATCTAATTTCTATAGATTCCAGAATTTAAATAATATAATAATATTGAGAAATTTATTTCGTGCTAATTGTATCTTAATTCTTTAATAATTTATGATTTGACTATGACTATATTTGTCCAACGAAAATAAGTCAAAAAATTTATCATTTACGCGCAACAAAGTAGTTATCATAGGACTTGGCCAGCTTGGTCTTCCAGTTGCAAAGTATGTTAAAGAACATGGTTTTGATACTTTTGGATATGATATAAATCAAAAAACCATGCAGTCAGCTGAAGCCAATTATGGAATAAAACAAGCAACCAACTTTGGTGATTTTGACGTACTAATTATTTGCGTATCTACACATAGACCAGACGATATGTTTACACCACAAGTAGATGGTTTGATGTCTGTTGTTGAAAAGATATCTAGAGAAGCTAAAGCAGGTGCATTAATATCAATTGAAAGTACTATACCAAAGGGTACATCAAAAAGAGTATTTGAAAAAGTAGACCATAGACTACATGTTGTACATGCACCACATAGATGGTATGCATTAGAAGAAGAAGTTCACGGTGTTAATCAATTACGTATTGTAGGTGGTGTAAGCAACTGCTGTTTGCAACATGGTCTTAACTTTTATGATGGACGTGAGGTAGTGCCTCAAACAACAGAAACAGCTACATCTACAGCTGGCATAAAAAGCCTATCAATTCCAATGCACCCAGTATCATCAGTTGAAGTAGCAGAACTAACAAAAATAGTAGAAAATGCTCATAGATATCTTCAAATAGCATTTGCAGAAGAGCTTTATCTTTATTGTAAGTCTAATAGCATTAGTTTTTCAGAATTACGTGAATCACTCAATACAAAATGGAATGTAGAAGTACTAGAACCAAGAGATGGAATAGGAGGTCACTGTCTTCCAAAAGATACAAAGATGTTTATCAATTCATCTAACACAATAAGAAGCAAGATACTTCAAGCAGCCATGGAGATTGATGAGGACTATAGAGAATATAGAAATAAATTAGAGAAGGAAGTTAAAATTCCAGCTGTATGATCGCCTAACTTTTTACCATTTCTTACTAAACTAGGACATCTCTCCATGAAAAACATAAAACCAGATGCCAGCGAAAAGATTCACGAATCCACGTGGATAACACTGGCAATATTGGGATCGACAATTTTGATCACGATGTATGGAGAAACCATGCTTTTACCAGCTATTAGTGATATAATTAGCGATTTTGATATTTCATATAGTACCTCGTCATGGATTCTGACGGCCTACTTAATTTCAGGAGCAGTCATGACGCCTATTGCAGGAAAATTATCAGACATATACGGCAGGAAGAAAATGGTGCTTGTGATTTTTATTATTTATATTATAGGGATCGCCATAGGAGGATTGTCAACAAATATTTACACTTTAGTTTTGGCAAGAATCATTCAAGGGATAGGCATTTCAATGTTTCCTATAGCATTTGGCATCATAAGAGACCAATTTCCGATGTCCAAGATTGCAATTGGGATAGGAATTTTCAGTTCGATGTTTGCTGCAGGATCAGTTGTTGGAATGGCCATAGGTGGGACAATAGTCCAAAATTTTGGATGGCAGGCTACGTTTTTCACGATAATACCAGTGGCAATCATACTTTGGATCATAATCAAGAAGCGAATAAAGGACGATGACACAGTAAGTATCAACGATGATGGTGAACAAAATTTAGAGTTCAACCGACCCAAAAAGGAAAATGTACAGTTAGATCAAAGTAATCTTAGTGGTAAGAAAATCAAACATCATATCGATATTAAGGGAGCAATGTCGCTAGCATTATCAATTTCAGCTTTCTTATTAACTTTAACATATTTTGCTAACATAAATAGCGAATCCAATAACTTTACATCGTTTGATGGTATCGTTCTGGGGTCACTTGTTACACTGACGATTTGCTCAATGATAGCGTTTGTAATCGTTGAAAGAAAGGCAAAGGATCCGTTAATACCACTCAAATTAATATCAGACAGGATTTTGCTTCCCTCAAATATTATCCTCTTAGTCTTTGGAATCACAATGTTTATGATTTATCAAACCATACCAATTTTGGTTACTAGCCCAATACCGTTTGGATTTGGCGGGGAAGCAATGGATAGTGCAATGGTTCAATTGCCATTCATGATAATTTTCCTAATATTTGCTCCTTCCTCTGGGTTTATAGTATCAAAAATAGGAAATTTCAAGCCAATTGTTGTAGGTAGTGTTTTGACTACAATTGGTTTTGCCAGTTTATTTGTATTTCATACAAGTGAATTTTTAATTTCACTAAATTTGATAATAATCTCCGCAGGATTGTCATTGACACAAGTAGGAGCTTTTAATATCACATTACAACATACACCCCATCAATATAGTGGAGTCTCGATCGGGATATCAGTAGTACTAGTCTTAATGGGAAGTTCCATAGGTCCAGTAATTGCCTCAACTTATATGCAAGCTTTTCAAGAGTCAGTAGTCGGCATTGGGGGAGAATCATTTCCTTCTCCATTATCGTATGATCTCATCTTTATTACCGCAACCATAATTTCTATGATATCCTTCCCCTGCATGATACTATTGAAAAGAAGAACCAGTCAAATTATCCCGAATAGAGCATGAACCATAGATTCCCCAATTGCCACGGTTTCCCATTAGTACAGCTGGGTATCATGTAAGAAAAATTATGAGTTGAAATGAAATTCCCCATATTCAGTAAGGTGAGTCCCCACACTAAATATTCTACAAAGAATCAAGAATTAAGGATCATGTTTCATTATTCCGACCCATGTATATAACAAAAAATCCTCATATCAAAACAGTTCAACGAATATATTTATCGGAATTCCATTAGCTCGCATACCAATTCTGATTTTACCAGTCTCATACGATATATCACCTATACTATCCTTTAATCCTCGCGATGCAAAATGCAAATGATTGCTCCGCAGGTTTATTTTATAGGTCCCGTCATTTTCATTTTGAAGTCCTGACAAAAACTTCAGGTTCCCGTTAATTATCAATTCATCAAGTTCTCTACACATAGGCTTGATAATATTCCAAGCTTCAGTTTCTGCTATTTCTTTGGTCAATCCTTGTCAATAATCAAGGCCGATTATTATTGGTTGAGATCGATCCGTGTTAGATCCCATGACAAATATTAAATGTTTATCACCACGATCCCGATGCTAATCAACTAAACTTCAAATAATACCGTAAATAGGTACTGCTCAAATCGGATTTAATGTTTTAGAGTAATCAACATAAGAAGGAAGATTGTTAGTTGATATCAAGATGCCCGAAAAAGACATTAAGATTTTTTGGAAACGCAAATCCTTTTTCAAAAAATCGTTTAGTGCTAGAATTAGATCATTTGGAAACTAGAACTTCATTCCCTTTTACCTCAGTCCCTAATTCATAGGCATTAGTCACATCTTTTACAAAGAGAACGCCGTATGGTTCGTCTTGTTTATCAAAACTATTCATTATTTCCTCAATGATTTGGTTAACAATCGAGTCCGAAACTATGGATATCACAAGCACACGTCCTATAAATTTAGGTACTGTGGTCCTACCGGTTTGATATGAATGAATAATTTCGGAGGTAGATCGTGGAGTTCTACCAGTTCCCTGGATATCAAAAAAGGTAATACCCAACTTATGCTTTTGTAGAATATCAGTCACTTTCGAAAGATCGTTCGGTCGAATATAAACATTGATTTCTTTCATGAAAATAGATACATAATCCCTAAATTAAACTTTACTAATTCTATTTACACACATTAATAATCATGGTTCAATAGATGCTACTTTTATCATCCCCTATGCACTTTAGTTAGTAACAAATTGAACAGAGCATATGATCAAAATTCAATAAACAAATCAGTAACTAAAAAGAAGTATTATTTAGTTTTTATTTTAGTTTAACTTTAGAAAACAAGAATGGATCTAATTTTTTGGCTTTAGTTAGGCAAATCTGCGCATTTTCCAAATTTCCCTGCATCTCAAGGCATCTTCCTTTGTTATACCAGGCCTTGGAATAATTTTTATCAATAGAAATAGCCTTATCAAAACAATTAATGGCTTCATCCACTCTTTTCTTTTTGATTAGGGTTAAACCCATATTATGCCACGTTATCCGATTTTTTGGATTAATTTCCAATGCCTTAGAATACATTTTTAAAGATTCGTCCAATATTCCCATCTTGTCAAATACGAGGGCCTTATCACCATAAGCAGAATCAAACGTGGGATCTAGCCTTATCACCTTATCAAAAATATCTAGAGCCTTTTCAAAATTATTCCTACTGGCCTCTTTTTCCCCATACCTTACCAGTTCTCCAAGACTGATGGTTTGATCTGTAATCGAACTTTCGTTACCAACATCTTTGTATCTATTCTTAAAATAGTTTGCATTTATTTTAAACAACTACATACCCCCAATTTGTCTAAAATATAAAAACACAAACTGATATCCCTTTTCTCAACATGAGGAACTTTGAAATCCAATTCGTCTTGTAAATCTTGAATAAAATCATAAATTTCATTAACCGAAATACTATCGTTCCTATTCTTCTGTTCAATAGTAGAAATGTATAAAGATATAAAGTAAGATAAAAAAGTCGCTTTACTCAATTCATCATAATGATCAAGTTTTTCATCTGATTTGAGATGACTTTGCATCACTTACTATCAATTTTAATTAATATAAGGTTTGTTCATAATCCCGTAAATTACGAATATAGGCGTAAGATGGATGCGTATAATACGATTAGGAAAGAAATTGTCAAATTGAAGGCTTCAAACCATAATGAATAATAACGTAAAACGCGCACAAGTATTAAGGATTGAAAATCAAGAATATACCGGTTGACCTGATCGATGTAGCAGATGAAAATGTCCGCAAGAATTTTTCATTTGGAAAAGATTCAAGCGATCAGTTAATGAAAGAACATCTAGCTAAATTTGAATTACTCCAACCGGTTGTGGTACGATTTGACAATTTTACTAAAAGATATAAGTTACTTATCGGAAGGAGAAGATTTTTAGCCCTCCACAATAAAGGAGAGAAGGAAATTCCAGCAGTTATTACAAAATTGAAGGGTGCAGAGGCAGAGGCAGCCTCCCTTTTTGAAAATCTAATAAGAAAAGATCTCTCACCTTTAGAAAAGGCAAGAATGGTAAAAAAATTGGTAGAATCAACAAAGTCTGGAATCACAGGGGTATCTCGCTTATACGGGTTACCAAAAAGCACAATTAGTGAATGGCTAAGCATTCTTACCCTTCCAAATCAGATTCAGGAAAAAATAGAAAATTGTGAAATTACACTTTATGAAGGTATAAAAATAGCAAGACAGCCGACTGAGGTTCAGATAAACTTGGCAGATATCGAGCCCGCTGCATTAAAAGAAGAACTCATTCGGTTAGGGATAAAAAGGGGCGCTCCCAAAGGACTACTAACAGTAAGATTAGTTTTTAATCCTTCTAAAGAAAAGGATAGAATATTGTGGAACTCTTTAGAGGAAAAGGCAAAAGAGAATGGTACCGAGGTAAATGATTTTGTAAAAGAAATAATCCTAAACTATCTAAAAAAAGGTAAATAATTATCGGATTACCAACACAGGGCATTTGGAATGACTGATTATTCCTGATGCGATGCTTCCAACTAACATTTGTTTAAATTTTGATAATCCTCTCGAACCCATAATAACTAGATCAATGTTATCTTTTTGTATAAATTGAACAATTGTTTCTACTTTTGAATTTTTTTCATCATCTAAAATAGCAATGGTACTCTTAATACCCTCTGTTGTAGCCCTCTCTTGAATTGGTTTTATCCATTTTTCAGCGTCCTGTGTTCTTGCCCTTTTATATCCATCAATCAAATTAGTGTCACCGTATCGCGCTCTCAACCCTATGACCCCGCCTTGTTTAATATGATCAAGGACATGTAAGAATGTAAGTGGCGATCCTTCTAATTTACACAGGTAGATTGCATATTCTGCTGCCTTTGAGGAAGCTGTTGAGCCATCGAAAGCCAATAAAATATTCTTAAATAGCATCTACAAATCAGAGAGGAACCATTTTGTCAATGACCCTAGAATAACTTACCTGTCCATCTTTTTCATGAATGATGAGATCCACTGTATATTGAAGACCGTTTAACAAGAATGTAACCTGAATATCCCATCCATCTTTTGGTTGAGACGTCTCGTCCATTTGTTCGCTGTGGGCTACAATTTGATCCTCAGAATAGGGAAATACTTCACGTATTCTAAAATTTTCAACATTCGGTCCAAAGAGGGCATTTATTGCATTCTTTGAAGCATTTTCAATTTCAACTTTAGATGTTACAGTTGGCATGAAGGAATTAATAATTAATAACTATAAAAAAGTATTGCTAAAAAGGGGAATTTACACATTTGTTCCAAAAAACGAATACGTAATCTACTTTTATATTTTCAGAGTGAATTACAAATTTTTGTAAAATACATTTTTGATGTTACCATATATAAACTCCAAGAATAATAACAAGATATGTCCCATACTAAACTAATCCCTAATGATACACAGCGAACAAGCGGCAAAGAAGTTAGGAGTTATAACATTCATGCCGCTCAACTGATAAAATCTCTAATTGAAAGTTGCTATGGTCCTCTAGGAAATGAAAAAATCTATATTGACATAATTGGTGAATCGACATGTACAAAAGATGGTGCCACATTTCTCCGTAAGATTGATGTTCAACACCCCGCGGCTAAGGTGTTAATTGATGCCACTAATAC
>Ga0310904_10000420_pt1 | contig 11918 bp, 8 predicted proteins | sample C48D1metaG_FD_203746 | JGI IMG/M metagenome (GOLD analysis project Ga0310904, IMG submission 203746) | Lab incubated soil microbial communities from West Virginia University Organic Research Farm, Morgantown, WV, United States - C48D1 | ecosystem: Environmental > Terrestrial > Soil >... | reverse complement strand
CCTCGAAGACGACGCACGCCATCTGGCTGCGTTCGTCGAGCGCTGGCGACCACGGGTTGCGACGGTCACACACGCGCGCCATCGAACCATGCTGGGCATCGTGCTCGGCGAGTCGATGGAGCATCGGCGTCTGTTCGAACAGGCTGCCGCGGGCCTCGAAGACGTCATCGGTCGTCGAACTGCCGGGGCCGAGCGTGTCGGCGCGGTCCTGCCGACGCGCTGGCAGGAGTAAGACACCGGGTGTCATTTGTCACGACAAGCCTCGGGAAATGATACCTGGTGTTCGTGTCGCGATTGCGCTCGGCGGCAACCTTGGCGATCGCGAAACTTACCTGCGCGCGGCGCTCGATGCGTTGCGCCCTCACGTGCAATCGCTGCGTTCTTCGAGCTTTCATGACACGGCACCGGTCGGTGTCGGCGAACAACCTGTTTTCCTGAACGCCGCAGCAGTGGGGGAGACGTCCCTCTCCGCGCGCGAACTTCTCGTGCTCCTGCTCGATATCGAGAAACAATTCGGCCGCGAGCGCCCGTATCCGGGCGCGCCTCGTACCCTCGACCTGGATCTGATCCTGTACGACGACGAGATCATCGATGCACCAGGCCTCGTCGTGCCACATCCGCGGTTCAGAGAACGGCGCTTCGTGCTGGAGCCGCTGGCCGAGATCGCAGCCGATTGGCGAGATCCGCTGACCGGGCGAACGGTGAGCGAACTGCTGGCGGTATTGAGTAGCTGAGTAGCCCTGTAGCTAGGTTGCTGGGTTATCAGGTAGCTGGGCTACTGGGTTGTTCTGACCCAGCTACCTAGCTACCCAGTTGCCGAGCTACCTAGTGGGATGCGCTCTTCCGGAAGATCCCCGCCCATCCTTCTTCGAACAGGGTATAGACAGCCGGCACGAGGACGAGCGTCACGAGGGTTGACGTCAGCAATCCGCCGATCACGACGCGAGCGAGGGGCGCCTGCAACTCGCCACCCTCGCCGATGCCAATCGCCATCGGCACGAGCCCGAGCATCGTCGCGATCGACGTCATCAGAATCGGCCTGAGTCGCGTGCGTCCGCCAAGTTCGACCGCTTCTCGAATCGGCAGGCCGTCGCGACGTCGCAGCGTGTTGATGTAGTCGACGAGGAGGATGGCGTTGCTGACCACGATCCCGGCCAGCATGATGATGCCGATGTAGGCCTGCATGCTGAATGACGTGCCGGTCAACAGCAGACTGAGCACGACGCCGATACCGGCCACCGGCACCGAGAACATGATGATGAACGGGTCTCGCAGCGATTCGTACTGGGACGCCATCACCGCGTAGACGAGGAGCACCGCGAGGATGAGCACCATCCGCAACTGCTGGAACGATCGCGCCTGCTCCTCGATCTCCGACCCGAAGCCGACCGCGAAGTCGGGCGGAACGCGCACCTGGGTGATGCGGTCCTGCACCGCCTTCACGGCCTCGCTGATCGGGATCTCGGTCTCGGCGTTGACGCGCGTCATGCGCTCCATGTTCTTGCGATCGATCTGCACCGGTCCGGCTTCGCGATTCACCGCGAGCACGTTCTTGGCCGGCACGACCTGGCCGGTTGGCGTGCTCAGGAGCACGTCACCGACGTCCGAGATCTCCTGCCGATCTGCCTCGCGCAGCCGGACGACGACCGGGTACTCATTGCCGCGCTCACGGAATTGAGCGGCGGCAGTGCCGGCAACGTTGGTCTGGATGGTGGTCGCGACGCTGCCAACGGACATGCCGAGCATGGCCGCCTTGGGCCGATCCACGCGCACGGCGATTTCGGGACGGCCTTCTTCGCGTCCGACCTGCACGTCCGCAACGCCGGGCGTGTCTTCCATCACTTTGCGGACATCCTGCGCAACTCTCCGCGCGTCGTCGAGATCGTGACCACGGATTTCAACCTGGAGGCGGCTCGATCCACCCTGGTTGTTGTTGCCGCCGCCGCTCAGGAACCGCATGATCTGGTTGTTGCCGCCTGCCGGATTGGCACGCACGGCGACCCCCGGGAGTCCCTGGAGCTCGCGGCGCAGGGCAATCGCGATCTGTTCATTCGTGCGCGTACGCTGGCCGCGAGGGACGAGCATGACGCGAATCTGGCCGCGATGCGTGCTGCCGCCGCCGCCGCCACCACCGCCGCCGTTCCAGTTGTTTCCGCCGCCACCGCCGTTGGTGATGATGGTCATCGCTTCAGGCACGCGCTCCCGAACCATGTCTTCGAGGCGGAGCAGGGCTTCCTCAGTTCGCTCCACGCGCGTCCCGACCGAGAGCTCGGCGTTGATGTTGACTTCGCCTTCGTCGGTCTGCGGCATCAACTCGACGGTGATCATCGGGTAGATGATGGCAGCTGCAATCACGAGCACTGCGGCAGTCGCAATCACCGTGGGGCGGTGGTTGAGTGCGACATGAATGGCTCTGCGATACTGCTCGTCCATTGTTTCGAGGAACCGCTCGCTCAGCCGATAGAAGCTAGCCATAATGCCCGTGTCCTTGGCTTCCTCGTCCGGGGTCTTCAACCAGCGGGAGCAGAGCACCGGCACGATGGTCACGGCGACGAACAGCGACATCGCCAGCGAGAACATCACGACGACCGACAGCTGGGTGAACATGATGCTCGCGGTCCCAGACAGGAACAGCAGCGGGATGAAGACGGCGATGTGCGTCAGCGTTGATGCCAGGATCGCCGACCACACTTCTTCGCTGCCCTCGATCGCCGCCGTCATCTTGTCCTTGCCCATGTGCAGATGGCGATGCGTGTTCTCGAGAACGACAATGGCGGCGTCGACGATCATGCCGATGCCGAGCGCGAGGCCGCCGAATGTCATCGTGTTCAGCGTGAACCCGCCGAAGTAGAGCAACGCGAACGTGCCGATGACCGATACCGGGATGGACGTGCAGACGATGAGCGTCGAGCGCACATCACGCAGGAACGCGAAGATGATGAGCACGACGAGAATACCGCCGACCAGCGCGTGTTCCTGCACGTTGTCGATCGCGCGCTGAATGAAGACCGAGTTGTCCTGCGTGACAATCATCCTGACGCCAGGCACTTCCTTGTTGACGCGATCGACTTCCACGCGGACGGCTCTCGCGACTGCAACGGTGTTCTTGCCCGACTGCTTCTGCACCTGAAGCTGAATACCCGGCTTGCCATTGATGCGCATGAACGAGCGACGTTGCTCGGTGGTGTCCGACACCTCGGCGATGTCCCGCAGATACACGGGTACCGCCTGACGCGTCATGACCACCATGTTCTTGATGTCTTCGATGCTCTGGAACTGACCCTGGCTGCGGACGAGGAAGGTCGAGTCGCCCTGATAGATCTCACCGAGCGGCGTGTTCTGATTCTCGGAGCGCAGCGCGTTGACAACCTGGCTGACCGAGAGATTCAGTGCCGTGATCTTCTCTTTCGAGAGGTCGACGTGGATCTCGCGCCGGACGCCGCCGTTCACCGTGACCGCCGCAACGCCGTCGACGCGCTCGAAGCGTGGCGCGATCTCGTTCTGCGCGACCTCACGCAGCGTGACCGGGTCGTAATCGCCCTCGATGCCGATTTGCAGCACGGGCAGCTGGTTCGAGTCGAACTTGAAAATGGTTGGCGGGTCGGCGTCCTCGGGGAGCCGGTTACGCATCCGGTCCACCCGGGTGCGGACTTCGTCGGCCGCCTCTGACAGGTCCGAGCCCCACTCGAAGTTGAGGCGAATCTGGCTGTTGCCCTCGGAGGAGCTCGACTCGACCCGCGTGATCCCGGGAACGGCGCTGACGGCCTGTTCCATCGGACGCGTAATGAGTTCCTCGATTTCAAGCGGCCCGACGCCCGCATAGCTGGTGCGCACGTTGAGCGTCGGCTGCTCGAACTCCGGCATCAGATCGACCGGCAGACGCGAGAGCGAGATGATGCCAAGCAGCGTGACAACCGCGCTGATCATGAACATCGTGACCGGGCGGTGAATGGCTAAACGAGGGATACTCATATCAGCACTCTGTCATGACCTGACGTGAACAACACGGCGTTCTGAAAGGAACGCCCAGCCTGCTACTGACTGACACCACCGGACGGCGGCTGCGGCGTCCCGTTGCCGCCGCGACGTCCTGACCCGTCTCCGCCAAGGCGGCGCCCTTCGCCACCCTCGCGGCTGCCGTCGCCTCGCCGTCCGCCAGACCCTTCATGGCCTGCCGAGTCTGCGCGTCCTGATGGATTGCTATCGCTGGCGGCAGCGCCAGGTGTCTGGGGAGCACTGCCAGCGCCACGTGCGGCGGGCGGCGGGTCGCCCTGGGCGTCACCCCTCGAGCCTTGTCCACTGCCGCCCTCGCCTGGCGCTGCATTCCCCTCACCCCCGCCGCGTCGTCCGCGGCCCCCACCCGCGCGACCGGCCAGCGCGACCCGGTCGCCATCGCGCAAGGCACCGGCGCCAGTAGAGATGACTTCGTCGCCGTCTTTCAGGCCACTGAGGATCTCGACGATAGAACCCTGCTCGGTTCCCACTTGCACCGTGCGGAACACGGCCGTTTCGTTCTGCAGTTGAAAGACCCCGCGACGGCCACCGAGGTCGACGACGGCAGTTGACGGCAGCACGAGTGCGTTCTTCTTGGTTTGTGTCGTGATACCCACGCGGGCGTACATCCCGGGTTTGAGGCGGAACGTGGGATTGGGGATCTCGATCTCGATGGGTGCGGTGCGCGTCGCGGGATCCAGGACGGGAGATACGCGCGCGATGCGGCCCGCGAATTTCTCGCCGGGAAACGCGTCGACCTCGACGCTCGCATTATTGCCGCTCTCGAGCTCCTTCAGATCCTTTTCGACGACGTTCGCGACCAGTCGCACGCGCGTGATGTCGACGACATCCGCGACCGGCGACTGCTGCGAGACGAACGCTCCGGGATCGACGTTGCGCTTGGCAACGAAGCCGTTCACGGGTGAGGTGATCACCGTGTTCGCAAGGTTGATCCGGAGCTCGTCGAGGCGAGCTTTCGACTGCGTGTTCTGAGCACGGGCGAGATCGAGCTGCGCGAGCGCGGCCTGATAGCGCGCTTCGTTGTCGTCGAGCGTCTGCTTCGGGAGGAGCTGCCGCTCGAAGAGGCTGCGCGAGCGTTCCACGTTGGTCTCGGCCAGCTGCAGATCGGCTTCACGCTGTCGAATCGTGGCCAGGGATACTTCCTGTGCCGCTTCCGCCTGCTTCACCTGTTCGACGATCTCGAAGTCCTCGATCTTGGCAAGGCGCTGGCCGCGACTCACACGGTCACCGAGACGAACGGACAGTTCCTGCAGACGGCCGGCGGCGCGCGGAACCACCGTGACCGTTGCGTCGCCAATCAGGTTGCCCACAACGGTGATTTCTTCGGCGAGCGGAGCGCGGGTGGCCTTGGCCAGTTCGACTGTCAGAGGTCCGCGACCACCGCCACCTCGAAACCCGCCACCGCCACCACCGGGAAATCCGCCACCGCCGCCAGGAAAGCCGCCACCACCTCCGCGCCGTCCGCCTCCTTCGCCACCAGCCGCGGCGCCTCCGGCAAGCTGAGTCGTGCGGGACACGCCCAGGTAATACGAAGAGCCGGCGAGTGCAACCGCGGCGATGATGATGATGAACGCTTTTTTCATGAGATCGAAACCAGCACGCCCTGCGACGGGACTCAGTTGTTACCGCCGCCGCCACCGCCGCCGGCAAAGCCGCCGGTATTCGCGTTGGCCCGCGGTGCGGTGGTATTCCCGGGTTGAATGTTGGTGATGCCGACCGAGTTGGCGGCCGGAATCTCCTGCACGCGTTCGAAATCGACCTGCGCGCGGCGATAGTCGAGCAGGGCTCTCAGTTCGGCGTTCTGTGCGTCCCGGAGATCGCGCTGGGCCTGCACGACGAAGAAGTTCGTCGAGAGCCCAACCTCGAACCGGCTCTGCTCGGCCTCGAGGCGCAGTTGGGCAAGCTCTGTCGTCGCTGTTGCGGCCTGCAGTCTTTCGCTGTTGGTATCGACGAGCAGCGCTGCATTGGTGACTTCAGTGGCGATCTGAAGCTCGAGCTGCCGACTCTGCGCGATCGTCTGACGCTGTTGCAAGCGCGCGCGCGCCGTGGCCGCCTCCGCCGGGCTCGTACCGATCGGATAGCTGAAATTGAGCTGGAAGTTCCAGCTTGGCGCGCGTCCATTGGTCAGCAGGCTCAACGCATCGCCGAATCCGCTGGGAATGATCTGGGTTGGCGCGGCACCGAGCGCTGCTCCCGTGGGCCGCACGAATTGGGTGCCGCCAATTCCCGCGAGGCCGTAGGAGGCCGTCAGGTCGAGTGCCGGGAGTTGCGCATCGCTCAGGCTGCGGATCGAAATGTCGTTCGATTGAACCTGCTTCTTCGACTGTTCGAGGTCGGTGCGCGAACCCAGAGCGCGTCTGACGGCAGCCGCCACATCGATGGTTTCAGTCGAATACGTCGGTCGATCGACCGGTTCGAGGTTGGCCGTCCAGTAGGGATCCTCGGTGCCGTTCACAATGAGCCGCTTGAGCGCGAGTTCCGCGGTGCCATGCGTGGCCCGCGCCTGCGCTACAGCCTGACGGCGTGCCGCCTGTTCGGCCTCGGCCTGCGTCACATCCAATGGCGCCAGTGTGCCCACTTCCACGCGAGCGCGGTTGTCCTCAACCAGCTTGGTCGCGAGCTGGAGCGAGTTCTGCGCAACTTCTTCGGCCTGAATCGCGTACACGAGATCCCAGTACGCGTTGCGCACATTGGCGATTGTTCTGACCACCGTCGCGCGCAGTGAGGTCTCGGACATCTCCTGATTGAGCTTCGTGATCTTGAGCTGCGTCCTCATGGCGTCGGTCCTGAAGTTGCGCAGAAGCGGCTGAGTGTATGCCGCAATCAGGTTGGTATTCAGCACCGGGTTGCGAGTCGCAAACAGGTCCGACTGATCCTGTCGATTGTTGTTGAACGCGACCGCGTAACTGCCGCCGCCCCACTTGACGTTCTGCTGCACGCCGTTGTTGGCCGTCACTGTACCCGTGCTGAGGATGTCGCCGCCAGCCGTCTGGCTGCGCGTGAAAGTCGTTGCGTTGCGCGTGCCAAACGTGGAAATGAAGTTCGGGTGAAAGGTCGCGTCGAGTGCAGCAAGGGAGAAATCGTAGGTTTGCGGTGTCAGCCGCTCGACGGCCAGGTCGAGATTGCGATCGAGTGCACGCTCGACCGCACCGTCGAGCGTCAGCTCAGTTCGTACTCCCGGGGGAGGAGGAGGAACAGTTGGTCGCGTTTGTGCCTCTACTTCGGCGGTGCCGGAGGCCTTCGCTTCAGCAAACTTCTGTGCGGCTTCGCGAGCGATTTGATCAACGCGTGCCGATTCAGGAGTTGATTGTGCCGACGCGGGGGATGGGTCCATTACCGAAAGTGCGAGGACTGTCAAAAGGGCACACGAAGTCTTCATGGTTCTTTGTAAACCCTGTTAAAGCGTGTTAACTGGGATTGTTCGTTTCGACGCTATTTACCGCGCTCGTCCTGTCCCGCGCGTTCACGCTCAGCGGCCTGATGCAACGCAGTAAACTTGGCCCACTGGTCCGTAGTCAGAGCCCGCCTCATCCGGAGCAGCATCATTGTCCGAGATTTGTTCAATTCTGCACGGGCGATTTCGACGCGCCCGACCTGCTCCATCACGGCGCCATCGTCACCCTTTTCTACCAACCGTTCAAACTCGGTTTCGGCCTGGTCGAGTGCTCGCTTCTGGACCCGCAGGTTCGGCACCGCAGCCTGGAAGATGTCCTCGAGCCTTCGGCTTTGCTCGGGAGTCAATCCAAGCTCTTTCTTGTACAAGTCCGACTGCCACCACTTGAACCCCTGAGCTGCCGCGGGCGCGGCGAGCAACAGCAGTGCGGCAATCAGCGCGGTTGCCCGCCCGAGCCGGTCAATGGAATGCATGGCTAGCTGTGTTACGACCGCTCGAGAGTGCCTGTTTACGGTCGCGGACGCAATTCCCTAGCTTAGCACGGTTTAGGGCCGAATTTGCGTCGTTTCGAGGGCGCCCCTACGAGGCGCCGACCAGCCAATCCAGCCGTCGGATGACGGCCTCGACGAGGTTGTCCGGGGTCGAAGCGCCAGATGTCAGGCCAATGGCCAGGTTACCGGCCGGGAGCCACCCCTGAGTGGTCAGTTCCTGCTTGCTGTGGGTGGGTTTGTGGCGGATCTCATCACTCGAGACCAGACCCTCCGGATCGGCGATGTGGAAGGTCGGCACCCGCTCGGCGCAAATGCGGGCCAGGTTACAGGTGTTGCTGCTATTGAAGCCTCCAAGCACGATCATCAGGTCGAGGCGACGCTCGTCGAGCAGTCGAAGAATTGCATCCTGGCGGTCCTGCGTCGCGCTGCAGATCGTGTCGAAGGCACGGAAGCGGTCGTGAAGGCTCGCATCCCCGTAGCGTGCGGCGACCGCCTGCCGGAACATCTCGCCGATCTCCAGCGACTCCGAACTCAACATCGTCGTCTGGTTGGCGCAACCGATTCGTGCCAGATGCACGCCGGGATCGAACCCCGGTGAGCTTGCCCGGGCGAACGCCTCGAAAAATCCGGAGCGATCCCCGCCGTGCCTGATGTAGTCACAGACGGTGGCAGCCTCGGCGCGATCGAGGACCACGAGGAAATGGCCAACACCCGACTGGTACGCCTGCGATGCGGTCGCGCGTGTTTCCTCGTGCCAGTACTTGCCGTGGATGATCGACGTAAAACCATCTGCCGAGTAGCGCTTCACGTTCTTCCAGACGTTCAGCACCGACCCGCACGTGGTGTCGACCAGCGTGCAGCCTCGTTCGACGAGCGACTCGAGCAGTTCAACTGTGATGCCGAACGCAGGCAGGATGACGACGTCCGCCGGTGTCAGGGAGTCGAAGGATTCGCCAGGATCGGTGAGGAACCGGATGCCCTGCGCGCGAATCTGAGCGTTGACGTGCGGATTGTGGATGATCTCGCCCGTCAGATAGACCGTGCGGTCGGGAAATCGCTTTCGCGTCTGATACGCGTAGTCGACGGCACGATCCACGCCGTAACAGAAACCGAATTCCCGGGCGAGATACAGCGTGAGGCGGCCGGATTCGTAGCGGTAGTCGGCCTCTTTGACGGCCGCGACCAGTTCGCTGTGGTAACTGTCCGCGAGAACCTGCGCGACCTCGTGCTTGAGGTCGAGACCCTTGCGGAAAATCAGCGGAGTCTGCGTCATCGCCGATACACGGCGGGCAACGTCAGCGCACCGATCAACGGACGTCCCAGGCGCGCGGCGTCAGGGCGTCCAGCGGTCTCAGCGCGGCCGGGCCAACGCCAATTGCCGCGAGCTCGACCTGCCCGAGCAGTTCGTCGTCGGAGGCATTCGCGCGGGCCTGCGTGGTCGGGCCGCTCGCCACTCGTGTGGAAGGAATCGACTGGCGACTGCCCGGCAGGTCGTGCGCGAGATGTTCCGCCAGCAGTCCCACGAGGAAGGAGGCGGCGACGGCGGCAGCCACAGTACCCCAACGTGCCGGGCGAAGGCGACGCGGCGCAGATTCGTGGCCGTAGCCGGCCGGAAAGGCGATCAGGCGCCCTGGCCGCCCGTCTTGCTCGACACGCTGCATGATGCGCGCGCGCTGACGTGCGAGGCGTTCGGCAGGAAAAACATCATCCGCTTCCTGCGCCATTACTGTCCCGATGTCCTCGAGCGTACCGGCGAGGCTCGAACGCCGGGACCGGCACGCATCGCACTCCTGAAGATGTGTGCGGTCGGATGCCGTGACCTCGAGGTCGAAGTGGATTTCTATGAGCCGATCGTCGGATAAATGCAGTTGGCTCATCTCGCCGACCTCGTGACTGCCGCGGCGCCATCCGCAGCCTGGATACCGGAATCGGACGCGGGCGCTGCCGTTGTCTTGCTCACCCGTTCGGAACCGAGCAACTTCCGAAGCTTGCGCACCGCGCGGAACAAATGGACGCGCACCGTCGCCTCACTCAGTCCGAGTGCCTGACTGACCTCGCTCGTGGTCTGTTCGGCCACATGACACATGGTGAAGACCACTCGCTGGCGATCGGGAAGCTTCTCAATTGCCTCCGCGATGTGCCCGGCGCGCTCCGTGGAGAGCACGCGATCTTCCGGACTCGGTTGAATAGCCGGTGGATCGGCAGGAGCGGAGTCGACGGGTGACGACATCGGCAACGCCCAACGGAGCCTGCGGGCGCGCGCCTTGCGAAGATCGAGACACCCGTTGACGAGAATGCGGGTGAACCACACCTCGAAGGGATACTCTTCTCGATAGCTCGCGATGTGCGTAAACACTTTTACGAAGGCGTCCTGTACGGCCTCGTCGGCGTCGTGCGCGTCGCGGAGGTAGCTGTAAGCGATCCGGACCGCGCGCCGTTGATGCTGCGCGACGAGATCGCCAAACTGCTCCCTCGCTCGCTCGCGATCACCGGCCAGGACCAGCGCTTTGAGACGCGCTGCAAGCGCCGAGTCCCGCGAGGGCTGCGGCGTGACGTCCTGACCCGTGGCGCCTGTCTGCTTCGCGCGTCGAGGAGGTCTTCTCATGTGGATTACGGCCGGCGGGCGCCGGTGTTTACCGGCGGATGCGCGGCGTTTTCCTCGTAAACCAATATAACTCCAATTCCCGGCGAACGCGGGTCGAAGCGCGCATATTTGTCGTCAGCCCATTCGGCTCATCAAGGGGGGAGACCGCGCCGAGTTGACTTGTCTTTGACTGGACCGGTACGATGTGCTCTTTTACTGGCGAAAAGAGAGGCGGAATGACGATTCAGGTTGAGAGGGCGCACGGACTCGAGGCATTGGGCATAGTCAGATCGGGTCGCGTCCACTGGAACCTGGGCACGGCAGCGCTGTACGAAGAGGCGCTACGCCGGGCTGAGGGAAGCTTGGCTGCCGAGGGACCGCTGGTCTGCAAGACGGGCCAGCACACCGGCCGCTCGCCAAACGACAAATTCGTCGTGAAAGAGCCCAGCAGCGAGAAACAAGTGCACTGGGGAACCGTGAATCGCCCGGTGGACGAGGCGAAGTTCGACGCGCTCCATCGCGACATGATGGCGCACCTTCAGGACAAGGAGTTGTACGTCCTCGATGCGTGGGCGGGAACCGATCCGTCGTACCGACTGCCGATCCGGATCGTCAACGAGTTCGCCTGGCACAATCTGTTCGCGCGCAACATGTTCCTGCCGGAAAACGATCCGGTGAAGCGCGCGGCGCACCGGCCGGAGTTCACTGTCATCGACGCGCCGCACTTCAAGGCCGATCCCGCGCGTCACGGCACACGCTCCGAGTGCGTCATCTTCGTGCACTTCGGCAGGAAGATGGTGCTCATCGGCGGCACCCACTACGCTGGCGAAATCAAGAAATCCATCTTTTCGATCCTGAACTACACGCTTCCGCTCCAGGGTGTGTTGTCGATGCACTGCTCGGCGAACATCGGCGCCGCCGGTGACACGGCGCTGTTTTTCGGGCTCTCGGGTACCGGCAAGACGACGCTCTCGAGTGACCCTGACCGCCGCCTGATTGGCGACGATGAACACGGGTGGAGCGACACCGGTGTCTTCAACTTCGAAGGCGGTTGCTACGCCAAGGTCATCAAGCTGTCGCCGGAAGCCGAACCACAGATCTTCAGCACGACCAAACGCTTCGGCACCATTCTCGAGAACGTCGTCATCGATCCCGACACGCGCGCGTTGCATCTGGACGATGCGTCGATGACCGAGAACACGCGTGGCTCGTATCCGATCGACTTCATCGACAATGCCGAGATGTCGGGACGGGGCGGCCATCCGAAGAACGTCATCATGCTCACCGCCGATGCGTACGGTGTGCTGCCGCCGATCGCGCGTCTCTCGTCAGAGGCGGCGATGTATCACTTCCTGTCCGGGTACACCGCCCGTGTCGCGGGAACCGAAAAGGGCGTCACCGAGCCGAAAGCGACGTTCAGCACCTGCTTTGGTGC
>Ga0310904_10000408_pt1 | contig 12029 bp, 12 predicted proteins | sample C48D1metaG_FD_203746 | JGI IMG/M metagenome (GOLD analysis project Ga0310904, IMG submission 203746) | Lab incubated soil microbial communities from West Virginia University Organic Research Farm, Morgantown, WV, United States - C48D1 | ecosystem: Environmental > Terrestrial > Soil >... | reverse complement strand
CGCCGGCCGTGAACGCCTACTAGCTGGTAGCTGGTAGCTGGTAGCCAGTAGCAAGAAACTGCTCGGAACCTGCTACACGCTGCTCGCCACCGGTTACCAACCAGTTAGCAGTCGCCCCTTGACAGCGCCAAAAGAGATTGACTAAATTAGCACTCTTGTAAGGCGAGTGCTAAACGCCGCCTATGCCCCAGACATCGGCCGAGGGGGACTGGCGCGGCGCGCCGCCAAAAGTTGTCCTGAACGTCTAAGGAAAACACGTTATTCACTCAATCAGCTGGAGCGACCTATGAACGCTAGACCGCTACACGACCGCATCCTCGTTCAGCGCATCGAGGAAGGGGAACAGAAAGTCGGCGGAATCATCATCCCGGACTCCGCCAAGGAAAAACCGCAGCAGGGCAAAGTCGTCGCCGTCGGCAACGGCAAGGTCAAGGACGACGGCGGCCGGATCGCCCTGGACGTCAAAGCCGGGGATCTCATTCTGTTCGGCAAGTACTCGGGACAGGAGATCAAGCTCGACGGCGAGGAATACCTCATCATGCGCGAGGACGAAGTCCTGGCCGTGATCGACTCGGGCAGCGGGAAAAAGAAGTAGTAGCGTCCGCCGCCGCGCGGCGCAGCCGCGCTATGGCGGACCCGCCGTAGCCTTGGCGAAGGCGGGCAGGAATTTATAAACAGGAGCACACGATGGCAAAACAGATTATTTACGGCGAAGAGTCGCGACAGGCGATTCTTCGCGGCGTCAACCAGTTGGCCGACGCTGTCAAGGTGACCCTCGGCCCGAAGGGCCGCAACGTCGTTCTCGACAAAAAATTTGGCTCACCCACGATCACCAAGGACGGCGTGACCGTCGCCAAGGAGATCGATCTCAAGGATCCCCTGGCGAACATGGGCGCGCAGATGGTGCGCGAAGTGGCGAGCAAGACCTCGGACATCGCCGGCGACGGCACGACCACCGCGACGGTGCTCGCGCAGGCGATCTACCGGGAGGGCGTGAAGAACGTCGTCTCGGGCGCCAACCCGATGGACATCAAGCGCGGCATCGATCGCGCGGTCGAGAAGGTCATCGAAGGCCTCAAGGCCCAGTCCAAGCCGGTCACCGGGAAGATGATCGCGCAGGTCGGCACCATCTCGGCGAACAGCGATGCCGAGATCGGCAAGTTCATCGCCGACGCGATGGAGAAGGTCGGCAAGGACGGCGTCATCACGGTTGAAGAAGCCAAGACGCTCGAGACCTCGCTCGACGTCGTCGAGGGCATGCAGTTCGATCGCGGCTACCTCTCGCCGTACTTCGTCACCGATCCGGAGCGCATGGAAGTCGTGCTCGAGAATCCGGTGATCCTGATCCACGAGAAGAAGATCAGCTCGATGAAGGACCTGCTCCCCGTGCTCGAACAGGTGGCGCGGATGGGCCGTCCCCTGCTGATCATTGCTGAGGACGTCGAAGGCGAAGCGCTCGCCACCCTCGTCGTCAACAAGCTGCGTGGCACGCTCCAGGCCGCGGCCGTCAAGGCGCCGGGCTTCGGCGATCGCCGTAAGGCCATGCTCGAGGACATCGCGACGCTCAGCGGCGGCCGCGCCATCACGGAAGACCTCGGCATCAAGCTCGAGAACATCAAGATGGAAGACCTCGGCAAGGCGAAGAAGGTCACCATCGACAAGGACAACACGACGATCGTCGAGGGCGCCGGCAACTCGAAGGACATCGAGGGGCGCGTCAAGCAGATCCGCACGCAGATCGAGGAGACGACCTCGGACTACGACCGCGAGAAGCTTCAGGAGAGGCTCGCGAAGCTCGTGGGCGGCGTCGCCGTCATCAAGGTCGGTGCGGCCACCGAAACCGAGATGAAGGAGAAGAAGGCGCGTGTCGAAGACGCGATGCACGCCACCAAGGCAGCCGTCGAAGAAGGCATCGTTCCCGGAGGCGGCGTGGCGCTCATCCGCGCCAGCAAGGGCCTCGAAGGCATGAAGCTCGAGGGCGATCAGCAGATCGGCGTCAACATCGTCCGTCGCGCCATCGAGGAACCGCTCCGCTGGATCGCGACCAACGCCGGCAAAGAAGGGTCGATTATCGTCTCGCAGGTGAAAGAGGCCACCGGTTCGACCGGCTACAACGCGCAGGACGACAAGATCGAGGACCTGATTGCAGCCGGCGTGATCGACCCGACCAAGGTCGTTCGCTCGGCCCTGCAGAACGCTTCGTCCATCGCCTCGCTGCTCCTCACGACCGAGGCGCTCGTGTCGGAGATTCCTGAAGAGAAGAAGGAAGCGGCGATGCCCGGCGGCGGCCACGGCGGCGGCATGGGCGGGATGTACTAACGCTGAAAGTAGAAAGTAAAAAGTAGAAAGTAAAAAGGCCCGGGAGGAAATCCTCTCGGGCCTTTCGTTTTGGCGAACCTTCCGAACCCTACGAATCCACGAACCTTACGAACCTACGAACTAAACGAACTTTTAACGTAACGTGAACGCGATCGCGATCGTCACGAGGACGGCCACCGGCTGACCTTGCTTCGTGCCGGGCGCGAAGCGCCACTGGCGCGCGGCTTTGATGGCTTCCTGATCGAGGCCGAACGACGAATCCAGCGATCGCACCACGCGGATATTGCCCACCTGGCCGTCGGGGCCGACGATGCACTCGAGAAGCACCTCGCCCTGAATCTTCGCGCGCATCGCCTGCGCGGTGTACTGCGGTTTCACTTCCTTCAGCAGCCGCGGTGTTTCGACGCCATTGCCGGGACGGTACGCGCCCCCGCCGGTGCCACCGCCCCATCCATCGCCGAGACCAGAGCCTCGCCCCGATCCGATACCGGTGCCGACGCCCGTTCCGGCGCCACCGCCGCGCCCAAGGCCCAGCGAATCCGACGTCGGAATCCCTTCCATGGCTCCCGCCTGAGCCAGATCGGCCGCTGCCAGCGTCTGCGCCGGGATCGTCAGGTTCTGAAGCGGATCTTCCGGCGGCTTCTCCTTGGGCTGTTCCATTTCCGGCTTTTTCACAACCGGCACGGTGATCTTGTCCTCGCCCTTGAGCTCGACCTTCTTGACAGGCTCGGCTTTCTGATTCCCGCCGCCGCCGCCACCGCCGCCCGGTCCTGGCACGTCGAGCCAGACAATCTGATCGCTCAGCTTGTCGTGCGTCTGCGCCGGAGAAGGCGCCACGAAGGGATGCATCGCGAGCCAGACGGCGAGCGCGAAAAAGGCGAAGTGGATGCCCAGGGAAACGCCCAGCGCACCCGTGGAACGCTTGCGCGATTCCTCGAACAGAAAATGAACTTCCGGCGGTGCGTCGGGACGAAAATCACTCATCTTAGGGAAAGGACGAGGCCTACAAATCTATTTTGCGCCTTGAACCCTGATGGCGCAAGTTGCAAAACGCGAACCAGCTGCGAAACAGCGGTTCTCGGTTCTGCGTGCTGGAGTTCTGGGTTCAGGTGCGTCACGGTTCCAGGTTCTCGCTTCAAATTTACGACGTTCGAATGGCGCACACGGCTTTCACGCAACTGCGCGAATCTTGAAACCAAAGCTGCCGCCCCCCGAAACTTCGGAGTCTGAACGGGAGCCGGAACTCTAAACCCGTCCCGTCCAAGCGCCAATCGCGGCGTTGCCGCCACCGTACGAGTGCAGGACGGCCAGCGCGTCGGCAGCCCTCGGCTCGCTGTGAATGCCCACCATCACGCCACCGCGGCCCGTCAGCACGTGGAAAATCCGGCCATCGTGCGCCTGAAATCCCACGCGCCGCATGGTGCCGGAGATGCCGGCTTTCGTCAGGCCTTGATCGTCACCCTGCAGCGCCGCGACGAGTGGGCCACGCGCCATCGCCGGGCCGATGTCGTGGATGTCCAGCGCCTGCGCTGCGCCGAGCGTGCGCTCGATAAAGCTCGACATCTCGGGGGACGCCTTTGCAAGAATCGACAACGACTCGACGGTAATCCCCTGCTTCCGGAGCGCGTCGACGCCTTTTTCCGCCGACGCAATATCCTGAAAGACCCCGACGGTAAACCGGCCCGTTTCGACGTCCACTGACATGGATCCTCTCAATCTACCAATCTGCGAATCCGCGAATCTGCGAATGCTCTAGTCATTCCACGTTGTCTGAATGACCTTGGAGATGCTCTGTCCCGACATCGCGGCTTCGACGGCGCGCGCGTCCACCGATCGCGCGTGTGCGCCGAGAAGAATCGCCTCGCCCCTCTCGATCTGCGCGCGCCATCGCTCCGCCTCCGATTCCGGCAGCCCGGCCTTGACGAGCGTGGCTTTGAGGTCGCCGGCTACGTGTCCTGCCGCTTCACCGAACTCCGCGGCAAGCGGTCCCGCTGCCACCACCGCGCCCGTGCCTGGGAGCCCGATCGCAATCGCGGCCAGTACATATCCGCTCAGTTCTCCGAAGCGGGACGCGGTGAGTGAATCCTCCAGCTCGGAGCCGGGGCTTGCATCAATCTGGCTCGCGATTGCCCCCTCGGCCATATGATCGCGCGCGACGACCGACAAGTCGGCGGGACCGAGTCCCAGCGCGTGAAGGGTGCGCGCCGCCTCGGCTGCCCCGCTGACATTCTGAAAGAGCGCCATGACCAGACTGTGTGACATCGCTGATTTAATCTATATCAGCTGACGGCTGAGAGCTAATGTGACGATCGCCATCATCGGCGCGGGCCCGGCTGGAGCGATGGCAGCGCTGCGCCTGGCACGCGCGGGTGCGCCGGCCACGCTGTTCGATCCAAGCCATCCGCGCGAAAAGCCCTGCGGCGGAGGACTCACGGGGCGCGCGCTCGCGCTCGTCGCCGATGCCGTCGATATCCGCTCGCTCCCGTCGGTCGTCGTCAGGTCCGCCACCATCGAACCCCCCGTGCCCGCGCGCCACGGCGCCGTTCACGCGGCCGATGTGCCGTTGACCGGTGGCGACGAGGGCGCCGCGCTCGTCATCGTGAGCCGCATGGTGTTCGATCGCGCGCTTCTCGACGCCGCGGTCGCCGCCGGCGCGCGGCTCCTCACGGAAAAAGTCGTCGATGTCTGCCGGCGCGGTTCGCGTTTCATTGTCAAGACCGATCGCGGCGAACACGCCGCCGATTGCGTCATCGGCGCGGACGGCCCGAACAGCATCGTGCGGAAGAAGCTTGCCCGGCCGTTCTCCCGGGGCCAGCTTTCGGTGGCGGCCGGCTACTTCGTACGGGGCGCCACTTCGTCGGCCATCGTCATCAAGTCGATGCGCGAGCAGCCCGGTTACCTCTGGTCGTTTCCACGCCCCGACCATCTTGCGGTCGGCATCTGCACGCCGGCCGCCGAACGCGTTTCCTCGGCTCTCCTGCGTACGCAGTCGCACTACTGGATCCGGCAACACGGGTTCGACCGTGGCACCACGCTGACCCCGTATGCGTGGCCCATCCCCAGTGTCGGCGACCGCGACGCGATGCACATGGCGGTGGAAGGCCCGGGATGGATGCTGGTGGGCGATGCCGCGGGGCTGGTCGATCCGCTGACGCGCGAAGGTATCTACTATGCGCTCCTGTCCGCGCAGTGGGCGGCCGACGCCCTCGCCACCGCCTCGGCAGAGCGCGCGGCCAGCCTCTACGCCTCGCGGGTCGATCACGAAATCAGGCCCGAGATCGCACGCGCCGCCCGCCTGAGCGGCCCGTTCTTCAGCCCCGCCTTCTCGTCGCTCCTGGTTCGCACTCTGCAGGAAAGCGGCGCCATTCGGGAGGTCTTCGTCGATCTGGTCACCGGCGTGCAACCCTATCGCGGGCTGCGGCGGCGCCTCCTGGCAACCCGCGAATGGGCGCTCGCTGCCCGCTCAATTCGGCTGCTCCTGCCCCCTCGGTTTGGCAGTACAATGAACAACGTCGGTTAATCCAAGGAGTCAGACATGGGCCGTATTGGTCTGCCGGAGCTCTTCATCATCCTGTTCATCGTCGTGCTGATTTTCGGTGCGAACCGTCTGCCTCAACTCGCAACCGGTATCGGCAAGTCGATCCGCAACTTCAAAGACGGGATGAAAGAAGGCGAGAACGACAAGAACGCCTAGCGCCGCCCGCGCTTAGACTTCAGGCGCTCGCGGCGGCCAGGCCGCCCGCTCTGGCGCTTCGGCTGCCGGCGCTGTTCATGCTTGGGCCGTGCCTTGCTTCGTCGAGGCCCGCGCCGTTTTTCATCGCTCCTCACCGTCTCCAGGATTTCCACAAGCCCCAGGTCAATCTGGCGCCGATCCATGTCGACGCGGACCACCTGCACGTCCACGCGCTCGCCGAGCTGATACACCTTGTGCGTGTTCTCCCCACGCAGCGAGTGGCTCTTTTCGAGAAAACGATAGTAATCGTCCGCCATGCTCGAGACATGCACGAGCCCTTCGACGTAGTGCTCGACGAGCTGGACGAAGAGTCCGAACGCCGCCACGCCGGTAATGTACCCCTCGAACTCGTCGCCGACCTTGTCGGCCATGAAGCGCACCTTCTTCCACTGCACGAGCTCGCGCTCGGCGTCGTCCGCACGCCGCTCCATCTCCGATGAATGGCGCGCGACCTCGGGCAGGTCGGCTTCCAGTTCCTCCACCCGTTCGGCATCGATGCCCTTGTGCCGAAGCTCCCGCAGCATCCGATGGACGACGAGATCGGGATAGCGGCGGATGGGTGACGTGAAATGGGTGTACGAGTCGGCCGCGAGGCCGAAGTGGCCCAGGTTCCGCTCGGCGTACCTCGCCTTCTGCATCGTGCGCAGCATGAGAAACGCAATCGGGCGCTCCTCGGGCTTGCCGTGCAGCTTCTCGAGCAATCGCTGAAAGTGCCTCGGGCGCACGGCGCCCGGCGGCGCGGCGAGCGAACAGCCGAAGCCCGAGATGAACTCTTCGAACTCCTCGACCTTCAACACGTCCGGCTGCTCGTGGATGCGATAGAGGCAGGGCATGCCGCGCCCTTCGACGAACGACGCGACGGTCTCGTTCGCCAGGAGCATGAACTCCTCGATCAGCTTGTGGGCGATATTGCGCTCAGCTTCGACGATCGACTCCACCCTGCCAGCCTCGTCGATGATGACCTCGGCTTCGGGCAGGTCGAAGTCGATCGAGCCGCGCCGCTTCCGCCGTCCGTTCAGCACGTGGAACAGTTCGGCCATCAACCTGAATTTCGGAACCAGGTCGCGGTACTGCTGCATCAGTTCCGGCGGCTTGGTCGTCAGAATCGCGTTCACGTCGGTGTAGGTCATCCGCGCAGCCGTGTTGATGACGCCGTCGTGGAACTCGGCGCGCACGACCGAGCCGCTGGCATCGATCTCCATCAGGCACGACTGGACCAGCCGATCGACCCGCGGGTTCAGGCTGCAGATGCCCGTGGCCAGCTCCGACGGAAACATGTGAACGGCGCGCTCTGGGAAATACACTGACGTCGCACGCTCGTAGCCTTCCAGATCGAGCGCGCTGCCTTCGGTCACATAGTGGGCGACGTCGGCGATGTGAACGCCCAGCCAGTAGTGGCCGTTCGGCAGCATCTCCAGGCTGATCGCGTCGTCGAAATCGCGCGCGTGCTCGCCGTCGATGGTGACCGTCACGGTCGGACGGAAATCCGTGCGCCCGACGATGTCGTCCGGGCCGACCGGCGCGAAGCTGAGCGCCTCTTCGATGGCGGCCTCGCCGTGCGCGTCGGGAATGCCGTACTTGCGGATGATGATGTCCGTGTCGACGCCCTGCTCGTCGATATCGCCGAGCACCTCGACGACCTTGCCGACCGGGCCGCGTGCGGCGGTGGGCCACGTCGTGATCTGCACGAGCACCATCTCGCCCCGTTCGGCCGCACCCGACTGCCCGGACGGCACGTGCACGTCGCTCGAAATCCGTCGATCGAAGGGCTGCACGAAGCCGAGGCCCGAGTCGTCGATGTCGAAACGGCCGACGATCGTCGCGTTCCCGCGCGCGAGCACGCGGATGATGCGTCCATCGACGCGGTCGTCGCCCGTCCGGCGCTCGATGCGCGCGAGCACGCGATCGCCGTGCATCGCGTCCTTGATGTTCATGGCGGCGATGTAGACGTCTGGTGCGTCGCCACTCGCCTTGTCGGGCACGACAAAGCCGTAGCCGGCCGCGTGCGTCTGCAGGCGGCCCACGACGAGATCCATTTTGTCCGGCAGCCCCACGCGGCCGCCTTTGGTCTCCACGAGCTCGCCCGCCGACGTCAGCGCCTTGACGAGGCGTAGAAACGTCGCGCGTTCTTCCCGGGGAATTTTCAGAATTCGAAGCAACTCCCTGGGAGTTGCGGGGTGTGTGACTTTCTCACGTAGTAATTTGACGATTTGTTCTCTGGATAGCATTTCAGTCTTCAGTTTTCAGTTTTCAGTTGTTGTCAGTAAAACACAGTGCGGGCTGGCTTGTATCGGTGGGCTCAAGCCGGGAGCCCGAGGCCGTTCAGCGGAAAAGGACGACCTGGAGGTCTCCGACGTTGGTCGTCGACGGGCCGGTGATGATGAGGTCGTCGAGACCCTGGAAAAACGCGTAGGCGTTGTTGTCGGCGAGATACGCCTCGGCGTCGACCGATTGCCGACTGGCACGGTGGAGGGTGGTGCGATCCACATAAGCGCCGGCCGCGTCCGTCGGACCGTCGATCCCGTCGGTGCCTATGCTTGCGAGCGCGATGTCGCTCGAGTCGGCGGCGAGCGCCTTAGCGACCGACAGGGCAAGCTCCTGATTGCGTCCCCCCCTGCCCTTGCCGACGACTTTGACGGTGGTCTCGCCGCTCGCGATGACAGCCATCGGGCGCGTTCCGGCCCGCGCGTGCGACCGTGCGCGTTCCAGCACGATCGGCCCCATGGTGCGGGCGTCGCCGACGATCGGCTCCTCGCTCAGCACGACCTCGTAGCCGAGCTGCCGCGCCGCCTCTGCGGCGCCTTTCATCGCGTCGAATCGCCCGCCGATGACGCGGGTGAGCGATCGCGTCAACCCGCGATCGCCGGCCTTGGGCGTCTCGGCGATCGTCCCCTCGAGGCCGGCCCGGAGGTAATCCTTCGCCGGCAGCGTGAGCTGACTTTCGACCCCGAACCGCTCGATGTAGCCCCAGGCATCGCGGTATGTCGACGGATCCGGCACGGTCGGACCCGACCCGATGACGCTCAGGTCGTCACCGACGACGTCCGAAATCGCGAGGCACACCGTCGCAGCCGGCGCGGCCGCCGCCAGGCGCCCGCCCTTGACCGCCGAGAGGTGTTTGCGGATCGTGTTGAGCGCGGTAATGTCGGCGCCGCCCTTGAGCAGCGCGTTCACGGCCGTGCGCTTGTCCTCGAGCGTCAGGTCGCCGGCGGGGACCGCCATCAACGCCGACGCGCCACCGGACAGCAGCACGACCAGGACTTCGCCCGGATCGCTCTGACGGGCTGCCTCGAGCGCACGCCGCCCCGCCGCGACGCTGCGCTCATCGGGCAGCGGATGGCTCGAGGGGATCCATTCGAGCATCGGCGGCAGCTTGATCGGCAGATGCGTCCCGATGACGATGCCGTCGCGGATACGGTCGCCGGCGATGCGCGCAAACGTGTCCGCCATGAACGGCGCCGCCTTGCCGACCGCGATGACGCGCAGCGTCTTCCCCTGCAGCCGCGAGGCGATGCTGATGAGACGGACGGCGCGATCGATCAGGTGGTGTGGCGACGCAGCTTCGATCGCCGCGCGTGCAATGGTCAGGACGTGTTGGCGAAAATCGGGCAGGGCGAAAATCTCAGTGGACGTTCTTGGGATCGGTCCAGCCCGACAGTCCCGTCACGACGTTGAACTTCCGAAGCAGACTGCTGACGAGCCGGTCGGCGTCTTTCTTCGTTGAGAGCTGTTCGAGTTGGGAAATGATGCGGGTGAGGGCGGCTTCGACCGATGTGATGGCGCTGACTGAATAATACTCGCGCTGTTCTTCGAGACAGCGTCGATGTTTCAGGAACTCCTCCCGATAGAACTCGGTAAGGTTGGTCCCGGGTCTCGCCTTCGGTTGCTCCATTGAGGGATGAATCCAGTCTACGAAGGCGGCGGAGAACTGTCAACGAGTTTCATGAGCGCGCCGACGCGCGGCAGGTGGGCTCGACGCGCGAAGGCGCATCACTCGGCGACTTCGCGCGTACCGGTCGCGGCGATGAATCCACCGAGCGATCCAACCGCCATGCCCGCGAGAAGCAGTCCCGTGGCGGCGGGAAGCGAGAGAAATACCAGCGATCCCGGATCGATGGCGGCTTCGACAAGGGCCCCGGCCCGGCTCCGAACCACAAGAAATGTGATCCACAGCACGACGAGCGCCACGATCGCCCCGATTCCCCCCTGGATCAGTCCCTCGACCACGAACGGCCCGCGAATGTACGCAATCGGCGCTCCGACCAGTTGCATGATGTGAATCTCTTCGCGTCTGGCCACCAGGGCGAACCGCACGACGCTGGCCACTGTGAGGGCCGCGGCAAACACCAGCAGCGCGGCCAGCGTGAATCCGCCCGTTCGAACCGCGCCGGCCGCACGCATCAACCGCTCGATCCACTGCCGGTCGTAGCGCACATCGGCCACGCCCGGCAAAGCGGCCGCACTCCGTGCGAGAGATTCGATGTCGGACGGGCTCGCCTCCGGGCGCAAACGAATCTCGAAGGACGCCGGCAGCGGGTTGGCCGGCAAGTCCCCCGCGGCGTCCGCGAGCGTGGGGAAATTCTGTCTGAAGCGGCGAAGCGCTTCCTCTTTCGAGACCGGCTCTGCCGCGCCCACGACCGCGCTCTCCCGGAGCGCCTTCTCGACCGCGCTTCGCTCGTCTGCGGTGACCGTGTCTGCGAGGTAGACCGAGAATTCTGCGGCGTTCTGCCAGCGCGCGAACAGGCGCTCCAGGTTACTGGTCAGAATCAGGAACGCGCCAAGCACGATAAACGCGACCGCAATCGTCGCGGTCGCGATGGCGGCCGTCTTCAGGCCGCGCATGAGGCTCGCCAGCGCCTCGTCGAAGAAATACTTAAGCGCCCGCATTGCTTCCAGACGCCATCGTCGCGCGCTCGTCGGCGTCGATGAGCCGGCCGTGATCGATCGCGATCGCGCGGCGGCCGACACGGTGGATCAAATCGCGATCGTGGGTCGCGATGAGGACGGTGGTCCCGCGCGCGTTGACCTCACGGAACAGGTTCATGATGTCGAGCGACAGGTCGGGATCGAGGTTGCCGGTCGGCTCGTCGGCGAGGATGAGCATGGGATCGTTCACCAGCGCGCGGGCGATCGCGATGCGTTGCTGTTCGCCGCCCGACAGCTCCTGCGGGTAGGCGTTCATCCGGTGCTGGAGCCCGACCCATTTCAGTACTTGAAACGTCTTACGCTGCTGGGTCGAGACGGGCGCCCCGAGTACACGCGGCACGATCGACACGTTCTCGAGCACGGTCTTGCGCGGAATCAGCTTGAAATCCTGGAACACGAATCCCACACTGCGCCGGTACGCCTGCACCTGGCCGGGCGTCAGCTTGGCGAGATTGCGCCCGGCGACGGTGACCGCGCCGTCGCTCGGCAGGCTTTCGCGCAGCAGCAGACGGAGGAACGTCGACTTGCCCGCGCCGCTGGGACCGGTGAGGAACACGAACTCACCCTTCTCGACGCGGATCGAGAGGTCGCGCAGCGCGTACACGCCACGGCTGTAAAGTTTTGAAAGATGATGGGTTTCTATCAAGAGCCGCAGTGAATATTCTACCGGTCAAGCTCCCGGCGCAATAGCTCATTCACGAGCTTCGGGTTCGCCTTGCCCCCCGTTTTCTTCATCACCTGGCCGACGAGGAACCCGAACGTGCCGGTCTTGCCGTTGCGAATCTGTGCAACGGCGTCCTGATTCGCCACGAGGACCTCGCGCACGCTCGACAGGATCGCCTGCTCATCGCCAATTTGTGCCAGCCCGTCGGCGGCCACGATGTCGTCGGCGCTGCGCCCGGTGTCGTACATCTTCTCGAACACCGTTTTGCCGATCGACGCGCTGATGGTCGACCGGTCGACCAGCCCGATCAATCCCGCCAGCGCCGCGGCGGAGACGCGCTGCCGATCGAAACGCTCGCCCAGATCGTTGAGCTTCCTGGCGACTTCA
>Ga0310904_10000405_pt1 | contig 12041 bp, 8 predicted proteins | sample C48D1metaG_FD_203746 | JGI IMG/M metagenome (GOLD analysis project Ga0310904, IMG submission 203746) | Lab incubated soil microbial communities from West Virginia University Organic Research Farm, Morgantown, WV, United States - C48D1 | ecosystem: Environmental > Terrestrial > Soil >... | reverse complement strand
GTACGTCAACGGCGACGAGCGTCCGGCGGTGCTCTACGAGACCGCGCTGAAACGTATCCGCCAGCTGTCGGCGCACGAAGTCGGGCACACGCTCGGGCTCGGCCACAACTACTACGACAGCAGCAAGGGCTGGGTCTCGGTGATGGACTACCCGCACCCGCTCGAAGTCCTCAACGAGGACGGCACCATCGATCTGTCAAAGGCATACGAGCAGAAGATCGGCGACTGGGACAAGGTGGCGATCAACTACGGCTACCGCCAGTTTCCCGCGGGCACGAACGAAAAGCCGGCGCTGACGAAAATCCTGACCGACGCGTGGGGCCAGGACCTGCGCTACTTCACCAACCAGGACACGGACATCCATCCGCGCACCGAGCAGTGGTCGAACGGCACCAACCAGGGCGACGAGCTGACGCGGCTGATGAAGCTGCGCCGCGCCGCGCTCAATCGGCTCGGCCTGAACACGATCCGCAAGGATGTGCCGACGGTGCTGATCGAAGAGCCGCTGGTGCCCATCTACATGTATCACCGCTACGCGGTCGAAGGCGCCGCGTCGATGATCGCGGGGCAGGACTTCACCTACGCGTTCCGCGGCGACAACACGACGCCGGTCGAATGGGTGAACGGCGAGATGCAGCGCAAGACGATCGACGCGCTGTCGGCGACGCTGAAGCCGTCGGAGCTGACAATCCCGAAAAAGATCCTCGACCTGCTGCCGCCGCGGCCGCCCGGCTACGGCATGCACCGCGAGCTCTTCCCGAGGACGACCGGTGAAGGCTTCGATCCGATCAACCCGGCATCGATCGCCGCCGAGGTGACGATTGGGTTCGTCCTGCAGCCGGATCGCGCGGCCAGAATGGTCGCGCAGAACGCCGTCGATCAGGCGCTGCCCGGCCTCGGTGAAGTCATCGACAGGCTCGTCAAGGCCACGTTCGATCAGCCGACGTCTGGCACCTACGAAGCGGAAGTGCGCCGCGCCACGGAGCGCGTGCTGGTCGATCGCGTGATGTGGCTGGCACAGTCCGCGCCGAACGCGCAGGTCCGCGCGATCGCGTCGTTGAAGCTCGATCGCATTCGCGCGCGCTCGACGACGGCCGGCGCGACCACTATGGCGGAGTCCGAGCGGGCGCACCGTTCGCTGATGGCTGCCGACATCAAGCGCTTCCTCGAGCGGCCCGTCAACGACGCCATGTCGGCGCGCGTGATGCCGCCCTCACCCGCGCCGCCCGGCGCGCCGATCGGCGACACCGGCTATGACTGGCTGGCGCGACCGTCGCAGTGCGACTGGGACATCGTCAATCCGGAGATGTGGCTGCACTATCAGCCGCAACAGTAGCCAGACGCTAGATGCTAGTAGCTAGGAGAGCTCTTGTCTCTCTTCTAGCTACTAGCTACTAGCTACTTCCTTGAGCGGCCTTGCCGGCGAGTAGCTGTGCGTCAACCGTGACACTGCCGGCAACAGGACGAGCCCAGCGGCCGCCGCTATCGTCTTGAACGGCATCCACTCCGGATACGGAATCAACGCCGGCATCCCGAACAACGGCTCGCCCCCGCCCAACCGCAGCACCAGCGACACGCTGAACGCCGCGATCGATCCAACCAGGTTCGCTTTGCTGTCGAAGAGCGCCGCGACCAGCTGCGGAAACAGCAGCACGAACACGAGATCGCTCGTAAAGAACCAGAGCGCCTGCACGCTCTGCACCTTCAGCGCCATCCAAACCGCCCCGACTCCGAGGAGCGCAATCGCGATACGCATCACCAAAGTCAGGCCACCGACGGACATGTCAGGACGAAGCAAGCGGCGGTAGACGTTCCACGCGAACATCGAACCGGCCGACAGGATCGAGGACGAGAAACTCGACGTCACCGCGCCGACGATCGCGGCCAGGCCAAGAAGCCCGATCGCCGGAGGCGTCACGTAACGGAAGATCATCGGCAATGCATCCGCGGGCTGTAGCGACAATCGGTCCGCTAAATCCGGCGGCCACACGTACGCGAACGCCACGAGCCCCATCAGCAGCGGCGGAATCGTCAGAGCGATCGTCATGAAGCCCGACAGGATGGAATGCGCCTGCGCAGCACCGGGCGAGCGACACGACAGAACGCGCTGGAAGTAGCAATTCCATGGCACGCCGCCGAGCATCAGCATCATGCTCGCGTCCCACCACGACATCGTCGAAAGTGAGGCCTCATGCGGCGCCGCCTGGTATGCATCCCACGCGTGGCCAAGGCCGCCTGCCGCCGACAACGCGAACGGCAGCGCCGCGGCAAGGCCGACACCGACCAGCACGAGCTGGAACGCGTCGGTATAAGCCACCGCCCACATCCCGCCGGCCATCGTGTAGAGCGTGACCACCGCCGCGGAGATCACGATGCCGGTCGCCAGGTTCAGATCCAGGACGACGCCGAAGGTGGAGCCGAGCGCGACCAGCAATTCCGCGCTCCAGAACATTTCGGCGAGGACCGCCGGCATCGCCAGCACCACCGCCCACCTCGCGCCGAAGCGGGCCTCGAACGGATCGATCAGCGTGTGGAACTCGAGCTCGCGCATCCGCCGCGCGAAGAACAGGCCGCCAATAATCAGGCTGATGCCGAAGCAGACGCCGCCCTGCAGTCCGCTCGCCAGGCTCGACCGGTAGACCCCCTCGGCGGTGCCGAGCAGGTAGCCGCCGTCCACCCACGTCGCGGTCATGGTGAACGTCGCCAGCCACAGTGGCATCGATCGGCCGGCGACCATGAAGTCGTCGGTGCCGCCGCTCGCCGTCTTGCGGGTGGCCAGCCAGCCGATCGTCATGAACGACGCGTAGATCAGCCCGATTGCCAGCAGCGCCATGCCGCCGCATATTACGCTGTTTTACGTAACCATTACGTATAATCACGTAATGGTGACGCCGACTACCGTAACCGGCCGGGACAACCCGTTCGTCTATGGCGAGATCGTCTCGGCGGCAGCCTTTGCCGACCGCGAAGACGAGCGCGAGCGGCTCCGCCGCGACCTCGCCTCGGGCCAGAAGGTCTTCCTGATCTCGCCGCGCCGCTACGGCAAGTCGTCGCTGGTCCGCGACGTGATGCGGGGCCTGGCCCGCAAGAAAATCCTGACGGTCGAAGTCACGGTGGCGGCGTCGAGCTCGTACATCGGCTTCCTCGAGTCCTATGCGCGGGCGCTCGTCGCCGCGGACACGCCGGCCGGCCGCCTGAAGCGCTGGGCCGGCGAGCTGTTCCGGGCGATCAAGCCCGAGCTCCGCATCGACACCGATCCGCTCGGCAAGGCCGGCTTCGCGCTCTCCTTCCCCGCCGTCCGCTCCGCCCGCGACGCGGCTCGCGTCGCCGCAGAAGTCTTTGCGCTGCCGGCCCGAATCGCCGAGGCCCGCGGCCAGCGCCTGGCCATCGCGCTCGACGAATTCCAGGCCATCACCGCATTCGATGGCGGCACGGTCGAGAACGCCTTGCGCGCCGCCGTTCAGGACCAGCGCCAGGTCGGGTATGTGTTCTCGGGCTCGGAGCCGTCGCTGATGGAGCGCATGCTTGGGCCGCGGCGTCCCTTCTACAAGGCCGGCCCGGTGATGCGCCTCGACAAAATCAATCCCGGCGATTTCGCCACGTTCATCGAGGCTCGGTTCGAAGGCAGCGGCATCGGTCCCGAACCGGGACTCGGCGACGCGATCGTCGACGTCGCCGCCAACGTGCCCTACGACGTGCAGCGCCTGGCGCACGAGACCTGGGACGACGTGAAGGAGGCCGGCAAGAAGATGGCGGGCCTCGACGATCTTCACGCCACCCTGATCAGGCTCCTCGGCGAGCAGCAGATGGTGTTCGAGGAATCGTGGCAGCGCCTGACCCTGCCGCAGCGCGCGGTGTTGCGGGCGGTCGTGCTCGAGGACGGGAAGGAATTGATGTCGGCCGACGTGCGCACCCGGCATCGACTGCCGGGCACGTCAACCGTTCAGGCGGCGCTCGCCGCATTGTTGCGGCAGGACATCATCATGAAAGATCTCGGCCGCTACGCCGCCGTCGACTCACTCTATCGGGAGTGGGTCGCCAGGAAGACGTCCTAGGAACTCGAGGGTTCAAGGGGTTCAAGGGGTTCAACGAGTTCAAGCGGTTCAACGGATCGTCGACGCAGAGTGACCTGGTCGAACAATGAATAGGCGACCGGCGTCACGACCAGCGTCACGAGCAGCACCATCGTCTGGCCGCCGATTACGACCCAGCCGATCGCGTGGTTGGTTGCCGAGCCGACGCCGCTCGTGACGACCAGCGGGATCATTCCCGCCACGAACGCCAGCGTCGTCATCAGGATCGGACGCAGCCGATCGCGGCTCGCCTGGATGACCGCGTCGTGCGTGCTCATCCCGCGCTCTTTCAGCTGGTTGGCGTGATCGATTTGCAGAATCGAGTTCTTCTTCACGACCCCGAAGAGCACCAGCAGTCCCAGTCCGGAAAAGATATTCAGCGACTGCTGGAAGATGATGAGCGACAGCAGCGCAAAGGGCAGCGTCAGCGGCAGCGACAGCAGGATCGTGACCGGGTGCAGCCACGACTCGAACTGCGCGGCCAGGATCAAGTACATGAAGATGAACGAGAGCGCGATCGCCGAGAGGAACGCGGTGGCGGTGCGATTGAGCTCGCGCGATCGACCGGCGAATTCGGCGCGATACTCCGGACCGAAATGGAGCTCGGCGGCCGCCGCGGCGATCGCCTCCTGGGCCGTGGCTTGCGACGTGCCCGGCAGCATGTTCGCGTTCAAGGTCACCTGGCGCTGGCGGCCCATGCGGCTGATCGTCGCCGGCGAATCGGTCGCCTCGAAGGTGGCGATGTTGTCGAGGGTCACGATGCCAAGACGGGACGAAGGCACGGGCAGCGCGGCAACCGCTTCCCGGGATCCACGCAAGCCCTCTTCGGCGCGAAGGTGCACCTCGTACTGCTCCCCGGACTCGTTGAACGTCGTCACCTGGTCGCCGGCGACGAGCAGCCGCAACGCCTCGGCCGCGTCGGCGACTTGCACGCCAAGGTCTGCCGCTTTCGGCCGATCGAGCAGCACCGACATCTCAGGCTTGCCCGCATTGAGCGTGGTGTCGACGTCGACCAGGCCGGGAATCGCCCGGGCCTTCTCGAGCAGCGCGTCGCTGTATTTCTCGAGCTGCGCCAGGTCGGGACCCTGCACCATGAACTGGATGCCGCCGCCCCCGCCGCCAGGTCCGCCGCCGAGCGACACCGACGTTCGTATGCCGCCCTTCACGTACTCGGGCAGTATGCGATCGCGGACTTCCGACATCACCGCAAACTGATCGCGCTTGCGCGCGTCGATTTCCTGGAGACGCACCATGATCGTCGCGGTATTCAACGTGCCTGCAGCGTCGCCGGCCACGGTGGTGAGCGTGAAGTCGACCTCGGGAATCTTGCGGACGGCCGCGCCAAGACGGTTGGCGATGACGTCCATGGCCGCGAGGCTGGTGCCCTCGGGCGCCCGCAACGAAATGTCGAACTGCGATTGGTCGTCCTCGGGCGTGAAGTTGACCTTCGTGATCATGAACAGCGGCACACTCGACAGCAACAGCACCACCGCCGAGAGCGAGACGATGCCGCGGTGCGCCATCGCCCATTCCAGCAGGCGCGTGTAGCCGCGATCCAGCGGCTCGAAGAGCAGGTTGTGCTTCGAATCGTGCTTGCCGTCCTTGACGGGCGGCTTGAGCCAATAGGCCGACATCATCGGCGTAAGCGTGAAGCTGACAAACAGCGAGACCAGCACCGCGAAGGACATCGTCAGGCCGAAGCTCGCCATGAACCGCCCGACCATGCCGCTCATGAAGCCGACCGGCGCAAAAATGGCGACCAGCGAGAGCGTCGTCGCCATCACCGCCAGGCCGATTTCCCGCGTTGCCTCGACGGCCGCGAGCACGGGCGGCATGCCCTTCTCCTCGATGAAGCGATAGATGTTCTCGAGAACCACGATCGCGTCATCGATGACGATGCCGACCGACAGCGTCAGGGCCAGCATCGTCAGCATGTTGAGCGTGAAGCCCATGTACCAGATGAGCGCGAAGGTGGCGACGATCGACGTCGGGATGGCGATCGCCGCGATCATCGTCGAGCGCAGGTTGCCAAGGAACAGGAAGACGACGATGGCGGCGAGAATCGAGCCGACGATCAGGTGTTCCTGCACGCTGGCGATCGACGCCTCGATGAATTGCGCTTCGTCGCGGACGATGCGCAGCGAATAACCGGGCGGGAGAATGCCCTGCAGGTCGGCCAGGCGCTGCTTGACGTTGTTGGCGACTTCCACGGTATTGGTGCCCGACTGCTTGCGGATCTGCAGCAGCACGGTGGTCTCGCCGTTGACGCTGGCCTGCGTGCGCGGCTCGGCCATGCCGTCCTCGATCCGCGCCACGTCGCGCAGGCGAATCGGATGGCCATCGACCTCGCGCAGGACCACGTCGCCGAAGCCGTCGATCGTCTCGATGCGTCCGCGCGTGCGCAGCGTCACCGACTGCGCGCCCTGATCCATGCGGCCGCCGGGGATGTCGGCGTTCTGGGACTGCAGCGCCCGCGCCACGTCGTTGACCGACAGGCGTTGCGCCCGCAGCAATTCAGGATTCAGCCAGAGGTTGATCTGCCGCGCGCGGCCGCCGATGACGACGACCTGGCCGACGCCGTCGGAGCTCTCGAGCCGCCGGCGCAACACGCGATCGGCAAACTCCGTGATGTCGCGGACCGGCTTATTCGCGGTGACGGCGACCGTGATTACCGGCGCCGCGGTGAAGTCGAGCTTTTCCACGGTCGGCTGCAGCACGGTGCGTGGCAGTTGCGGCATCACACGGTTGACGCGATCGCGAACTTCCTGCGCCGCTATATCGGCGTTCTTCTCGAGTTTGAAGGACACGACGACCTGCGAAATACCTTCGGATGAGGTCGAGCTGAGCGTATCGATCGCACTGATGGTGTTGACCGACTCTTCGATCTTGTCGGTGACCTCGGTCTCGATTTGCTCCGGCGCTGCGCCCGGCAGGCGCGTGGTGACCGAGATGGTTGGGACGTCGACGTTGGGAAAGCGATCGACGCCGAGCCGGCCGAACGCAAACAGTCCGACCACCGTCAGCGACAGTACGAGCACCCAGGCAAAGACCGGGCGCTTGACACAGAGGGCGGCAAGCCATTGCATGGTTTACCTCACCGCCACGCGCACGCCGTCGACCAGCTGATCGACGCCGGTCGTCGCGACGCGCTCGCCGGCCTTTACGCCGCTGGCAATCTCCACCCGATCGGCGACCACCTGGCCGGTCATGACGATGCGCTCTTCCACCCGATCGCCGTCGATCACAAACACGCGCGCGGTGCCGGCGGTCGTGCGGATCGCGGCGGACGGCACCAGGATGCCGGGCCGGTGCTGCGCCTCCTCGATCTGCGCCGTCGCGAAGAATCCGGGCTTGAGGCGGCCGTTGGCGTTGGGCACGATGGCCTCGAGTGTCAGGGCGCGCGTCGAGGCGGTCACCGACGGCGACACGTAGCGGACCTGTCCCGAGAACGTCTCGCCCGGATAGGCGTCGACCTCGAAGGTCACGGCGCGTCCAGCCGCCACCGCCGACACGTATTGTTCCGGCACCGTCAGCTCGACGCGCAGCGGATCGATCCGCACGACCGACGCGACCTTGGCGCCGCGCGTGACGTAGTCGCCGACGGAGACAAAGCGCTCGCCAACCGCGCCGGCAAACGGAGCGCGCACGACGGTATCCGCCAGCGCTTTCTGCGCGACGGTGACGCGTGCCCTGGCGCCCATCAACGCCTGGTACTGTTGAGCGGCGCCATTCTTCGCGACGTCGTATTGCCGCTGGGACGCCTCCAACTGGGCGCTGCGCTGATCGAAGTCCGATTGCGACAGCAGCTTGTCCTGATAGAGGCGCTCGGCGCGGCCGAATTCATTTTTCGCGAGTTGGTAGGCGGCCCTGGCGTTGGCGACCTCGGGCACGCGCTCGACATCGAACGCCGTCCCGCCTTCGAGTCCGAGCCTCGCTTCGATCTGCGCGGCGTTGGCCTGCGCCTCGCGCGCCTGCGCCTCGACCTCGGTGGCCAGAATCTGGATCAGCTGATCGTTGGCGCGGACCAAGCTGCCGCGTTCCACGGGCGTCGCGATCACGCGGCCGGCGATCTCGGCGGCGACCTCGGCGTCTTCCTGGGGGGTCAGCGTGCCGCTGACGCGGATGAAACGCGCGATCGGCTCAGCGGCGGCGGCGATCGCGGTCACGTTCACCGCGGCGGCTTCGGCCGCATCCCTGGCGTCGGTCGCATTCGCGCCACAGGCGGCGATCGCCAACACGGCGGGCAGGACAAAGAAGATTGAGCGGAACACGATAACTCCTGATCTGGTCATGACGGGCGGCGCCGTGACGAAGTGCGGCGGGCGGAAGGCTTGCGGCCGGCACGCTCCGGTGCGGCGGCGCCAAGCAGGAACTGGTCGACGTGCTGCCGCGCGAACCCGCGCGGGTTCTTGATCATCGGCAGGTCGGCATTGATGGCGTGCAGCTGCCGCCACGTGACCAGCGGGCTGACGAAAGCGATCGCGAGCGTCGTCGGGTCAGCGCGGCGCAACCAGCCGTCCTTGATCAGGCGGCGCAGGATGTCGTGCAGCCGCTCACGGCTGTGGCCCATGCGCTCGTAGAGGTTGAGGCGGCCGCTCTTGGCGAGGCGAATACCGTCCGACATCAGGATGCGAAACAGCTTCTGCTCGCGCGGTTCGACATAGCCGTCGAGCGTGGCGTAGGCGAGCCGCAACAACAGGGCGTGGCCGTCGCCAATCGACCCATCGGCGAGCGGCGCCAGCCGCTCGACTTTCGAGTCCTGGTGGGCGGCGAGGATCGCCTCGAAAAGCGCGTCCTTGCCGGCGAAGTAGTTGTAGAGCGCGCTCTCGCGGACCCCGACCGTCGTCGCCACGTCGCGGAGGCTGGTGCCGAAAAAGCCTTTTTCGGCGAAGAGGTCGAGCGCCGCGTCCAGGATGGCCTGGCGGGTGCGCTGCCCGTCGGCGTTCCTGGGGCGTGCCATATAAATTAATGGTCGTTCATTTAATTGTCCTTGTCAAACCCCGGCCACGGACCCGACGGCCGGGGGCGGCGGCGGCAGGGTTGCCCATCGACCTGACATCAATCGCGCGTTGACGCGCGAGTTGTCATACCATTTCAACCCACGGGAGGCTTGATGCAAGAGCGTCGTAGGTCAGCGTGGATCGGCGGCATGGTCGTCGTCAGAGGGACGGTAGTCGCGACGGAGGATCTGGTCATCGACGGACAGGTGCACGGCACCATCGAGCTCGGCGATCACAATCTGACGATCGGCGATGTTGCGGTGGTGGTCGCGGACCTCATGGCCAAGTCCATCGTGATCAGCGGTAACGTCACGGGCAACGTGATCGGCAGCACCAGCGTCGAATTGAAGTCGACGGCGAAGGTGGAGGGCGATATCACCGCGCCAAAGTTCGTGCTGGCCGAAGGCGCCAGCCTCAGCGGGAAGGTGGATACGGGAACGAAGAAGAAGGCTTAGGGTCCTAGGGTCCTAAGGCCTGGGCCGCAAGACCTCCGTTAAGACCCTAAGTCCCTAGGACCCTAAGACCTACTTCTGTTCAGCGAGCATCTTCTTGATCTGCGCGACGGTCGCGTCGACGCCGATCCGCTGAATGTCCTTGCCGATCTCCTTCGTCGAGGGATGCGGATCGCCCGACAAGCCGTTGTTGACGCGCGCCGGCGCATTCGGATCCTGCGGACGTCCGCCGCCACCGCCACCGCCACGCTGCGGCGCGGGAGGATTCTCACCGCGCGCGATCGCGGCCTCGCGCGCCAGACGCGCATCGCGTGCCGCCTTCCACTGCTCCGGTGTCTGCCCGGTCGGATCGAACGGCACCGTCTTGTAGATCGGGCGCACGTATGAGCCCGGTGTCGGCTCGAGGAACAGCATCTTCGACGTTTCCATCATCGCGCCGTGCCCGCCAATCGGCAGTTTGTGATCGTAGAAGTACAGCTGCACTTCGTCCTGATACTTCTGGTAGAAATCAGGCACGTAGTAGACGTGCACGCCGCGCGAGGCGTACTTCGTGTGCATTTCTTCGGAGGCTTCCTTCATCATCTGCTGGCCGCCGCCGTGATCGCCCATGACGAAGATGTTCTTGAAGCCGTTCCAGACCTGGCTTTCGATCTCGGCGAGCTTCAGACCCTTGAAAATCTCGCGCGACACGGTGATGCCGCCGGGGATATTCGAGCCGTCGCTGACGCCCGTGGCGCCGACGTCGATCGGCATCACGGGCGCGACCAGCGTGTGCCCGATGATCTTGGCCGCATCGATCGCCGTGTGCTTCGACATGATGGTATGGCCGGCAAGGATGTTCTGCGGGCCGCGCGCCTCGGTGCCGCCATTGGCGATGATGACGTTGATGAAGCCGGCCTTCTGCTTCTCGACGAGCTCGCTCGAAGTCAGCAGCTCCATCTCGATGATCTCGCCGACGGGCCGCCCGGACTGCACCAATTGGGCGAATGCGGGCGCGCTGAGAAACAACGCCGCCATGAATACCGTGAATCTTTTCATAAGTCCCCCACGCCCGCGTTGGTCACGAGCGTGAGGGATTTTACTTCACTATTTCTTCGGGACGAGCCTGGGCAGGCGTTTCTCGGCTAATCGGTGGCACTACACACTCGACACCGACGCCGGTAAGCCGAGGAATTCGCCGTAACAATCGGCCGCATTTGAAACGGCGCGCGCCTGCGCCGGCGCCAGCTTCTTATAGGGCGCGACCTCGATGAGCACGGCGTTCCCCTTGATCGTGCGCGACCACCCGCCGGCCAGGCGTCCATCGATCATCAGGTGATTTGCGAACGCGCCGCCGCTCCGTGCCACGACGTTGGCGGCACGCGCCTGATCGACAAACGCCGCGCGCTCTTTGTAGGCGATCAGATACTCGTCGTAATTCGGCAGCAACATCGCGACGTGGCCTTTCGAGGCGCCGCGCGAGTCTTCAGCGCTCCAATGCGTCAGCCCGCTGATCGTCGACGATTCCAGGGCCGGCCGCACCGATCCAATCGCTTGCTGCGCCGTCTTCGTCGTGAGCCCTGACCACCACGCGAAATCGCGAACGGTCGCCGGGCCATGGCTCGCAAAATATCGCATGGCTAGTTCAGCAAGCGCGTCTTCGGGGGTCTTGGGCTTCGTCTTCGGCGCGCGCTCGTCGAGCAGCGCATACGTGAACTGCTTGCCCCGGCGCGGTCCGCTGCAGATCACGCCTTCGAGCTCGGCCTGCATCACGAGGTAGGCGAGCTTCAAGCCGTCCGCGGGTATCTTCGCGCGCGTCAGGTGCGCCGCGATTTCCATTCGCGTCAGCGTTTTCCTGCCTTCGAGCATGCGATGGATCATCGCGCAGCTCTTGTTCAGGATCTTCGCGTCGAGCCCGGCCTGGCGGTAGAAATGCGTGTTGAGGGCATGCACGCGCGGTCCGCTCAGCGCCAGCATCCAGCGGATGTCCTCGGGTGCGACGAAGTGCCACGTCGGACGCAGCACGTGCGTCCGCAGGATCTGGCCGTCATTGAAAGCCTGCTCGACGTCGGCATCCTGGATCCCGGGCGCGCGCAGCCCGATCGCCCACTTGGCCGCGGGAAAATCCTGCGCCTGCATCGCACACAACCACGACACCACCTGCGCCGGCTTGCGGCGAGTTGATCCGATCAGCTGTTGATTGCGAAGCCGCGCGCTTAGTAATTCTGCTGGGGTTGCGGCCATCGGAAAGTCGGAGATAAAGCCGGAGTCCTACCGGACTCCGGCCTCACTAACCTTGAGATCAGTAACCCAGGGGAACTGGGCTGTCAAAGCGAACACGAAGAACGGTGCCTTCCGGGAGATGGACGTCCTTGCCTTCGGTCGCCGCGATGACGCCGCCGCCGCCGATGAGAATGCCGGCGATCGCACCCTTCACGCCGCCGAGGATGCCGCCAATGATGGCGCCCACCGCGGAGCCCGCGCCGATGCGGGCCGTTTCGCCCTTGATGCCTTCGCTCTCGAGCGCTTGCGTCACG
>Ga0310904_10000401_pt1 | contig 12089 bp, 10 predicted proteins | sample C48D1metaG_FD_203746 | JGI IMG/M metagenome (GOLD analysis project Ga0310904, IMG submission 203746) | Lab incubated soil microbial communities from West Virginia University Organic Research Farm, Morgantown, WV, United States - C48D1 | ecosystem: Environmental > Terrestrial > Soil >... | reverse complement strand
AGACCGGGATGGTGTTCCAACGGTTCAACCTCTTCCCACACATGACCGTCCTGGAGAACATCACCGAAGCCCCGTTGCGGATCCTCAAGAGGCCCCGCGACGAAGTGATCGACGAGGCTCACACGCTGATGGCGCGCGTCGGATTGGCTGACCGCGGGGCGTCCTACCCGCGAGCACTCTCTGGCGGACAGCAGCAACGGATCGCGATCGCCCGCGCCCTTGCCATGAAGCCGAAGCTGATGCTGTTCGACGAGCCGACGTCGGCCCTCGATCCTGAACTCGTCGGCGAGGTGCTGGAAACCATGAAATCCCTTGCTGAGTCGGGAATGACGATGGTGGTGGTCACCCACGAGTTGGGATTCGCTCGCGAAGTCGGTGATCAGATCGTCTTCATGGACGGTGGCGTCGTCGTCGAGTCGGGGAGCCCGGCAGTCGTCCTCGGGAGCCCGAAGCACGATCGCACTCGCGGATTTCTCTCCAAAGTGCTCTAGCGGTGTGGGAACGAAACGGACCAGGACTGTCGTCCTGGTCCGTTGCCAACCGGTGGAGCTGCCGGGAATCGAACCCCATTGCAGAATTCGCCGTGACCTGCTGAAACACCGGACTAAACGACGTGAAACTACGCGAAAGTGCGCGAAATGACCTGCGGATACACGAAAGGTGTTGATGGCATCAACAGCACTCGGTTCATCGCCACACCGCGGGGTTGAGCGACGCGTTTTCGGACGTCGCCAAGGCCACCGCAGGCTGGATGAAGGAGCTTGACGATTATGCGAATCGAGATCGCCGACGGCACTACGCCGGCGCAACGATGTCCACGATCGGGTCAGCCACCGGCTACGGTCAGCCGCGCGCTGCGGCGCAACTGCCGCGGATCGGGTCGCTTCGCTATCACTGTTCGCACCCACCGCGCCCGCGTGGCTGCGTCGGCCGCGACCCATTAAACAAGCGATGGCAACGAAAAAGGGGCCACTGACTTAGGGCCAGCCCGCCGTCGGGGCCGGCGCATCCGCGATTAGGACCTTTGCTGTGCGCGACGCGATCATCTCGTCGAACTTGTCGGGGCCCTTGAAGTCGTTGCACATCATGAACAGGGTTCGACCGTCGGGACCACCCAGGCCGGTGGCGAAGCAGGCGATGTCGAGTTCGATCTCGTCGAGTACCTCGCCGTCCTCGCCTACGCGCACCACGCCAATGTCGGGCTGGGCCGGCGACGTCCAGATCGCGCCGTCGGCGTCCATGCAGATTCCGTCGGGACCCAGGCCCTCGGCCCACGCGCGGCGGTTCGTCAAACGGCCGTCGTGGTCGATGTCGAACGCGAGCAACGTGCCAGTGAACGACTCTGACACGATCAACATCTGATTGTCGGGCGTGATGACCATGCCATTCGGAAACGCGATCGCGCCGGCCACCTGCGTCGCCACGCCGTCGGGCGTGATCAACGCAATGACACCCACCGTCGACTCCGCCGCGTTCTGCACCCGCTGGCCCATCTCGGCGAAGTCGAAGCCGATGCTGTTGACGTAGATGTTGCCGCGCCCGTCGACGGTCGTCTCGCTCCAGATGTATGGACTGATGTGGGTCAGGTCGACATGGCGGACACGCGATCCGTCCGGCTCAAAGCGCATGAGTTCGAAGCCGGTCTCGAGCATCCGACCATCGGGCAACCAGCCGATCGACTGGCCCATGCCCGATACGCCGTGTGCGACAACCTCGACGTTGCCGTCAAGGTCGGCGGCAATGATCTCGTCGGTCCCCCAGTGCGGGAACCACAGGCGGTCGTCGTGCCACCGTGGCGACTCGACCATGGCCAGCCCGTCCAACAACACACGGGGTTGAAGCTTTTTCCGGACCATGTGGAGCCTGTACCCCGATGCGGCGGGGCTATTCCCCGCGGTCGCCATCGCGCTCAACGACCAACTGCGCGCAATCACCGACGTCCCGGTGTTGGCCGACCAGCTGCTCCGACATCTCGCGTAGGTGGCCGGCGTAGGCAACGTGCTCTTCGAGCGTGACAACGCGGGCTGTCTCGGTGCCTAAGCCGAGTACACAAATGGCCGTAGAGAACAACAAGTATCAAGTATGAGGTAAGCAGATGCTATGAGGTGGACACACGTGATGCCTCCGGCACCGCCACCACCTCCACACAGAGATCCGAATGATGGGTAAGGGGCGTGACATGAGTCTGTACGCAGTGGTCGACCCCGCGACCGGGGATGTGGTGCAGGAGTACCCGACCGCGACCGACGAACAAATGGAGCAAGCGCTGTCGGCGGCGGTCAAGGCGCACCGCGAATGGGGGCGCACATCGACGCTGGCCGAACGGGCTGCGCTGATGAAGCAGGTCGCTAGGCTGCACACCGAACGACGCGAGGAGCTCGCGAAGATCATCCAGCGCGAGATGGGCAAACCGCTCGACCAGGCGCTCGGTGAGGTCGACTTCAGCGCCGCGATCTACGAGTACTACGCCGACAACGCCGAGAAGTTCCTCGCCGACGAGCCCATCGACCTTCTCGGCGGTGAGGGCAGCGCCCTGATCCGTCGCAGCTCGGTGGGTGTGCTGATCGGGATCATGCCGTGGAATTACCCCTACTACCAGGTCGCGCGGTTCGCGGGCCCCAATCTCACGCTCGGCAACACCATCATTCTCAAGCATGCGCCGCAGTGCCCCGAGTCGGCCGCCGCGATTCAGCAGATCTTCACCGACGCCGGCTATCCCGAGGGTGCCTACGTCAACGTCTATGCCACCAATGAGCAGATCGCCAAGGCCATCGCCGACCCACGGGTGCAAGGGGTTTCGCTGACCGGTTCGGAGCGTGCGGGCGCCGCGGTCGCCGAGGTCGCCGGGCGCAACCTCAAAAAGGTGGTGCTCGAGCTCGGTGGGTCGGACCCGTTCATCGTGCTCAGTACCGACGATCTCGACGCCACAGTCGAGGCAGCCATCGCGGGCCGCATGGAAAACACCGGTCAGGCCTGCAATGCGGCGAAGCGCTTCATCGTCGCCCAGGGCATCTACGACGAGTTCGTCGACAAGTTCACCAGGAAGGTGCTGGAGACCGCCGACGGCCTGGCACCGTTGTCGTCGGTCGCTGCGGCCGAACGACTCGACGAACAGGTGAAGCTGGCCGTCGACAACGGCGCGACCCTGGTCTCCGAAGGGCAGCGCAAGGGTGCCTACTTCCCGCCCGGTGTGCTCACGAATGTTTCACCCGACTCACCCTCGTACAAGGAGGAGCTCTTCGGCCCGGTCGCCACGGTCTACAAGGTGGCCTCCGAGGAGGAGGCCGTTGAACTGGCCAACGACACCCCGTTCGGGCTGGGGTCCTACGTGTTCACCACCGACAAGGAACAGGCCAAGCGGGTAGCCGACCGGATCGAAGCCGGCATGGTTTACGTCAACTTGGTCGGCGCCGACAGCGCCGAACTGCCGTTCGGCGGTGTGAAGCGGTCCGGCTTCGGCCGCGAGCTCGGCAGGTTCGGCATCGACGAGTTCGTAAACAAGAAACTCATCCGCACCGGCTAAAGCGTCTCCTGTTTCGAGCCGCCGACGGTTTCTCAACACGCCGCACAGCCGGCGGAATACCGCCCCGCAGGTGATCGAGACCCGGCCCACGCCCAAACTGGTATCGGCGGGAAGAACGACCACGTTGTCGACCAATCAGGTCCGACCTACTGCCACAGAGTCAGCCTTAGCGGTTTGGAGCAAGAACACAGTCGGAAGAGCGGCCCCTATAGGCAGCTTCACCCTCGTCATTCACAGGTACTGACTGGCTCCAATCGTAGGGCTGGCAATCCGAGTATTTGTGATCAGCATGCTGAGACCGGTGAGGATGCCGCGGCGACCTCGCGGTGTGGGACAGCCGTGTCGCGATGATCGTCGGCGACGGCGCGATGATCGAAGCGGGCCCCTATAGGCCGCTGATCGACTGCCATTGAAAGGTGGAGATGCTGGGAATCGATCCCGCTACAGAAAACGCGCTAACCTGCGGAAACATCAGAATCGGCCACGCGAAACGACGCGAAATGACCTGCGGATACTCGAAAGGTGTTGACGACGTCAACACGCGGCGCCTCCGGCATGGGCTCCTCGTTCGATTCCCGGACTCCTGACCAAGCGTCTCATCCGCGACCGATGGCCGGGGCGAGGCGGGACATCCCGCGGAGGATCCATGGTGTCTGACTGGCCGTCACTTCGACAGCGCGGTTCGACCGGCGCATTGCGGTTCGAGGGCCCGGGGTAGGCGTTGACGCCACTCTCGCTTCAGCCGATTCCGCCCGCGCCCCATGGCGATCGATGGCCAGGAGTTGCCAGGTGCCGGGCACGCCACGCAATTCGACGCTGCCGCGGTCCTCGAAGCCCGTGCCCGAGCCGGCGACCACGTCACGGACGGCGCTGGAGACGAGGATTTCGCCGGCCGCGGCCTGGCCGAGAATCCGCGCTGCGATGTGCACTGCGATTCCTCCGATGTCGGAATTCAGCGGGTTCGCGCTCGCCGATGTGGATGCCAGAGCGGATCTCAATGCCTAATGTCTCGGCGTCGGATCAGCAGATGATGTCCATGGCGGGCAGCCGATTACGCCGATTCGTCGGACGTGCGGAGCGTGCGTCGGGCAGCGAAGAACTCCGACCAGGAATTCACTTCGGGATGCTGCCTGAGCAACGCTCGCCGTTGGCGTTCGGTCATGCCGCCCCACACACCGAACTCCATTTGGTTGTCAAGCGCGTCGGCGAGGCACTCGGTGGCCACCAGACACGGCCGGCAAATCGTCGCAGCGTCCCTCTGCGCCGCTCCGCGGACGAACAGATCGTCGGGATTGGTGAAGCGACACCGCGCCTGCAACACCCAGCCGATGCGGGAGCCGAAGCGAGCTCGCGGCGCCGGCCGCGCCGGGGTCACAACACCCTCCTACCAGCAATCGCACCGTATACCGCCACACCGGCAGTTAGTCGATGAATCATAAGTATTCTCAACATTAATGATGGCCAATCATATTTGCGCTGCTGATAGTCAGCAAACATCATACGATATGTGTGCCTAATCACAAAATCGCTGACTTTCCCCTCGAAAACGGCCTCGGGGCGAACAACTCGGCCGCAGGGGCCTGCACCTGCACGGAACGGCTGATCTGCTGCGGACCAGCGTCCACGACCGCCACGCTCTGTCTGCCTTCCCTGGTGGCGTGTAGATCTTGTGGTTCGAACAGTACTTCCTGACGGCGACCTCCGATGACGCGGCAGAGGCGGTCGCCGAGGAAAAGTTCACAGCCGTGGCGAGGCAACCCAAGTTGTTCGGCACGCATGCGTCACTGACCTCGTCGATAAACCGGGTCGCCTCCTCGGTCACCTCGACGGTCGCGAGCTCACCGTGGCGAAACCGCCGGAGCCACTGCGTGGCGTTACGCGCCGCGCGCGCAGCGGAGTAGATGCGCGTCCCAGCCGGAGGGTCGACGAAAGCTCTGCTGGCATCAACACCGCCAGGTGGTTTCCAGCTTCCCACTTAGGCTGGCTGCCGGTCTCGTGGTGAACTCGAGCGCAGCTGCACTCCAACCGACGATGGAAGGCAAACCAATGACGGACGGCCAAACCACGACGCACGCGGAACTTTTCGACCTGACCGGCAAATCCGCCCTCGTCACCGGCGGCACAAGCGGTATCGGCATGATGATGACCCGCGGTCTGCTGCAGGCAGGCGCGCGCGTCGTCATCAGCTCCCGCAAGGCCGATGCGTGCGCGCAGGCCCAGGATCACTTGTCCAGGTTCGGCGACGTACGAGCCATTCCCGCAGACCTTTCCCGGCACGACGAATGCCGGCGCCTCGCTGACCTCGTCACCTCCGACGCCGACGGACTCCACATCCTCGTCAACAACGCCGGCGCTACGTGGGGCGAGCCGCTGGCGAGCTTCCCGGACTCGGCGTGGGACAAGGTGCTCGACCTCAATCTCAAGTCGCCCTTTTGGCTCGTTCAGGCCCTGCTGCCCGCGCTTCGGCAGGTGGCCACGGCCGACGACCCGTCACGGATCATCAACGTCGGCAGCATCGACGCCATCCACGTCAGCCAACTGCCCGTGTACTCCTACGCCAGCAGCAAGGCGGCGCTACACCAACTGACTCGGGTGCTTGCGCGCGAGCTGGGGCCGCAGCACATCACCGTGAACGCGGTAGCGCCGGGACCGTTCCGCTCAAAGATGATGGCGGCCACGCTCGATGCCTTCGGCGACGCGATCGCGGCCTCGTCTCCACTTGGTCGTATCGGACGCGACGACGACATGGCGGGCATCGCAGTGTTCCTTGCCAGCCGCGCGGGCTCCTACCTCACCGGGACGATCATCCCGGTCGATGGCGGCATCGCGACAACCGCCACCGGTACCTCGAACTAGCCCGTCGCGCCGAGCAGTTTCGCCGACACGGTTGCGGCAAACGTGTGCGTGTCGCCGGGCCAGCGTGCCGACACGTAGCCGCCGTCATCGACGACGAATGCAGGCCGCGCGTTCGACGCGGAGTCTCGCATCATTCCCGACTTCTTCAGACGCCAGTCCGTGGAACCCACTGCGACATCACGGAAGTCGGCGGGATTCTGCAGCGCACGAGTCACCTCTGCCTGCACGGACATGTAGCCGATCGGGTCACCCGGCTTCTCGACGTAGGTGCGGTAGTAGTCGGGGTCCCAGAACCTCGTCACCCGGGATATGCGCCAGGCGCGACGCTCCAATTCCCATGTCAGCGCCGTGGTCTTACGGCCGTAGAGCACCGAGCGACCCGTCGCCGGATCCACGGTTCGGGCGGCGAGCAGCACGCCGTGACAGATGGCGGCGACGACCATTTTTCGGCGGAAAGCTTCGGAGACGAGACGCTGTAACACGTCGCTCTCGATATAGCTGCGCATCCCCCGCGCACGGTGCCCGCCGGGAAGCAACAAGCCGCCCACATCCTCCAGATCAGTATCAGCCCAAGCGGCCGGCTGCCGGTACTCCGGTGACGCCAGCATTCGCCCGTACGCAGCGCGTGCATCGCGGCTCGCGCGCAGGATCCGACCGACAACGATCACCCGGCTCAGACCGGGTACCTTCGACCAGAAGTCGAGCCCGCGGCCGGTGAGCATGATGTCGTCGGCGACCGCCTGCACGCCGCTTTCGGTGCTGAACACGACGAGGTGCCCTCGCGCAGTCAGCACCTGCCAGCTGACGGCGACCTCGGTCGGGTCGAAATCGGTGTCCGGAATGGGTATCAGGACGGTGGCCACGAGAGGCAGCATGCCACCGGTGAGCATCAGCGAACAGCGAGACGGTGTCGACCTCACCAACCTCGACCAGCCGTTAGGACCAGCCACAAAGCGCGACCTGGTCGACTACCTCGAGGCGGTCGCCGACCGGATGCTCCCGGACTCGTCGGGCGGCCACTCACCGTGTTGCGAGTGCTGCGCAGGCGAGCGCCGTTCATGCAGAAGAACGTTCCCAAGTACACCCCGGACCGGGTCCAAACAGTCCGCATCTGGGCGGAGGGCGCCCAAGCGCGAGGTCCGCTACGCGGTCTGTGACAACCGAAGGACCTGCTGTGGTTCGCGAACCAACGCGCCATCGAATACCACCCGACATGGTGTCTGGCCGAAAGTATCTATCGGCCAACGTATTTGATTCTCGATCTGGATCCTCCCGACGATGACGACTTCTCCGCTGTCGTCGCCGTCGCACATCTAGTTCAACAAGCGTTGAGCGACAGCGGACTGGCAGGTGCGGTCAAGACCAGCGGCGCGACGGGCCTTCACGTTTTCGTCCCGATCGACGACGCGCCGGTCGACGACGTGGCGGCGGCGACCCGTGCGCTCGCCGCGCGCGCCGAGGCTCTCGATCCAAGCATTGCGACCACTGCGTTCATCGTGGCTGACCGCGGCGGCAAGGTGTTCGTCGATTCCACCCGAACAGGTGGAGCGACCGTCGCCGCGGCGTACAGCCCACGACTACGCCCGGATACACCGGTGTCCTTTCCACTTGACTGGTCCGATCTCGACCCGCATCTCCCCCCCGACTTCACAGTGCACACCGCACTTGACGCACTCGACAGGCGCGTTTCGTGGGCGGACTCGATGCCCGCGCCCCAACGGGTGCCCAGCGATCTGATCGAACAAGGTCGCACCATTCCCGTCGCTCGGGTCACCGCCACGCACGAGGGCAAACGACGCGCGCGACGCGCCGACGAGAGCTGACAGCAGGCGCTGGCGGTGTTCCAACGCCGCTCCTCAGCGACCGTGCCACGGTTATCGCGCCGAACTCCGGCACCGCCGCCATCGGCTCGTCAAAGGGTCGGCGAACGTCAGAGAAACTGTCGGCTCATCTTGGCGTGCCGGTTGACGTCCTTGTAAAGCAGGTACCGGAACCGGCCTGGGCCACCCGCGTAACAGGCCTGCGGGCAGAAGGCGCGCAACCACATGAAGTCGCCCTCTTGCACCTCGACCCAGTCTTTGTTGAGCAGATACACCGCCTTGCCCTCGAGGACATAAAGGCCGTGCTCCATCACGTGGGTCTCCGGGAACGGGATGACGCCGCCGGGTTCGAAATTGACGATGTTGACGTGCATGTCGTGGCGGACGTCGGACGGATCGGCGAACCGCTGCGTGGTCCACCGGCCCTCGGTCCCCGGCATCTCCGCCCCCTCGACGTGAATTTCGTTCGTGACGAACGGTTCCGGTAAGTCCAGCCCGTCGACGCGCTCGTACGCCTTACGGATCCAGTGGAAGCGCGCCGTCTCGGCGGTGTTGTTGCGCAGCGTCCAGTCGCAGCCCGGCGGCAGGAACGCATACCCACCCGGCGTCAGGTCGTGCTTGTCGCCACCGACGACGAGCGTGAATCCGCCCTCGACGACGAACAACACACCCTCGGCGCCGGGATCGAGTTCCGGCCGGTCGCTGCCGCCTCCCGGCGACACCTCAACGATGTACTGCGAGAACGTTTCCGCGAACCCGGACAGCGGGCGCGCGATCACCCACAGCCGGGTGTTGTCCCAGAACGGCAGGTTGCTGGTGACGATGTCACGCATGGTCCCGCGCGGGAGCACGGCATACGCCTCTGTGAACACCGCGCGGTCCGTGGTCAACTGGGTCTGCGGTGGGTGTCCACCGGTCGGCGCGTAATACCGTGGCGCGTCGTTACTCATGCCTCGGCTCCCACTCGCTCCGGTCCTCGCTTCGCTGCGATCCTCACTCGCGCTCGCCTTCGGGTACTCATGCTGCACCTCTACTCAGGAGCCGGCCTTGCGGCTCGTCGTTGATGTCAATCTTCTTGCCCCGCAACCATGGGTCTGGGTCGGCGGTGATCGGCTGCGCTAGCCGACCGTCACTCGACGGGCTGCTGGTCGGGGCGCGCGACCGTCTCCTCGAACGGCCCTTCGACGAGTGGCTTACCGCGGGTGACGATGTAGTAGGCGATGGCGCCGAGGGCTGCGCCGATGAACCACCCGAACGGCGCGACCTTTTCGAACGTCGGCACCAGCGCCAGGATCAGTGCGATCGCGGCGGATGGCACGAACGCAATGACGGCCTGCGGGTTGACGCCGTTGCGGTAGTAATACTTCGACTCCGGCGTCGGCAGGTACAGATCCGGAATACTGAAGCGGCCCTTGCGATACCAGAAGTAGTCCAGTGCCAGGATTCCGAAGAACGGGCCGAGCAGTGCGCCGAGTCCGCCCAGGAAGTAGGCGATCACTTCTGGGCTGTTGTAGAGGTTCCACGGCATCGAGACGAGGGCCAGGATCGACGTGATGATGCCGCCCTTGCGGAAGCTGATCCGCTTCGGGTTGACGTTGGAGATGTCGTAGGCGGCCGAGACGAAGTTCGCGACGATGTTCACGCCGATGGTGGCCAGCACGAAGACGGCGCTGCCCAGCAACATGATGATGTCGTTGTCGACCTTCTCGAGCAGCTCTGCCGGATCGAGCACGGCCTCGCCGTACACGGACACGGATGCGGCTGACACGATGACGGAGGTCAGCGCGAAAGCCGTCCAGTTGACCGGCAGGCCCCATGCGTTGCCCTTCACGACGTCAGCTCGGGACGGGGAGAAGCGCGCGAAGTCAGAGAAATTGAGCATCAGGGTGGCGAGCACGCCGACGGTCAGGCCGACGGCTGCGATGGTGTGGTAGATCTGCTCGCCGGTCGACAGGTTGGCGTCCCCACCGCCCTGCGTCCAGGAAATGTTCCAGTTCGCCTGTGACAGCATCCAGATCGCGAGCGCGATCATCACCACCCAGATCGCCGGGCCCGCCCAGCCCTGGAAGTGCCTGACGGCCTCCATGCCCTTGGCGACGATCACCATCTGGATGCCCCACAGGATCAGGAACGCGATCCAGCCGAGCAGGTCGAGCCCGAACAACCTGGTCTCTGCCAGTCCTTGAAGCCCCGGAAAGAAATGCAGCAGAAGGACTTTCAATGCGATGGAGGCGAGGAACGTCTGGATGCCGTACCACGCGATCGCCACCGCGCCACGCACGAGTGCCGGGATGTTGGCGCCCCAGATGCCCCACGACATCCGCGATACGACCGGGTACGGCGCGCCGGTGTCATGGCCCATGAACCCGGACATGCAGCAGCCGGCGAAGATGATGAGAGCGCCGCCGAGGATTCCGAGGGTCACCTGAATCGGGCTGAGGCCGATCAGGAACAGGCCTGCGGCGAAGGTGTAGTTGCCGGCGTTGTGCGCGTCGTTCATCCACAGCGAGAACAGGCTGTAGGTCGACCACCGGCGCTCGTGCGGTTCGGCGGGCTTGAGGTCTTTGTTGTAGAGACGCCCTTCAGGATCCTGAGCCGCCAGGGCAACGGGGTCGAACTCTTGGATTGGCATCGTGTTTCTCCGAATCGTGAAGAGATGAAATCACCGGTCGGTGCCGGGCGACATGGGCCAGCCGCTGACGCGCTTTTGACGCGGAGCGGCGAAAGTCCTTGTCTTGCTGGTGGTCAGGCCGAGCCCGACGAGGGCCTCGGCGAGTTTGACGGCCGCGGTGACGCCGTCAACGACGGGTACTGAAGTGGCGGCTGCGACGGCCTCGTCGAGACCGGCCATGCCCCCGCAGCCGAGGCAGATGACCTCGGCGCCGTCCTCGGTGACCGCGAGCTTAGCCTCGGCGACTATGGCCTTCACGGCGTCCTCCGGTCGTTCTTCCAGCTCGAGAACGGACATGCCACTGGACCGCACCGATGCGCACCTGGCGTCCAGACCGGCGAGCTTGAGCCGGTCCTCGATGAGCGGGACCGTGCGGTCGAGTGTCGTGACGACGGAGTATTTGTGCCCAAGCAGCGACGCAACATGGCCTGCGGCCTCGGTGATATCGACGACGGGGACGTCGCACAGCTCCTGCAGGCCCTCACGCCCGTGTTCGCCGAAGCCGGCCTGCACCACCGCGTCGTACTCGCCTTCATAACGGGTAACGACGTCCATGACGCCGACAGCGGCGAGGTAGCTCTCGAAGTTACCCTCGACCGATTCGGCACCGAAGGCCGGCGTAAGACCGATGATTTCGGTCCCGGGCGAAGCAACGGAGCGGGCCGACGCGGCGATCGCGTCGGTCATGCTCGCGGTGGTGTTGACATTGACGACGAGGATCTTCACGAACCGCTCTCCTCAAACCACTGACCACATTTTCCGTATTATGGACTTTTATTTCCACTTTACGACAGTGTGGCCGCCATCACTCCAGCTGTCAAGAAGATAAACCGAAAAGAATGACCGGTGCCGTCCGAAGACGGCACCGGCCGGATAAGAGCAAAGGTCAGGCTTTCGGGCGCCGTCTGGCGAGGGAGGCCAGGGTGTCCGGTTCGACCCCGACGAGCGTGTCGAGCTCAGCCGCATCGAGGGCGCCACACTCGAGGCCGCGAAGCAAGAATCCGGCCATCGCCGCCGCCGTGGCAGGCTCGTCGAGGAATCTCGATTGCCCGCCGTGCACATATGCGCGGAGCCGCTCGGCCGCACCGGGCAGCCCCTCCCTGAAGAAGGAGTACGTCGCGACATAACGACTGGGTAAGTGGCCCGGGTGCATGTCCCAGCCCTGGTAGATGCCCCACTCGAGGGACCGGCGGACCAAGCGGACGTGAAGGCGCCACGC
>Ga0310904_10000398_pt1 | contig 12108 bp, 11 predicted proteins | sample C48D1metaG_FD_203746 | JGI IMG/M metagenome (GOLD analysis project Ga0310904, IMG submission 203746) | Lab incubated soil microbial communities from West Virginia University Organic Research Farm, Morgantown, WV, United States - C48D1 | ecosystem: Environmental > Terrestrial > Soil >... | reverse complement strand
GGTGGCTAGACACCGTATCCGTAGCCCGAGTCCTGGCTATAGCCTGACTCGAACACGTCGACATACACCGGGACCGGCGGCGTCGCCGGTTCCGGTCGAGCGGATGGTTGGTCGACCATCAGGATCACGGCGCGCACGCCGGCGTTCTGATGGTCGCGCACCGCGCGCTCCACGGCCTGGCAGAGCGACTGCAGCGCCGCATCGCTCCTGTCCGCCGCCTGCAGGCGGCCGTCCTTCCACACTCGTGCAGTACTTCCGGGTTCCATGGTCGTTCTCCTTATCGGCCCCAAAACGACAAAGGGCCACCACCCCTGCGGGTGATGGCCCTTTGTCTCGGTCTCTTGGGGCTACATCATCCCGCGTCGCTCGATAGGCCAATGCCAAGAAGGCTAAGAACGCCCAGCAGGCCCCGGAACGAAAGAATGACGACGCCCTTCATATCCAAGCAGAGCTTATCGAGCGGAGTTGACTTAGGTCAAGTGCTTATACTGCGGCTTATGGGTCGATTACTGCGCCTTTGAGTAGCGGGCCACGATTTCCCGCACCCGCTCGATGGGCAGGGCCTCGGCCTTGCCGAAGCGGCTCATGACGGGGGTCGCCATCAGCAACGAGTTGTAGACGGCCTCTTCCGTCGCCTCGAGCGCCGCCTGGAACAGCGGCGAGACACCGTCGGTCGGTAGCAGCGTGCGCGGCTGGACGGCGGTCGCGCCAAATCGCGTTCGCAAGTCCGCCGCGGTCGAAAACGCGATCGCAAATTCACCGCTGCCGTTGCTGTAAGACGACCCGGTGCGGGCGAGGCCGAACACCGCGCGGGCCGCGAGCCGCTTCAAGTCGCGCGCGTCGATCGGCGCGTCAGTCGCGACGACGATCATGCAGGAACCGTCGCCGTGGTCGTCCACGATTCGGGAACCGCGATCCGGGAACGGGGAGCCGGGCGACGGGAGCGCTGCGCGCGACCGCGGCTGATACGAATAACGGCCGAGGATTTTGCCGACCGGCGCGCCGCCCATCGTCAATACGCCGCCGTAATTGGATTGGACCAGCACGCCAACCGTGTAGCCGCCGTAGCGCGCCTCGAGCTTGCGCGACGATGTGCCGATGCCGCCTTTCCAGCCGAACGCCTGCGTGCCGGTGCCGGCGCCGACACTGCCCTCTTGCACCGCTCCGGTCGTCGCGGCCTTGAGCGCTTCGATCACATGCTGCGGCCGGACGTGCTGGCCGCGAATGTCGTTCAGCCCACCGTCGTTGGTTTCACCGACCAGCGCGTTCACCGAGCGCACGTCGTTGTTGCCGGGCTGATCGAGCGTCCAGCGCACGAGCCCTTCCATGACCGCGCCGACGCTCAACGTATTGGTCAGTCCGATCGGCGTTTCGATCGTGCCGAGCTCGTCGACCTGCGTGGATCCCGCGAGCTTGCCGAACGCGTTGCCTACGAACACTGCGCCCGGCACCTTGTCCTGGAACACATTGCCCTGGTGAGGAACGATCACCGTCACACCGGTGCGAATCGAATCACCTTGACTGAGCGTGGCGTGTCCAACCGACACTCCTGCAACGTCGGTGATTGCGTTCTTCGGGCCCGGATCGAACACGCCAGGGGCGAGGCCGATCTCACGCGCTCGCGGCCTCGCTTCATTTTGCGCGAGCGTGGTCACGACAAAGAGTGCGGCGAACGCGGCGAACGAAGCCCATCTCATAGCTGGGCGCATGATACGATTTTCGGGTCTCATGCGGCAGATCTCCCTTGACGCCATCACCGACGCCGCCGAGCACGTATACCAGGCGGCGGTCCGTACTCCACTCATCAAGCTGGACCTCCCGTTCGCCGCAGGCGGCGCGGCGGCGCCGGAGGTCTACCTGAAACTCGAGTCGCTGCAGCCGATTGGCTCATTCAAGATTCGCGGCGCGTGGAACGCGGTACGGAAGCTGACGCGGGAACAGACGAAAGACGGCGTGTGGACGGTGAGCGCAGGTAACGCCGCTCAGGGCGTGGCATTCGCGGCGCGCCTTGCCGGCGTGCCGTGCTCGGTGATGGTGATGGACACCGCGCCGCTAACCAAGCTGCGCTCGATCGAAAAGCTGGGCGCCGCGATCGTCAAGGCCAGCTACGACGAATGCTGGAAGACGGTCGAGTCGCACGGTTCGCCGCGGATGCGCGGCCATTTCGTGCATCCGTTCGACGACGATGACTTCATCGCCGGCAATGCAACGGCCGGCCTCGAGATTCTCGAGGACCTGCCGGACGTTGATGCGGTCGTTGCCGCGCTTGGCGGCGGCGGGTTGTTGTCCGGTATTGGCACGGTGATGCGCGCGAAGAAACCGACTGTCCGCGTCTATGCCGCCGAGCCGGAAACGGCGGCACCGCTCGATCTGTCGCTGAAGCGCGGCGAGCCGTGCTACTTCGACGCCTGGCAGCCGTCGTTTGTCGACGGCGCGGGCGGCAAGTCGGTGCTGCCGACGATGTGGCCGCTGTTGAAGAGCGTGGTCGACGCATCGATCGTCATGTCCCTCGATGACATCGCGGCCGCCATGCGCAAGACCGCCGACCGGGTCCACGTCGTCGCCGAAGGCGCCGGCGGCACCGCCATCGCGGCGGCACTCAGCGGGCGGGCCGGCACCGGAAAAATCGTCGCCGTGGTCTCCGGCGGCAACATCGACCTTTCGCGATTCTCTGAACTCGTCAGCGCTCACGCCAATGTCTGAAGAACGTTTTTCGAAAGCCGCTCCACTTCCCGATCGCGTTCATCGCCTCCAGGAGCTCGCGCTCGATTTGTGGTGGAGCTGGGACGATCGCGCCCGGCAGATATTCCGCCAGCTCGATTACACGATGTGGCGGTCAACCGCGCACAACCCGGTGCAGATGCTGCAACGGATCACGCCGGAACGGCTGAAGGCTGCGGCTGCCGATCCCGATTTCCTCCGTGCCTACGACGAGGCGATCTTCGGCCTCGATCAGGCAAGGACCATCGCGCACCCGTGGTGGCGCGAGAAGCAGGCCATGCTCGGCGGGGGCAGCGTCGCCTACTTTTCTGCCGAGTTTGCCTTGCATCAGTCGCTACCGATCTACGCCGGCGGTCTCGGCGTGCTTGCGGGCGACCACTGCAAGGAAGCCGCCGACCTCGGCCTGCCGTTCGTCGGCATCGGTTTCATGTATCCGCAGGGCTACTTCCGCCAGCGCATGACCGACGACGGCTGGCAGCAGGAGCGTTACGAGCGTATCAGCTGGACTGACGCGCCGATCGAGGCGGCGATCACACCTGATGGCCGTCCCTGCGTCACCGCGGTTCCGCTGGGCGAACGCACGGTACTGACGGCGGTGTGGCGAGTTCGTCTCGGCCGCGTCCGGCTTTTCCTGCTTGACACCGACCTGCCCGAGAACGCGCCGTGGGATCGCGAGCTCTCGGCCCGCCTCTATGGCGGCGGCAGCGAGACCCGCATCCAGCAGGAGATCATCCTCGGCATCGGCGGCGTGCGCGCGCTGCGCGCGCTCGGCATCCAGCCTACCGTGTGGCATTTGAACGAAGGCCACGCCGCATTCGTCGCGTTGCAGCGCATCCGCGAGATCATCGAGCAAGGGCGGTCGTTCGACGACGCGCTCGAGGAGGTCAAGCAGTCGACGGTCTTCACGACGCACACGCCCGTCCCGGCGGGTCACGATGCGTTTCCCTTCCATCTGGTCGAGAAGCACCTCGCCGGCACGTGGGGCGAGATCGGGCAGCATCGCCAAAGCTTCCTCTCCCTCGGCGAATATGACAACGGCAGCGGCTCTCTGTTCAACATGACGGCGCTGGCGCTCCGCACGTCCGCCTTCGTCAATGGGGTCAGCGCCCTGCACGGCGAAGTCACGCGATCGATGTGGCGTCCGATGTGGCCCGACACGCCGGCCGATCAGATTCCGGTTCGCAGCATCACCAACGGCGTGCACGTGCCGACCTGGATGGCCGGGCCCGTGTTCGCGTTGCTCGATCATCACTTCGGACCGGGCTGGCTCGATCACGTCGACGAGCCGGAATTGTGGGAGCGTCTCAACGATATTCCCGACGCCGAAGTCTGGCAGATGCGGCAGTCGCTCAGAAACGATCTGTTCTCGTTCATCCGCGAGCGGATGCGGTCGCGCTTTTTACAGGAGCACGTCAGCCAAAGCCGCATTGTCTCGGCGGGCGCCATGCTCGATCCCGAGGCGTTGACCCTCGGCTACGCGAGGCGTTTCACTGCATACAAGCGGCCGGAAATGATCTTCCACGATCCCGATCGGCTGGCGCGCATCCTCAACAAGATCGATCAGCCGGTGCAGATCGTCTTCGCCGGTAAGGCGCACCCAGCCGACGAGCCTGCCAAGCACAACCTGCAGCGGGTCTTCAAGCATGCGCTCGATCCGAAATTCGGCGGGCGCCTCGCCTTCATCGAGGACTACGACATGCACGTGGCGCACTATCTCGTGCAGGGCTGCGACGTGTGGCTCAATAACCCGCGCAAGCCGCTCGAAGCCAGCGGCACCAGCGGCATGAAGGCATCGCTGAACGGCGTGCCGCACTTGAGCATCGGCGACGGTTGGTGGGCGGAAGGCTTCAATGGCCGCAACGGATGGCTGATCGAGAGCGGCGCCAACCCCGACGATCACGCCGCCACCGACGCGGCCGATGCCAACGCGCTCTACGAATTGCTTGAAAGCGAAGTCGTGCCGGCGTTTTACGATCGCGACCGGGACGGCCGCGGCTTGCCGCGCCGCTGGATCGCGATCGTGCGCGAAGCCATGCGCTCGAATGTGCCGCGCTTCTCGACCCGGCGCATGGTCAAGCAATATGTGACGGAGATGTACGGGCCTGCTTCGCAGGCCAAGACGATCTCAGATCTCAGATCGTAGATTGCAGCTCGATCGAACATCGTCGATCGACGATTAATCTGAGATCTGACATCTCAATTCTGAAATCGTCGCAGGCTGGCCAGTGCCTCGTCGTACCATTTGTTCCAGGCTTCAAGTATTTCCGACGAGGCGTCGTTTTTCCTCTCCGTGGCCAGCCGCGCCTCCCTTGCGGTCTCCAGCAGCTTCGTCATCGCCGCCAGGTCCGTCCGGTCGGCCGACGCGAGGAACGTCGCCGTCGTCGCGACGACAATTGCGACATGCTGCATTTCCGCGGAGCTCACCTTGTCGATCGTGTCGAGGTTGGTGTGATAGTAACGATCGGTAAAGTGCCAGTTGAGGATCGCGGGAACCCTGGCGGTGGTGAAGACCGTGTGGTCACTGCCGCCCTCATACGGATTGGTGCGCACGATCCAGTTCGTATCGCGGGCGCGCCGCAACGCGACGGCGAGGTGGAGGTCGTTCAGGAAACTGCCCGTGACGATCGCCGGATCGACCTTGCCCGCGCCCCACTCCGTGTGCGGATCCGACGGCCGCTCCCACACCGCTGACGGGTCGGGCTCTTTTTCGATCAGGAAAGTGCCGCCGGTCTTCGAGGTGTCTTCACCGGTCATGTCGAGCGACAGCATCGCGACCACGCCCTTCACCTGATCGGGATGATCTGCCACCCACTGCCGGCTGCCGCTGATTTCGTCGCCCCATAGAAAGGTGATGGTCCGGGCCGGCGGAGGAATGCTGCCGCGGCGGATGCCGTCCTGGATCGCAAGGGCGGCGGCCAGCAAGGTGCCGCAGCCGCTCGCGTTGTCGTTTGCGCCGGGCTCCTGCACGTGCGCGACGAGGACGACACGCTGATGCGGCTCGGTGCGTCCCGGGATCTCGACGACCAGCGTTCGGTTCGCTCGCTGATGGAATTTCGTTTCGATGTCCACATGCAGCGAAACCGGGCCTTTCGCCAGTTCGGCGCGCAACCGTGCCCCGACCCGTGGAGTCGCCTTGAAGGCGAAGGAATGGAGTGATTCGACGTAGCCAATGCCGCCCCACTGCAACACATCAGGCGTGTCAGCGGGCTTCGTATAGGGTGCGATTGCCGTCGAAATGACCCCGGCGGCGCCGCGGGCTCGCGCGGCGAGATTCCAGGCCTGGCTCACGTTGCCGCTGGCGAGCACCACCGCGCCCTTGACGTCTCGACCCTCATAGGCGGCGTCGCTCGAGCCCTCGCCAACATCAACGAGGCGCAGGGTGCTGCCGCCCTGCGGCGTGCTCATCGAGTTGATGGCAAGATCGACGCGGTGGGTCTCCTTCGACAGAAGGACTTCCCCGGCAGGACCGCCAAAGCGGACGCTCCCCCGCACGTACTCCCAACCCTGACCGCTGTTGGCGTAGGTCTCGTACCTCGGTTGCAGGCCGGCCGACGCGAGGCGGTCGAAGATGAATTGCTGCGAGGCTTCGAACGCCGGGTTGCCGGCCAGCCGCCACAGCGGCGCCATGAAAGTCACCACGTCCATCGCCGGCTTGGCGTCGACGCGATCCGCGAGCCGCTGATAAATCGTCTCTGCCCGAGGCGGCAGCGCGCGATCGAGGGGTGGCAGATGTGGCCCGACTTGCGCAGCCACGGGAATCCCAAGTAGCGCAATCAGGCCGCACATCGGCGGAAATCTCGTCATGTCACCTGCTTGAAGTAAAATCCCATAGATATATGTCACGGAAGTCGATCGGCAACAAGAAGGGCTGCGCCCTGTGCGGCGCCAAAGAAGTATCAGAGCCCCGCGGTGAAGAACGCTATTGCCGCGAGTGCTGGGACAAGAAGATTGCCGTCGAAGAAATCGTCGCGCGCGACTTTGCGCTGAAGCGCTACATCCGCGCCCACAGCGCCGAGAAGTACCTCGTCTACCACTCGACGCAGAAGCGCCCGGTCGGGCAGATCATCGTCGTCGACGACGGCTACGACCTGTTCCTGACGATGACGATCTACCCGAACTTCGCGTGGGACGAGCCTGCCTATAGCCTCGAGGGTGATCCCGAAGGCCGCACGTTCGCCGAGCTGCTCGTCGACGTCGTCGCGACCGAGGTGATTGAGCCCTGGGGTGGCGGCAAGTGGCATCTCGAAGTGTTCCGGTCGACGGCCGCCGAGCCCGAGGACTGGAACGGCGAGATGTAGATATATAATCCTGCCTCTGGAGGTTCATCGTATGAAATTGCACCAGCGGACTGTGGCATTGGCTGCGGCCCTCGGGTTCCTCGTAGCCCCGGTGGCATTCGCGCAGACACCGGCGCCTGCCGCTCCGGCCGCCCAGTCGGCGCCCCGGAAACTGATCTCGCCGTATCGCGGTGACGCGACGGTCGAGTTCACCAAGCCGGTGTCCAAGCGTGAGGGCGCGAACATCGTCACGACGATGACGATCAAGAACACGTCGCCCGGTCCGCTTGCCGGCTTCCGGCTCGAAGAAAGCTGGTCGAGCAAGGACGGTAATCTCGCCGGGGGCGATGTGTATCGCCACCCGAAGCCGTTCATGCCGGGAGAGGTCATCCAGGTGAAGCTGACCACTCCGTTCAACGCCCGGATGCAAAGCAACAGCTACAACTTCATCCACGCCAACGGCAACGTGAAGCCGCGCAGCGTGCCGAAGATCGACGTTCCGAAGACGGATTAGGGGTTAGAGGTTAGCGGCTGGCGATCTTGACGGCAAGATCGCCGGCCACTGGCACCCGCCAGGTTTCACCCCGCCAGGCTTTCACCAGCAGAAACAGCCAGAGCAGCACGGTCCCCAACCACAACAGGTTGCCAATGGTCTGGACCATTTGGAACGCGAGAGGGATCCAGAAGAACACGATCGCGCTGGCGCCGCCCCAGACGAAGAACAGCGCCGACAACGTGCCGAACACGACCAGCGATTGCGCGGCGTGAAAGCGAACGGCCGGATCCCTGCGCTCGATGAACAGGAACACGAGACCGGTCACCCACCATCCCAGGTAACAGAGCATCGTTTCCAACCGCGTATCGAGGCCGCGGCTCGATGAGCTCACCGCTCGACCTTCTCGAACCGGATCGCGCCGGCGAACTTCGGGATGGTTGCGATGTGCGCGGGACTCGTAATGACCTGCGCCGAAACCTGATCGGGTTCCGGGCGCCGCTCGCGCCACTCGACGACGAGCGCGCCCTTGTCATGGCGCGTGCCGGTGATCTCGACGAGGTAGCCCGCGGAACTGCGCGTGCCGAGGAATACAGCGACGACGGTACGCGAGGCGAAGTCGACCTCAGGCACCGCGGTCTCGCCCGCATGCTCGCGCCACAACTTCGTCCACTCTGCCGGGGTGCGCGCCACCACCTGCCTCGGAGACTCGACCTGGCTCATCATGTCGGTCACGATCGTCTGAAGCGACGGTGCCTGCATGGCGAGCACCAAGACGAGGCCGGGCAACATGCCTACTGCGCTCCCGATTGCGCCACCCGAAAGACCACTTCTCTCGCGGTCGTCTCGCGATCGCCTATCTGTGAGATCGCCTCGACGCGCAGCACATACAGTCCCGGGGCGAAGCTCTTGAGCGGGAAGCGAGCCAGGAATCCATAGCCGCCGGCGGAACCGGCCAACTCGGAGCTATTCCGTTCTTCACGGGTTGAATACACGGGGTTACCACCCTCGGCTTTTACCGTCGCGTTGATCTCGACCTTGTGGGGCTGCTTGATGTTGTCGTACACCTCGGTGAATAACGCAATCTCGTCCATGGTCGCGAACTCTCGATAGGCGCTCAGCGGACCCGGCAGCAGTTTCTCGAGCGGATCCTTGGGTCGAATCGTCGGCGCCGCTCCGCTCAAGGCCGATGTCAGTGCGATGTCGCTCATCGTCAGCGGCGATTTTGAAAAATCCGGGACCTCGAGATCGAACGAGACCGATCCGGCCTTGCGGGTGTTCGCCTCACGCACGGCCACGCGCAGCGTATAGCGCCCGGGATTGAGCTCGAGCGACTGGATCACACGCAGGCCGGTGGCGCTGACCCGCTTCGCGGTATCCGGCTTCATGTTGAGGTTGACGGTCGAGCGATCCGTCGGGAACGCCTTGCCCTTGTCGTCGGTCGCGACGCTGAGGACTTCGAGGTCGTTCTTCATCATGCCGCCGTTGTCGGCGAACGGCAGTCCGCTGCCGACGATGAATGTCGAGATCACCACCGAACCCTTTGGCGCCGGCCCCTTGAACACAGCGGCCGTGAGCGCCAGCGGCAGGCCGGTCAGTGGCAGCGGGCTCTCCATCGCGTCCTTCAGTTCCAGCGATGGGCCGTTGGCAGTCGTCTTCGGCGCTTCGGGCGCCTTGCCGCGCGGCGCGACATATCCCTTTCGCGCACGGACGGTGAGGCCCGGCTTGTTCGACAGCTTGACCTCGATCTTGCGGAACCGGCCGTCACGGCGATCGTTGGTCGAGTAGTAGCCCATCACGTAATACGAGCTGTTATCGTCGACGATGCGCTGGAAGGCGTCGCGGAAATTGTTTTGATTGACGACCGCGAAGCCGCCGGTCTCCTCGCCCATCACCCGCAGGCTGTCCTGCGACAGCCGCACCTCGTTGAAGATCGACGACATGCCGAGGCCGAGCGAGGTATCGTCAGGGAACGACTGAATCGACGCGAGATCCTGGAACTCCGCGCCAAGGCCGCGCGGGTCCACTGCGTAAACGACAACGTTGGCGCGCGTCGCCGCGGCGATCATGTCGCGTGTCGCGTCCATCACCGTCTGTGCTTCGGTGACCTGATCGCTGAACATGTTGTTAATGTCGTAATCGATGCCCTCGCTGAAGAAGACAATGGCCTTGCGGCGGCCGTGGATGCTGCCGAGGTACGTGGCGACGTTGCGGATCGAGTCGAGCGCGTTACGGGCGTTGAAACCGCGCTCCTTGTCGTCGATGTCGGCGGCCGGATCGCCCGCCGCCGGTGTGCCCGCACGACGCTGCACGTCGTCGACCATGTTCATGGTCGACGAGTTCAGCTTGCGGCCCATGAACTTGTCGACCGCGCGCAACAGCCGCGTCTGGCTGGTGGTGAACTCCTGGCCGGCATCGCCGCGGCCGCTGGTGTGCACCACGGCGGCGAGGTCGTTGGCGCCAACGTAACGCTCGATGAACTGCCTGGCCGCGAGCTTGACGCGCTGCGAACGCAGCGCCGCGGTGTGATAGTCGTCAAGCATGATCACGTAGATGCGGCCGTCGGCGGCCTGCAGGTTGTTCCGCACGTCCGGCTCGATCGGCTTCGACGCAAACAGCGGCCGCTCGACACGCTCGACCGGAATATTGACCAGCGAGAACGCCGTCACCTTCTGCGGTTTGCCGTCTTCAAAGACCTGAAAATCTTCAGGCTTCAAGTCGCCGACGAACTTGCCTTGCTGATCGAGGACGCGCGTGTCGACTTCCACGTAATTCACTTCCGCGCGGAACGTGATCGGCGGCTGCTGCGGCGGCTGGGATTGGCCCTGGCCCTGAAGAGTGGCGGCCGAGGTCGCAATGGTGGTCAGCAGGAGAAGGAGTCGCTTTGTCATAGGGGTTCCACAAGGGCCTTCAAACGAGCACTGGCTCGTCTAATTATAGGACGCTGTCGCCGCGGCCATGGTTCGTCCGCCGGTATAATCGTGTCAATATGGCCCTTGATATTGGAGCCGTCCAGAAAGCCCTCAAAGCCGACGGGCTCGATGCGTGGCTCCTCTACGATTTTCACGGCTCGAATCCGGTGTCGTTCCGCCTGGCGGGAATGGGAGAAACCGGGCACCTGGCAACGCGGCGCTGGTTCTACCTGATCCCGCAATCCGGCGAGCCGCGATCGCTCGTCCACGCGATCGAGCAGTACAACCTGGATCACCTTCCAGGATCCAAATCGATCTACGCGGGCCGCGCGCAGTTGCACGCGGGGCTGACGGGACTACTGAAGGGCCTGACGCGCGTGGCCATGGAATACTCGCCCAACTGCGCGATCCCCTACGTGTCGCGGGTCGATGCCGGCACCATCGAGCTCATTCGCGGGCTCGGTGTCGATGTCGTCTCATCAGGCGACCTGATTCAGCAGTTCGAAGCGCGCTGGAGCGACGTGGCGATCGCCACGCATCGGACCGCCTCCGAAAAGCTTTATCGGATCAAGGATCAGACGTTCGAGGAAGTCGCGCGGCGGCTGCGCGACGGAATCGCCACCAGCGAGTACGACATTCAACAGAAGATGGTTGGATGGTTCAAGGATGAAGGCCTAACGAGCGATTCGGCGCCGTGTGTCTCCGCGCAGGAGAACGCGGGCAACCCGCATTACCTCGCGACCGCCGCCCAGCACCGTGTCATCCGCCACGATGAACTTGTGCTCCTCGACCTGTGGGGCAAGCTTGAAAAACCCGGCTCAGTCTACGCGGATATCACCTGGATCGGATTCACCGGCTCCGCCGTGCCCGAGCGAATGACCAAGGCATTCGGCGCGATCTGCGGCGCCCGGGATGCCGCGGTCGATATCGTGCAGGACGCGGCCCGCGGCGGTCGCGAAGTGCGAGGGTTCGAAGCCGACACGGCGGCGAGGAAGGTCCTGATCGACGCCGGTTTCGAGGACGCAATCCTGCATCGCACCGGTCACAGCCTCGGCGAAAACGTGCACGGCAATGGCGCGCACCTCGATGATTACGAAACGCACGACGAGCGGCGTCTGCTGCCGGGAAGCGGATTCACCATAGAACCTGGGCTGTATTTCAAGGATTTCGGTGTCCGGACCGAAATCAACATGGTTTGGGCCGGGAACGGACCAGAAGTGACGGGTCCGCGTCAAAAGGCTATTCTGTCTTTATTATAGGAACGTGCATCGGGCGACCGGTGCCGGGGTGGAGGAAGAAAGAAATGTCGACCGGAAAGACGACGCTGTTTTATTCGTTCTTGATCATGGTGGCCTCGCTGGCCGTCGGGATGGTGATCGCCTCGCGGCTTGATCTCACCCCGTCCTCGTCAGCCCAGTCGGCCGCCGTGGCTGCGCCGCCGATGAACAGCGCGCCACTCAGCGGACCGGTCGACGCCAGTACGTTCCGCAACATCGCCAAGGCGATGTCACCTGCGGTCGTCAACATCCGCAGCACGTCGAAGCAGCGCGCCCAGGAAATGACCGAGTTCTTCGGCGGTGGCGGCGGCAATAACGACGATTTGCTCGAGCGTTTCTTCGGCGGACAGCAGGGCCGACCGCGCCAGCAGCGTCCGCGCGAACAGGAAACGCAGGCTGCCGGCACCGGCTTTGTGATCAACAAGACG
>Ga0310904_10000391_pt1 | contig 12196 bp, 10 predicted proteins | sample C48D1metaG_FD_203746 | JGI IMG/M metagenome (GOLD analysis project Ga0310904, IMG submission 203746) | Lab incubated soil microbial communities from West Virginia University Organic Research Farm, Morgantown, WV, United States - C48D1 | ecosystem: Environmental > Terrestrial > Soil >... | reverse complement strand
GCGCGCCTCGCTGCTGTCATTGCCCGGCACCGTGATGACCAGGTTGGACCCGTCGATGATGACCTCGGACCCGGACACGCCGAGGCCGTTCACGCGAGCGCTGATGATCTGCTGCGCCTGGTTGAGTGCCTCGCGCGTGGGCGCGGAGCCATCCGGTGTGCGTGCGGTCAGCGTTACGCGGGTGCCGCCCTGCAGGTCGATACCGAGCTTGGCCTTGGCCTGCTTGTCGCCGGTCAGGAACACCAGTAGGTATACACCGACGAGCAACACCAAAAAGAGCGTCAGGTAGCGGGCAGGGTGCACCGGCGCCGAAGACGATGCCACGTTCTCAGGGTCTCCTTCGAGATCAGTTCGTCAGCACCGCAAAGGGTACGTGCTTGTGCTGAGTCGTCAGCCGTCAGTCTTGCTGTTCGGGCTATCGGTGATCTCGGTAGCGGTCGATTCGCGAGCCTCGTAGTCGAGATCGGTGCCCTTGTTGTCGTCGACTTCGTCTTCATCGATGTCGTCGACGATGCGATCACGCACCGCCAGCTTCATCCAGGTGGTCACGACGCCGGGCGCGATCTCCAGGTCGACGGTGTCGTCGGAGATGCCGGTGATGGTGGCCTGCAGACCCGACGTGGTGTGCACGCGATCGCCGACGCTCAGCGAATTCTGCAGGTCAATGGTGGCCTGCATTGCTTTCTTCTGGCGCCGCGACGCGAAGAACATGAACGCGCCCAGAATGATGATGAGGGGCAGGAAGACGACCAAATCCATGGCAAAAACTGTCTTTCGTATCGGTCTTGTGGCAGGCCTCCAGACCGCAGGTCACGGGCCTCGTCGTTGACCAGTGTGCCATTGCCGACGCCGACGGCCGAGTCCCCGGTCGCCCGCGACCTGCTGTTAGCGTCGCTAGGTGCTCGGACACATCGGCATCAACGTCCCTGACCTGGATGCCGCGAGGCGGTACTACGGCGCCGTAATGCCGCTGGTCGGATTTGAAGTGTTCCTCGATGCCGACGACGAGTTCGCCTACCGCCCGATGGCAGGTAAGCCCGGCACCTACCTCTTCTTCTACCCGTCCGCAGAGCAGTCCCGGTACTCGCGACATCGGACCGGCCTCCAACACCTCGCATTCATGGTGCGGACCCGCTCGGCGGTGAATGCCGTCCACACCGCCGTCACCGAGCTCGTGGCGCAGTCCGGCGGGCGTGTGTTGCACGCGCCGCAGGTCTTTCCCCAATATCGGCAGCCTTACTTCTCGACCTTCTGGCTCGACCCGTGGGGCTTGATGCTCGAAGCGGTGTGCCATCACGATCGCGACTGACCCCGCTCAACGAAATCCGTTGCGACAATGCCGTCCGGCCAACGGTTCCCGTATTAGGTGGCGTAGTTTTCGACGGATTGGTGTGTGCAGAGACTAGGCTCAAACGGCAACGCGGCAACGTGATGCTGCTCCTCGCGTGCGCAGCGTCCAACCACCGGTATCAGGAGGCTTCATTGAGCACCCTCGAGCAAAGCCGCTACCTCGCCACCGCGATTCCCGGTCCACGGTCACAGGAGCTGATCGACCGTAAGAGCGCCGCGGTGTCACGCGGGGTCGGCACCACGATGCCCGTCTACGCCACCAGGGCGTTCGGCGGCATCGTCGAAGACGTCGACGGCAATCGGCTCATCGATCTGGGCTCGGGCATCGCGGTCACGACGATCGGTAACTCGTCGCCGCGCGTGGTCGCCGCCGTCCAGGACCAGGTCGCGAACTTCACGCACACCTGCTTCATGATCACGCCTTACGAGGGCTACGTCGCGGTGGCCGAACACCTCAACCGGCTCACGCCCGGCAGTGGCGAGAAACGGTCGGCGCTGTTCAACTCCGGGTCGGAGGCCGTCGAGAACGCGATCAAGATCGCCAGGACGTACACGCGCAAACAGGCGGTCGTGTCGTTCGATCACGCCTACCACGGCCGGACGAACCTGACGATGGCGCTGACCGCCAAGTCCATGCCGTACAAGCACGGCTTCGGCCCGTTCGCCCCCGAGATCTACCGCGCGCCGCTGTCGTATCCGTTCCGCGACGCCGAATACGGCAAGGAACTCGCCACCGACGGAGCGCTGGCCGCCAAGCGGGCGATCGACATCATCGACAAGCAGGTCGGCGCCGACAATCTCGCCGCGGTGATCATCGAGCCCATCCAGGGTGAGGGCGGCTTCATCGTTCCTGCCGACGGCTTCCTGCCCGCACTGCTCGACTGGTGCCGCAAGAACAGTGTCGTGTTCATCGCCGACGAGGTGCAGACCGGGTTCGCCCGCACCGGAGCGATGTTCGCCTGCGAGCACGAAGGCATCGAGCCGGACCTGATCTGTACCGCCAAAGGCATCGCCGACGGCCTGCCGCTGTCGGCGGTGACCGGCCGCGCGGAGATCATGGACGCTCCCCACGTCAGCGGGCTGGGCGGCACCTACGGCGGCAACCCGGTCGCGTGTGCGGCGGCGCTGGCGACCATCGAGACGATCGAGACCGACGGCCTCGTCGAGCGCGCGCGCCAGATCGAATCGCTGACGAAGGACCGGCTGGGTCGGCTGCAGGTCGACGACGACCGCATCGGCGACGTCCGTGGGCGCGGCGCCATGATCGCGATGGAGTTGGTCACGCCCGGCACCACCGACCCGGACGCCGACCTGACCAAGGCGCTGTGCGCCGGTTGTCACACTGCGGGCGTAATCGTGCTGTCCTGCGGCACATTTGGCAATGTCTTGCGTTTCCTGCCGCCGCTGACCATCAGCGACGAGCTTCTCATCGAAGGCCTCGACGTTCTCGCTCTCGTCCTGGCCGATCTCTAACGACAGGAGTTGATATGACCAAGGTTCAGAATTTCATCGGCGGCGAGCTCGCCGACTCCGTCAGCGGCGCCACGATGGCGCTGGTCGACCCGACCACCGGTGAGGAGTACGGCAGCGCGCCGGTCTCCAACGAGGCCGACATCGATAACGCCTACGCCGCCGCGTCGAAGGCGTTCGCCGACTGGAAGCGCACCACACCGTCGCACCGGCAGAAGGCGCTGCTCGACTTCGCCGACGATGTCGAGAAGAACGCTCAGGCACTCGTCGAGGCGGAGGGGCGCAACACCGGCAAGCCCAACCACGTCACGATGGCCGAGGAAATCCCTCCGATGGTCGACCAGATCCGGTTCTTCGCCGGTGCGGCAAGGATGTTGGAGGGTAAGTCGGCAGGCGAGTACATGGAGAACCACACCTCGTGGATCCGCCGTGAGCCGGTCGGCGTCATCGGCCAGGTGGCGCCGTGGAACTACCCGATGATGATGGGGATCTGGAAGTTCTGTCCCGCGATCGCCGCAGGCAACACCGTGGTGATCAAACCCAGTGACACCACGCCGGTCACGACGGTGATGCTCGCCGAGCTCGCCGCCAAGCATTTCCCGCCTGGCGTGCTGAATGTCGTTTGCGGGGACCGGAATACAGGCGCTGCGGTCGTCGGTCATCCCACGCCGGAGATGGTGTCGATCACCGGCTCGGTGGCTGCGGGCCGTGCGGTGGCGGTCAGCGCGGGCGGAAACCTGAAGCGCACGCATCTGGAACTGGGTGGAAAGGCGCCCGTGATCGTGTTCGACGACAGCGACATCGCCGCGGCCGCAGAGGGAATCGCGACGGCGGGCTACTTCAACGCCGGCCAGGATTGCACGGCGGCGACGCGGGTGCTGGCGACCGCCAAGGTCGCGTCGGATCTGACGGAAGCGCTCGCGGAGCAGGCTCGGGGCGCGACGACGACGTTCGGCAAGGCGGCCGACGACGAGGACGCGTGGGTACCGCCGGTGAACAACGTGAACCAGATGGAACGCGTGCTCTCGTTCTTCACCGACGTGCCGTCGCATGCGAAGGTCGCCGTCGGCGGACAACGCCAGGGCGACAAGGGTTTCTACGTCGAACCGACGGTGATCGGCGGATTGCTGCAGGATGATCGGTTGGTCCAGCAGGAGATCTTCGGCCCGGTGATCACGGTGCAGTCGTTCTCCGACGAGGACGAGGCGATCGCGTGGGCCAACGGCACGGAGTACGGCCTGGCGTCATCGGTGTGGACGAAGGACGTGTCGCGGGCACTTCGGGTTTCGGCGGCGCTGAACTTCGGGTGCGTGTGGATCAACACGCACATTCCGCTGGTGGCCGAGATGCCGCACGGTGGTTTCAAGTCGTCGGGACACGGCAAGGATCTGTCGATGTACGGGTTCGACGATTACACGCGCATCAAGCACGTCATGGCCTACACGGGCTAGCCTTTCGGAACTGCTGCGGCCCAGAACTCGGTGAGCAGCCGGGCAATCCGGTTGTGGTCGACGAGTAACGGTGCGACGTGTCCGCCGCCCGCGACCTCCTCGACGCGGCAGTCCGGAATGGCGGCGCAGGTTCGGCGCGCCTCATCGGGACGCCAACCCATTGCGTCGTCGCGCACGGACATCACCAGCGTTGGAATGGTGATGCGGGGCAACAGGCCGTCGACTCCGCTGCGGTGCATCATCATCGACCGCATGGCATGCAGCATGCCGTCGCGGTCCGTCTCGGCGAACGACGCGATGACCGTCGCCGCCTGATCAGGCTGAGCTGCAACGGTTTCAGGTCCAAGCAGCGAATCGGAGAGCTGCTTCTTGAGGAAGCCGTTGGCGCCTGTGAACCGGTACATCTGGACCAGCGGCCAGCCCTTGGTCAGCTTCTCCCGCAGCGTGAACGCCTGGACCGGGGTGCCGATGGTTGTCAGCGTCCGCAACCGGGAGCCCGTCGCGAGGTGAATTCCGACATGGCCTCCCCACGCGTTACCCACCCAGTCGATCGGTTCGGTGAGGCCGACGCGGTCGAGGGTCTGCTCCGCTGCGGCGACGCACTCCCCGAAGCTGAAGTCACGGTGCACGGGCTCGCTCTTGCCGTGGGATGGGCCATCGATGGCGTAGACGGTCCTGTCGCGAGAAAGCGTCTCGACCAGTGGTGCCCAGCACCGTGAATCAACGAAAAGGCTGTGCCACAAGACGACCGGTGGCCCGGTTCCGGTGCGCCGGACGTTCAGTCGGCCGAGGTCGGTGCTGACGAAATTCGGGCTCGGCGTGATCATCGTTCCCCATTTACTTCGGAAACCGAAACTTCGGTTACCGTAGTATCCTCGGGTGGCAATGGCGAAGTCAAGAGATCTGCCGACGGACCGGCAGGCGGTCGGACAACTACTGGCGAGGCTGCTGCGAGAGTTCCGGCACGACCTAGCCGCTCCGCGTGGCGATGCGGGGTTCGGTGATATCCGCGACCCGCACATGCAGATCTTCGGCAACGTCCGGATGGGCGGCGTGCGGCTGACCGAGCTCGCGGATCGCGCCCAGCTGAGCCTGGCCGCCACGTCTGAGTTGGTCAACGACCTCGAGCAGATGGGATATCTGGTTCGCCGGCCGGACCCCGCCGACGGCCGTGCCAAGCTCATCGATCTGACCAAGCGCGGTCGTGACGCGATGGCCGCGGCCGGCGTCCGCGTCGCAGACATCGAGCGCCGCTGGTCGAAGCTGGTGGGCGCGAATGAGTTCGCGCAGATGTGCCGGAGCATGCAGAGCTTGCTCGACAAGCTCGACCCGGAGCCACGGAATTAGTCGGCGCGGGTGACGAGGGTGGCGACGATAGCGCGGAGTTCGTCGTCGGTGAGTTCTTCGCCGTCGATGCCCGTCTCAATCAGCTCGGAGAGCACATCGGTGCCGGGCGCTCGGCATCGATCGCCAATCATCACATCGACGTATGCGTGCAACTCGTCGAGCGCTTTCGAGTTCAAAGACTCGCCTGCCCAACGCCGGAAGAAGTGCCAGTCCCTGCGCGGGACGCCAAGTCGCTCGCACAGGCCCTCGATCGAATTACGGCGAACGGCTTTCAGCGGCTCGGTGGTGGTCATTTCGCCCTCCTTGGTCGGGTCGGAACGATTCCGACTATCCGGCGCTTCATGCGTCGGACCATCCGCCCTGGGGCGTAGATCTGGGCGGTGATGGGGCGCAAGTTCCGTCACTTCAGCCACAATATGCGGCGGCATGAGCGCGTGCTAAATGCGATGTCATCTGCGATATCACCGATTGCGCATGAAAAATGCGCCCCCACCGGCCGGTCCGGAGAAAAATGCGCCAAAGGGCGGATGTTTCCCGGTTCGCTGGGACCGCATCGTGGCTAGCATGAGCGAAACTGACTGGAGCGATCTCGATGTGACCGAGCTGCTGCCGACCGGAACGGTGACACTGCTGCTCGCCGATGTCGAAGGTTCGACCCAGCTCTGGGAGTCGCAGCCGTCGGCGATGACGTCCGCGGTCGCACAGTTAAACCGCACCGCGTCGAAGCTGATTGCCGAGCACGGCGGCGTCCGTCCGGTTGAACAGGGCGAGGGCGACAGTTTCGTGGCGGCATTCGCGCGCGCCAGCGACGCGGTGGCATGCGCACTGGACCTACAACGGGTCCGGTTGGCGCCGGTCAAGCTGCGCATCGGCCTGCACACCGGTGAAGTGCAGTTGCGCGATGAAGGCAATTACGCGGGCTCGACGATCAACAAAACGGCCCGTCTGCGCGATCTGGCGCACGGCGGACAGACGGTGATGTCGGCAGCCACCGAGGAATTGGTGGAGGACCGGCTGCCGGAGAATGCGTGGCTGACCGACCTGGGCCGCCACCCGCTGCGGGATCTGCCGCGCCCGATGCGCGTCGCACAGCTTTGTCACCCCGAAGTGCGCAACGACTTCCCTCCCCTGCGCACCACCAAAACCTCAGCGGCGAAACACCTTCCAACGCAGCTGACCACCTTTATCGGCCGCAACACGCAGATGGTCGAGATAGGGGACATTCTGACGGACAACCGGCTGGTTACCCTGACCGGCGCAGGCGGCGCGGGCAAGACGCGTCTCGCGATCGAGGTTGCGGCCAGGACGACGGGCGCCTTTCCGGACGGTGTCTGGTATGCCGACCTTGCACCGGTGGCCCATCCCGAGGTCGTACCGGTCACTGTCGCACGGGCGCTGGGCTTGCCCGACCAACCGGGCAGCTCGATCACGGACACGGTGCTGCGCTATGTCCGCGACCGCCACATGATGCTGGTGCTGGACAATTGCGAACACCTGCTGGAAGCGAGCGCTGCACTCGTGACCGACATGTTGGCGGCCTGCTCGAAGGTTACGATCCTCGCGACGAGTCGCGAGCCGCTCCTCGTGCCGGGTGAGGTCAACTGGGGTGTGCCATCGCTGTCACTCGCGGACGAGGCGATCGAGTTGTTCAGTGACCGGGCTCGCCGCGCCAGACCGGAGTTCACCATCACCGACGACAACGCGGCCACGGTGACCGAGATCTGCCGGCGCCTCGATGGCATGCCGCTGGCGATCGAACTGGCCGCGGCACGCGTGCGAGCACTCTCGCTTGACGAGATTGTAGGCAGCCTGCACGACCGGTTCCGATTGCTGACGGGTGGCGCTCGCACGGCGGTTCGGCGCCAGCAGACATTGCGGGCTTCGGTCGACTGGTCGCACGCCTTGCTGACCGAGTCCGAACGAATCTTGTTTCGCCGCTTAGCCGTGTTCATGGGCGGATTCGACCTCGACGCGGCGCAAGCCGTTGCAGGCACCACCGAGGTGGAGCGGTTCCAGGTGCTTGACCAGCTCAGCCTGCTCGTCGACAAGTCACTTGTTGTCGCCGAAAACACCTCCGGTGCAACGCGATACCGGCTTCTGGAAACCGTCCGTCAGTACGCCCTCGAGAAACTCAGTGAATCGGGCGAAGCCGACAGCATACGCGCGAGGCACCGTGATTACTACACCGCGATGGCCGCCCGGTTGGACGCGCCCGCACGCGACGACTACGAGCAGCTCATCGCGCAGGCGGACACAAACGTGGACAACCTGCGTGCGGCGTTCACGTGGAGCTATGAAAATGACGATATCGCAAAGACATTGGAGTTGGCGTCGGCACTCCAACCACTGTGGCTGGCGCGAGGTCGCCTGGTCGAAGGGCTTGCTTGGCTCGAAGCTGCACTCACAGATCGCGACGGAAACCAGCCCGACCTGCCACCGGCAGCGCGCGCGCTGGCGCTCGCCGACAAGGCGGTCTTGAACTCATGGGTTGATGTGACCGCCAGCCTGGACCAGGCTCAAGAAGCGTTGACTATCGCGCGCGACGTCGACGAGCCTGCGCTACTGACTCGAGCGCTCACCGCGTGTGCGTGCGTCACCGCCCATGATGCCGAATTGGCAAGGCCGTACTTCGAAGAGGCGATCGGTATGGCCCGTGCACTGGGCGACTCCTGGCGGCTCAGTCAAATTCTCGGCCGACAGGCCTACGGGGCATTCATGGTGGGCGACCTTCTCGCGATAGAGTCGATCGCAACAGAAGGGTGCGCTCTTGCCGACGCCATCGGAGACCACTTCAACGCGCGGCAGTGCCGATGGGTTCTGATCAACGCGCAGAGTCTTCGGGGTGACCTCGTCGGCGCCCTGGCACAGATCCCAGAATTCATCGCCGATGCCACCGTCGCTCACGACGTCGTGAATATCGCGATCGGGTGGATGAATGCCCTGGCCCTGCAGGCGTGGCACGGTGACGCCGACGGCGCGCTTGCTGCGGGCAGGAAGTGTCTCGACGCGTGCGCGGAAATGGGAGGGCTGTTCGACCAAGGTGTCTACGCCACAACCAGTTTGGCATACCTGGCGGCCGGCGACACCGCCGCTGCATGGCAGGCGCTTCAGGATGCGCAAAACGCGCTCATAAACCCCCCGGCAGAGCTGGCGAACATGGTCTTCTTCGGGCAGACGGCCTTGGCGTGCGGCGAGTTGCCAGCCGCACGCGGCTGGCTCGATGAGGCGGTTTCAGCGTCGAAGGGCTGGTGGTTAGCCGCGGCGCTGGCAATGCGTGCTCGTGTTCACTTCGCTGAGAGCAACATGGCACAAGCCGAGTCGGACGCCTACGAGGCGCTGGCAATGGCCGCCGGGGTCGACGGGCAACTGACCATGCCAGACATTCTGGAGTGCATCGCCGGGTTGGCGTGCCACGGCGAACGTCATCGAGAAGCAGTCCGGCTCTACGGCACCGCCGATGCCGCTCGCCAGCGAATGGGAATGGTGCGGTTCAAGGTATTCGATGCCGAATACGATGGCTTCCTCGCAGCACTGCGGAATGCGTTAGGTGACGACGACTTCGATGCAATCTGGAATGAAGGTGCGGCGATGTCAACCGAGGAGGCGATCGCCTATGCACTCCGCGGCCGCGGTGAGCGCAAGCGGCCGCCAACCGGGTGGGAATCCCTTACACCGACCGAACTCGACGTCGTCCGTCTCGTCGGCGAAGGCCTGCCGAACAAGGACATCGCCACCCGGCTGTTCGTCTCACCCCGGACCGTGCAGTCGCACCTGCGGCATGTCTACAACAAGCTCAGCCTGACCTCACGCGTACAACTCGCCCAAGAGGCTGCCCGCCACGCCCTCGCGCCGAAATAGAATTCCCGGTCGTCAGTTGGGGGCGATAACGACCGGGAATTCTATTTCGCGGAACTAGCGGTGGGCCAGCCTGCGGCCGCGGCCACCGAACATGTTGCGCCAACCGCGGGGCCGCTCCTCGCCAGTCGGCTGGATCTCGGTGACCTCCTCCGACGGCGCCGGCTCAGCCTGCGCCGCAGCGACGTGACGCTGTTCGGCGTAGGGAGCCACGTGACGCTGTGCGGCGTAGGGGATATCGCGCGCGCTACGAACCGACACACGGCCCAGCGCGAGGGCGCCGAGGAAGATGATCAGCGCACCGAGCCCATAGAAGTAGGTCAGGTCCAGCCACACCCTTTTGACATCGGTGGCCGCCACCGGCGCACCGACATCACCGATTGCCAACGGTCCGGCCAGCGCGCGGCCAACGACAAACCACGCGCCGGCGAGCACCGTCAGCCAGCCACCGAGCATCGCGGTCGCGCGATTGCCCGATGTGAGCAGCAGTAGCCCGCCTAGCACGGTCGCCACGCCAGGCAACACCTCGAGCCAGCCCCTGGCGATCGTCCAGGTCCACTCGGTGTCCGGGGTGAAGGCGAAGTCGAAATACGGGCCGACGAACGGAATGAGGGCACCCCAGGCGCCCAACAAGATCAGCAGGAATCCACTTGCCGCACCACGGCTGCGCGGCATCTGCAGCCTGCCTCCGCGGGTCTGAACGCGTGTGTCACTCATGATGCCTCCTCGGTCGACGGTCGAATACCCGATCTGTCAGCGCCATAACCTCGCCGATGCTGGCTAGGGTGACGGCATGCGCCTCGACGAGGACGCCGTGCGCGAGACTCTTGCCGACGCCTGGGAGCGATGGGCGCGCCGCTGCGCCGAGCTCACGCCTCAGCAATGGTCGACGGCAACGCGGTGCAGGCCCTGGGAGGTACGAGGACTGGTCGCGCATCTATGCCCGAGCCGTGCGATGTTCGACATGCTGACCGCGACCGCGACCGACGAACCCCCCGCGGTCACGGAAGCCGCGGAGATGCTGCGCCGCTTCAACGCCCCTGGCGGCATCGCCCACACGTCCGCCGACGGCATCGCCGAGAGGGCGACCTCCGATGCGACGGCGCTCACACCTGACGATGCTGTGACACGTTTCACCCAGTGTGCCCAAATCCTGCGCGCCACACCGATGTCCAGAGAGACGGTGATCTCTTATCCCGTCGTCGGCACCACCACACTGGCCGTCGTCGCAGAGGTCGCCTTGATGGAGGCGACCGTGCACCTGCTCGACCCGGCCCACGCGGTGGGTGGCGACCGCCCGTCGGATAGCGCCCTGGCGGCGACGCGCGATTTGCTCATCGCGATCCCTGACCCGATCGCGGCCATCGAGGTCCTTGCCGGCCGGGCCGATCCGGCGACTGCGTTGCCTGCGATCCGGTGACAGCCATCACACCGTTCACAGCAAACTGACAGCCACCACTGGAATAAAGTTAGCTTTGCTAACGTACTTTACTTACAGCGCGGCGTTGCGCTACCACTTCCTGCGATTTGCTGAGGATTCCTGATGTCGACTGATACCCGTGAAGGGCGGCTCGAGCGCCGCATCTCCGATTTGTACGCCACAGACCAGCAGTTCGCCGATGCCCGACCCAGCGAATCAGTCGCGCATGCGATTGAGGCGCCCGACCTGCGGCTGCCGCAGGTCGTGCAGACCGTCATCGATGGCTACGCCGACCGGCCGGCGCTCGGGCAGCGCGCTGTTGAGTTCGTCACCGACCCGACAACGGGCCGGACATCCGCTGAACTGCTCCCCCGTTTTGACACCGTTACCTACCGCGAGCTGTCGGACAGGGTCAACGCAGTCGCGGCCGCGCTGACCGAGAATCCGGTGCGGCCCGGTGATCGGGTCGCGATTCTCGGGTTCACGAGCATCGACTACACGACGGTCGACATGGCGCTGCTGCGCCTCGGCGCGGTGTCCGTCCCTCTTCAGACCAGCGCGCCGGTCGCGCAGCTGCGGCCCATCGCTGCTGAGACCGAGCCGGTGGCTATCGCATCGAGCATCGACTTCCTCGACGACGCCGTCGAACTCATGCTGACAGGTCATCTCCCTGAGCGGCTGGTCGTGTTCGATTACCACGCCGAGGTCGACGACCACCGGGAGGCGCTCGCGGCCGCAATCGACCGGCTCGCCGGTGACGACACCCTCGCGCTACTGATCTACACGTCCGGCAGCACGGGCACGCCGAAGGGCGCGATTTACCTGACGAAAGCGGTCACGAACTCGTGGCGCCGGTCCAGCATGGCGATGTGGGGCAACGGAGGCGCCATCCCGTCGATCACGCTGAACTTCATGCCGATGAGCCACATGATGGGACGCGGCATCCTGTACTCCACCCTCGGAGCCGGCGGCACAGCGTATTTCGTTGCCAAGAGCGATCTTTCGACCTTCTTCGATGACCTGGCGCTGGCGCGGCCCACCCAGCTGAACTTCGTCCCGCGGGTCTGGGACATGGTGTTCCAGGAATTCCAGAGCGAGGTCGACCGTAGGACCGTCGACGGCGGCGACCACTGGGCCGTCGAATCCGACGTGCTCGCCGATATGCGCCAGAACATGCTCGGCGGACGGTTCGTCTCAGCGATGACAGGCTCCGCTCCCATCTCCACGGAGATGAAGGAGTTCGTCGAGTCGCTGCTCGACGTCCACCTGACCGATGGCTACGGCTCCACCGAGGCCGGTGCGG
>Ga0310904_10000388_pt1 | contig 12204 bp, 12 predicted proteins | sample C48D1metaG_FD_203746 | JGI IMG/M metagenome (GOLD analysis project Ga0310904, IMG submission 203746) | Lab incubated soil microbial communities from West Virginia University Organic Research Farm, Morgantown, WV, United States - C48D1 | ecosystem: Environmental > Terrestrial > Soil >... | reverse complement strand
CAACCTGCCGCTCCTCCTAGGTGAGAGCTCTGCGATCACTTCTCTTCGGCGAGAGATCGAAGCCGCTGCGCGGACCGACGCCAAGGTGTTAGTACTCGGTGAGACAGGCTCTGGAAAGGAAGTCGTCGCGCGGCTTATCCACGAGCATAGCCAGCGGTCGTCGCGCGGGTTCGTCGCGGTGAACTGCAGCGGCATTCCCGAAACGCTGCTCGAATCGGAACTCTTCGGTCATACCCGTGGAAGTTTCACAGGCGCATACCGCGATAAGCCCGGCCTGGTTCGACAGGCCGACCGCGGGACGCTGTTCCTCGATGAACTCGGCGAGATGAGCCTGCGAATGCAGGCTGTGTTGTTACGATTCGCCGAAACGGGCGAAATTCAGACTATCGGTGTAGACGGCGTGACAGGACGATCGGATGTTCGCCTCATCACTGCAACGAATCGAAATCTGCGCGAGCGGATCGATGCCGGTGTCTTCAGAGAGGATCTGTATTTCCGCCTCAACATCATTCAGATTCACGTTCCACCGCTTCGTGAGCGATCGGAGGACGTGATGCTGTTGTTGCGACACTACCTGCGCAAAGCCAGTGAAACACATCGGCTTCATTGCCCCGAGCTGACGCCAGACGCCGAGCAGCTGCTCAGTGCCTATGCATGGCCGGGGAATGTTCGCGAGTTGAAGAACCTCGCTGAACGTCTTGTCGTGAGGGAATGGGATCGACCGATCGCTTCCGGTGATCTCCCACAGGAAATCCGCGGCAGCCGCGACTCCGTCTCCGCGACTCCGAGTACCAGCGTCGGGTTCAATCAGGAGTCAGTGCCAGCCGTGCGCCGTCTTGAACGCGGCTCCGGTGCAGCCGATCGACTCTGGGATCGACTGATCGCTGGTGAGAACTTCTGGACGGTTGTGCACCAGCCTTTCAAGGCGCACGAGTTGACGCGCGATGATCTCGCGGCGTTGATTCATCGTGGGCTCGAGCACACGCGCGGCAGTTATCGCGCTCTGCTGGGCGTGTTTGGGTTGCCACCGACTGACTACAAGCGTTTCCATGCGTTCTTGTATCAGCAGAACTGCAATTTGCCAGTTGGTCCCTACCGCACGGCTCGAGCGACCATGCGCCGTCAAGATCGGCCGGCTTCTGTCTATACACCCGCCTGCTGATCTGCGTACGCGCATTCGAATGAGGCGGTGACGATGCGTCGCCGCCGCCCTCCTGATTAGAGCTCCTCTTCCTGGATCAGCGCGTTGAGTCCTGCGTGTCCGTCGCGTACGTCAAAGTCGTACATCAACGCTTGCTCGAAGCATTCAAAAAAGCGCGACCCCAGTTCGACGTGTACCGGATGCTCGAGGTATGCCTTCAGGCCGTCGAGATCATCGAATTCCAAGATCGCCGCGTGAGTATAGTCCTCGCGCATCAATTGTTCGTAAGGTCGGCCATGAGTACGTCGGCGGCCGATCCGCGTCTTCTTAATCGACGGGATTCCGTCGATCGCGTCTGCGAATGCCTTGGCCAGCCGACGCCGCGCGTCATCTCCCAAGTTCGGCTTTGGTCTGAAGAGGACCACGTGAAGCATCATCGTCGGCGTCCTCGCGGTGAATGACGCGGCTTTTTCCGGGCGCTTTCAGCACGAACGATTGCGGTTCGTCGATGTCTTTGAGGTTTGTCGTGCGGGGGACTCAGGGTTTCGACATTTTCGTTGTCTGGGCGACCGCGCTTGCGAATGAAGCGCTGCTGACGGCGCTCCTGATTGCGCTCACGCTTGCGCTGCTTGAACGGCTCGCGCGGATCTCGATGTTCCCCACCGGGCCTCCAGTCCCGTCCGCGAGGTGCTTTCGGTTTCTGAAAGTCCGCGCGCGCAGCGTCGGGTGAGTCCCACAGCCTTCCACGCTGGAACCACTTCATCTCCGCATCGGGATGGCGCTTCTGGAGGCGGCGCAGCGTTGGAAGCAGGTCTTCGCGGTCGGCCGCCCTGAACGACGTCGGCAATCCGCCGGCGAGGATGGTCCAGTACGAATAGCGTGGTGGCATAGCTTGCTGCTGGTTACTGCCCGAAGCGTTTGAGTTTCTCGACGAGAGTCGTGCGTTTGATGTGTAGGAGCTCGGCTGCCCGATTCCGGTTGCCGCCGGTGCGATCCAGGGATCGTTGAATCAGATCACGCTCGATCGCGGCGAGATAGGCGGGCATATCGAGACCAGTCTCGGGAAGGTCGACGAAGGGGGTTTGAGCGGATGAGGGCACGAGATGCACCTCCGACGGCAAATCCGAGGGGTCGATCTGCTGTCGACCAGCACTCAGCGCTACCGCGCGCTCCACGGCGTTCTCGAGTTGACGGACGTTTCCCGGCCAGGGATACGCCATCAGCGCCCGCATGGAATCCTGTGAAACTTGCATCTGAGAGGTCGGTGAGAACTTCTCCAGGAAATGCTGAACGAGCACAGGAATGTCATCCCGCCGATCTCGCAGCGGTGGCAATTGCACCGGGATAACGTGCAGCCGGTAGTAAAGATCCTCGCGAAACGATCCCTCGGCCACCATCCTGGCGAGGTCCGAATTGGTGGCCGCGATCACGCGCACGTCGACCTTGATCGTCTGACTGTCGCCCACGCGTTCGAACTCACGCTCCTGGAGTGCGCGCAACAGCTTCGTCTGGAGCGCGCTGCTCATCGTTCCGACTTCATCGAGGAAGAGCGTTCCCTTGTGTGCCTGCTCAAATCGTCCCTGGCGTGCGCCTACGGCGCCGGTGAAAGCGCCGCGGACATGACCGAAGAGCTCCGCCTCCAGAAGGGTTTCAGGAATTGCGCTGCAGTTCAGCGCAACGAATCGATGTGTCCGGCGCGCGCTGTTGTGATGAATAGCCCGAGCCACAACTTCCTTGCCCGTGCCTGTTTCCCCGGTGATGAGGATGGTGCTGTTCGAGCGCGCAACGGTCTCCAGCAGATGAAACAGCTTCTGCATCGGCCGGCTTCGCCCAAGTATTCCCCCGAATTGGTAGCGCTCCTCGAGTTGTGACCGCAGATACGCGTTTTCAGACCGGAGGCGTCGTTGCTCCAAGGCATTCTGCAAGACGTGGAGGAGCTCGTCGAACTGGAATGGCTTCGCAACAAAATCCGACGCCCCCCGCTTTATGGCATCGACTGCGTCTTTCACCGTGCCGAAACCCGTGATCACGATTGCAACGATGCTCGGGTATCTGTCTCGCGCAGCTTCAATGACCCGGGAGCCATCAATGCCCGGCAACCGGAGGTCCGTGATCACGATATCGAACGCGAATTGCTCCAGCAGTTCGAGAGCTCGCTCGCCGCTATCGGCCTGGACCACCTCGAAGCCGCGCTCCGCGAGACGCTCCGCCATCAGACCGCGAAGGGTGGTCTCATCATCGACGATAAGCAGGTGAGGAGCAGCGCCGGCTGTTTGCAAGGCGCCAATATATTGACACAGGCAAACCTAACGATCGCTCGACAGCAGCCGATACAGCGATCGAAGCTGTTCGGCGGGCCATGTGGCTCGCAGTCACTAACTAACAACGGCCGTCACCAGGAGGCCTGTGAGAGCATATGGACCGCCAGACCCTCTCGATCATGAAGGCGTGCGAAGCAGTCGGAGTGAGCCGACGCACCATCTACAATTGGATTTCCGCCGGGAAAGTCGAGTACGTGCGGACCGCGGGAGGATCCATACGGATCTTTGCGGATACGCTGTGGCGCGACGCGGCGGCGCCGACGCGCTCCGAGGAGTCCGACTCCCGGGCGGTGTCCGGCTCGCACGTGTGAGCAGCCCCGCGAAGACCTTCGTCGACGAAGATTCGCAGGCGGGCCCCGATCTTCAGGCTCTATTTCATCGCCTGAACAACCAGCTCGGGGTTCTGCTGGCGCAGGCCGAGTTGCTCGAGGCCAAATCCCCAGACGACGCGAGTCGTGTGCGTGCAGCCGAAGTGCTGACCAGCACGCTCGCAGCCTTGGGCACTGTTCGCGAGATCCGCCAGCGCTCCGAGCTCGCGGCCGGCTGATTACTCCCGCTCACAGTCCTATAACGGGTCGGCGCCCACCGGCCCTGGCTCAATCCCAGACACCAACTCAGAATCGTAATTTCAGTGTCAGCTTCTTGGCGAGGAGCGTTGGCGTTTCGTCAATGATTTGGCGTTTTTCGCGGGCTGCCTTGTCCGCGGCATCTCGTGGTTCAAACCGGACAAGCACATCCAAGTATTTGTGAGCACAGCTACTTAGAGCGAATTCCGTCACGTCGTTGCACTGCGATGCGCGTCGATTCGTCGCGTTGGTACCGCGGTTGCCTTACATGGCGCCGGAGGTCACACGCATGCGCCCCCAGATTGGTTCTGAGAATCCGCGCGTTATTGCCAGCATTCCCTTTGTAGAACAGCTCGCCCGACGTGTTGCGGCCACGATGCCCCACTCGATCGATATTGGAGATCTTGTCCAGGATGGTGTGATTGGGCTCATCGACGCAGCGCACCGGTTCGACGAGGGGCGCGGCATCAAGTTCGAGACGTTCGCTGAACGTCGCATCCGGGGAGCCATGATTGACGCTCTGCGCAAGGATGCCTGGCCGCGAGGGGTTCGCCGCCAGCGACGGGAGCTCGAAGCCGCCCGCGAGGAGTTGAGGCGGGAGTTGGGTCACGAACCGTCTCTGGCAGATCTCGCGGCCAAAGTGGGTTCCGACGAAAAGCGCCTTGGCCGAACGATCGTTCGAATCAATGCGATTGAGTCGACTTCTCCCCTGGCCAACAACGAACACCTCGACGAGTCGACCCTTCCAACTGCCCTGATTCCTTCTGAGCCCGAACAGCCCGACGCTGCTTACGAACGGCAGGAAACCAAAGATCGGGTGTGCGCCGCGATCGCGTCGTTGCCGCCCCGTGAGCAGAAGGTGATTGGCCTCTATTACTACGGCGAGGCCACGATGAAACAGATTGGCGCCGAAATCGGTGTGAACGAATCGCGCGTTTCACAACTCCATGCGCGCGCCATCCGTCGCCTCCGCGACGCCCTCGCGGCCATGACGCCGGGCGTCGAGGTCGCGAAGATCATGCGCACGGCGATCCTGGAATTCCAGCAGAAGCCGCGCATGGCGAAAGCAACGCTCGAGAGCCGCGGCACTATCGATGGAGTGGCCAGACCTGGAGTGGTTGTGAACTACGCCAGCGCCTCGCGCACGCTGCGCAGCAAGTCGCCAAGTCGAAAGGGTTTGGCCAGCCAGCGGCAGCCACTCTCTTCGAGAAAGCGCTCCGCATCGACGCCGGCGACGTCGCCGGTGACAAAGATCACTCGTCGCGCCAATACGGGACTCGCGGCGGCGATCGCTCGGTAAAGCGCCATTCCGTCGATCCTTGGCATCTTGAGATCACAGATGACAAGGTCGTAGCTACTCTGACGCACGCGGGCGAGGGCCTCTTCGCCGTCGCCCACGTGATCCACTTGTAGTCCAGCGTCGATCAACGCCTCGCTGACGGCAAGCGCGAGCGCTCTTTCATCCTCCACCAACAATACAGACGCTTCTCTCGTCACCTCGCCGTTCGAGCGTGCCACACGGCGAGCCTTGGACAACGTGTCTGCCGTGCTCACGGGCAATTCAACTGTGAAAGAGGCGCCGCCATCTGGCGAGGAATCGACCCGAATGCTGCCACCATGCTCCTGGACGATCGCGTACGCGACGGTCAACCCGAGCCCTGTGCCCTTCCCTGTCTCCTTGGTGGTGAAGAACGGGTCAAAGATCTTACTTTTCACTTCCGGCGGTATTCCCGGCCCATCGTCGCTGACCTGAAGAACCACCGCGTCGTGGTCGGCGTCGTGCCAGGTCCTGATCACGAGCGATCCGCGACCGTTTGCCGTAAGCATCGCCTGCTCGGCGTTGATGACCAGATTGAGGAGGACCTGCTGAATCTGATGCGCATCCGCAAAGACAGGCGGGAGGCCAGAGGCGAGCGCCGACAGCACGTCGATGTTGAGGGTGCGTTGCTCGTACGGACGCAACGCCATTGTCTCTTTGACAATTTGATTGAGGTCGATGAGTGAGCGGGTCGACTGGCGTTTTCGCGCGAATGTCAGCAGATTACGAACGATGCGCGCGGCACGCTCCGACTCGCCCAGAATCACATCCAGGCCACGCCGCGTAGTCGCGTCGCCGGCTCTTTCAGCCAGTCGCTCGGCCCAACTGAGGATCGTCGCGAGCGGGTTGTTCAGCTCGTGCGCGACGCCAGAAATGGTCTGCCCAAGCGCCGCCATTTTTTCGGCCTGAAGTAATTGCAGATACAAGTCGCGCGATTGATCGTCGAGCCGCTTTCGTTCACTGACATCCCGCAGCAGCGCCTCGACACGCAATGATGTGCCCCGGCCGACGCGGTCGGCGCGAGCGGTGACTTCGACCCAGACGGATTCGCCGTCACGCCTGATGAGACGCAGCAGATAGTCGCTTACTGCCCCCTCGTTCACCAGTCTGGTGAGGAACGCCGTGCGAGCGCTGGCGTCCACGAAGCGCTCAGGCCGAAAGAGGACGACCTCGTCATCCGGAGTCTCCGGTGGATAACCGAGCATGATTTTGAGATGCGGGTTGGCGGCGACCGTTCCGCCGCCGCTGGTCTCCACTTGACGGCTGATAGTGCCGATGTAGACGCCCTCGTGCACCGCCTCGAAGAAGCGTGCGAACGCAGTAGCGCGTTGCCGATCGGGAATGTGTCTCGAGTCTGCCGGCACGACGAGGCGATTATAGGCGGCGCCGCAAGTCCCGCCGTCCAACTAAGGTCGCGGCGTTGGTGTCGACGATGGAAAGTGGGACGCGTACTTCTTCTCGATTGCCGCGCGAATCTGTTGAACCGAGCTGCCCGTATTGAACAACGACATCGCATCCCTGCCGACATCGAGGCAAATCGCGCAACCAATGCCGTGTGGCTCCCATTCCGTGACCGTTCCGTTCGCCGTTCGCGCCTTCACGAAGCAGTCGTGATTTCCGTTATGGCCCATCCGCTCGCACCCGCAATAGCACGGTACGTGCTGCAGCACTTCTGGATGGCGAGCGGCAAATTCGTACACCTGTTGCACGATCGCCATAGGACGCGACGGGGTGAACGGCACCGGCGGCAACGCTGGCAGAGGGCCGGTATGAGCCTTGATCGGGGCGATCCGGTTCGGAGTACCTGTAGCGGCTGCCTGAGAGTGCTCATGTTGGCCCGCTACGGCGATCGTCGCGGACGATGATGCCGCCAGAATCAGACATGCCGAGACGACGAGGCCAAGGATCTTCATAGAAGGATGGTAGCCCATTTACACGCCGCCGGTGGGCATGAAGCGTGTGCTGGCTGACGCCGATAACCGGAGAAGCACGAAAGCGTGTAGGCACAGCCTCCCACGCATATGTGGGTTGACGCTGCGGCCATGGTGAGGCCCCCATGCGATTGATGGGGCGCAATGATGTCGTCCTCATGGTGGGGCTGACAGTTGCGCTGTTCGTAATTTTTTCGGCCCCGGTCTCGCACTTCCTCGATTACGTGAGGGAGATCGAGATGACGCGCGGCCTCCATCTGGTGCCCGCGCTGTTCATTCTCGCCACGATTTTCAGCTTCCATCAGCTGCGAAAGCGTCAGGAAATGCGCGACGAGGCTCAGAGTGTGGCGCGCGCTGCGAGAGAAGCCACCGAGCGCGCCGCAGAGATGGCGAGGCTCGTCGCGTTTGGGCATGCGCTCGCCCGATCAATGGACAGTGAATCGAGCGATTCGATTGGGGATGTCGCGGCGGGCCAGGTCCCATTACTGGCTCCGGGACGTGGGGCGTGGGTGATGACCCGCACGCGAGGGGGGCATTGGGAGTCGATGATGGCCGTCGGTGAGTCGTCTCCCGACGATCGTGAGCGTGCAGCACGCCGAGCGCTCGGTGAAGTCGAGCCGCTGATAGGCGTCGTGTCGAGCGACATTTGTTTCCCCATGATTGTGGCCGGCACACCCGAGGGCGTACTTGGCGTTGCTCCTGAACCACCGCTGACCGATCATCAGCGCAACATCCTAAGCGCCGCTGCGGCGTTGCTTGCCGTATCGCTGAAGAACTCTCAGTTGTTTCGTGAGGTACGCGAGAACAGCGTTCGCGATGCGTTGACCGGCTGTTTCAATCGCGCGCACGCGGTGGAGGTGCTCGATGCGGAGATACGTCGTGCGCGTCGATCAAAGCTTCCACTGTCGCTGATCATGTTCGATCTCGACAATTTCAAGGAGATCAACGATCGCCACGGACATCTGTGTGGTGACGCCGTGCTCGCTGCTGTGGGTTCGAGAATGAAGTCGGAACTCCGTGGCAGCGACATGAAATGCCGCTACGGCGGCGACGAATTCATGCTCATCCTGCCGGACACGCCCTTAGCAGGTGCCAAGCAAGTCTCTGAGAATCTGCGGACAGCCCTCGAGTCACATCACATTACGTGGAACGCCGACCAGGTGAGAGTGACTGCGAGCTTTGGCGTCGCTGTGGTGAATCCGACCGATCTGGATCCACTTGCGGCGATTGCTCGAGCCGATGCGGCACTGTATCGCGCCAAGGAGCGTGGTCGCAACGACGTCGTGGCCGAGGAGCAGCCGACCCTCGTCTAACGGAGCGTTTCCTCCGGCGTTGCCCGCACGGGCGGTCCCAGCGCAAACGTCATCGTTCCGTCGACGACGACGCGTCCGTTGACACGCGCGAACCCATCAAGCTGACCGACGCGGCTACGCAGGCTCTTTACTCGCGCTTCGATTTCGACCACATCGCCCGCATAAACCGGTCGCCTGAACCTCACCCGCTCAATCCCTCGAAACAATGGAATGCGTCCGCGATTCTCGGGCTTCGACAAAATCAGGATGGCGCCCACCTGCGCGATGCATTCGGTCAAGATCGTGGGCGGCAGGGCAGGCGGTTCCCCGGGTTGGTGCGCAAGATAGCGCTCGTTGAGAGAGACATTCTTGATACCGACGATCCGTTTGTCTGGCTCGAGCTCCGTGACGCGATCGACCAGCAGAAAGGGATAACGATGCGGGAGGATGTGCTCGATGACGGTGTAGTCCAGCGGCAAGCTCAAAGGATCCATGAGAGCCCAGTATAATTCGCTAGCCTGCCGACTGTCGGCCCATCCAGCCAGCAATGACTGACCGCATACCCGACCAACCCTCCGATCCCCGGCTGCAAAGCGGGGCCCGGATGGCGACCGACACCGAGCTGCTATCGACGCTGTTCGATTTGGGACGCGAAGTGACCTCGGTGCTCGACCTCGAAGAGTTGCTCGCCAAGATTCCACAGCTCATCGCGAGGCTAACCCGATTTAGCGCCTTCTCCGTCTACCTCCTCGACGAGAAACGACAGGAGCTTCGGATTGCGTACGCCGTCGGGTATCCGAACGACGGCGCCGGTATTCGGCTCCGTATTGGCCAGGGTGTGGTGGGCGCGGCCGTGCAAGAGGGACGGCCGATCCTGGTGAACGATATCCGTCGCGAGCCGCGCTACAGGGGTCCGCTACGGAACATGCTCTCTCAGCTCGCGGTTCCGCTGCGGCGCAAGGGCCGAGTGATCGGCGCGCTCAACCTGCTGAACGAAGTCGAAGGCGCGTTCACGCCGCAGGACGAAGCGCTGCTGCGGCAGTTTGCTGCGCACGTCGCCGTCGCGATTGAAAACGCGCGCCTGTTCGAGTCCGAGCGCCACTACGTCGACACGCTTGAAACGCTCGCCGAAATCGGGCGCGAAATGTCGTCGATCCTCGACCTCGATGCGCTGTTGACGCGAATCGCGAGTCTCACGAAACGCCTGATCGATTACCGCACGTTCGGCATCCTCCTGCTCAATGAGGACACGCAGCAGCTGGAGATGAAGCTGGCAGTCCGCTATGGTCAGGGTGCCGTGTCAAAGAATTTCCACCTTGGCGAGGGGCTGGTCGGATGGGCCGCCCAGCACAAAGAGCCCGTGCTCGTCGCCGACGTCTCACAAGATCTTCGCTACATCAATCTGGTGGCCGACGCTCGATCAGAGCTCGTGATCCCAATGCTCATCAAGGATCGCTGCATTGGCGTCTTCGACCTCGAGAGCCCCGAGCTGGACGCCTTCAGCAAAGAGCATCAGGAACTCCTGACGCTGCTGGCCAGTCAAGCAGCAGTCGCCATCGATAACGCGCGGCTCTATGAAGAGGTGCGACGCAACGAGGAGCGAATCGAAAGGGAACTTCGGTTTGCGCGTCGCGTGCAGCTCGCACTACTGCCAACTGAACTACCCAAAACGGTTCGTGATGCCGATGTCGCGGGTCGATTCGAATCGGCGCACGAGCTCGGAGGTGATATTCACGATTTCCTGGCGCCAGAACCGAATTCACTGGTCGTGGCAGTCGGCGATGTCTCTGGCAAAGGTGCGCCAGCCGCACTCTATGGAGCGTTCGCAGCGGAGCTGGTACGCTCGCGAACGACGCGCCGGCGCTTCACTCCGGATCGCTTCAGTGTGTCCGGCGTGCTCCAGGCGATGAACACAACGTTGCACGAGCGACAACTGGAAGAGTACTACTGCACCCTGTGTTACGCCTTTTTCGATTTCTCACGACGCGTCGTCACGCTCTCCAACTCCGGATTGCCGTATCCGATCCATTGCTCGTCAACATCTTGCGGGCAGATCGAGTTGCCCGGAGTGCCACTCGGATCGTTTCCGGGCGTGACGTACGACGAGGTGAGTATCGAGCTGAAGCGAGACGACATTTTCGTGTTCTGCACAGACGGTATCTTTGAAGCGCTGAACGAAGACGGCGCTGAATTTGGCGCGTCTCGTCTGGCAGATGTGGTCAGTCGATTCCGCGACCAATCTGCGCGCGCCATCGTCGATGCGATTTTCGAGGAGACCGCAGCGTTCCGGGGGGCCAGACCGCAGGGCGACGACATGACAGCCGTCGCCGTGAAGATCACCGCCTGAGCGACTGGTCTGAAACGAGGTCGCGCACGGATCGTGAATGAAATCAGGGGCCGGAGTACGGCGATGCCAGCGCCTGCCTGAAAATACGTACCCCGGTGACCCGGCGCGACCTGCCACGCACTTGTTCAAGATGCGTGCCCCTGCCAATCACAAGGAATTGCGCCAAAACCCGCGATGGTCCTGAAGAATGCGTCCCCTTCAGTGGGCGGCCGCGTGTCGTGTCGAGGTAGCGCCCGACCTCCGCGGGCGACACGTGCCGATGCCAACTAACGACAGGCGACCACCGTCTCACTAGCTGGAACGGTCGTGGCGCGCGGGCGCGCGCATCGCCTCGACCGAGAGGGCTCAATCATGAGGAAGGTTGTCTTCGCAGGCGGAATTGGGGTCGCGATTATCGCGCTGGCGGCGGTCTATGCGACACGCGTCGACGCACAGGATCGAAGTCGCTTCAATCTGCAGAGCGCATTCTTGCTGGGTCCGGGCTCGTCTATTGGCGTCACGGCGCGCGACTCGGAGAATGGCGTTGTAGTGAAGGAGGTGAGGGCGGACAGTCCTGCCTCTCGTGCCGGCGTAAAGGAAGGAGACGTCGTCACTGAATTCGATGGCGAGCGGGCGCGGAGTGCGGCTCAGTTCTCGCGACTCGTTCGAGAGACAGCGCCCGGGAAGACGGTAAAGATATCGGTCCTGCGGAATGGAACGGCAATGGCGATGGACATCGCACCGGAGACACTGGATTCGAATGCCATTCGATTCCCGAATCTGACCCGTGACGACCTCGATCGGCACCTTCAGACGTTGCCACGAGATTTCAATTTCGACTTCGATTTCGCGGAGCCGTGGCTGAGTGTCTACTCACCGCGCCGTCTCGGGATGACGATCACACCGCTTAGCGATCAGCTTGCAGCCTACTTTGGCGTCAAGCAGGGCGTTCTCGTTTCCGAGGTAGAAGCGGGTTCGTCCGCCGAAGCCGCTGGACTCAGAGCCGGTGATGTGATCACCGCGGTCAAGGGTCAGGCCGTGTCTTCATCGAACGATGTGGTGAGAGAGCTACGCGAGGCTGAAGCTACTGTAGAGATCCGCGTGACGCGTGAACGGAAGGAACTCACTTTATCGGCAAAACTGCCAGAGCGCACACGCGCGTTCGCTCGGCGAGGTGGTCGGGCTATCTAACTGCTTTTCGACGCAGTTACCCGCTCGAACGGAAGGACTTCGGCCGGCGGCATAGAGCTGCCGGCCGGCCACGCGCCCAGGACGGTGACGAGCTGGGCGGAGATCAAGGTCGTCACCG
>Ga0310904_10000369_pt1 | contig 12367 bp, 13 predicted proteins | sample C48D1metaG_FD_203746 | JGI IMG/M metagenome (GOLD analysis project Ga0310904, IMG submission 203746) | Lab incubated soil microbial communities from West Virginia University Organic Research Farm, Morgantown, WV, United States - C48D1 | ecosystem: Environmental > Terrestrial > Soil >... | reverse complement strand
TCGCGGGCGCCGCACGGCCACTTGTGCGCGCTGCCGGTGTAGAAGTCCGGAGCAATGTCCGCGATGTTGACGTCGAGCAATCCGAACGACTGCGCGCCGTCGACGTGCGACATCACACCATGTTCCCTTGCCAGTGCGCACAGCTCCTTGGCGGGGAAGAGGTCGCCAACCGAGCTCGTGAGGTGCGTGAACGTGAGGATCTTGGTTTTGGAGGTGATCGCCTTCTTGTAGGCGTCAATGTAGTACTCCATCCCCGGGTGCGGATTCTTCTGATCGATCTCCACGACCTTGAATCCAAACCGCTTCGCCTTTTCGTTCCAGGCGGTGAGGTTGCTCGGGTGGTTGTCGTGAAAGACGATCACTTCGTCGCCGGGCTTGAGATCGAGACCGCTGGAGACCATGTTGTTGGCCTCGCTGGTGTTGCGCGTGATGACGATCTCTTCAGGGGTGACGCGCAGGAACGCCGCCAGCGTGGTGCGGAGTTTTTCTTTCTCACCACTGAGTCGCGCACGGTTTTGTCCGGACGGATCGCGGTCGACGAAGTCGGATTCGCGCTTCAGCGCCTCGAGCACGGGGCGCGAAGCGGGGCAGAGGTTGGCGGCGTTGAGCACGCCGAGATCCGCGGGCATGACGAACTGCGCGCGCACTGATTTCCAGAAGGCTTCACCGGTGCCGCTGATCGTCGGCGCGAACGCCGGCGCGGGCGCGTTCTGCTGAGCCCAAACGGGATCGGCGAAAAGCGCCGCGGATCCACCGACGGCAAAGAGACGGGCGAAATCGCGACGGGATACGGAACCGGTCATAGCGTCCTCCGTGCAGGCATCATAGGGATCGCGGGCGCTCCGCGCAAGCATTGAACAGCCTCCTGATGATGTATAACCATCGTGAGGAACCTGTGGCATCACCTACCTGGAACGTCAGCGGCCAGTATTTCGAGACTTGCAATTGCGATTTCGTCTGTCCCTGTGTTCCGGGGCAACTCGCGGTGCGTCCGACCAAGGGCGACTGCCAGTTCGCCATGGCCTTTCAAATCGAACGCGGGAAGTTTGGCGCCGTCTCGCTCGATGGCCTCGGCTTCATCGTCCTCGGCCTGACGCCTGGGGAAATGGGAAAGGGCAATTGGTCGGTCGGGCTCATTACCGACGCGCGGGCGACCGCGGAGCAGCGTGAAGCGATTACCGCGATCGCAACCGGCGCGGCCGGCGGACCGATGGCCGCCCTCTCGGGACTGATCGGCAAGTTCGTTGGCGCCGAGTCTGCGGCGATCGCCTTCAGCCGCGATGGTCGCAGCTGGTCGGTGAAAGCCGGCTCCTTCGTCGACATGGCGGCGACCGGGGCCAGCGGACTGAATCCCAATGCCGAACTGCGGCTGGAAAACACCGGTCACCCGGCAGCGGACTCCTTTACGCTCGCACACCCATCGCGCAGTCATGTCAAGGCGCTCGGCCTCACTTGGCAGGACACCTCGGGCAAGAACAACGGTCAATACGCGCCGTTCTCCTGGAGCAGCGCCTAGCCTGTTTACCGGCACGGCCGCCGCGGTTGTCACGCGGCGCGACCGAATCCTGATCTGGGTGTGCATCGCGGTGCTGACCGCGATCGCCTGGGCGTACCTGTTTCACCTCGACCGGCAAATGGCCGATGCGATGGCCTACGGCCAGATGATGGCCGACATGGGCATGTCGATGGATACGCCATGGACGGCGAAGGACGCCTTTCTCACCTTCGTCATGTGGTCCGTCATGATGATTGGCATGATGGCGCCATCAGCGGCGCCGGTCATGACGTTGTTTCGCGCTTCGCAGCGCGGACGTGGCGGCGGCGCTGCGCCGACCGTCGCGTTTGGCGGGGGATACCTGCTGATCTGGATGGCGTTCAGCTTGGTCGCGGCGCTCGCCCAATGGGCGCTGCACGACGCCGCGCTGCTGTCTCCCGCGATGACGGTGGTGAACCGCGCGCTGGGCGCCGCGGTCCTGCTCGCGGCGGGAGTTTATCAACTGACGCCGCTCAAGCGCGCCTGCTTGACGCATTGCCGGACGCCTCTTGGCTTCCTGATGTCGCAATGGCGCGATGGCTTGCGCGGCGCGTTGGCGATGGGAGTCCGGCACGGCGCGTATTGCGTTGGCTGTTGCTGGGCCCTGATGGGCCTCCTCTTCGTCGGCGGCGTGATGAACCTGCTGTGGGTCGCGACGTTGACAATTGTCGTCCTGCTTGAAAAAGCGGTCCCAGGAGGCATGGTCATCGCCCGCGTCGCCGGCCTCGGAATGATCGCCGCCGGATTACTCCATCTAGTCTCCGCCTGAGGTCGCCGGCATGAGCCAGCAACCCCGCACCTACATCTGTTCGTCGCCGCTCGGTCCGTAGATCGACGGCACCGGCACGCCGAGCATTCGCAGATAGACCACCAATTGACCCCGGTGGTGAATCATGTGATTCAACACGAAGTTCCGCATCACCGCGAACTTCGGCATCGTGAACACTTCTTTCCCGTTGTTCTTCAGCGTCCAAGGCGCCGCGAATTCGCCGTCGGTCTTGTTGACGAGGCTGGCGCGCGCGGTCTTGAGGCAACCATCGAATAACTTCAGGACTTCGGCGCGCGTGGCCGGCGGTTTGTAGTTGGCCGGCCGTTGCAGCGTGGCTTCGAGGTCGCTCTGGGTCAGCGTGGTTGTCGCCCAGAGTGGCATTTCGGTGAGGTGTTCGGCCAATCGGCCCAGCGTGACGCTGGTGGGGTGGGGCTTGAAATCGAACCGGCCGTCGGGCACTCGCTCGAGCGCCCGACGGGTCAGGCCCATTTCACGATCGAATTCCGGAAGCAGCGAATCGATAAGCGGCATAGCCGCTGATTTTACTGGCCCTTGGGCTTGAGCGCTTTCTCGATCGCCTTGCCGACCTTGTCGAAGCTGCTCTCGAAGCTCTTGCCGAATGAGTGCTCGAAGGTCTTCTCGAAGTTCGTTTCGAAATTCTGTTGGAAATTGATCTCGAAATCCTTGCCGAACTGTTCGCCCCACTCTTCCATGTGGGCTTCGAACTCGCTGCTGTCGAAGTCGAAGTCGAAATCAAAGTCGGAGTCGAACTCGAAGTTGAAGTCGGTGTCCCACTTGGAGTCGTCAACGCCGGGCGGCTTGGGCGGCTTCGGCGTCGGCGCCGGAGACGCTTGCGGAGCCTGGGCCGGTTGCGGCGGCTGCGCCATCGGCGTCTGCTGACGGCGGCGCTGGCGCTCTTCCTCGCGGCTCGTGATCGCCTTGCGCGCCAGGACGATATCGCCGCCGAACGACTGCAGCTCGATGCGCGCGCTGCCGCTGCCGAGCGTGAAGTTGAAGCGCTTGCTGCCGCTGCGCGCGTTCTGGCCTTCCGGCAGCTGCACCGGGAAGTCCGCGGCGAAGTCGCCCTGGAACGTGCGCACGAAGATCGTCGCGTTGTTGGCGCCGCCGAGGCCGACGCGAATGTCGCCGTTGTGCGTGCCCAGCTTGTAGACGCCGCTGTCGCGGATCGTGCCGTTGAAGGTCACTTCGCCGTTGACCGTGAAGGCCTCGAGATTCGACGTCGTGGCGTTGTCGATGAAGATGTTGCCGTTGGTCGTCTCGGCGTTGATCTCGCCGCTCGAGTTGGTGATGCGAATGCCCTCGTTGACCGAGTTCGCCTGGACGCGTCCGCTCGCCTTGTCCACCGTGATCACGCCTTCCACCGATCGCAGCGAGACCGCGCCGTTACCACCGGTAACCTTCGCGTTGCCATGAACGGTCTCGACGGTGACTTCCGCCTGCGTGCCTTCGATCGTCGCGTCGAGATACGTGCCCGTGAGGTTCACCGGCATCCAGCGCGGCACGGTGATCTGGTAATCGACGAGGCCGCCCGGACCGCGGCTGCCGGTCGCGCGCTGCGTGCGAATCCGCAGCGTGTTGTCGGTCGTCTCGGCGCTGATCGTCTCGCGCGCGCCGTGCGAGGCCTGGATGCGAACCTTGTCCTGATCCCACGAGCGCACCACGACCTCGCCGGCCTGGTTGCTGAGGACGAGGCGCGTGCCTTTCGTGACGTCAACCGTCTTCTCGGATCCGGGACCGACGTCCGGTCCGCCCGGACGCGCCTGGATTGGTTGCTGCGCGTCGGCCGATGCGTCACGCGGCTGCGCGAAGGCCGAGGTGCTGAACGCGAGCGCGATCGCGGCCAACCCGAGGGCGACGCGAAAACACAAGACAGGGCCCTTCAAGCTTGACGAACTGGTCGCGACGACGGAGCGACCAGCGGGGGACTCAACTAGGATTGCCATTTAATCTCCACCTGCTGAGGCTAACGTTGTGGCGGTCCGCAGCAGGTCGAGCTTGCGCCGACGCGCGTCCGCCAGATGTGAATTCAAATAGGGGTTTGCGGGGTCGTCGTTCAGGGCCATCCGGGCTTCGTTGATTGCAGCATCAATGGCTTTCAAGTTGCGCTCGATGATCAGCACGGTGCGCGGATCGAGACGGCCGCGCTCCTCGCGAAGGATCGTTTCGAGGTCGGTGACCGCGGCGTTGAATTGCGCGTCCGCGAAATTCGCCTGGACGATCTTGCCTTGCGTTTCTTCTTCCGGAGCGCCGTAGGCCTGGATCACCGGTCCATTGTTGTTCGGCGCCGCCGGCGGGTGAGCGATCATCCACGTGAGGCCCGAGGCGACCGCGATCAAGAGCGTTGCGGCCAGCGCGAGCTGCGGCAGCGTGAAGACGACGCGGCGCGAGGCCGTGACCGGCTGCGATTCAATCCGAGTGGAGATGCCGGCCCACAGATCGCGCGTCGGCAGCTCGTCGCGCCATTCGCTGATCGCCTGCTTGAGGACGTCGTCCTGCTGCAGGGGCTCGTGATCGGATTCACCGAATCGTCTCTGTTCGCTCATGACTCTCGCGCCGCTACCTTCTTGTTCAGCAACCCGCGCAGCGTTTGCCGCGCGCGATGCAGTTGCGATTTCGACGTGCCCGGCGAGACGCCGAGCATGTCGCCGATTTCCTCGTGCTTATACCCCTCGACATCGTGGAGCACAAACACTTGCCGGGCGCCGTGCGGCAGCTGCTCGATCGCTGCCTGCAAATCCATGCTCAGGTCCATGTGCTTCGTGCGAACCGCCGGCGCCACGTCGAGCACCGCCTCGCTATCCGCCAGGAACCTTTCCCTCGCCGTGCCGAGCGTCCGGAACCGCTCGATGATCACGTTCACGGCCAGCCGATGCAACCAGGTCGCGAACGAAGACTCGCCACGAAACAACGCGAGCTTCTGCCACGCCCGGACGAACACGTCCTGCGTCAATTCCTCGGCTGCGTCGGGTCCGGCCATCCGCCGCGCGAGGTTGAAGATGCGCGGCATGTGAGCCCGGTATACCCGCTCGAAAGCCGCCGTATCCCCTTGAGTCGCAAGGACGACGTCGTCCACCGGCACTAGTTTGGATGAGGGAAAGAGGTGGAGGGTTGGAACGATTTGGGGGTTCCGGAGGACCCCCAAACCAGAAAACCTAGGATTTTGGCCGGGAAAAGTCGACCTTTGGCGCGATCTTCGCCTCGGGAGGCGCCTCGAACAGCTTGTAGTCGCCTTTGAACCCGAAGATCGAGGCCGTAATGTTGGCCGGGAACTGGCGCCGGTTGGTGTTGTACGCCTGGACGGTTTCGTTGTAGCGCATCCGTTCGACAGCGATGCGATTCTCTGTTCCCGCGAGTTCATCCATCAGCCGGGCGAAGGTCGCGTCCGACTTCAGCGTTGGATAGTTCTCGACGATGACGAGCAGGCGTGAGAGCGCGGAACTCTGCGCATTGGCCGCCTCCATTTTCTGCTCCGGCGTCCCGGCGCCGGCCAGCTTCGCGCGCGAGTCGGCGATCGCCTGGAAGACATCGCGTTCCTGCTGTGCGAACCCCTTCGTGGCTTCCACGAGGTTCGGGATGAGATCGTTGCGGCGCTGGAGTTGGTTCTCCACTTGCGACCACTGCGTTTTGATAGCCTCTTCCTGGCTCACAAAACGGTTGTAGGAACATCCGGACGAGGCGAACGCCACGCCGGTCACAACCACAACCATAAGCAAACGCTTCACAATCGTCATAGCTACCTTTCTATCACCAACTGGCCCCACCGCCACCGCCGCCCGAGCGGCCACCACCAAACCCGCCGAATCCGCCGCCGCCAAAACCACCGCCGCCGAATCCGCCGCCGAAACCGCCACCGAACGGGCCAACGCCGCTGATCCAGCGGCCGCGCCGCCGGCGTTTCCGCATCGACATCACGATGATGAACAGGACTATCCAGAAGCCGATCGGCAACCGCCCCGTTCGGCGCCGTGCATTCGCTGGCCGCGCTGTGCCGTCCGCCAGGTTCACATTGCGGCCCTGGGCAATTCGCTCGGCAACGTTCGTCGCGCCTTCAACAAGTCCCGCTCCGTATTCACCATTCTTGAAGTACGGCACCATGGCGCGGCTCGTGGCGCCCGAGAATCCATCCGTGATGAAGCCCTCGAGTCCGTATCCGGGTTCGATACGCACCGCGCGATCGTCGACCGCCAGCACGATCAGGACGCCGTTGTCGTTGCCCTTCGCGCCGATACCCTTGCCGTGATTCTCGAACATCCTCAAGGTGTATGACGGGAGATCGGCGTACGGCTTGAACGTCTTGATCGTCGCGATGATCATGACGTCGCCGGTCGCGTCCTTCAGCTTGCGGACGAGCGCGTCGATCTGATTCTTCGACGCGGCATCGATCACGCCGGCGAAGTCGTTCACCGGCGCGGTCAGCTCGGGAATCTCATCGGGCTGAGCCCATTCGACTCGCGTGTCTCCGCGTTCCGCGAAGACACGCTCGCTCAGGGCGGCTGGCGTGAGGGCCAACACGCACACGGCAAGAAAAATCTTCATTCGCGTGGCGTGACCTGCCAGCCGTCGATGAAGCGCCAGAGCTGTTCGACGGCGGTGAGGTAGGCCGGATAGATCCGAATCGCGTCGACACCGGCGGCGTGGTTCCCGGCCAGCGCGAGCACGTCGCCGACGACGCGGGCGTCGAGCCGCGGCCGGCGTGCCGCGTAGGCGCCGAGGTCGGCGTTGGTGGCCGCGGGGGCGCCATCGAGGCGGGCGAGCCGGCGGAGAATCAGGGCGAAATGCGGCGCCGCTTCCGCGACCAGGGCGCCGACGTGCGACTGCCGTCCTTCGCATTCCACATAGTTCTCGCGCAGGTGAACGAGGTGGCTCTTGACGAGCGTCTCGCATTCGCGCCGCAGATCCTCGGTCTTGATCGTCAGCCCGGCAAACGGATCGACGCCGAACACCACGCGGCGTGTCTCGAGAATCTCGCCGTACTCGATCGGGAACGCGTCGAGCGAGCCGGCGAATTCGTCCTTCGTCAGCAGCAACGGCGTCGCGCAGCCGGCTCGATGCCACGACGCGACGCGCGACGCGCAGTCGTCGAGATCGGCGGCGGTGATCGCGCGCACCAGCGCGAGAGACGGCGCCGGGTCCGCGCCCGGCTGGCCGTACGCCACCACCGCTTGAAGCCGCTCGCCGAAGATGTGTTGAAGATCCTGCAAGGCGACGGCGAGAGCACCGCCGTGAGAAGTAGCCATCTCTTATAGAATACGACTCGTCCGGTCTTGCTGTTCGCCTTATGCGACTTCGTGAAATCAACCTAGGCTGTTTCGGTGGCGGCACGGGTCTGCCGAGCCTGCTCGGCGGTTTGAAGCGCAACCCCTGGTTGCGCCTCAACGCCGTCGTGACGATGTTCGACTCGGGCGGCAGCTCCGGCCAGCTGCGCGACGAGCTTGGCGTCCTGCCGCCCGGCGACGTGTTGCGGTGCGCGCTGGCGCTGTCCCGCAATGAAGGGGAGGCCCGCCGCGTCCTGCTGGCGCGGCTGCCGACGCTCGAGCACGCGCGCCTCGGCGGCCACACCGGCGGCAACCTGCTGCTGTCGATGATGGAGCGCTACAGCGGCGATTTCCTCGCCGCCGTCGACGGCCTGCGCGCCCTGCTGGGCTGCCGCGGCTACGTGTGGCCAATCAGCGTCGAGCATTCGACGCTCTGCGCCGAATACGCCGACGGCGAGATCACGCGCGGCGAAGTCGAAGTCGACCAGGGACACGCGCGCGGCCATCACATCACCCGCGTCTGGCTCGAGCCACCGGCGCCGATTCATCCCGCGGTGCGCGACGCGATCGCGAATTTCGACGCGGTCGTGATTGGCCCGGGCAGTTTTTTCACCAGCCTGTTGCCCACGTTGCTCGTCGATGGCGTCGCCGAGGAAATCGCGGCGGTGAAAGGACCGGTCATCGTCGTCAGCAACCTCCTCACCGAAGGGCAGGGGATGCACGGGTTCGCGGCCGCCGACGCAGTGGCGTGGGTCAGCGAGACGATCGGCCGGCAGGTCGACGTGGTGATCGCCAATCAGGGGCTTCCCTCATCTGAAGTGATCGAACGCTACGCCGCCGAATCCAAGCATCCGCTGCCGCTCGGCAACATCGTTGACGGCACCGAGGTCGTCGAAGGCGACTTCTGGCGATCGGAAATCGCGCGTCACGATCGGCAACGCCTGTCGTACGCGGTGTGGTCGGTGTTGTCGCAGCGGCTGTTGAGCTGAGCTATTTCTTTTTGGCTTTTGCCTTCGATGCAGCTTTGGCCTTTGGTTTTGCGGTCTCCGCTTTCGTGGATTTCGTTGATTTCGTGCCCTTCGCGTCTGATTTCGTGCTGTCTGATTTCGTGCCCGATGACATCGACAGCGCGCGTTCGATGATCTTCTTGTACATCGCGCCGGTATCGCCGCCCTTCGCGGGCGCGTTGCTCAGCCAGATGTCAGGTGTGCGTCCCGAGAGGATCTCCGCGAAGTCCGCATCCGGCGTTTTGACGCTGAGCGGCGCAAACTCGGTGATGTTGATCGGCCCGGCCCAGTCGTCGCGGTGCTTGATCAGCAGCCAGCTGTTCGGCGCGCCGCCGTAGCCGTGGGTCTTGACGATCACCCACGATCCTTTCAGCTTGAAGCCGTTCAATCGAAACTTCAGATCGCCCTTACGCAGCGCCGCATCGACGTCCTCGCTCTCCGGCTCCCAGGTGCCGTAGTCCCACAGCATCACGATGCCGGCGCCATAGCCTTCGGGAATGACGCCCTCGAACATACCGTAGTCGTACGGATGATCTTCGGTCTGCATCGCGAGTCGCTTGTCCTTCGGATCGATCGACGGGCCCTTCGGCACTGCCCACGACAGCAGCACGCCGTTCCACTCGAGACGGAAGTCGTAATGCAGGTGTGACGCGAGGTGCTTCTGGACGCAAAAGAAAAGCTCTTCGCCTTGCTTCTTTTTCGGGACGAGCCTGGCTTCCGGTTCCGGCGTCTTTTCGAAGTTGCGCTTCTTCTTGTAATCCTCGAGGGCCACTGCCTCGAAGGATACAATAACGAGCGATGGCCACGACCACCGCCCAGGACCGCGCGTTCTTCGGTCACCCCCGCGGATTGTCCACGCTCTTCTTTACCGAGATGTGGGAACGGTTCAGTTACTACGGCATGCGGGCGCTCCTGCTGCTGTACATGGTCGCGCCGGTGAGCGCCGGCGGGTTGGGATTCACCGATTCTGATGGCGGAGCGATCTACGGTCTCTACACGTCGATGGTCTACCTCGCGACGCTGCCGGGCGGATGGATTGCCGACCGGCTGATCGGCCCGCGTCGCGCCGTGCTCTACGGCGGCCTGCTGATCGCCTCCGGTCATTTCAGCATGGCGTTCTCCTCGCTCTCGACGTTCTATCTCGGCCTGTTCCTCATCGTCGTCGGTACAGGGTTGCTCAAGGGCAACGTCAGCGTCATCGTCGGCAAGCTTTACGCGCAGGGCGACAGCCGTCGCGACGCAGGCTTCTCGATTTTTTACATGGGCATCAACCTCGGCGCGTTCCTGGCGCCGATCATCTGCGGCTACCTCGGACAGCAGATCAACTGGCACTTTGGATTCGCTGCCGCCGGCGTCGGCATGACGCTCGGCGTCATTCAATACGTGCTTGGCGGCAGCAAGCTTGGCGATGCGGGCGCGGAACCTGCGCCGGCTACGGTGGAAGTGCGCGCCCGCTGGCGGCGCCAGGGACAGATTGCGTTCGGCGTGCTGGTCGCGCTCGTGTTGATCGTCGGCGTCGGCGGCTACACTGGATTGGTGCCAATTTCCGCGCGGCAGGTGGCCGATGGCGCCGGCGTGTTGCTGCTCGTCGTGACCCTGGGGTTCTTCGCCTGGCTGTATTCGTCGAGCGAGTGGACAGCGGAGGAGCGCAAGCGTCTCTACGTGATCGGCGTGCTGTTCCTCGCGGCGTCGTTGTTCTGGTCGGTGTTCGAACAGGCGGGATCGACGTTGAACCTGTTCGCCGATCGCAACACCCACAACAACTTTTTCGGCTTCGATTTTCCGAGCAGCTGGTTCCAGTCAATGAACTCGCTCTTCCTGATCATCTTTGCGCCGATCATGGCGTGGGTCTGGGTCAGGATGGCGGCAAAAGGCACCGAGCCGTCGGCGCCGACCAAGTTCGCATGGGGTCTCGTGTTCGTCGGCCTCGGCTTCCTCATCCTGATCGTGCCGGCTCGCGCAGAGGGCGAGCTTGCCAGCCCGCTCTGGTTGACCGCCACCTATTTCCTCCACACCATCGGTGAGCTGGTGCTGAGCCCGGTCGGCTTGAGCGCAATGACGGTGCTCGCGCCGCCGCGGATCGGCGGATTGATGATGGGTATCTGGTTCCTGGCGACGTCGGTCGGCAATTTCATCGGCGGCCGCGTGTCCGGGCTCTACGAATCGTTCGCGCTGCCGACCCTGTTCGGCGCCGTCGCCGGCTTTGCGATCGCCATGGGCCTGCTGCTGATGGTGCTCGCGCCGTCGATGCGAAAGCTGACGCCCGCGCCGAAGACGCCGATGGCGCCGGCGACTCCACTCGAAGCATGAACGTCGTTCTGCTCAGCACATACGATCTCGGCCGCCAGCCGTTCGGCCTGGCCTCGCCGGCGGCCTGGCTGCGCCGCGCCGGGGTCGAGGTGCGGGCGATCGATCTGTCACGGCAGAAGCTGAGCGAAGACGGGATCGCTGCCGCGGGTCTCATTGCCTTCTATCTCCCGATGCACACGGCGACGCGGCTGGCGCTGCCCGTGATTGATCGCGTGCGCGCGATCAATCCAGCGGCGGCAATCTGCGCGTACGGTCTGTATGCGTCGTTAAACGAAGAGTTGCTTCGGCGGCACGGCGTGTCGATCGTGCTGGGGCCGGAAGCGGAAGAAGATTTGGTCGCGATCGCGAGTGCAGCGAGTGCAGCGAGTGAAGCGGGTGAGGCGGGTGAAGCGGGTGAGGCGCGTGAGCGGCTTCCGCGGCTGCAATTCATCCAGCCTGATCGAAACGGATTGCCCGCGCTCGATCAATACGCGTCGTTGCAGATGCCGGACGGCTCGCGCAAGACGGTGGGCGCGACCGATGCGACGCGCGGCTGCAAGCATCGCTGCCGGCATTGCCCGATCGTCCCGGTCTACGACGGCCAGTTCCGCGTCGTCCCCGTTGACATCGTGCTCGCCGACATCCGCGCGCAGGTGGAGCAGGGCGCCGCGCACATCACGTTCGGCGATCCGGATTTCTTCAACGGCCCGACCCACGCGCGGCGCATCGTTGAATCGCTGCATCGCGAATTCCCGGCGCTCACCTACGATGCGATCATCAAGGTCGAGCATCTGCTGAAGCATCGCGAGCTGCTGCCGGTGCTCGCGGCGACCGGATGCCTGTTCATCACGAGCGCGGTCGAGTCCGTCGATGACGGCGTGCTGGCGAAGCTGGAGAAGGGACACACGCGCGCCGATTTCATCGCCGCGGCGGCGGCATGCCGTGATGCCGCGCTCACGCTCGTCCCGACGTTCGTGGCGTTCACGCCCTGGACGACGATCGACGGCTACATCGATCTGCTGAACGTTGTCGACGGCCTTGGCCTGGCGGCGAACGTCGCGCCGGTGCAGTGGAGCATCCGGCTTCTCGTGACGTGGGCGTCGCGATTGCTCGAGCTCGACGACATCAAATCGTGCGTCGGTCCGTTCGACGCAAAGACACTGACTTATCCGTGGAAGCATCGCGATCCGCGTGTCGATCACCTCCAGCAGCAGGTGATGGCGCTCGCCGGCATCACGCTGACCCGATCGCGTGAGGAGTCGTTTGCGGCGGTGCGCGAGCTCGCTCACATCGCGCGCGGCATTCGCAGCGCAACGACTCGCGCGCATCCGATCGAACTCGTGTTACCGTCTAGATCAGCCATCCCATACATGAACGAACCCTGGTACTGTTGAGCTGAGCCCACCGCAGAGCAGGTTGCTCTGTTATGAAACGGGTACTACTTCTCGCCACCACGACCGGCTATCAGACGCGGATGTTCGCGGAGGCGGCG
>Ga0310904_10000356_pt1 | contig 12539 bp, 13 predicted proteins | sample C48D1metaG_FD_203746 | JGI IMG/M metagenome (GOLD analysis project Ga0310904, IMG submission 203746) | Lab incubated soil microbial communities from West Virginia University Organic Research Farm, Morgantown, WV, United States - C48D1 | ecosystem: Environmental > Terrestrial > Soil >... | reverse complement strand
GAGTCCCGCCGCGGCGACGCGGACGAGGACGTCCGTGTCGCCCACGACGGGTTCGGGCGCATCGACCTCTCGAAGCGGGTGTTTGTAGCGGTCGATGGCGAATGCGCGCATGTTGGTTCTCCTGTGAGCGGCGTGTCTCGGGGTTTCGCGGGCGGGCCATGCGGTCGCCGTCGCCGGGGAAGATCACCCCTGCACCCCGTCGCCGATCCCAAATCCGGGTGTCCACCCGTTCCGGAGTGCACTCAAGTATGAGTGAACTCAGTAAAGATGTCAATTCGTGCTACGTGCGGCCGGCGAGGCGAGTGCAGGGCGCGCGTATGCCTCGCGGTCGGCCGCGGCGCGATCGCGAAAGTCAAGCCGCTTTCTACGCCTTGCTCGAGCCCTTACCGTGAACCGGATGGCGCCCAAAGAACTGTGGCTCGTGCGGCATGGCGAGAGCGTGGCGAACATCGCGGCTACACGAGCGGAGGTCGAAGGCCTCGATGTGATTCCGATCGACACCCGCGACGCCGATGTTCCGCTGTCTCCGACGGGCGAGGAGCAGGCGCTGGCTCTACGGACATGGATGGACGGTCGCCGCGGATCCATCGACAGGTTCTATGCGTCGCCCTACCTGCGGGCCAGACAGACGCTCACCGTCGCATTGGACTCCGTGGAACAGGCGGCACCGCGAATCCTCATCGACGAGCGGCTACGCGATCGCGAACTCGGCGTGCTGGATCTGCTCACGCGTGCGGGGGTGGCCCGGCTGCAGCCGGCGGAAGCACAGCGACGCCGTCATCTCGGCAAGTTCTATCACCGTCCTCCCGGGGGTGAGTCATGGGCAGACGTCGCCCTGCGGCTGCGGTCGTTCCTCCGCGACCTCGACGCGGATCCTCGTGCCGGGTCGGTCCTGATCGTCGCGCACGACGCCGTCGTCATGGTTCTGCTCTACCTGCTGCTGCCCCTGGACGAGGCTGGACTTCTCCAGTTCGCGGCATCCCGAACCGTACTCAACGCCTCGGTCACCCACCTGACTCGTTCGGGGGACTCATGGCAGCTCGACGCGTTCGCTGATGTGACTCATCTGCACATCGATGGTGCGCCGGTCACCGTGCACCCGGGGAGCCCGGATGTCCAGCCCACGTAGCGATGTCACGGTCGAGCTCCTCCGCGAGTGGGGGCTGCCCGACCCGGGCGATTCGAAGAAGACCCGGGGGCAGGTCGTTGTCGTCGGCGGTTCGATGCGCACGCCGGGTGCGGTCGCCCTGGCAGGCGAGGCGTCGCTGCGCGTCGGCGCCGGCCGACTCGCCCTCATCGTTCCCGAACCAGTGCAGAGCGCCCTCGGCGTCGCTGTGCCTGAGGCAGCTGTGCTGGCGCTGCCGCCCTCCTCCCGAGCTGGCCTTCCCGACGGGCTGCGCGAGCCTCTGGAGACAGCTGATGCCGTGCTGTTCGGTCCCGGATTCGACGATCCCGAGCAGGCACGTGACACGCTCCGAGCTGTCGCAGCATGCCGCATCCGGTGCCTCGTGCTCGATGCCTTCGCCCTCGGCGTGCTCAACCAGGTGCCACGCGAAGAACTGCCCAAGAATCTCGTGCTGACGCCGAACACGGAGGAGGCAGCCATCCTGCTCGGCCGTGATCTCGGCGACGAGCCCATTGCCGGCCTGCTCGAGATCAGCCGACGCTACGACGCAGCCGTGAGCTGCTACGGCGACATCGCCACACCTACCGGGGAATTCTGGAGGATGACGGCAGGAGGGTCGGGCCTGGGCACTTCCGGCAGCGGCGACGTGCTCGCGGGCGCCATCGCCGGCATCGCGGCCCGCGGCGTCCAACCGGCGCGAGCCGCCGTGTGGGGGAGTTGGGCGCATGCACGTGCGGGTGACCGGCTCACCGAGCGGGTCGGGCTCGGATTCCTGGCCCGTGATATCGGAACGGAACTCACCGCAGCGATCAGGGAAGTGGTCGGCTCACGAGCGGTCTGAACGTCAGCCACAGCGGACTTCAAGGCCGGCGCCGCGCCCGGGGTGTGCACCCACCACCCTCCGGTTGAGTTCAGGATGGGCGCGTCTCATAGCGTGGTGTCACTTCCCACGGGGTCCTCGACGTCGTTGACGTAGGAGGGCCATCGTGGGAGACCAGAAGCGCGCATGAGCCCGACACCACCAGCGCCTGGCCCCAGCTGCTCGGATCAAATTCGGAGCTTCCAGAACAGGATGCGCGGGTAATGGGTGGACAGAGCCGCTGGATAGAGATCACATAGGGCGCGCATACAGGTGTGTTAGACTCCCCACAGACTTCATGGACTGCGATAGTCGGGCTGATTGAGTTGCCGTCCGATCGCCTGAACGGGGAGAGTGGTGGCTGGAGCGGACGCGCTTCCTGTGGGTGTGGTGCGCACCGATGAGCGTGGACTGATCGCGCACGCGAACACGTGGTTCATCGAGTGGGTGGGGCAGGCGCTCGACGCGATTGTGGGTCGGCCGATAGCCGACCTCCTCTTGCCAGCCTCGCAAGATCTCATGCCCTCCGCGGTCGGAGCGGGCCCCTGGGTGATGCTGCAGGCAGGCGCCCCAGATCGGGCGGCGATGGTGAGTCGACATCGCGATGGCCGCGGCGAACTGCTGGTGATCTCAGAGGCCTCGGAGCGCTACCGTGCGTTGGCAGATCTGCGTCGCCGCTACGCGCTCGCTGATCGCACCCGAGTGCGGCTCGAGCTGCTGATGGATTCATCGGTAGCTTTCGCGACGGCGGTGAGCGAGATCCGCCTTGCTGAGGTGCTCTCCGACGCATCCGCGCGTGCCTACGGTGCCGCCCAGTCAACCGTGCTGCTCGCCAGGCCCGACGGTGGCAGCGTGGTGGCAGCCGGGCAGTATCCGCTCGCGGGTCGCGTGGCCCCCGAATCGCTGGTACAGCTGGTGACCGCACCACGGCGAGTCGTCAAGGCGGTCGGTGTGGAGCAGGCCGACCAGGAGATGGCTGGGTTGGGTGCCGCCATGCAGGGCGCTGGTGTTCGTGGGTTCATTGCCGCGCCCCTTCATCACGAGGAGATGGACTTCGGTGCCTTCGTGGACTGGTTTCACCACGAGCGCTCGTTCGACGACGAAGCCGCTCCGTTGGCAGAAGCGCTCGCGGGACAAGCCGCCCAGGCGCTCGCCACGCTGCGCCTGCAGCAGCGACTTGCCCATGCGGCCATGCACGACGATGTGACCCGCTTGCCGAACCGGCGATTGCTGGAAGCCGAGGCCTCCAGGCTCGTGGAATCGTCGCGTTGCGCGGCGCTGTTCATCGACCTTGATCGCTTCAAGGAGGTGAACGATCAGCTCGGGCATCAGGCCGGGGACCGCATGCTTCGAGACGCGGCGAACCGGCTGATCGCCGGCGCTCGCGTGGACGACCTGGTCGCCCGCTACGGGGGCGACGAGTTCGTGATCATCTGTCCGGTCACCGGGCCACGAGATGCCGAGGACATCGCCGAACGAGTTCTGCGCGCTCTCAGCGACGACATCGACTGGCCGCCCGCCCTGCCGCCACTCCGAGCCAGCATCGGAGTCGCGATCGCGCCGGCCAGAGGCACCGTCTCCGCCGACCAGCTCATGCGCGACGCCGATCTGGCCATGTACCGAGCCAAGAGCGCGGGTGGAAACCGAGTCGAGCTCACCACGTCGACTCCGCACGGCGACCGCGACTGCTCCACGTAGCAACGTCCCTGGACATCACAACTGGCGAGTCATGGAGGAAAGACCCGCCCGCCTCCGGGGCCCGTCGCCTGACTCGAGATGCACTCACTAGACCAAGGACGGGCTACCTGTGACCGACCATCGGCCGGGCCAGCCCGATCGAATTCGGAACCTTGCCCGTTGAGGAGTCGCTTGCGTGCCTCGTCAGTTTCACAACTGGTCCGTCGCCCCGGCGGCAAGGTCGGAGGCCTGGCGTCGCAAGAACCCCGCGTAGCCCCCGGCGGTGCGTCCGATGAGGCGGCCTGACGTGATGACCTCGGCGTCGTCGCTGGCGGCGACGACAGCGCCGTTGCTCCGGCATCGTGCGATCAGGTCGACGTCCTCGTGTTCGCCGATGGGCGCAAATCCGCCTGCGGCAAGGTACGTGGTGGCTCTCACACCGAGGTTGGCGCCGTGGATGTTGCCGTTCGGTCGGCCGCGGATATGCGTGCGCAGCCAGAGCGACCGCTGAGCGATCGACAAGTCATCGAAGTCCGGCCGCACCGTACCGGCACACACGTCCGCGATGCGGGAGATTGCGCGGAAGTTGGTGAGCCATCCCGGAGGGACGCGGGAGTCGGCGTCGGTGTTCGCGATCCAGAGGCGCCCGACGGGTACCTCTGCGAGTGCGTCGATGGCGTGGGAGACGCCCACCGCACGCGCCGCTCCGACACGCCCCGCGGTCGAGGTGAGACTCGTGAAGCCGAACCGGGATGCGACCTCAGCGGACGCATCCGTGCACGCGTCGAGCACGATGCGCACCTCGGAGCGGATGCCCGCACGCGACGCCGTCTCGACGGCCGCCCTCAACGCGGACAACGACGCGTGGAGTAGCAGTTCTTCGTCGCGGACGGGAACGACGACGACCATGACGTCCGTCTGCTCGCGTCTCATGCGAGCCCTTCCCTTTCGGCGACGGATCTCGCGGGGCGACGCGCGAACACCTCGAGCAAGAAGTCCTTCTCGACGTGCAGACTGACGGTCTCCCACCCTGGGACGGATCGGAGAGCCTCATGCACCTGATCGCCGGTCTGCGGGTACTCCGCGACGGAGTGACGCCAATGGCAGGCAACGACGTGGCCGTCGTCTCCGAGCGAGGCTTCGATCCGGAGAAGCGTGTGCTGCAGGTCGGTCGGTGAGAGGTAGTAGCCGATTTCGGAGAAGATGATGGTGTCGAATCGGCCGGTCGGCCAGTCTTCGGGGACGCGGCCCTGCCGGACCGATACCCGAGCCTCGGGGGCGAGGCGGGCCCGGGCTGTTTCGACAGCGGCGGTCGCGGCATCCATCGCGATCACTTCGCGCGCGCGGGGGGCCAGCTGGGCGGTGAGCAGTCCCGTCGCGCAGCCGATCTCGAACACGTCGCCGAGCTCGCGTGCGGGCAGCGTCGCGAGCAGGAGTGCGCGTTTGCGCTGCTCGTACCACCGCGACTCGAATCCCCACGGGTCGTCGCTGTTGCGACGGTAGAACTCATCGAACCAGTCGGCTTCCATGCTCTGTGCCTGCGCGTCGTCCGGTTCTGCGGTGAGGAAGACCTCGATGTCGCGGTGGAAGTGGTCTTGCATGCCGAGGTGCAGCAGCGCTTCGTCTCCCGGCTGATCCGACAGCGGCGAGATCTGGCTGACGTGGCAGGCGAGGGCGTCCCGTTTCGCGTGCAGTTCGTCGTCTGTGAGAGGGAGGGCGACGACGCGGTCCCAGGGAAGGTCGTCAGGGGTTCCCCAGTGCCAGGCCCACACCGGGTACTCGAGGAAGATGAATCGCCGGTGGCGTGCGATGGTGTTCGTGACTTCCGCGATGATGCGGTGGTCGCGGTGCCGGTCCTGGGACCACGGTGCGGCGACGAGCACACGTCTCGGGTTGGCGGTGCGGTGGACGTCGAAGATCGCGCAGAGTCGCTCCCGCAGGTGGCCCTTGCGTTCGGCGAGGAGTCCGTCGGGAAGACCGAGGAAGTGCACCTCGGCGTCCGGTGCGAGGATCGCGATGGCCCGGGCGACTTCGTTGCGGCGCAGCCGGGCGAGCGTCTCCCGGTCGTGCGTCGGAGAGGCAGGGTGGGAGGCTTCACCGTCGGTGGCGATCACGACCACCACACGCGCCCCGATGCGAGCAGCCCGGTGAAGCAGCCCGCCGGCGCCGAGGGTCTCATCGTCAGGGTGCGCCGCGACGACGACGAGCACCTCGAACTGGGCGTCCAGCGGCCGAAGCGAACGCCCGGCGAACTCGTCGCGCCACGCCGATTCCGGCGTGCCCGCATCGAGGTGACTGAATGCGGCACTCATCTCGATGTCTCGCTTTCGACCGCAAGCCGGCCGAGCCGGGCAGCGTCGCGGAGACCGTGGTGCTGTCGCAGATAGAGGTGAAGATCGGCGACTCGGCGTGCGTACGACAAGTCCGTGGCCAGCTGCGCGGGACCGAGGGCGGCGTCCGCTTCGGCCAGAGTCGTGGTCGCGGCGCCGACCGTGACGGCACGCACACGTTCGGCGAGCAGCCTCGAGTCGACTTTCGCCTGCGTGTCCACGAGCTGCGCGGCCTCGCGCAACGCTGCGCGCGCCGCCCAGAGCGCAGCATCCGCCCGACCGAAGTGCACGAACGCGAGCTGATCGGCGCGCTCCGAAGATGCCGAGGCGAGGAGCGCGTCTCGAACCCCGAGCGCGCCACCCCACCAGCAGGCAGCGACCGACATGGCGCCCCAGGCGAACCCCGGACGTGAGAGATACCACCCGACCTCACCGACCGGGACAGCCGGCGCGCTGTCGAAATCGACGGGGGCACTGACGATATCGGCGAGGCCCCGCGCCACCCACGGTCCGTCATGCGGGCGCACCCCTGGTTCATCCAAAGCGACCGCGAAGAGCCGGCGCTGGTCGCCGACGAAGGCCGTCACCAGGGCGTGGGAAAGATGGGCAGCGAGAGAGCACCACGGTTTCCTGCCGGAGAGGGTCCAGCCTGAAGCGCTCTGGTGCGCGTCCACCCGCAGACCCGGCCCTTCCGCCGCGAAGACGCCCCACGACGAGTCCTCGTCGACCCCGATCGCTGACAGATTCCACGGATCGGCGCCGGATGCGAGGTTCGTGCCCGCCTGCTCGAGGATGCCGAGTGCATCCAGATGCGGCTCGAGCACACGCGCAGCGGCGACATCGCGGTACGCGGTCGCGGCGAGACTATCCCACAGCTCCACCGTGTCGCCGGTGCCGACGGTGGGGAGCGAGTTCCCAATGGCGACGGACCATCCGATGGTGGCGGGAATGTCGTGGCCGAGCGACACCCCCGACTCGGCATCGGCCATAGCGCCAGTGGAGGCAGGCTCGCCCGGGATTCCAGGAGAAAGCAGTGAAGGCTGCTGCGTCCGTCGGGCACTCGTGATCATGATCCGACCTCCAGCGGGCGAGGGGCTGAGGCCCGTCTTGTCACTCGTGCCACGCGGGTTCCTCCTGATCATCGATGACGCTCTGCTCTCGGGCGAGCGTAGGTGGCCATCACGGCGGCGTCGCCGGCCTTGACACCGAGGGGCGCTGCATGCCAGGTTCATCGACCGCGGGGGACCGGGGAACCGCCCTGCCTCACCTGCGGATCGGCCGGGAAAGGGGGCCTAAGCCCCCGACGAGCCGGGGGAGGGGTCGTTGCGCAGCTGCTTGCGGAGGAAGATCTGAGCCGTACCGTCGCCCTGGTCGACCCGCTCCGTTTCGCGATACCCCCGCCTGGTGTAGAGCCGCACGTTGGCGTCGCTGTGCGAACCGGTGAAGAGCTCTGCCTCGCGGCATCCGACCGACCAGCCGCGCTCTTCGACCGCGTCGAGCAGCATCCCGCCGATTCCTTCGCCCTGCTGGTCGGGAGCGATCGCAATCCGCCCGATCAGCAGGAGGTCGCCGTCCGCGACAGCCCGAATGGCGCCGACGATCCGCTGTCGCCTTCCCGCCACGAATCCGAGGTTGTCAGCGAGCTCCGCTTCGAGTTCCTCGAGTGTCTGGGTGAGTGCGGGCATGTCAGGGTCGCGGTAGATCAGCGCCTCCTGGACGAACGCTGCTCGCTGCACGGTGAGCACTTCGCCCGCGTCGTCGGGGTGAATGGGACGGACCATCACCTCGTCCACGTCTCGGACCGGTTTCCCGGATCCCGCATTGCTCCGCAACGCGTCAGGAGCGTCAGTCATGATGACCGCCTTCCATACTCCGGCCACGGGCTGCACGGCATCTCCGACGGCCCGACGCGGAAGCATCATCGAAGCACGCTGGGGAAGGTTGTGGGCGGTGCTTGACAAACGGCGAGGCGGGCGACGCCGGCGGCATGACGTTCCAGGCTAGTGAAAGGGACACCGCGACGCTGACGGCGCTGCACGGACGAGCCCTCCGGACCGCGGCTTGGTGGGCAGGCGTCGACGGTTCACACCCAGTCCGACTCCCGAGATCGAGATACGAGGGTCGCTGAGCGTTGCGATGGCGGTGGAGAGTCCGACGATCGCGAGCTTCTCGCCTGGGCACCGATGGCCGGTGCGGACCTCGGCTCCGCCGTGCGGAATGAACGCGGTGAGCGCTTCGTAATCGTCGACGCCGCGGAATCGCTCCGGATCGAACCGCTCCGCGCTCTCCCAAGACCGGTCATCCAGGTTCGTGCCGAGGATGTCCAGGACCACTCGGTCGCCCTTGGACAGCGTGACACCGTCCAGCTCGACGTCCTTCAGAGTCCAGCCGGGCAGCATCGGCACGAACGGTGCGGTGCGGCGCACTTCTTGCGCGAACATCGTGGCGGCCGGTCCCCCTTGCAATCGAGCTCGCTCGGACACCTCGGCCGCGATGCGCTCTCTCCACGCAGGGCGATCGTGCAGCTCCTTCGCCGCGAACGCCACGAACCTCGCAACGGCGATCATCGGTCGCATGGTGTTCTGCAGTTCCACCCCCGCGACGCGCGGCGGCAAGAGGTCGCCGTTCTCGTCGCGATGCCAAGCCCACAGGAACAGAGCCGTCTCTGCCACAGGCGTAAGATCCCCCGCTCGCGTGGCCTCGACCAACTGCTGAGCGTGTCGATCCGACCACCAGCGGTTCACCATCGCCCTCGGAAACGCCGGCGAGTACGGCGCTCCGAATCCGTCGACGATCTGGGCGAGCCGTCGCGCCCACCGGGTCTGCGCATCCCGCGTTCCCGGCAGTGCCGCCCACCGCATGATGGCTCGTCCGAAGGCACCCACCGCAGCGTCGTATGCGCTGCGTCGTCCCCCTTCGAGCCAGTCGCCGAGCTCGCCCTCCCACTCGTGCTCGAGCAACGGCACGAGGCGTTCCACCTGCTCGTCCTCGTATGCGGCCTCGACGAACGTGCTCTTGCGGTGGAAGTGCGCCTCGCCATCGAGACTGTGCACGGAACCGTTGCCGAACAGCGTCTCCTGCACGATGGCCGGCATGGCGCCGTGGCGTGCGATCCGGTCCTGGTCGTAGAAAAGGTTGACCCCCTCCACCCCACGGACGAGCATCGCGTCCCCACCCAGCAGTCGCATGGGTGCGGCGCGCGCTCCACGCGCGACGCGACGCCAGACGTGAGCGCCAAAGCCGTAGCCGCGAAGAAGGACACCGGCCGCGTCATCCACCAGCCTCCCTTGCGTTTCGGCACGTGGCCGGCCTTCGGTGCGCGGGCTGTCGGACTGCGGTTCGGGCTCGGAGATCGCCATGCTTCACCCTCGCAACCGCCACCCAAAATGTGCAGGGGGAAGCGGTAGAGACGCGAGTGTGATAGCTGTCGCTCCACGACGTCCTTGTCAACCCCTGAGCACGGCCGAGCACGGTCCTGCCTAATAGGAGAACAGGATCCGACATCCAGCGAGGAGTACCCCATCGTGCAGATCATCGAGACGATCGACGTGGACGTTCCCGTCCGCACCGCCTATAACCAGTGGACCCAGTTCGAGACCTTCCCGAAGTTCCTCGACGAGGTCGAATCGATCACACAGACCAATGACACTCTGACCCACTGGACAGTGAAGGTGGGCGGCTTCACGCGCGAGTTCGATGCAGCGATCACGGAGCAGCACCCGGATGAGCGGGTCGCATGGACCAGCAAGGGCGGAGACACCGAACACGCCGGAGTGGTCACATTCCACAAGCTCACGGACACGACCAGTCGTGTCACCGTGCAGCTGGACTGGGCGCCCGAGGGCCTGGTCGAGAAACTGGGCGCCCTGGTGGGCGCGGGGGGCCATGCGGTGAAGAAGGATCTGAAGAACTTCAAGGAATTCATCGAGGCGCAGGGCAGCGCGAGCGGTGCGTGGCGCGGCGACGTCGACGCTTAGGCGACGACGCCCTTCAGCGGGCGTGCGATGACCATCCGGATCGGGACGTCCGGCTGGAGTTACGACCACTGGGAGGGCGTGCTCTATCCGGTCGGTCTTGCTTCCGGAGCGCGGCTCTCCACGTACGCGTCCGCGTTCGACACCGTGGAGCTCAACGCGAGTTTCTACCGCTGGCCGCCAGTCGGCGGCTTCCGCAGCTGGCGGCAACGGCTTCCTGACGGTTTCGCGATGTCGGTCAAGGCGCCCCGCGGCCTCACCCACGCGAAGAAGCTCTATTCCCCCGAGGTGTGGGTGCAGCGGATGTCGGAGGGCTGGCATGAGCTCGGCGACAAGCGGGCTGTGGTGCTGGTCCAGCTGCCGCCGACGCTGCCGCGCGACGACGCACGGTTGCGCCACTTCCTCGAACGAGTGCCCGACTGGATGCGGATCGCGGTGGAGCTGCGTCATCCGACCTGGGAGGTGGAGGAAGTGCTCCGGCTGCTCGAGGATCACGGCGCCGCGTACTGCGTGATGAGCGGTGCGGGCCTGTCGTGCATCCTGCGGGCGACGGCCGACTTCGTCTACATCCGGCTGCACGGCCCGCACCATGACCATCTCTACCGTGGCTATTACTCCGACCAGGATCTGCAGTGGTGGGCGGAGCGCATCCGCGAATGGGATCGTTCGGGTCGGGACGTGTTCGCTTACTTCAACAACGACGGAGAGGGTAACGCCGTCCGCAACGCCCTCACCCTCAAACGCTTGCTCGGCGTCTAGAGGTCCGGGTTAGACGCTCGCGGGCCTATGAGGGAAGGCGAGGGATGGAGACCAGCCAGGTGGTGCCGGAGCTTAGGATCGGGCAATGCTCGTATCGCGAATGATCGATGCGAAGTTGACCACCGACTGGAGTCGGAAGTGCCGCCCGGCGAGGCGAATGCTGGGTTCGAGAATCACCAATCTTCGATCACCCCGGCATCGATCATCTCGGCGCGCAGTGCGTCCTCGAAGTCGTCGGCTTGATCACGCAGTTCGTCCTTGTCGAAGCCGTATCGGACGATGGGTCTGATCGTTCTCATCTTCTTGTGCCTCCACGCTGATCCAGCGAATAGATTCTGCTTCTGCGCGTGAGACCGACGATGGGGCTTGACAGCGGCCGGCCCTTCCGCCCCGAGCGCATCGCGTCACGCTCGGCCGTCACGCTGCCCCGGCGACGATGCGATCACCGACACGAAGGCGACCGCCGCCGTCACAGTCGATGACGAGTCCCGCGTTGGAGTTGGCCGCCAGCGCGAGCATCCCCTTCGGCGCGATATTCGTCGGCCTCGCCTTCTGGTCCTGACACCGACTCGAGGGCGCCGCCTTCTTTCGGACCGCCGGGGGATCGGGCGACCACTCACCCTAACGGGGGTGGTCCAGGCGGCTCAGCCGCGGATGGCGAGCTACGGTGGGGATAGAAAGCCGCGCAGGAGGATGCCCGTGGCCGCTACAGGTATGGCTGTCCGATGTTGAGCGCCACGGCCATCGCAGCCATGACTGCGCTCGTCGCCGGCGGCATCACGGCTGGGCTGATCGCGATCCTTCATGTCCTCAAGCCCGAATATGAGCCGTCTTGGCGGATGATCAGCGAGTACTCCGTCGGGCGATACGGGTGGGTCATGCGCCTCGCCTTCGTCACGATGGCCATCAGCCCTGCCGCGACGTGCGTCGCCTTGTGGCCGTTCGGCGGCGCGTGGACGATCGGACTTGCCGCCGTCGCGCTCGGCGCGCTCGGTGCAGCGTTCATCGACGCCGATCCGATCATGACTCCGCGTGCACAGGCCACGCCCGTGGGCAGGGCGCACACGGTCCTGGGCGGTGTGCTGCTGGCCGGCTTTCCGCCCGCGGCGCTGTTCGCAGGGGTTGGGGTGGCGAGCGCGCTCGGATGGGTGCTGGCAGTCGCTTCCGTTGTTCCGTTCGCCGGCCTGGTGTGGTTCCTCGTCGCCGCCGCCCCCGCGCACGGGAGGGGCGGCTCGCCTGGGATCCGAATCGGATGGCCGGACAGGTTCTGCTTTCTCGCCTACCTGGGATGGGTGGTGGTCGCCGCTATCGGTGTTCTGTCCGTCGTGTGATGCAGCAGCGCCGTCGCGAACGCGGGGGCGGCGTCAAGTGCTGCCTCGGCCGACACCTCCGCCGAACCTTCAGTGCCCTGTATGACGACGCACTTGAAGAAGGACTCGCCTCGGGCTTCACCCTCTCCGTCGCGGGGAGGGGATGACCTCGGCGCCACTCGGCCCGTTGTATCGATGGAAATCGAAGCTTCGAAAGCCGGAACGTGACCGGTTGCAATCGCGACGGGCTCGAGGGCTTGAACTACGCGGTCGGCCAGCAGACGGAGGCGGGGCCGCGGGCCATGGGCAGCGTGAACCCGTACGAGACGGCGAATGGCCGGCGCTACTGTGTCCGGCGAATGCCCGGGTCAGGCCTCCTAGCTCCGAAATAAACCCCTGGTCAAGAAGGTAAAGAATGGTGTTGCCCCTGGAGGGACTCGAACACGTTTTGAGCATTGTGCTCTGCGACACCGAGTGCCAAATTTCGCGGAATTACCCGGTTTT
>Ga0310904_10000349_pt1 | contig 12599 bp, 12 predicted proteins | sample C48D1metaG_FD_203746 | JGI IMG/M metagenome (GOLD analysis project Ga0310904, IMG submission 203746) | Lab incubated soil microbial communities from West Virginia University Organic Research Farm, Morgantown, WV, United States - C48D1 | ecosystem: Environmental > Terrestrial > Soil >... | reverse complement strand
TCGCGGGCGCGCAGCGAGGTGTTGACGGTGACGAGGATCGCGCCAATCTTGGCGAGCGCGAACTGCAGGACGATCCACTCGGGCACATTCGTCGCCCAGACGGCGACGCGATCCCCCCGCGCGACGCCGGAGGCCATCAGGCCGCGAGCGATCAGCCGCGCTTCATCTTCGAGCTCGCGGAACGTCCATCGGAGGCCTGCCCTGAGCGAATCACGAAACGCCACGGGCTTTTCGTCATGAGTCGGGTCGAGATAAACGAGGGCTTCGCGGTCGGGTAGTGATTCGGCCAGCCGCGTCAGCAGCCCGCCGACGGTGACGTCGCGGATTGGGTGATTGGGTGAGGTCGTGATGGCAGTGATTCTAGCGCCGGTGCGCGCGGCATGGTAACGTCCGCACCGACGGAGGACCTTTATGCGCAGCGCATCGATTCGCCACGCCCGGACTCGTTTGTTCGCCGCAGGACTCGCCCTGGCGCTGGCCGTTCTGACCGGCCAGACTCGGCTTGGCGCGGCGCCGGCCAAGGGGACCGAGATCCTCTGGGACACGTGGGGCATCCCGCATATTTCGGCGCCGGATCATCCGAGCCTGTTCTTCGCCTACGGCTACGCGCAGATGGAAGCCCACTCGGAGCTGCTGGTCCGGCTCTACGCGCAGGCGCGCGGCCGCGGCGCCGAGATTTACGGCGAGCAGTATCTCGAGGCCGATCGATGGGTGCGCACCAATGGCATTCCTGCGAGAGCGAAGGAGTGGGCGAAGGGACAGAGCCCGCAGTTCGGTCCGCTGATCGTGTCGTTCGTCGATGGCCTCAACGCGTGGGCCAAAGAGCATCAGGGCGATCTCAGTGCTGAAGCGAAGCTGGTCCTGCCGATCAGCGTCGAGGACGTGTATGCGCATGGCCTGCGCGTCATTCATTACGACTGGATCGTCAGCCCGTCCCGGCTCGAGACGCGATTGCGCCGTGCCGAAGTCGAAACACACGGCTCGAACGAATGGGCGATCGCGCCATCCTATTCCGCGTCAGGCCACGCCATGCTGATGAGCAACTCGCACCTGCAGTGGGGCGACATCCATACCTACTTCGAAGTGCAGTTGAGCGCGCCCGGAGTGACATCGTACGGCGCGGTGTGGGTCGGCTTCCCGGTGTTGAGGCAATGCTTCACCGAATTCCTGGGCTGGACGCAAACGACCAACAGCCCGGCGGAATCCGATCTCTATCGACTCACGCTGAAGGACGGCGGTTACGTGCTCGACGGCGCCGTGAAAATGTTCGAGACGTCGAACGAGGTGATCAGGGTCAAAGGCAAGGATGGCGCGATGCGAGAGGAGCCGATCACGATCCGCCGCACCGTCCATGGCCCCGTGGTAGCCAATCGCAACGGCATGACGATCGCGATGCGGGTCGCCGCCATCGACCGGCCGCGGCTGTTCGAGCAGTTCTGGCGCATGGGCCTCGCCCGCAATCTCGCCGAGTGGCAGGAGGCGATGCGGATGCAGCAGCTGCCGCTGTTCCACACCGCATACGCCGATCGCGACGGCCACATTGGCTACGTCTACAACGCGACGCTGCCGGTGCATCCAACCGGCGATTATCGATACTGGCAAGGTATCGTCCCCGGCGATCGCTCGGATCTGATCTCATCGACGATCGTTCCGTACGATCAGATCCCGAAGGTCTTCGATCCGCCCACGGGATGGGTGCAAAACTCCAACGACATGCCGTGGACGTCCGTCTATCCGATGGTGCTCGACTCGACGAAGTTCGCGCCCGGCTTCGCCGCTCCGCAAGGCATCACGCAGCGCGCGCAGCGCGGCATCCGGATCCTCAGCGGATTCACCGGCAGGAAGATGACGTTTGCGGATGTGAAGGCCGGGAAACTGTCGACGCGCGTCGAGACCGCGGATCAGTTTGTCGACGATCTCGTCGCGACGGCACGGAAGATCGGCTCGGATCGCGCGAAGCGAGCGGCGCTGATACTTGAAAAGTGGGATCGCCAGGCCGAGAACGCGAGCGACGGCATGCTGCTGTTCTACAAGTTCATGCAGGAAGCCGGTGGCGGATTCGCCAATATCGGCGGCTTCGCCGTTCCCACCGACGATCGCAAGCCGTTGACCACCCCGCGCGGCTTTGCCGATCCGTCGAAGGCCGCTTCCGCGCTCGACAAGGTCGCGGGTGACGTGGAGAAGGAATACGGCAGGCTCAACGTGCCCTGGGGCGAGGTGCTGCGCTTCCGTCGCGGCAACACCGATCTACCGGGGAACGGCGCGCCGTCGCAGCTGGGCGCCATTCGCACGATCGGCGTGACCGCCTTCAAGGACGGCAAGATCGAAGGCGCCTCCGGCGACACCTTCTTCGCGGTCATTGAATTCTCGACGCCGCAGCGCGCGGAAGGCCTTCTGAGCTACGGCAACTGGTCGAAGAAGGGATCGCCGCACGTCGAAGATCAGATCAAGCTGATGTCGCGCAAGGAAATGCGGCCGATCTGGCGCGATCGCAAGGACGTCGAAGCGCACCTCGAAGCGAGGAAGGTGTTCTAGTTCCCTCTGCGTCGCCACCGCGGGCCGTGGATCGCAAGATCCACGGCGTCGCCTGGCGTCTGCACCGTCAAGCCATCGGCGCGCGCATCGCGCACGAACCGCGCATCAACCTTGTGGATGCGCATCCTGATCAACTGGTCCTCGGAGACGGTCACGAACCCGACGTCCTTCATTGACTTGATGTAGTCGGGCGTCACCTTGTGGATGCGGAACTTCACCAGATCATCGATCGACATGCCGCCGAAGCCGAGCGTCTTGAGCTGATCCATCTCCTCCGGCGTCACCCTGTGAATGCGCATCTTCACGAGGTCTTCGCTCATCACGTTCTTGTAGCCGCGCGCTTCGATCGCCTTGATGAATTCCGGCGTCACCTTGTGGATGCGGAATTTGATCAGATCCTCGACCGACAGCCCGCGGAGGCCCTGCGCCTGCAGCGCCTTGATGTTCTCGGGCGTCGCGCCGTGAATGCCCATGCGAATGAGATCGTCGACAGCGACGGCCTTGTAACCAACCGCCGCGAGGTCGCGCACAAACTCGGGCGTGACCCGGTGAATGCGGGTGCGGACGAGGTCGTCGAGCGAGAGGTTGGGGTAGCCGGCCTGCGCGAGGCCGCGCACGTGCGCGACGGTCACGTCGATCACCGCGAGGCGGACGATGTCGTCGACGGTGAGGTTCTTGTAGCCGGCGCCGGCCATGTTGTTCACGAAGGTCTGGTCCTGCGTGAACGTGTAGGTGCCGCTGCCGCGGCCCTGGTCGAACGATCCGTTGAAGCGGAACGTGCCGGCTTCACGCGTCCAGGCGAACTGGACGTCGTTGGCGAGGTTGGCGACGGCCGCCGAGGGCAGCCCCACCAGATCACGGAGACGTACGCCGAAGCCCCACCGGCTGTCGCCGGCCCCGGTGCGCAGATTGAACTGGATGCGCGGCTCGCCGTCGTCACCCCGCCAGGTGTTGTGGGTGTCGGCGGTCCATTCTCCTCTCGACGCCGGCGACTGCGCAGATTGGAATGCCAGGGCCACAGAAGGCGCGCCACTCACCAGGGCCACAGAAGGCACAGATCGCAAACGTACCGGAAGCACGGCACCACCGACGGCAGGCGCCAAAAGAACTATGAGGGCTAAAACGGCAGCTCTACGCATCGGTGACCTCGATCCTTGGATGGATCGGGGTCACCGGATGGTTGGAAAGGTGTTACTTGAGGATTTCCTCGAAGAATCTGAGGGCGCGGGGGTCTTTCGATTGGCCGAGCCAGAACATCGCCTGCTTGCGGACAGCGGGATTCTTGTTCGTGCGCGCCTGTTGAATCAGCAGCGGCACGCCTTCGTCTTTCGGCAGCTGGCTGAGCGCGAACACCGCCTTCTTCTTCACTTCGGTATCCGGATCGTTCTCGATTGCGGCCGTGATGGTGCCGACCGCCTTCGCGCCGGCGCGCTGCGCGAGCCAGAACAGCGCATTGCCCTTGACGCTCGCGGTCGATCCGTCGCGCGCGATTGACAACAGCTCGTTGAGCGGCTGATCGCCTTCGGTGAGCGCGAGCACCGTGACCGCAGAGTCGTTCATCTTGCGCGCCGCGGTCGGGGCCATGAACGTTTTCATGTAGGCGATGCTGTCGCGCACCGACACGTTCGTGAACCAGTGCACGGCCTTGCCGCCGGCGTCGAGCGGACAGTTCGCGGAATAGGTGCGAATGCGCGTGATCTGTTTCTCCTCGATCCGGAACATCACGAAGAAGAAGTCCGCGGGCTCGAGCCGGATCGGATCGGTCGACTGCGTGTAGCGATTGCCGTTGTTCCAGTAATCGCACATCTGGTGATCGCCGTCGATGAGCGGCTGCGCGTAGCCGATCCACATCGGCTCGGTGAGCGTGGCTGCGAGGGCGGGGAGATCGCGCGCGATATTGGTGGTCGCGTGCGATTCGATCCGGCCGTTGGACAGCCGAGGCGTCTGCGCGAACGCAGCGGGCGCACTAAAGTGCGCCCCTACGATCGTCAGAGTGAGAGCCACGAGCCACTGAACGCCACGGCGCGTTCTCGGCTCCCGGCTCCCGGCTCCTGTCATTTGTTCAAGATCTCCATCAAGTAGTCCATGGCGACCTTCGACCTGGTCATCAGCGACAGCTTCGACACCATTTCCTTCTTCATCGCTGGATCCGTTTCCTTCCGCGCGATGGCGACGAGCGATTCGGCGTTGTTCTGCACGAAGAGCGCGTTGATTACGCTGCGCTTGATGTCGGTGTCCTTCTCCTTGGCGTAGATGCCGACCAGCGCCTCGCCGGTCGAGCTGCGGCCCATCGTGCCGAGGTGCTGCACCGCGCGGCGGCGGAGCTCAGGGTTCTGCTCGGTGTTGGCGACGTCGATCAGGTGCGTGGCGTCACCGGCGACGAATAGCGACTGCAGGATCTGGCGCTTCACTTCAGGCGTCGATTCCTTCTGATACATCTGCCACAGCTCCTCGCGCGCGCCCATCGGCCCGAGCTGGCGGACCGCTTCCTGCCGCAACTCCGGGACCTTCTCCGTCGTCGCGACCTGCAGCATGCGCGTCTTGTCGCCGGCGACCATGAAGGAGCGCAGGATCTGGCGCTTGATGTCGACGTCGCTCGAGCTCGCATAGATGTCGGCGAGGATGGCGCGGTTCTCGGTCGAGCCGTGCACGCCGAGGTACTGAATCGCGCGACGCTGCACGTCGGGATTGCTGGCGCCCTTGGCCGCCGCGGTCAGCACCTGTCTGGCGCGCGGCGAGTTGCTCTGCGCGAGCACGAACAACGCCCGCGCCTTGAGCTGCGGCGACGCGGTGCCCTGCAGGATCTTCTCGAGCATCGGCACGGCTTGTTCGGGATCCGAATGCTGCAGGCCCTGGATGGCGAGCAGCTTCAGCTCTTCATCCGATTCGTCCTGGGGGCGTGGCGCCTGGCCGGCGTTCTGGCGCACCTGGAGCTCGAGCGCCTTGGCGTCGCTGATCCAGCGGCTCTGCGGGAAGCGCTTGATCAGATCCTGCACCGTGGCGAGCGCATCGGCACTCTGATTGAGCTTGTCGAGCGAGTATGCCTTCCAATAGAGCGCGGCGTCGACGCGGTTCGAGTTCGGCGCGTCGATGACGCGCGTGAACGAATCCGCGGCGCGCGCCCAGGCGCGGCGCTCGAGTGATTCCTGGCCGCGCTGATAGTTCTCGTCGATGCGCTGGCGGCGCTCCGCTTCGCGCTGCTTCTCTTCTTCGGCGCGCTGGCGCGCTTCGTCGGCACGCTGACGCTCTTCGTCTTCGCGTGAGCGCTGCTCATCGAACGCCCCGGCGATCTTCGGGCCGAAGCCCAGCGGGCCAGGACCGTCAGGTCCGAAGCCGAGCGGTCCCGGACCAATCGGCCCGAGCTTCATCGGTCCCGCGCCGATCGGTCCGATCTTCGCGAGCATCGAGTCGATATCCGCGAGCATCGGCGCAAGTCCCGAGAGATCAGGCATCTCGAATCCGGAGAGGTCGGGCATCTCGAAACCTGGAATCACCGGCATTGGTGGAATCACTGGCATCGGCGGAATCAATGGCATCGGCGGAATCACCGGCATCGGGGGAATCGCCGGCAGCACCATAGGCACCATAGGCACCATAGGCACCTCAGGCACCCTAGGCACCTCAGGCACCCTAGGCACCTGTGCAAAGGCCGGCGCTGGCCACAGAAGGCACAGAAGGCTCAGAACGCGTCGTGCGCTTCGCCAGTCATATGCCATTTCATTGTTCACAACACTCATCTTCTTCTCCTCTGCGGGAGGACTGAAGTCCTCCCCTACGTTTCGTGAGTCCCGGCGGCCGGACGTTACGACGTCGGCATCTTGCGCGGGAGCCGATCGCCAGCCTCGCGATCGATCCGGTTTCGTTGACGCATCTCCGAAGCGATCACGCGAAGCCTGAAGAGCAGGTCCTCACGCGTGATGCGCGATTGCAAGTCAGTCAAATCGTTAGACGTGGCATTCGCCGGAGCGTTAGCGACCTCCAGCAGCACGCGCTCGAGATCCTCGAGGATGTCGATCACCTGGGCATCGCCCGACTGCATCGCCGACTGGAGAATCACGCGATTCGCGGCAACGAGGTCGCCGGCGCGCGCCTGCTCACCGGCCAGCACGTCGGCGCCATCAACATCGGCGTTGGCGAGCTCGACGAGCATCATCTGCGTGCGATCGAGATGATCGTCGACCGCGGTCTGCAGCACGCGCCCCGGCTCGACCGACGCCACGACCGTGGCATTGGGAGTCGTGACGACCGCCCCTCCACCGGAGAAACGGCCGGCCACGAACGCCGCGAGCACAAGCGCCGCCACGCCGCCGGCGAGCGCCCACTGCGGGAACCAGAAGAACGTCCGCCATCCGCTGCGCGCGTTCCGATCGAGCGCCGGCTCGAGGCGCGCCCACGCGATGCGCTCGAAGCCGATCGGCGCCTCCACCGGCGCCGCCGAGTCGACGAGCGCCATCACGTTATGCAGCTTCTCTTTGGCCGACTGGCATTCGGCGCACGACTCGAGGTGCGATTCGACGCGCGCCGTGTCGGCGTCGGTCTCGCCGTAGTAGTGCAGGATCAGTTCGTCTTCGGTCAGATGTTGATTCATGACGTTCTACGTTCGTGCGATCGTTACGATTGCGCAAACGGCTCCAGCGCCGCCCGCATTTTTTTCACCGCGCGAAAAATACTGTGCTTGGTCGCGCTCGTTTTCATCCCGAGCTTCGCGCCGACTTCCTCGATCGACATGCCCTCGACGTGACGCAGCGTGAACGCCGCGCGCTCGAGGGCCGTCAGCAGCCCGAGCGCGTCGTTGACGCGATCGGAAATCTGCACGCTCGCCGCGACCCGCTCCGGCGTCGGCTGCGCTTCCGCGCCGCGCTCGCTCAACGGGCCCTGCTCGAGATCCGATGGATCGTGAGCATCCTCACGATGCCGGCGCGCGCGAATCATGTCGATCGAACAGTTCACCGTAATCCTGTGCATCCAGGTACGAAAATCCGCCCTGGCCTCGAATCGGCTCAATTGCTTGTGCGCCTTGAGCCACGCCTCCTGCACCACGTCTTCCGCATCCTGCGCATTCCCGGTCATCCGGTGCGCCAGCGAGTAGATGTAGCGGGAATGCATTTCGACCAGCGCTCGAAACGCGTCGCGGTCGCCACTGCGGGCTTTGGCGACGACTGACGGGTCGCGCTCGTCCATCCCTGTTGCTTTGACGGACTTAGGGGGAATCGGTTGGCCTTGGACGGTCAAGATTCAGGTCCGCTGAAAGGAAGTATTAAGGTGATCTAAACCTTTAGAATCAACGCTTTACGCTATCATTTCCAGGCATGGACCCACGCTTCCCGACCGGAAAATTCACGTTCGTTCCCAACCCGACCCGCGAAACACGGCGCGACGGTATTGCCGCCATCTCAAGTTTCCCGGGCGAGCTCAAGGCCGCGATGGCCGGAGCCAAGCTCGATCAGCCGTATCGCGACGGCGGCTGGACGGCCCGGCAGGTCGTCCACCACGTCGCCGACAGTCATATGAACGCGTTCATTCGCTTCCGGTTGGCGCTGACCGAAGACAAGCCGACGATCAAGCCGTACGACGAGGCGGCATGGGCAAAACTCGCGGACATGCAGCTGGATCCGCGCGTCTCGATCCAGATCCTCGACGGCCTGCATCAGCGATGGCACACGATGCTGCTCGCGATGAAGGAGGCCGACTTCGCGCGCGAAGCCGTGCATCCCGATCACGGGCCGAGAACACTCGACTGGTTCTTACAGCTCTATGCGTGGCACGGCCGCCATCACATCGGGCACATCAGGCTGACGGCGGCGGCGTAATCGGCGCGCTCTTCCTGCGCATGCGATTGACGGCCTTGACCATCAGGAAGACGACCCACGCCAGGATCAGGAACTGGATCACCTGGTTGAGGAACGAGCCGAAGGCGATCACGGTCGCCCCGGCGGCTTTGGCGTCGGCGAGCGACGCGTACGGCGCGGCGGCCTTGACGCCGTCGCGAAGCACGACGAACTGATTGGTGAAATCGGTGCCGCCCGTCGCGAGGCCCACGACAGGCATGATGATGTCGGTGACCATTGAATCGACGATGCGCTGGAACGCGGCGCCGATGATGACGCCAACGGCAAGGTCCATCACGTTGCCCTTGGCAATGAATTCCTTGAACTCGCTCAGCATGCTCGTCTCCAACCTTCGATTCTAATCTCGTACAATCGCTCGATGCCGATTTCTCTGACGCCGCGCGAGCGCGCCCACCTCAAGGCCCGAGCTCATGCGCTCGAACCTCGAGTACAGATCGGCCACGGCGGCCTGACCGGAGCGGTGGTGAAGGAGATCGACCGCGCCCTGACCGCGCACGAGCTCATCAAGGTGAGGATTCTCGATGGGGATCGGGAGGTGCGCGAAGCCATCGGCGAGGCGATTTGTGCCCAAACCGATGCATCTCCGGTGCAAAGAGTTGGAAAAGTGATGGTGCTGTGGCGTCCAACAGAGAAGAAGGAGCCGGACTGAGATATAGTCCGAGCCAGGAACCCGCCCGCCCGTAGCGGACCTGTTCACATCGCCCGGATGCTCCCGGGCCCCCGGCGGAGTCCGACATGCACATTACCGAACGCAAGACTCAAGACGTCGTCGTTCTCGATCTTGAAGGCCGTCTCACCATCGGCGAAGGTGCCGAGTTGCTGCGCGACAAGGTCGCGAGCGTCGTCTTCCAGGGCAACTCGAAGGTAGTACTGAATCTGGCGGGCGTACCGTACATCGACAGCGGTGGCCTCGGCGAGCTGGTGCGATGCTCGATGGCCGCGAAGAAAGCCAATGGCTCGGTGAAGCTGATCGGCGTGTCGGGACGCGTTGTCGATTTGCTCACAATTACCAAGCTGATCACCGTGTTCGACACGCACGACACCGAGCAGGAAGCGCTCGCGAGCTTCATGGCTACGGCCTGAAGGGGCAACTCAACGGTTGGAAAAGTGATGTCGCGGGGGCGTCTAACGCATGAGAAGGAGCCCTCCAACATGCACATCACCGAACGCAACACCCAGGACGTCGTCGTGCTCGATCTCAAAGGCCGGCTCACCATCGACGATGGCGCCGAGCAGCTGCAGGATAAGTTCAAAAGCCTCATCTTCACGGGTCATTCGAAGGTGTTGCTGAACATGGGCGCGGTGCCTCACATGGACAGCGGCGGCCTCGGCCAGCTGGTGAGCTGCAAGCTGACCGCGCGACAGGCGAAGAGCTCGGTGAAGCTGGTCGGGCTGACCCGCCGCGTCGTCGAGCTGCTCACGATCACCAAGCTGATCAACGAGTTCGACACTTACGACACCGAGCAGGAAGCTCTGGCGAGCTTCATGGCTACAGCCTGAAGAGATAACTGAGCTTGAGGAAGAATCCGTCGACGGTGCGTCGCAGACGCGCTGTTCGCGGATCTTCGTCGAGGCTGGCGAGCGTGTTGCCGTATCCCGCGAACAACACGGTGCCCGGCGTCGGTTGATACGAGAACAGCCAGTCGGCGCGAAACGACTTCACGTACGACTTCGCGGCGCGCTCGTATTGTCCGGCCGGGTTGCGGATGTAGATCGGCAGGTTGGTGCGCGAGTCGTCCCGGAGATCGTCCTGCCAGTCGCTGTTGTACTCACCGACCACGCGGACGAAGATCGGCCGCGAAATCTGATACTCAGCCTTGACGCGCGGGATGCGGCGGATGCCGACGATCGAATCGTCGGTTCGGCGGCGGAATGACTGCAGCTGATACCGCGCATCGACGCGCAGCTTGTCGGTGGGCTTCCACGCCGCGCCGACGTTCAGGAAGATGATGTCGGCCGACGACCACTCATAGAAGTTCTCGTCCTTGCCCCACAGCACCAGGGCATCGAACTCGACGCCGGCGCGCTGCGGCGTCGTCGCCGAGAACACGTAGTCCAGATTCGGCAGCCGCGGGCCCTCCGGGTACTTCTCGAACTCCAGGCCGCTCGCCGTCTCGCGACCGAGGTAGTAGTTCGCGTAGAGCGGCTCGTCGTAGCCGAACGTCTCGATCAACACCGATCCGCCGAGGCGCCATCCGCCCTTCAAGATGAAGTTGTTGTTGAAGTGCAGCTTGCGATCCTGCGAGGCGCGGCCGGCCATCAACTCGTCGTATTGCCAGGTGCCGTCGACGACGACGTCGCTCGACCAGCGCTCGAGGGCGCTACCCGGCTTGCCGTAGGTGATGAGGGCGTGATTGAAGTTGCCCGATGCGACGCCGGTTCGTGAAATGAATCCGGCGGCGGCGCGGAAGTCGGGATCGACGCCGCGCACCGTGTAGCGCATCGCGAAGCGCCGGCCGGCACGCGCGAACACGCCCTGCCACAGCGGCGCCGTGGTTACCGTATCGCTGATCGCGTTGCGGCTCAACGCGCCCTGCATGGTCAGGCTGTAGATGTCTTTCCAGACGAAGCGGGCGTCGCTACCGATGACACGATTCGATCGATCGCCGTCGATGCGATCGGTATAGACGAGCGCGGCGCGTGATTTCGCGCCGACGTCCTGCTGGACGCGCAGGATGTTGAAGATCGGATGATCGTCGCCGCTCGCGGAGAGCGATGCATCGTCAACCGCCGCGAGGTACGCCAGGTTGGTGCGGGCGCCGACCTTGCCGGTGATTTTCGTCGCCGCGATCGGCGCGACGACACGGCGCGTGTAGATCAGGTTGTTCGGCGTCGAGAACTGCTCGATGCCGTCGAGGAAGAACGGCCGCTTCTCGGGAAAGAACAGCGCCTGGCGCGGATCGAAGCTGAACTGCCCCGCGTCGGACTCGACCTGCGAGAAATCCGGATTCACGGTGCCGTTCATCGTCAGGTTGGGCGTGATGCCCCACCGCAGGTTCATGCCGAATTCCGGACGTGACGCGTCGTAGTTCCATCCACCGGCGGCGGGTTGACCATCGAGCTTGGCGGTCGCAATCGGGTTCAGATCGAGCACGAGGCCGCGCTGCAGATCGGTGAGGTTCTTGAGCCGGCCGGCCTGCGCCAGAAACGAGGCTTCATTGCGCCTGGCCGGCGCCCAACTATCCTCGGTCCCCTGGTGCGGCACGAGGCGCGTGACGTGAATGCCCCAGTCCTGGTGCGGCTGCGATTGGTAGCGCAGGCTCTTGAACGGGATGCGGAGCTCGACCTCGTATCCGGAATCGGTGACGCGTCCCTTCGACTGGAAGACGAAGTCCGGGCTGAGATCGGGCGTTTCGCGTCCCGCGCCCAGGCCGCTGAAGCCGCCGCCACCCGTGCCCCGCGTGCCTTCCGCGAGCGCGCCGTCGAGCTGCACGCCGAGCGGATTCACGCCAAACACCATCGCCTGGCGGCCGTCGTTGTAGGTGCTGAGAAAGATGATGACGTGATCGTCGGACTGGATGCGATCGCGATCGGCGAGCGTCGCGCGCACCGCGCCGGCGGGCGCGAACGCGCGAATGCCGAAGTGCATCGCCGTCGGCGAATACCAGACGAGCACATCGGTCGCGTTGTCCGCGGGCGCGCCGTCGACGGGCGCGTAGCGCGAAAACCCGGAAAGCAGCGCCGCCTGCGACCACACCGCTTCATCGAGCCTGCCGTCGATCTCGATCGACTGATCGATGCGCGGCGGCTCGACATCGAGCGCGCCGCTGCGCCCGTCATACGTCCGCGCCGCCGGCGCTGTCGCCGGTGCCGACGGCTGCGCCAACGCAGGCATTGACAGCGCCAGAAAACAAACCAACATCCTCATGAAGATTCCAACTTAGCAGGTATTTTCCGGTTGGGATGAATGGTGTCACGGACGTTAGCCACGGAGGCACGGAGAACACGGAGACTAATCTTGGAAAGACCGGTGCCGCTTAGCAGCAATGGTGTTTAGAAAGGCTTGCTCCGTGTCCTCCGATCAACTCCAAGCCCGGAAAGATCCATCTCTCGAGTCTAGAATCTCGCCGATAGTGATCGCCGCGTGGATCAAGCCGACGTGCGTGTAGGCCTGCGGGAAATTGCCTAACAGGGCGCCGGTCGAGGGCTCGATGTCTTCCGAAAACAATCCCAGCGGGTTCGCGTACGTCTCGAGACGGTGGAACAACGCGACCG
>Ga0310904_10000337_pt1 | contig 12741 bp, 14 predicted proteins | sample C48D1metaG_FD_203746 | JGI IMG/M metagenome (GOLD analysis project Ga0310904, IMG submission 203746) | Lab incubated soil microbial communities from West Virginia University Organic Research Farm, Morgantown, WV, United States - C48D1 | ecosystem: Environmental > Terrestrial > Soil >... | reverse complement strand
TCTCTTATGGCTGGGGAATTTCAGCTGCCACGTCGAGACCGCCAAGCGAACGTCTACAAGCCAGGCTGGATGGGTAGTTGTCTGATTGGAGGTCTTGCGGCCGTCGCCTTTTGGGGTTTGTACGGTCCACTGACCGGCTACCTCTTGATCGGAACGAGCGATGCAGCAGTGGCGCCACCGACTCTCAATGTCGGCGAGCTATTCGGATCGTTGGTAACCGGAATCGGTGGAGGCAAGTTGCTGCTGGGCCAAGTGGATCGTCGGGTACTCAAGAGCGAAAGAGACGCTCTCATCGCGACCAAGAGCACGCTCGCGGATGTTGTCAAAAATCTCACGGCGCCGCGTCAACGGTCTAAGGAACTGGGAAAATGACGGCAGACCCGGTAGACCAGATTTCCGAACTCGCCGAGCGACTGAAGAATGCCGCTCCTTTGGAGTCACCCGCCATTGCGGAGCAGCTGAATCAACTGGTGGAAGCGTTCGGTCCTCAGCTGGCCGATTCAGTTCGTTGGACCAAAGCCGTTTCAGCGATCGCGAATGATCCGATTGTCCGCCAGAATCTTGAGCAGGTCGCGAGTGCCTCCCGGCAGATCCAGCTCGATCGCGCCCAGCTTGCCCGGATCGCCACGGAATTCCAACGACTTCAAGATTCGGGTGTTCTCGATCAAGTGGCGGCCGCCGCGCGGCAGATTCAAATCGATCAAGCCCAGTTCGCACAGATTGCAGCAGAGTTTCGACGGCTGCAGGAATCAGGCTTTCTGAATCAAATTCACAAATACCAGCAACAGCTGGCGGAACTCGCTGCAAGTGTTCGGAAGATCACTGAAAAATGACGCCCGCCGGGCGGAACGTGCGATCCCGGCTGGTTTGCGGAAGGGTTACGCGCGGCAGAGGATCTCGCCGTGGAGGACGGCGTACCAAGCATCGGGGTGCGTGGCCCAGCGACGCCATCCTTCGGCGATCTCGCGGAGCTCTTTGTCGGTCGCGAGGCCTTCGGTGACGGCTTGACGGGCGATCGCGGAACCGGTCATGCGGTCCGCCCACAACCCTCCCCACCACCCGCGGTCGTCTGGCGTAGCAAAGCACCACACTGACGCACCCGGGACCACGTCGTCGAAGCCGGCGGAGTGCGCCCACGCGAGGAGGAATCGGCCCGCGTCGGGCTCGCCTGCGTTGCGGCGCGCGACCTTGCGGTAGAGGGCGAGCCAGCGATCGATCGCAGGCTCGTCGGGGTACCAGCGGAAGGCGCCATAGTCACCGTCGCGCGCGGCGACCAGCCCACCGGGCTTGCACACTCGCTTCATCTGGCGCAGCGCGCCAACGGGGTCAGCGAGATGCTGGAGAACTTGATGCGCGTGCACGACGTCGAACGTGTCATCGTCAATGTTGAGAGCGTAGAGGTCGCCGACCGAAAACTCGACGTTCGGACCGCCGCCGGCGTCGCGGCGCGCCTCCTCGATCACGTCGGCCGACACATCGAGACCGAGGACCCGCCCGGGCGCGACTCTCCGCCCGATATCGGCCGTGATCGTGCCCGGCCCGCATCCGAGGTCGAGCACACTGATGCCGCAGGTCAGGCGCGGGGCGAGGTAGGCGGCCGAGTTGTCGACCGTGCGCCACTTGTGCGACCGCAGTACGCTCTCGTGGTGACCGTGCGTGTACGTCATTGAGTCTCAGTCCACCCGGTGGCGATGGCGACTTGCTATCTTCCATCTCTTTCTAGCGGTATTCGTACTATAATCGGTGAACCTCCCGCCCCGGTCAGGCGGCTCAAAGTCGCAATTAGCTGGGGAGTCGGTGGGGCAGTCCCCCAATTACTGGTAGAGGCCGACCTCGCGGTCGGCGCACAAAAGTAGGTGCGAATGGCAGACGCAGGTGAAGGATTAATCGACGCACAGAACCGCATTCAGGAGCGGATGGACGAGCGTGAAGAAGAGCGCGCCCGCCGCGCGATGCCCCAGGCCCAATACGATCCGGAGCAGTTGAGGCGGGCGGAATCGCTGCGCCTTGCCTATACCGAGCTGAGCCGGCAGCTCGAAGCGACCACACACATCGCCCGTCGTCAGCAGTTGACGAGCGCGCTGGCCGAGCTCGAACGCCAGCTCGAATCGCTGGGCGTGCGGCCGCATTAGCGGCCGCTTTCTCAGGAGCCACATTCCGGTCGCAAGGGCGGGTCTTGTTGTGTGAACCCGTCGAATTCGATAGCATTGGCTGTTCGCTTGTGAAGGTTTTCGCAAGCGGCGCGGGGCAATGGGGTCCGCGCGTGGCTCCCGCGACTCATGATTGAGAGCTGGCTCCTCATTCTTCTGCTCATGGTGATGGCCGTCGGGTTCGGCGGCACATCGGTCGTGCTCGGCAGGATCCTCGGCCCGAAACGTCCCACCCCGGAAAAACAGGCGCCCTACGAGTGCGGCATGCCCGCGGTCGGCGACGCCCGCGAGCGGCAGTCGATTCGCTTCTACCTCATCGCGATGATCTTCCTGCTGTTCGACATCGAGGTGGCCTTCCTCTATCCCTGGGCGCTTGCGCTCCGATCGCTGGGCTGGGCCGGCTACGTGCAGGTCGTCCTCTTTACGCTCGTCCTCTGTGCGGGCTACGTGTATGTCTGGAAGAAAGGTGCGTTGGATTGGAGTCAAAGCTAGAGGATCGTCCATCGTCGATCGTCCAACGTCCATCGTCGATCGACGATGACCTGGCCAACTTGCCGGTTCTGACCACGCAGGTCGAGAAGCTCGTGCAGTGGGCGCGGCGCTCGTCGATCTGGCCGGTCACGTTCGGGCTCGCCTGCTGCGCCATCGAGATGATGGCCATGAGCTGCGCGCGCTACGACATCGCGCGCTTCGGGGCGGAAGTCTTCCGCGGCTCGCCTCGTCAATCCGATTTGATGATTGTCGCTGGCCGGCTGTCGCGGAAAATGGCGCCCGCGCTTCGCCGGGTGTACGACCAGATGCCCGAGCCCAAATGGGTGATTTCGATGGGTGCCTGTGCCTCTATCGGCGGCGTCTTCGACAACTACGCGCTCGTGCAGGGGGTCGATCAGATAGTGCCGGTCGACGTCTATGTGCCCGGATGCCCGCCCCGGCCCGAATCGCTCATCTACGGCATCGTTCAACTGCAGAAGAAGATCGAGAGCCAGCGCGCATGATCGATTTGCTGCGCTCGTTGCTTCCGGCCGTCGCGCTGGAAGCGGGTGACGCGACCGACCAGCCGACCCTCCGTGTGCCGGCGGCGAACCTCGTGGAGGTCTGTCGTGCCCTTCACGATCATGCCGAGCTCGGGTTCGTGCTGCTGGCCGACATTACGGCGGTCGACTGGTGGCCCCGCGAGCCTCGGTTCGAGGTGGTGTATCACCTGTCGTCCATGACCCGACGCCTGCGTCTGAAGGTGTCGCTCGACGGGGGGGCCGCCCGGCTGCCGACCGTGCAGAGCGTATGGCGGGGTGCGGACTGGCTGGAACGGGAAACCTGGGACATGTTCGGCATTGTGTTCGAGGGTCACGGCGATCTTCGCCGCCTGCTGATGCCGGAAGACTGGGAGGGCTACCCGCTGCGCAAGGATTTTCCGGTGCAGATCCGTCTGCGGCCGCGCGCGGAAGAGCCGCTCCAGGTGACTGAAGAGGAGTTTCGCGCAAACCTGGCGAGGGATAAAGCCGCGCGAGCGGATGCGCCGCGATCATGAGCGGCGATCGGGCGAGCGCGGTGGCCGCGACGCTGCGCGAGGCGGCCCGCCTGCACGAGACCGCTGCGCGTGAATCGGCCGGTTCCGTGGCGGCGGCGGTCGAGACGCTGTCGGCAGCGCTCGGCAGGGGTGGGAAGGTGCTGATTTTCGGCAACGGCGGCAGCGCAGCCGACGCGCAGCACTTCGCGTGCGAGCTCGTGGGGCGGTTCCTGCGCGAGCGCCAGGCGCTGGCGGCGATTGCCTTGACCACCGACGCCAGCACGATGACGGCGGTGGCCAACGACTACGGATTCGATCGCGTGTTCGTGCGGCAGATCGAGGCGCTCGGCCGGCCCGGCGATGTCGCCATCGGCATCTCGACGAGCGGCTCGTCCGCCAACGTGCTCGCGGGCGTGCAATACGCGAAGTCGCGGGGGTTGAAGACGGTGGCGTTCACCGGCGGAAACGGCGGACCGATCGGCGCGGCGGCGGACGTGCACGTGAACGTGCCTCACGCCCTCACCCCTCGCGTTCAGGAAGTGCACCGCACGCTCATTCACGCGGTGTGCGACCAGATCGAACGCGAGCTTGCCATCAACCCGAAGCCTTGAGCCCTTAGCCCTAAGCCCTTTTTTGAGCGCGATGCCGGAACTTCGAACGGAAACGATGACCGTCAACATGGGGCCGCAGCACCCGAGCACCCATGGTGTGCTCCGGCTGGTGCTCGAGCTCGACGGCGAGACGGTCGTCTCCGCGGCCCCGACGATTGGTTATCTGCACACCGGCATCGAGAAGACCGCTGAACAGAAGAAGTTCCAGCAGATCATCCCGCTCGTCGAGCGCATGGACTACCTGAGCGCGCAGTCCAACGCCTACGCGTTCTGCCTCTCGGTGGAGAAGCTGCTCGGTCTCGAGATGCCGGATCGCGTCAGGTGGATTCGGGTGCTCCTCGCCGAACTGCAGCGGATCAACAGCCACCTCGTGTGGCTCGGGACGCACGCGATGGAAGTGGGCGCCGTCTCGGTGATGCTCTACTGTTTCCGCGAGCGCGAGCTGTTGCTCGACATCAACGAACGCATCGCGGGCTTCCGGTTGTTCCCGAGCTACATCCGGGTCGGTGGCCTGCGGGAAGATCTGCCGCGCGGGTTTCACCAGGTCGTCACGCAGTTTCTCGACAACTTCCCGGTCAAGCTCGGCGAGTACGAGGACCTGCTCACGAAGAACGACATCTACAAGAAGCGGACGCAGGGTGTCGGAAAGCTCACCAGGCAGGAGTGCATCGACATGAGCCTGGCGGGCCCGATCGGGCGCGCGTCGGGCTGGAACTACGACGTTCGAAAGATGTTTCCCTACGGCGGCTACGAGACGTTCGAGTTCGACGTCCCGGTCGGCTCCCATGGCGACGTCTACGAGCGATACCGGGTGCGGCTCGCGGAGATGCGGGAAAGCGTCAAGATCTGTCGTCAGGCGCTCACGCGAATTTCGCCGGCGGGGGTGTTCGCGGCCGATGCGCCGTCGGTGGTGCCGCCGCCGAAGGACCGCGTCTACACGGAAATGGAAGCGCTGATTCAGCACTTCCTGATCTACTCGCAGGGCTTTACCGTGCCGGCGGGCGAGGCCTACGTGGCGGTCGAAGGGCCGCGCGGCGAGCAGGGCTTCTACGTTGTCTCGGACGGCACGAACCGTCCATGGCGCGTGAAGGCACGCTCGGCGTCGCTCCTCGCATGCCAGGCGTTGCCGAAGATGATTATCGGCGGCCTCATCGCCGATGTCATCGCCGTCATCGGCTCAATCGACGTCGTCATGGGCGACGTCGATCGATAGGTGCGCAGGGTGACGAATGACTTTTCATCCCAAGATTGACTATCGGGAGCTTCACCGGTCGAAGCGGCAGATGCCGTTCGACGATGGCAAGCCGTTTCATTACACGCCCGAGAACCGCGAGCGCATCGAGGCGATTGCCAGAAGGTATCCGGAAAATCAGACCGGCCGCCGTTCGGCGATCCTTCCGGCGCTGTATCTCGTGCAGCGCCAGCTTGGTTACGTGTCGCTGAGCGCGATTCAGCATGTCGCGGGTGTCATCGGCTGCACGTCGGCCGACGTCGAAGACGTCGTGTCGTTCTACACGATGTTTTATACCCGGCCGGTCGGGAAATTCGTGGTGCAGGTGTGCCGCACGCTGCCGTGCGCGCTGCGCGGGGCGGAGCGGGTGACCGAGGAATTGATGACCGCGCTGGGAATCGAGCCGAACGGCACCGATGCGTCCGGCACGTTCACGCTCATGGAAGTCGAGTGCCTGGGCGCCTGCGATCGGGCGCCGCTCGTCATGGTCAACGACAGCTGGCACGAATGCCTTGAGCCTGAAGGCGCGAAAAAGCTCGTCGACGATCTGCGCGCGCGCGGCGAAGCAGCGCTCACGGGTTGTCATCACGAGGCTCCAGATAGGGAATCTAAAAACTAGAAACTAGAAACTGAAGACTGAAAACCAAAACTGAGCCCATGGAACCGGTCCTTACACAATTCGTTCGCCACCCCCACTCCTATGCCCTCGACTTCTATTTGAAGAACGAGGGGTATGACGGCTTGCGCAAGGCGCTGGCGATGAAGCCCGAGCAGGTGATCGATCTCGTCAAGGCGGCGGGGCTGAAGGGGCGCGGCGGTGCCGGATTTCCCACGGGCATGAAGTGGCAGTTCGTGGTGAAGGACACGCCGAAGGCCAAGTATATCGTCTGCAATGCCGACGAGAGCGAACCGGGCACGTTCAAAGATCACCTGCTGATGGAGCGCAACCCGCATCTGCTCTTCGAGGGATGCCTGATCGCCTGCCACGCCATCGGGGCGAAGGTGGCCTACATCTACATCCGCGGCGAGTTTTTCCACGTGCAGGAGATCATGGAGCGCCAGCTCGAAGAAGCCTACGCGAAAGGCTACGTCGGGAAGAACGTGCTGGGGCTGGGCTTCGACTGCGACATTCACATCCACCGCGGCGCCGGAGCGTACGAAGCCGGCGAAGAGACCGCGCTGCTCGAATCGCTCGAGGGCAAGCGGGCGCAGCCACGGCTGAAGCCGCCGTTTCCCGCGAGCGCCGGCCTGTATGGGTCGCCGACGGCGGTCAACAACGTCGAGACACTGTGCAACGTGCCCGCGATCGTGCGCAACGGGGCAGAGTGGTATGCGGCGCTCGGTCCCGAGAAAAACGGCGGTCCGAAGCTCTACTGCATCAGCGGGCACGTGCAGAAACCCGGTGTGTACGAAGCGTCGATGAAGATCTCGCTTCGCGAGCTCATCTTCGACGTGGCCGGCGGTGTGCGCGACGGCCGCGCGCTGAAGGCGGTGATCCCCGGCGGGTCGTCGGTGCCGGTTCTGCTGCCGCATCAGCTCGACATCGAAGCGAGCTTCGACGGCGTGGCCAAGGCCGGGTCGCTGCTCGGATCGGCGGGCATCATCGTGCTCGACGACACGACCTGCATGGTCTGGCTGGCCGAGAACCTGCTGCGCTTCTATCGTCACGAGTCGTGCGGCAAGTGCACGCCGTGCCGCGAGGGCACGCAGTGGCTGCTCAACATCCTCGAGAAGATCGAGCGTGGCGATGGTGAAATGAAAGATCTGGCCCTGCTCGAAAACGTGGCCGGCCTGATCGCGGGCAAGACGCTGTGCGCGTTCGGCGACGCCGCCGCCACGCCCGCGCTGACGACGCTGAAGAATTTCAGGGCCGAGTACGAGGCCCACATTCGCGAGGGCCGCTGCACGGTTCCCGCCCCATGGCGCCGGCGTCACGCCGCGCCGGTGAGCGCGCATTGATACCCTCGGTCGCCATCGCGCAGCTTGTCATCGTGGGATTCGTGTTCGTCGTGCTGCTCACAGCCGCTGCCGGCATGGTGTACATGGAGCGGAAGGTGGCGGCGAGGATTCAGCAGCGCATGGGGCCGACGCTGGTTGGACCGTACGGGCTGTTGCAGCCGCTGGCCGACATCATCAAGCTGGCGATGAAAGAGGACACACGGCCGAAAGCCGCCGATCCGATCCTCTTTGCGCTCGCCCCCATCATCTCCGCCGCCGCCGCGTTCACGGCGTTCGCGGTCGTGCCGTTCGGGGCAGAGACGGATTTCTTCGGCCTCCTCGATCAGCCCGTCCCGCTGCAGATCGCCGACGTCAACGTCGCGATCCTGTGGGTGTTCGCCGTCGCGTCGATGGGCGTCTACGGCATCGTGCTCGCGGGCTGGAGCTCGAACAGCAAGTACTCGCTGCTTGGCGCGCTGCGCTCGTCGGCGCAGATGATCAGCTACGAGCTGTCCTACGGGATGGCGCTGGCGGCCGTGCTCGTGCTGGCCGGTTCGATGTCGATTCGAGAGATCGTCGACGCGCAGGCAGGGGCCTGGCTGGGCTTCATCCCGCGCTGGTTCGTCTTTCTCCAGCCGATCGGCTTTTTCATCTTCATGACCGCGGGCGTCGCCGAAACCAACCGCGCGCCGTTCGATTTTCCGGAAGCCGAACAGGAGCTCGTCGCCGGGTATCACACCGAGTACAGCAGCATGAGCTTCGCCATGTTCTTCCTGGCGGAGTACATCAACATGGTGGCCGTGTCGGCCATCGCCAGCAATCTGTATCTTGGCGGGTGGCACGGACCGCTGCTCCCGCTGTGGCTTGGATGGATCTGGTTCCTCCTCAAGGTCGGGTTCCTGCTGTTCTTCTATGTCTGGATGCGATGGACGCTTCCGCGATATCGCTACGACCAGCTGATGGCATTCGGGTGGAAGTTCCTGCTGCCGTTGTCTGTCATCAACCTGCTCGCGACGGCCGCCGGGGTGCTGTACTTTGGGATTTGAACTGATTCTCTTCTACGTGTTCGCGGCGATCGCCATAGGCACGACGCTGCTCGTCGTGGTGCAGTCGAACCCGGTCTACAGCGTTCTCTTGTTGATCGGATCGTTCATCGGTCTTGCAGGTCTCTACGTGCTGCTCCAGGCGCCGTTTGTGGCCGTGATTCAGATCATCGTGTACGCCGGCGCGATCATGGTGCTCTTCCTGTTCGTCGTCATGCTGCTGAACGCGCCTCGGGAAGAACTGGTTACCTCGGGCATCCTCGAGTCGCCTGCGACGCGGACCATCGGCGCGATGCTGGCGATCGCGTTTGCCGCCGAGCTGGCCTGGGCGCTGAACCGGTCGAGCACGCTGGCCTGGACCGTGACCGACGTCACGCGCCGGCCGTTTTCGGTGCCCGAGATCGGCCGGCGGCTGTTCCAGGACTACGCGTTCGCGTTCGAGGCGACCTCCATTCTCATTCTCGTTGCCATGATTGGCGCGATCACGCTGGCAGGACGGCAGCTGACCGAGGGTGCGCGACTGAAGTCGCGCCCTGCCGGCGATGCGTCTCGCACCGATGGAGGTATGGCTGAGGGAGGTCGGGCTGAGGGAGGTAGGGCGCAACTTTAGTTGCGCACCATCAATGGCTGAACTGAACCACTACCTCGTGCTGTCGGGCGTGCTCTTCACCATCGGTACGGCCGGCGTGCTGCTGCGGCGCAATGTCATCACGGTTCTGCTGTCGCTGGAAGTGATGCTGAACGCCGTCAACCTCTCGTTCATTGCCTTCGGCCGGTTTCTCGGCTCGTCGGACGGGCAGATCATCGTCTTCTTCGTCATTACGGTGGCCGCGGCGGAAGCCGCCGTGGGGCTGGCCCTCGTCATTGCGCTCTTCAGGCACGTCGAAACGCTCAATCCAGACGCGTTCCGGCAGTTGAGAGGGTAGCCCGGCGATGCTGTCCTGGATTCCACTTCTGCCGTTCATCGGGTTCGCCATCAACACCTTCGGTGCGCGCAGGCTGCCCGCGAAAGCGATTGGCGCCATCGCCTCGCTCGCGATGTTCGCGGCGTTCGTCGTGTCGGTCGTCGCCGTTGGCCGGTTGACGGCGCAACCAGCCGATTCGCGTGAGATTGTCCAGACGCTGTTCACCTGGATCGGTTCGGCCGATTTTCAAGTGCCGCTCGCGTTGAGGCTCGATCCGCTGTCGGCGCTGATGATTCTCGTCGTCACCGGTATCGGCTTCCTCATCCACGTCTACTCGACGGCGTACATGATCGAGGAAGAGCCGCACGAGTACGCGCGCTACTTCGCGTACCTGAACCTGTTCGCCGGGTTCATGCTGCTGCTCGTGCTCGGAGAAAACTTTCTCGTGCTGTTCGTCGGGTGGGAAGGCGTGGGCCTCTGTTCGTACCTGCTCATCGGTTTCTGGTACCAGAAGGGCGTTGCCGCCGATGCGGGCAAGAAGGCCTTCATCGTCAACCGCATCGGGGACGTGGCGTTCGTCCTCGGCGTCCTGCTGGCGTTCTCGCAGTTCGGGACGGTCAGTTTCCGCGAATTGAACGGCGTCATCGCGGGCCTTCCCGCCGAGTCCTCGTTTGGCGTTGTGTCGGCGATTGCGCTGCTGCTGTTTATTGGTGCGACCGGCAAATCCGCTCAGATTCCGCTGTACGTCTGGCTGCCGGACGCGATGGAAGGTCCGACGCCGGTTTCGGCCCTCATCCACGCCGCGACGATGGTGACCGCTGGTGTGTATTTGATCGGCCGCAATGCGGTGGTGTTCGCGCATGCGCCCGAGGTGCTGACGATCGTGGCGGTGATCGGCACCGCGACGGCGCTCTGGGCCGGCGCGATCGGCATGGTGCAGAACGACATCAAGCGTGTGCTCGCGTATTCGACGGTCTCGCAGCTCGGCTACATGTTCATGGCGATGGGCGTGGGCGCCTTCACGGCGGGCATCTTCCATCTCTTCACGCACGCGTTTTTCAAGGCGCTCCTGTTTCTCGGGTCGGGCGCCGTGATCCACGCGCTGGCCGGCGAGCAGGATCTGCGCCACATGGGCGGCTTGAAGAAGGAGTTGCCGGTTACCTACTGGACCTTCCTCATCGGCGCGATAGCGATCGCTGGAGTACCGGGTCTGGCCGGGTTCTTCAGCAAGGACGAGATTCTGTACCGCACGTTCGCCGGCGGTCATCAGCTGCTCTGGGTCGTCGGTGCGGTCACGTCGCTGATGACCGCGTTCTACATGTTCCGCCTGGTGTTCCTGGCGTTTCATGGCGAGCGGCGCCACGCTCCGGTAGCGCAGGGCTTCAGCCCTGCCTATCCGGTCGTGCACGACTCACATCACGCGCACCTGCACGACGCGCCCATGGCGATGGCCATTCCGCTCGTTGTGCTGGCGATCGGATCGGTCGTGGCCGGGTACCTGAACGTCCCGGCTGGTCTCGGCGGGTCCGCGGTGCTGGAGCGCTTCCTCGAGCCGAGCCTGCACGTGCCGGCGATGGAAGGCGCGCACGCCGCGGCGGATCACGCCGATCATGCGCTCGAAATCGTCCTCATGGTCGTGTCCTCGGCCATCGCGTTCGCGGGCATCGGCCTCGCGGCGTTCCTGTATTTGAAGCGTACCGACATTCCCGATGCGCTCGTGGCGAAGTTCCCCGGCGTGTATCTGTTCCTGGTGCGCAAGGGGTACATCGACGAGCTCTACGACGCGGTCGTCGTGCAGCCCATCAAGGCGCTCTCCGAAGGCGTGCTCTGGAAGGCCGATGCGCGAGTCATCGATGGCGCCGTCAACGGGACGGGACAAATCGTCGTCGAGACGGGGTCGCTCGTGCGGCGGGTCCAGACCGGCTCCGTGCGCACCTATGCCGTGTCGGTGCTGTTCGGCGCTGTCCTCGTCGTGGGGTATTTCCTGTGGAGTTGATCGTTCTGTGCCTTTGCTAACGCTTCTCGTGGTCGTGCCGCTCGCCGGCGTGGCGCTCCTCGCGATGATCGGACGCGAGCGCGAAGCGCTGATTCATCGTGTCGCGCTGGCGACCTCGCTTGCGGTGTTCGGCCTCACGCTCGTGGTGTGGGCGCGGTTCGATCCTGGCTCGGCCGACTTCCAGATGGTCGAGCGCCACTCGTGGATCCCGGCGTTTGGCATCGACTACGTCGTGGGGATCGACGGCATCAGCCTGTTCCTCATCGTGCTGACGGGCTTCCTGACACCGCTGGCGCTGCTGTCGTCGTGGGATTCGATCCACACGCGCGTGAAGGGGTTTGCGATTGTCGTGCTCGCGCTCGAAGCGGCGATGATCGGCGTCTTCATGGCGCTCGATTTGTTCCTCTTCTACGTGTTCTGGGACGCGATGCTCGTGCCGATGTATTTCCTTATCGGCATCTGGGGCTACGACAACCGCGTCTATGCCGCCATCAAGTTCATGCTCTACACGATGGCCGGCAGCGTGCTGATGCTCGTCGCGATCCTGACGCTGGGGTACTACCACGGCGTGGCGAGCGGATCGGGAGTGCCGAGCTTCGATCTTGTGCGACTGTACCAGCTCGAGATTCCGGTCGCCCTGCAGTTCTGGGGATTTCTCGCGTTTGCCCTGGCGTTTGCGATTAAGGTCCCGCTGTTTCCGTTCCACACCTGGCTGCCCGACGCGCACGTCCAGGCGCCGACGGCCGGCTCGGTGATTCTGGCGGGCGTGCTGCTGAAGATGGGCACGTACGGCCTCGTGCGGTTCGCGTTTCCGCTGTTCCCCCAGGCCGCGTTGTTCTTTGCCCCGTACCTAGGCATTGCGGCCGTCATCGGCATCATCTACGGTGCCCTCGTCGCGATGGTGCAGCCCGACCTGAAGAAGCTGGTGGCGTATTCGAGCGTCAGCCACCTCGGGTTTGTCGCTCTTGGCATATCCGCCATGAACATCCAGGGGGTGCAGGGCGCGGTCTACCAGATGCTGGCGCACGGCGTCAGCACCGGCGCGCTGTTCCTGATTGTGGGCATGCTGTCCGACAGGCGGCACACGCGCCTCATCGCCGAGTTCGGCGGGCTCAAGCGCGTGCTGCCGAAGTTCTCGGCGGCATTTCTCGTGGTCACGCTGTCGTCGATCGGATTGCCGGGCCTCAACGGCTTCGTGGGCGAACTGCTGATTCTCGTCGGCGCGTTCCGGTGGGATCCACGCCTCGCGTCGTTCGCCGCGACCGGCGTGCTGCTGTCGGCGGTGTACATGTTGTGGATGTTCCAGCGCGTGAACTACGGACCGGTCGTCAAGGACGCGAACGCCACGCTGCCGGATCTG
>Ga0310904_10000327_pt1 | contig 12893 bp, 7 predicted proteins | sample C48D1metaG_FD_203746 | JGI IMG/M metagenome (GOLD analysis project Ga0310904, IMG submission 203746) | Lab incubated soil microbial communities from West Virginia University Organic Research Farm, Morgantown, WV, United States - C48D1 | ecosystem: Environmental > Terrestrial > Soil >... | reverse complement strand
GAGCGCTTGCCCTTGTTCAGGCCCGCCCAGTAGATGCTGTCGCCGTCGCCGGTGACCGGCCACCTGTGGTAGTCGGCCGCACCGCCGATCGGGTCGACGCGGATCACTTCGGCCCCGAGCTGGCCCAGCGTCATCCCCGCCAACGGAACCGCGACGAAGCTGGAGATCTCGATAATCCGCACCCCGGCCAGCGGTCGAGTCGCATCGGGTGTACCAGTCATTCGGCCAAGTGTAGGTACTCCACAGGCGGCCACTCCTACACGCCGCTACCAGTGCTTTTCTGCATCGCGGCGGCCATCGCGATATGGCCCTCGAAACCGAACGATTCCGCCTGTGCGCGGTAGCGTTCGACGAAATCCTGGTAGGCAGCCGCGTCACCACGTGCGCGGGCGATCAGCGCACGCAGTCGCAACACAAGTAGCGGGTACACCACGAGGCGGGTCGTGGCCGCGTAGGCGGCCAAATCATCGATCGCCTCGTCCACTTCTTCGTCATCTGCGTCGCCGCCGCGGCGTAGCAGGGACTCGACCAGGACGGTCACGGCCAGTCCGAAGACGCTCATCTCGTTCTGGTTCGAATTCGCATACGGCCGGCAGAGTTCAATCGCTTGGTCGAGGTCTCCCGCCCTGGCGCTGGCCCGCGCGAGTTCGATGTTGATGTACGGCGTCATCGGGTGACTGAAACGCTCACTAAGGATCGCGTCACGCACCGGCTCGAGCAGCGCTACGCCTTCGTCGCACTCGGGCTCGTCGCGATACGCGAGCACGATCCCCCGAGCACTTCGGGCCACCGCCAGGGCGGTCTCGTCACCCGACCGCTCCGCGCGCTCGAGTGCCTCCTTTGTGTCGATCAGCGCCGCCGCATCGGGACGGAACACTCCGTATGGAATTCCGACGACATATACGTAGAACACCACGACACTCAAGGTGACCGCGTCGGCCGCAGCGCGCGCCATCGCGATCGCGTCGCGATAATCGGTCATCCAGCCCGGGATCCCGACAGCAGATCGGGCCCCGCCACGAAACATGATCGCCAGCGCCAGTGGAGATTTGAAGAACATGTTGCCTCTGGTGGGATCGCCCTCACTCAGGTCGATCACGCGCTGGGCCAACCGCAACATTTCCTTCCCGTCGGCTACTTGGTATTTGGCGGCGATCGGTGCGAATGACAGTCCGATCGTGAGTTCAGGGTCGTCGATGGAATCGAGCAGCCCGATTTGTTCGGACGCGAGATCCGATGCCTTGTCGTACTCAGAGTTGAGAGCGTGCTTCATCACCAAGCCGGTCATGCCGATCGCCAATGACCGTTTGTCGTCTGCCAACTCGCACAGTTCCCGCAGTTCGTCGAACGCGACCTCGGCGCCGCTGCCGCGCACGCGCCACCCGCCTCCGGTCAACAACGTGCGGGGGGCGATACGCATCGCCATCCGGCCCGGGTGATCCGCCGGCAACTGGTCGGCGACATGTTGCGCCCGATACCAGCTCGCATGGGCCGCCGCGAGGTCGCGGTTGGTCAGCCACGCGCCCGCCCGCATATGCCACTCGTAGGCTGCGGCGAGATCGCCCGCCGCTTCGAGGTGCTCGGCGATCAGGGCCGCATCCTCGTCGGCCGAGCCGGAATCGCGCCGCACGATCGCTTCCGCCAGCCGACGGTGCAACACTGCGCGATCGGCCCTTAGCTGGGACTCATAGGCCACCGTGCGGATCAGTGGATTGTGGAACGCGTACTCCGCGCTCGGGGTGAACCTGACCTGGTCGATCAGCTCCGCTTGCACCAATTCGGTCAGTGCGATGTCACCGTCCAGCACCGCCGACAAGTCGGGGCCGAACCGCATTCCGATCACGGCTGCTGCGTTCAGCGTCTGCTTGGCGAGCTCGCCGAGGCGGTCGATGCGCGCGGCGATCGCCGCCTGCAGCGTCGCAGGCACGCTGACCACGGTGGCTGGATCCGAGCACCGGTACGCTCCGCGTTCGCCTCGAAGCACTCGCCGGTCGGCAAGGTCGCGCACGATCTCCTGGGCGAAGAACGGATTGCCCGCCGCCCGATCAGCGATCTGGGCGGTCAATCCGACCACCGAGGGGTCGGGCCCCAGCAATTCGGCTATGAGGTTCGTTGCTTCCGAATCATTGAGCGGCGCAAGGGCGATCAACTGAGCGCCGAGCGTCCCGCCCAGCGCACCACGATATTCCGGCCTGTACGTGAGTAGTACCAGGGAACGGGTCTGCGGGATGACCGTGAGGAATTCGGTCACCAGCGATTCGCTCACCTCGTCGATCCAATGCGCGTCCTCGATGACGTAGACGGCCGGGCCCGAACGGGCCAACGAGACGCCGTTAACCAAGGCGGTGAGCCTGCGACGGCGGGCGTCTGGATCGATGAGCGGCGGCGACACGGCTGGGTCGCGAACGCCGAGCAGATCCTCCAGCAGGAGTAGGTCGTCGGGCTGCGCGCCGGCGATCCGAGACCGCAAATGTGCGCGTGCAGTTTGGTCATCGGCGTGCCCGTCCACCCCGAAGGCGCCCCTCAGCAACCGGGACACCGCACGGAAGGGAACGTCGCTGGCATGCGATTCGCAGTACGTCGAAAACACCGGTACACCACGGCCCGCCGCCAGTGCCGTCGCTTCCGCGACGATGCGGCTCTTGCCGATTCCAGCTGGTCCGACCACCGAGATGACGCTGCCGTGGCCTTCGATCGACCGATCGAGAATGGCTTCGATGGCCGCTATCTCCCAACGACGACCGACCAGGCGCGACAAGGATCGCCTGCCGATCTGTGAGCCGATTCCCAACAGGTGTTGAGCAGTGACGGCCACGTCGGAACCCTTGATGTGCACCACCCGCGACTCGCCAAGCTCCATCGCATCTGCGACGAGGCGGCCGGTGGACTCGCTCACCATCACCCCACCCGGGGGCGCCACGGATTCCATCCGCTGCGCCATACCGACCTGCTCACCGATGGCGGTGTAACCCAAAGTCCCCGAACCAATCTCGCCGACGATGACCTCGCCCGAGTTCAGTCCGACCCGTAGCTTCAACGTCACTCCGTCGGACCGTTCAATTTCGGCCGCGAGCGTTTCGGTCTCGCTTTGGATGTCCAGCGCCGCTCGGCAAGCGCGGACAGCGTGGTCCTCGAGTGCAAGCGGCGCCCCGAACACCGCCATGATCCCGTCGCCGGTGAACTTGTCGACGGTGCCGCCGTAGCGTTGCACCACACCCGCAGCACGCCCCACCAGTGCTGTCATGATCTCGCGCAACCGCTCCGCGCCCAACGTGGCCGCCAGATGCATCGAGTCCACGACGTCGGCGAACAACACGGTCACTTGTTTGAACTCGGCGTGGCTGTCTCGCGCAGAAAGTGGGGAACCGCATGCGTCGCAGAACTTAGCCCCCGCACGAGAGGCTTCGGCACCACAAGACGTGCACACAAGTCCGGCTGCAGTCACGCCAGCCCTCCCCCGTCGGTCCGGCTAAGCATAAGACCGCGCTTGCCCAGGTGAGGAGTTATTGACGCCTACGCCTAGCGGGCGAGCTTCACCGCCGCGGCCTCGATGGTGTCTTCCGACAGCAACACTTCCAGCGCCGCGTCGCCCAACGGGATGAAGCTGTCCTCACTGGCCACGCGCTCAACGGTGCCACTGAACCCGCACTCTAGCAACGCGGCCAGCACGCCTTCGCCCACTCCTCCTGTCGCCCGGGTCTCGTCGACGATCAGCACCCGTCCGGTGGCGTTGGCCTCGCGGATCATGTCCTCCGTCGGCAGCGGCGCCAGCCACCTCAGGTCGACGACGCGCGCGTGGATGCCGAGAGACTCCAGCTTGCGCGCCACCCGCAGGCTCATGCGCAGCCCGTTGCCGAACGTGACGATCGTCAGGTCCGTCCCTTCGCCGTAGGTGCGTGCGCACCCGATCGGCACCCCGGCGGACGGATACGGCGCGAGCCAGCCGTCGTCGCCGTCCTCGTGCAGATCGCGGGTGTGGTAGAGCGCGATCGGCTCGAGGAACACGCACACCGCGCCGGCCTCCTTCGCCGCGGCGGCGCATGTGTGCAGCATTCCCGCGGCGTCGTCAGGACGTGCCGGTGAGGCGATCACGACTCCGGGGATGTCTCGGATGGCGGCAATGGAGTCGTCGTTGTGAAAGTGCCCACCGAAGCCCTTCTGATATCCGTAGCCGGCCACCCGAACCACCATCGGATTGCGGTACTGCCGGTTGGAGAAGAACTGCAGCGTCGCGCCCTCGCCGCGAATCTGGTCCGCCGCGTTGTGAAAGTAGGCCAGGTACTGGATCTCCGGGATCGGCAACAGCCCCGATACTCCGGCACCGAGCGCAAGGCCCAGGATCGACTGCTCGTCGAGCAGCGTGTCGAACACCCGCGCCGAACTCGACTTGCCGAGAAGTCCGCGGGTGACTCCGTACACGCCGCCCTTGCGAGCGATGTCCTCACCGAAGACCATCGCCTCCGGATATCGGTCCAGGATGTCTTGCAGCGCACGGTTGATCGCGATGGCAAGAGTCAACGGCGCGTCGGGCTCTCCCGACCTCACCGTCGCGGCCAGGGATTCCGGCGCTGCGGCGACGGCGTCCTCGAGACTTTCCTGCAGTGGTTTCATCACCGCCGCGGCGCTGTCGAGTTGTGGCAGGTCCGCGACCTCCCCTGCGAGCTCAATGATGTTGGCGCGCTTGGCCTCATAGCGCTCAACTGCCTCGATGGGTGTCAGCACACCAGCGTCGATCAACGCTTTCGCGGTGCACACCACCGGATCGCGGTCGAAGTCGGCGGCAATCTCAGCAGGGGTGCGATACGCCGGCTCATAATCGGACCCGGCATGTCCCATCAGCCTGACCATCCGCAGATGCAGGAACGCCGGCCGACGTTGTGTGCGTACCCAGGCCGCGGCCGCGGACGCGGCGTCGAACGTGGCCGCCACATCCCAGCCGTCGGCGTCGAAATACCGCAGCCCGTCACGGTTTCCATAGGCGTGCTCGATCCACCGGCGCGGCGTCTTGACGCTGATGCCGATCCCGTTGTCCTCGCACACGAACAGAAGTGGCATCGGGACACCCTGATACGCCGAGTGCAGGGCCGCATTGATGGCGCCGACCGCGGTGGAATGGTTCACCGACGCGTCGCCGAAGCTGCACACCGCCACGGCGTCGTCTGGCCATGGACATGCCACGCCCAGTTTCCTGGTGCGGGCGACGGAGAACGCGACGCCGACAGCACGCGGAAGGTGAGACGCGATGGTCGACGTCTGCGGAATGATGTTCAGATCGTGGCGGCCGAACACCTTGTGTCGCCCACCGGCGATCGGCTCCTCGGTGGCCGCCACCAGCCCAAGCACCACGTCGCGCAACGGGTCTCGACCACCGACCTGGGCGGCGCGGGCCAGGAAGAAGCCACCGGAGCGATAGTGCAGCAGCGCGGGATCGGTGGGGCGCAGCGCGGCTGCCACCGCTGCGTTACCCTCATGTCCCGACGAGCCGATGGTGTAATAGCCCTTGCCTTTCGACCGCAACCAACGGGCCGCCAGGTCGAGGTGGCGGCTGCCGAGTTGAGCGTCGAAGAGCGCGAGGCACTCGCCGACGGTCAGCGAAGAACCGCCGGGTAGCGCAGCGTCGTGCGAGCGCTGCCCTGCTGTTCCGCTCAGTGCGGAGATGGTCGTGGTGAAATACTCGTCGATCGGCTCGGCCAACCGGGTCTCCTAGGGACTTATTGTCGGACGTACCAACACGTTTCGGATGAATGTCACGATCTGCGCGGCATCGGCGCCGTCGGGATCCTGCTCCGGATCGTAGATCGCGAGGCTGCCGCCAACGCACGTCGCCGGCCCTGTGAACAACGCCGCGACGAGGTCGGTCAGCTGGTCCCACGTGAGGCCGCCGGGTTCGTCGGCGACGTCAGGCAGGCCTTGCGCAGGGAACTCGACGGGATCGAGCACGTCGAGGTCGATGTGCAACCACCAGCGGTCCACGTGACTCGACAGCTGGTCGATCGCCTGGCGTCCGGCAGCGGCCGGATCGTCGGCGACTTCGGCGAGCGGGGCCAGCCACACCCGCGTATCGGCCAACGTGCCGACATTGAACTGCCGCCGCCACTCGTCGTCGCGTGGACCGAGAATCACCAGCTTTTCGGGCCGCAGCGCGGGCAGGCGATCGCCGAGTTCGCCGGTGAGCAGCCGGCCGGTCAATCCGAGCAACAGCCCGATCTCGGCGTTGGCCGCCTCGCCGTCCTCGGACACGTCCAGCGGCATGGTGTCCTCGTGGCCGTCGATGAACACCAGTCCGACGTCGCCGACGTGGTCGCGCAGGCCGGTCACGATGCCCAGCAGCGTCGAGCAGTCGCCGCCGTAGACGAACGGGAACCGGCCGGCACCCACCACTTCGCCCACCTTGCGGTTGAGGGCCTCCGTCATTACCAGCAGCGCCGGTTCATTGATCAGGCTGGTCGACGCGCCACGCCTTGGATCCGGGTCGGGCAGGACAATGTCGTCATCGTCGATGACGTGGTGGTGGTCGAAGGCATCGCGGAGACCGGCATCGCGCAGCGCCGCGGCGGCCCGAGCCTGGTGTCCGGCGCGCCCGTAGCCGTCGAAAGGCACCCCGATCATTTCGATGTCCGAGATTGTCCTGCTCCTTACATGCGCGCTAGCCCGCTCAACCCTCGACGATCAAATGAGTTCGATGCAGTCGGCGATGGAGTCGAGCACGCGACCCGGCCGGAATGGGTACTTGTCGATATCAGCGACGGTGGTCGATCCCGTGAGCACCAGGATCGTATCCAGCCCCGCCTCGATGCCGGCGACGACGTCGGTGTCCATCCGATCGCCCACCATCATGGTGCTCTCCGAGTGCGCTTCGATCCGGTTGAGTGCACTGCGGAACATCATGGGGTTCGGCTTTCCGACGAAGTAGGGGTCCCGGCCGGTGGCCTTCGTGATCATGGCTGCGACCGAGCCGGTGGCTGGCAGCGGACCCTCGGCCGATGGCCCGCTGACATCGGGATTGGTCGCGATGAACCGCGCGCCGTCCAGGATGAGCCGGACCGCCTTGGTGATCGCCGTGAATGAGTACGTCCGCGTCTCGCCGAGCACGACGAAGTCGGGGTCGGTATCGGTCAGTGTGTAGCCAAGTTGATGCAACGGGGTTGTCAGGCCTGCCTCGCCGATCACATAGGCCGACCCGCCTGGCAGCTGATCGTGGAGAAACGTCGCGGTGGCCAACCCGGAGGTCCAGATCGAGTCCTCGGGCACCGTGAGGCCCGAGCGCTTCAGCCGGGCGGACAGGTCGCGGGGGGTGAAGATCGAGTTGTTCGTCAGGACGAGGAAGGGCCGCTCCTGATCGACGAGGCGTTGGAGGAATTCGGCGGCGCCGGGCAGGGCGTGTTCTTCACGGACGAGGACGCCGTCCATATCGGTGAGCCAGCACTTCGGCGTTGAGCGCACGGGTCGAGCTTAGGCTGGCGCGCATGAGTTCGACGTCAATACGCCGAGCCACGACCGCTGACCTGCCCGCGATTCGGCAATTGATCACCGACGCCTACGAGAAGTACATCGAGCGCATCGGCCGACCCCCTGCCCCGATGACCGCCGACTACACCGCGGCGCTCGAGCATTCCCGGATGTGGGTGCTCGTAAGCGACGACGCCGTGGTCGGAGCGCTCGTGACCGAGCACCGTGGCGACCATCTCCTGCTGGAGACGATCGCGGTGGCGCCCGGCGCTCAGGGACACGGTTACGGCAGGATGCTGCTCGACCGCGCCGAAGGTGATGCAGCCGAACTCGGGCTGACGGAAGTCCGGCTGTACACCAACGAGGCGATGACCGAGAACCTCACGTTCTATCCCCTGCACGGCTACCACGAGACCGGTCGGGCCGTCGAGGATGGCTTCCGGCGTGTCTACTTCTCAAAGACCGTGGACCGGACATGACCCGCGTTCCGTCGGATTGACTCGACACGGCACACCCGAATGTCGTTGCAATACTTCGGCTTCCGATCGCGATGCCGCTGTCGCGGGCGGTTATGTGGACTGCGGTGAAAAAAACACGGTCTCGGTCAGCACGCGACGACACCATGCACGGTAGGCATCGACGCTCCACCCGTCGCGGTGGGTGATCCGCAGGTAGGTTTCCACGCTGCAGAGCACCGCGGCCGTCTCCACGAGATCGTCGAACGGAACATCGTCACGCAGCCATCCGTGGTCGCGGAAAGAGTCGAGGACTCGTCGAGTTTGGAGGTTGATGCTGGCGATCAGGTCCGCGAGATACCGCTCCAGCTCGGGATCGGCGTTGGCGCCACCGAAAAGTGCAGGGGCCAGTGGCGCTGTCCGTCTGTGTATATCCGTTACGGCTGCGACCAGGAAGTCCACCGCTTCCTCGTACTCAGCGATGGCCAGGAGTCGTCGGCCGACGTCGAGATTGAAGACGTTCTCCTCGCCGGCGACGCCGAATGCGGCGTACTCGATCGCGGCGATGAGGAGGGCAGCCTTGGGCCCCTGTCCCTGGACGGTTTCGGCGGATACACCGGCTGCCGCAGCGATTTTCGCCAGCGTGGTACGTGCGTACCCCGCATCGGCGAACAGCTCCGCCGCGGCATCGAGGATCCGCAACCGCGTCGACTCCGCCTGCTGCTGACGCAGCTCGGATCTATACGACCGCGCCGCCTTTGCTGTTATTGACTTGGGTGGCACAGTAATGAATACTAAAGCACCGTATTCAGCGATGAATCCGGGGGGAACAGTGTCATCGATCATCATTGCCAGCTTTCCTGCGCACGGTCACGTGACGCCGTTGCTGGCCGTCGCCGAGAACTTCGTAAAGCGAGGCGATGACGTACGGTTCATCACCGGATCGCTGTTCGCCGACAGGGTCGCCGCAACGGGTGCGTCATATGTGCCATTGCCGACCGAGGCGGACTTCGACGACCTGGCACTCAACGAGCGCTTTCCCGAACGCGTGAGGTTGAAGGGCGCTAGAGCGATCGCATTCGACATCGAACATGTCTTTGCCCGTCCCGCAAAAGCCCAGTACGACACCGTCATTACGGCTCTTGCGGCGCAACCCGCAGACGTGGTGTTGGCCGAACCCGTCTTCGTGGGAGCCGCGTTCCTACTCGGACACCAGCGTCCAACGCGTCCGCCGGTCGTCATGTGCGCGGTCGTTCCGCTCCCGATCGAAAGCCGCGACACCGCACCGTTTGGCACCGGACTGCCGCCGGCGCGCTTCCTGAACCGCCCGCGAAACGCCGCGCTGGCGGCGGTGAATCGTCGAATCCTGCGGCAGGCCTATCAAACAATCGACACGCTGCACAGCGAAGTGCATGGCAACGCAATGCCGGGCACGTTGGTCGACTGGGGTCGCCGAGCCGATGCGATCGTACAGTTCAGCGTTCCCTCGTTCGAATACCCCAGGTCCGATGCGCCTGCCACGCTTCACTTCGCAGGACCGCTGTCCGCCACCGGCTCACAGGCTCCGCTCCCGGACTGGTGGTCTGATCTCGATGGAACCCGGCCCGTCATCCACGTCACTCAGGGCACCGTTGCCAACACCGACTACGGGCAAGTCATTGCGCCTACGCTTCGCGGCCTTGCCGATGACGATGTGCTGGTCGTGGTCACAACAGGCAATCGCGCACTGGACACGCTGCCCCCGCTGCCACCGAACACGCGCGCGGCCACTTACCTGCCATACGACGAATTGCTGCCGCGCACTGACGTTTACGTGACCAACGGCGGCTATGGCGGCGTCCAGTACGCCTTGAGTTACGGTGTGCCGATCGTCGCCACCGGCGGCAAGGAGGACAAGCCCGAGGTGGGCGCCCGCGTCGCATGGTCAGGGGTCGGCCGACGCATCAGAAGCGAACACCCGACACCACGCGCTTTGCGCCGCGACATCCTGGCCGTGCTGAATCAGCCGCGTTACCGCCTGGCCAGCCGCCGCGTTGCCGCCGACATGGCTGCAGCCCCCGGCTTCGCCGGTTTGGCAGACATCGTTGATCAGCTGATCGCTGGTGCATCAGGAGTGGCGGCCCGGCCACCTCGACAAGCGTCGAATGACTGCGCCGTCGCGCCAATCCCCTCGACGTAGCAGTGCGAAGTCGCGGGCAACCGCATCGGATCTCGCTTACACCCGCGCGGGCAGCGCCACTGTGTCCGGGTCCGGGTCGTCCTTCGGCGGACGTGGCGGCTGCGGTTTCAGGAATTGATAGTCGCCGCGGGGGTAGACGACTTGCGGCCACCAGAACCACCGGCCCAGCATGGTTGCGATCGACGGCATCAGCAGCGAGCGCACGATCAGCGTGTCGACCAGTAGGCCGATGGCGATGGTGGACCCCATCTGCGCCAGCACGATCAGCTTGCTGAACATCATTGCTGCCATGGTGGCGGCGAACACCAGACCCGCAGAGGTGACCACCCCACCGGTGCCGGCCATCGAGCGGATGATGCCGGTCTTCAGTCCGGCGTGGATCTCGTCCCTGAACCGGGACACCAGCAGCAGGTTGTAGTCCGATCCCACCGCCAACAGGATGATGACCGACATCAACATGACGAGCCAGTGCACTTTGATGCCGAACAGGTCCTGCCACAGCAGCACCGAGATACCGAAGGACGCGGCGATCGAACTGGCCGCCGTGGCGACGATGGTCAGGGCCGCCACCGCACTTCGGGTCAGGATGAGCATGATCATGAAGATCAGCGTCAGCGCCGAGACCACGGCGATCATCAGGTCGTACTTCGCGCCGTCGGCCATGTCTTTGTAGGTGGCGGCCACCCCACCCAGGTAGATCTTGGCGTTCGACAGCGAGGACATCTTCAAGGCCTCCTGCGCGGCCCTCCTCTCGTTGTCGACGCGGGCGATGCCCTCCGGTGTCGCGGGGTCGGATTCGTGGGTGATGAACATGCGGGCGGACTTGCCGTCCGGTGAGAGGAACATCTTCAGGCCGCGTTCGAAATCGGGGTTCTGAAAAGCCTCCGGGGGCAGGAAGAACAGGTCGTCGTTCTTGGCCTGGTCGAAGCTCTGCCCCATCGCCAGGGCGGTGTCGTTGGAGGCCTGCTGCTGGTCGTACACGGCCTTCTGCGAGTTGTACGTGGCCAGCGACAGGTCCCTGCTGGCCTTCATCGTCGCGATCGTCTGGGGAAGGAGTGCGGTCAGCTTCGGCGCCAGGTCCGCCAGCTTATCGGTGTTGACCTGCACCGCACCCGTCTGGTCGGTCACTTCGTCGATCCCGTCGAGGGCATCAAACAGGGACTTCGTCGCGGCGCACAGCGGGATGTCGAAGCAGTGCGGTTCCCAGTAGAAGAAGTTGCGCAAGGGCCGGAACTGGTCATCGAAGTTCGCGATGTTGTCGCGTAGTTCTTCGGTGGTTTCCAGCAGGGCCTGCGACTTGGCCGCCGAGTCCTGGGTGAGCCTGGTTTGCTCGAGGGAGAGTTGGTACTGCTTCTCCAAGATGTCGATCGAGGCGTTCGTCGCATCGATCGTCTTGAGTTGATTGGCCAATTGATCCCGCTGGAACGGCAGGTTCATGTTGCTGGTCTGGCCCTGGATGCTCGTCTGGAACGGTATCGAGCTGTGCTGGATCGGAATGCCCAGCGGCCGGGTGATGTTCTGCACCATCGCAATGCCCTCGGTGTGCATGACGTTGCGGGCCACCGCGTTGAGCACCAACATGTCGGCCGGATTACGCATATCGTGGTCGGCCTCGACCATCAGGATATCGGGGTTCATCCGGGCCTGCGTGAAATGCCGGTCGGCGGCGGCGAACCCGACATTGACCGGGGCGTCCGCGGGCAGGTAGTAGCGGTCGTTGTAGGCCGGCTTGTACCCGGGAATGGCCACGATGCCGATCAGCACCACGAACAGGCTCGCCACGAAAATGGGTGCGGGCCAACGCACTACCGCAGTGCCGACTTTCCGCCAGAACCGGCTCTGCGGCGGCCTTTTGGATTCATAGAGCCCAACTCGGCTGCCGAGGAACAGCACGGCCGGTCCGAGCGTGACCGCGATCGCCACCACCACGACCATGCCGATCGCCACCGGAGCGCCCATGGTGGAAAAGTAGGGCAGCCGCGCGAAACTGAGGCAGTAGGTGGCCCCGGCGATCGTCAGCCCCGAACCCACGATGACGGGTGAAACGGACTTGAAGGTGGCGTAGTAGGAGTCGTCCCTGTCCAAACCCATGCCGCGATCTTCACGGTAGCGGCCGAAGATGAAGATGCCGTAGTCGGTGCCCGCCGCGATCGCCAGCATCGTCAGGATGTTCCCGGCGAACGTGGTCAGCCCGAACACGTTGTGGACGGCCAGAACTGAAATGACTCCGCGCGCGGTCAGCAACCCGATAAACGTCAGGAACAACTGGATCAGCGTGGTGACGATCGAACGGTAGACCACCAGCAGCATGCCCGCGATCGCGATGAGGGTAATCAAGGTGATCTGGCCCAGGCTGGCATTGCCGATGACATGCAGATCGTCGGTGAGCGCGGCCGGGCCCGCGACGTAGGCCTGCACCCCCGGGGGGGCCTTGGTGTCCGCGATGACCTTGCGAACGGCCTGCACGCCTTCGTTGGCCAGGGTCTGGCCCTGTTCGCCGGCCAGGTTCAGCATGACATAGGACGCCTTGCCGTCGGCGCTCTGCGCCCCGGCCGCGGTCAACGTATCGCCCCAGAAGTCCTGGATGTGCTGGATGTGCTCGGGATCCTGTTGCAGCTTGCGGATGATCTCGTTGTAGTAGTCGTGCGCGTCAGGCCCGAGGGGCTGCTGGCCCTCGATGACGACCATGATGGTGCTGTTGGAGTTGAATTCCTTGAAGTTGGCGCCCATCAGCTTCATTGCGCGCATCGACGGTGCGTCCTCGGGAGCCATCGGCGCCGAGTGCAACTCACCGACCACCTCCAGCTGGG